>Ga0265298_10000369_pt1 | contig 67418 bp, 102 predicted proteins | sample AusTroGonzalo_MG_3_FD_193486 | JGI IMG/M metagenome (GOLD analysis project Ga0265298, IMG submission 193486) | Bovine rumen microbial communities from tropical cattle in Woodstock, Queensland, Australia - Gonzalo_01 | ecosystem: Host-associated > Mammals > Digestive system > Stomach > Rumen ... | reverse complement strand
AATGGGTAGTGAGTTTTTTATCTATACCCGCAACATCGGCAACAACCTTTAACCTCAAATTGTATTGCTGATTACTGATGACAGGCAGTTTATTATTATACTTAGCAAGTATCTCCATTGCATCATTAAAGAGAACGCAGAAGAACGGAATACCTGTCTTTCCTCGCTTTCCTGAATAGACCTTATATCCCTCTATCTCCTTAACCTTTTTCGCATTGAACTCCGACAAGTCAGCGTAAGCCATACCAGTAAGACATTGGAACACGAACACGTCACGCACCCTACCAAGGGAACCTGTGAGTTTAACCTCTTTCAGCCTCAACAACTCTTTTTCCGTGATGTAACTGTCGGCATTAGGCTCTCCGTGTTTTAACTTTATCTGTTTGGTAGAGTAGGGATTTTCTTTTAACAACCCATCGGCAATAGCATTATTGATGAACAGGCGCAGAAACTTATTATAGCCATATATCGTTTCATCTTTCAGTTTTCGTAGATGCAGCCACTCGTTCATCTTTTGAATATTAGCATAGGTAATATCGCTAAAATTCTTAATATATCCCCACGACTGCATCTTACGGAGAAATACTTGATGATTCTTTATAGTGTTCGCAGTCTTAACACCTTTTTCACGCTCTATCCGCAGTTCGATATATTCTAAGAAAGTAATATCCTGACTATTCGATTTGAGCATAGAGGGTATCGCATCGAGATCATAACAGCCAGACTTATCCATCGTCTGCAATATCTCCATAACCTTTGTGCGTAACCTTGAAAGAATGATATTGTAATCTTTTGCCTCCAAGATACCGCTTACAGCCTGGTTCTTTTCATCCCATCGGCTTTTAGGCACTTTAATGCCAGTAGAGATATACTTATGTTTATTGTTATACGATATGCGAAGCTCAATAGTTCCAGTACCGCTTGCAGCCTCTCGTTTATGCCTATCGAATACGTATTTTATTGTAGGTAGCAACATAATAAATGCTATTTGGTAAATCTTAATGGTAAATCTTATAGTATTTGGTAAATATATGGTAATTCTATATTGTTTATATAAACTAATAGATACCTTATAAAACCTTATGAGAGTAGAATAAGCAAAACCCTTGCAAATCCTGTAAAAATCGGCTTTGTAGCCCTCAAACTGCCTTATACAAAGGCAGGACAGCGTTTACACCATCCTGCCATTTTGTACACCCGCAGAGTATATGTACCTTTATTGACTATCAGGCTTTTACGCTCAAAATTTGCGTTTTGGTAAACAAATGGTAAATACTTCTATATGTTCTCTATCAGTTTTTTTAGTTTATCCACTTCTTTCCGCAAGTTCTCATAAGCCTCTTTGTAACCCTCGTCTGGCTGCAAAGCAAGCATAGAGCCTTTACCAGTAACAACCCACGTTAGATTAAGCATAGGGTAGCCAGCGTGTATCTTTGCAATCTGATCCACACCGATACTGCTTTTAGTCATAAATTGGGTGTTGTACAGATAGTTCGTTGATAGTCCGCAGTTCTTTTCAAACTCCATTCTTGACTTAACCAACTTTCCTTTTTTCGCCCATTCAACAAAGGCAAGCAGCCTGTCTATTACTCTTTCCTTTTTTGGAAACTCATTTTTCTTCATAATTACAATATTCTTATAACACCTACCAGTCTGTAGTAGCCAAGTATTAAATTCTTAGGTACGGAAAACTCTGGGTATTCCTCTTTATTATAGGAAACACATTTTACGCTATTGCCGTTATCAAAAATCTTCTTAAACTTGCATCCCTCTGGAGTATCAAGGAGATAATCGTTACCCCATTCGATAATGGTACTTTTCTTTAGGTATAATTCATCGCCTCTCTCATACTTTGGAGACATTCTATTATTTTTTACTAAGAGAGAGAAGTCATAATCTGGGAATTGCGTAATGATAGGTTTCTCGGTACATAAAGAACGCTTTTCACCATTATAGTAATCTTCAAGATGTCCGCCTGAAATAGATTTTGGCAGACGAGGTTTTGTTTCTTTTGGTACATCGTTCTTTATTTCATTTCCATACATTGTGCCATCCCCAAATACAAGCCAATCCCTGTTTACTTTTGGAAAGGCTGTGAGAATATCACTACAAAAGCCTCTCGGAAAGTGTCGCTCGCCTGTCAATGTTTGGTAAACATTATTAGGCTGGCGGTTTATTGCTATGGCAAAAGCCCTTTGGGTAATGCCCTCTTGATGTATCAAATTAAGGATGCGTTCTCGCAGTTGAGCCTCTTCATAATCGGTTTTGTACATAATTCCTCTAAATTGATGTAAATATATTCAAAATGATGTTAAGAAACCATCGAAATATTTGCGTATTTGATGGTATTTCCGTAAATTTGCAATCAAGTTGATAAAACAACAAGACAACAACAAGTAGGACTTCCACATAAGTAAAACTTAGTAGAAGGCAGTTCACAGCGCAAATATAAGTAATTATCGTGAAAGTTCCTACTTTTTGGTTGCATATTTAAGTAAAATTAAAGGTTCATAAATCAAGATGATTACAAGTAAAGTTGGAACAAATGACATTAGAAACATCGGTGCTTACGGCAAGTTGGTGGCAACTTTGCCTGATTACGCTGCCGTTGAGAGTGCAAAAAACCTTGTTACAAGAGTAAAGGTAAGATACCCACGAACTGATGGACTTACTTACACTACTTCTGTTGATAAGAGTACAAACACCATTACTATTGAGGTAGTCAACCCAGAAGATGTAAACCGCAAAAATAAATAAGGTATGGAAGAAAAAATAATTATCGCAGACGCTTTGGTTGACCTCGTAGAAACGATGGTCGCAGACACAGAGAAAAGAGATAGTTATATGACTATATGCTCTATACTTGTTAAGCACTATAAATCAGTCAGCAAATGACAATAGAACTGGATGATAAAACGCTAAACCTCTTAGCACAAAAAACCGCTAAGATACTGGCTAAAATGTTACGCAATGATGGCGCAACAGAAAGACGGCTTATACCTTGTGTCGAAGCAGCCAAAAGGTTAGGCATTACTCCAGACAGATTGCGCAGGATCAAGGGCAACTTCACGCATATAAAAAGAGGTACTGGTAAACAGGCAAAGTTGTTCTTCGATGCAGACCTACTTATTCAGGAATTTAATTTTTTGTCTCATAAATCATAGGTTTTTAGTTAATAATAGGTTTTTAGCACTCTCTCCGTTGTGAAACGTGGAAGTGCAAAAGGTGGCGATAGTTGTAGCGACATTCTATCACGGATATAACCCGATAAGGCATTGATATTTTTTAGTTTCATATTGGTAATTTTTCGTATTTGTTTATAGTAATAATTATGGTTAAGTTTATGGTTTCATTAAGCAGCAGCCTTTAGGGTTAGAGAGAGGTTCAAGTCCTCTCGCCACCACCAATAAACACTCGTTCTTTGACATTTTGGAACAAACGAAGTCGATAAGAGATAATTAACGCAGGGTGAAATAATCTCTGCAAGTGTTTAACCCTATAACGAGCCTCTTGATGGGGCAGGGGATGGAGTTGGCGGTTATCCCATAATAACTAACAATACTGATTCACTTTTTACCGCAGAACTCGTCAGGTTTCGTTACCTGCATCCCCACTAACTAATATATAATAAGGTATGGATGGATATAATGACATTAAAAATGATTTTCTCAGCGAGAACTATACGCTGAAAGATGTGTTAATCTACGGTATAACAGTACCTCTCTGGTTAATTGCTATGTGCTTAGTAAATGATATGGTACAAAAGTGGCTGATATGAGTTACATAGAACAACGTGACGAGTGGCTGAGAAAGCACCCGAAAGCCACTACGCAAGAAATTTGGGATGCAGGGTATTTCACTGCTACCGATAACTGGTGCAAGAAAAAACGATAAACTATGAGAAGAACAAGAAACTCTGACGAACAGGCGTTAGTGGACTTCTATAATCCGCACCAACGACACGCTGATAGGGTAAGGATGCTCTATGACGATTACGAAGAGGATGAAAAGGAAAAAGACGATACGTTAGATCCCGCCTTTTCGTCTCACGAACAAATAAACGGAATGTTTTACACAAAATAATATTATGGCTGATAAACAATTTATGAAGAATAGGTACGGAATACCTATTGCTGTGTGTTGCGCATCGTGCGCACACAATTTGGGTGCTGACTCAGAAAAGACACGTATTTGTGAGTTTGGCACTACTGAGCGACCGAGTTACCAATGTAATAATTGGGTTATGAGACGCAGCCTTGACAACGCAGGAAAAGGCGGTGGCTGTATCAAAAAACTCGCTTTCCTTGAATTTGTAAGAGATTACAAGCATCCTAAAACGCACCATGTACCAATTCGTGATATTGAAAAGGAGTGGGAAGAAAAGCACGGAAGTATTTACAATGACAACATCTAACTATGGCAGAGAAGAAATTACAAAGCGTGTTTGAAACGCTTAACGCTGTCAATGTAAACAAGTTCACGGAAAAGAAGAACGGCTTAACGTATCTTTCCTGGGCTTTTGCTTGGCAAGCAGTCAAAGAGAAATACCCTGATGCCTCATACACCATCTATGAGAACAATGACGGGTGGAACTATTTTACCGATGGCCGTACCTGTTGGGTTAAGACTGGTGTAACTATTAACGGCTTGGAACATATCGAGTATCTGCCTGTTATGGATTTCCGTAATCAGTCTATCTCAGCAGAAAAGGTTACTTCATTCGATGTAAACAAGGCTATTCAGCGTTCACTCACTAAGGCTTGCGCTCGTCACGGCTTGGGCTTGTACGTTTACGCAGGAGAGGATTTGCCTATTAGCGAGAGCGAAGAAAAAGAACGTGAGCAAGCAGAAAAAGAGCAGAAAGCCAACAAAGAAATGCAAGAGGCTTTTGAGTTGATTAAGGCAAACATCGAAAACGCACCGAGCAGAGCATATCTTCTTGACCTAAAAAAGAATAACCCAGAATTAGGAAATTACGAGCCTTTCAAACAGGCTATGAATAAGCGATATAAGGAAGTACAATGAGCGACATGAGTATTTTATTAGTCAAATCGCCAGTAGTATTCGATGAAAAAGAACACCGATACTGGCTTAACGGAAAAGAGTTGTTCGGTGTTACCTCTACTCTTATCAAACGCGCTTTCCCCGACAAGTACAAAGATGTTGCACCAGAGGTGTTAGCACAAGCAGCAGAGAAAGGACACAGGCTGCATGAGTTGATAGAGTATCACGACAACTTTAAGACCGATGCAAGCGAACACGATGATCCACGCATCGCATCTTACGACAGACTGAAACGTGAGCATGGGCTTATTACTATTGCTAACGAGTACACTGTTTCCGATGAAGAACGCTATGCCTCGCAGATAGACATAGTAATGGCTAACCTTGACGGGGAGGTATGTTTGGTTGATACAAAGACAACGTACAACCTCGACAAGTTGTCAACAGCATTACAACTATCCATCTATAAGCGTTTCTTTGAGCGTCAGAACCCGACACTAAAGGTTGCTCACATCTACGTTCTCTGGCTCCCCAATAAGGACACCTCTATTGCAGAGCTGCACGAATTAGAAGTTTGTAGTGACGAGTACATCAATGCTCTTATTGAGGTTGATAAGGCGAACAAGTCTATCGAAACGACTTACGGCAATCTCCCTGCAAGGCTTTCAGAGGTTGAGGATGAAATCATCAAGATAGAACAGCAGATGAAAGCATGGAAAGAGCGTCAGGACACGTTGAAGAAAGGTTTGTACGACATTATGAGCGAACATAACATCAAATCCTATAAGGGTGGAAAGGTACTTCTTACAAGAGTATTACCATCTACAACGGAAACTCTCGACTCAAAGCGGCTCAAAGAAGAGCAGCCAGAGATATATAAGCAATATGTAAAGACCACTAATCGTAGTGGCAGTTTGAAAATAACAATCCAAAATCAATAGTATTATGGCAGAATTATTATTTGGTAGCATTTGTCTTTCGGATATTCCCAGAGACCAAATCAAAGAAGTAACGCTCAAAAGCGGAGAGAAGAAGAAGTACCTTAACGTGAAGATTAAGGAACGTAAAGAGCCGAGTAAGTATGGCGATACACACTTCATTTCTTGCGAACCTAAGAAAGAGGAACGTAAAGAGGGTGTAAACTACATTATAGGTTCAGCGAAGGCTTGGGTACAGCAGAACAATCAGCCGACTACTGACGATATAGCCAACGCACCCGCAGCACAAGACGATGATCTCCCTTTTGATTTAAGGGGTGTGGCCGCATAGCTACACCCCGTTAACAAAATCTCAATAATATGCAAAAGAAAAAATGTTTCAAATGTGGTAGAGAATTACCACTTACAGAATTTTATAAACATTCTCGGATGGCAGATGGACACCTTAACAAGTGTAAAGAATGCACAAAAAAAAGATGTTCGCAATGATTATGTACGTAAATCGTCTGATGAAGAATGGATGGAAAAAGAGCGTGTTAGGGGGCGTGAGAAGTACAAAAGACTCGGTTATGTTAATCTAAAAAACACAACAAGAAGTGACTTTAACGTCACTGGAGCTTCAACTATTAGTAAGTACCTTCGTAGACGTGGATATGACACAAAAGACAAAGAGGCTCATCATTGGAATTACAACCTTCCTCATTCGGTTTTTTTGATGTCAAGAAAAGCACATCATCGTATTCATTGCGCTATAACAATGAGTCGTAGTGACAAATGCTGTTATACCAACGATGGAGTTAAGCTGGAAACAGCAGAACAAGCTAAGAAAGTATATGAGGATATATTAAAAAATTCTGGTTTGAACGAAGAAATCTTACTAATTAACTTTTAGTATTATGGCTAACGTCAAAACTCTCATTCTTACAAAGAACGGCGAGCAGGTTTCTTTCGATAAAGAGCCTGCCGCCATCTTCCAATCTCTTAGGAATGGTAGGTACATCGTTACCATATCCAAGGAGAAAGAGCCTCGCAGCATAGACCAGAACGCTTTGATGTGGCTTTGGTTTACTTGTATAGAGGCTGAGACTGGTACATCTAAGCAAGATGTTCACGACTACTATTGTGCTAAGTTCTTACGCAAGCAGATAACTTGGAACGGCACTATACGGACTATCGTAGAGGGAACAAGCAAGCAGTCGAAAGACAAAATGACGGACTTCTTGAATAAGGTACAAGCAGATGCTTTAACAGAGTTCGGAATAAGATTGCCTAACCCCGAAGATCGGTACTTTGAAGAATTTTATCAAACATATAAGTGATGTTTTCGTATTGCCTGGGCATAAGAGTAAACGACATCTTTCAAGAGCGCACCTGTGAGCATCGGGAACACTGCCCTTATTATAAGAACACCAATCTAAGGACAGCCTTAATGCACCCAGAGGAATACATCGAACTTGACACCTATAACGATAAAGAATGTATATACAAGCCATACTATCAGCCGAAAGGAAGCAATGATAGTGATGGTGTTTTCTAACTTCAAACTTAAACAATATGACACAGAATATTAAAGACCTCGGAACGGCTAACGGCTGGGCTTCTGACTCTCTTGAACAGAGACTCGTAGATATGGCTAAAAAGGCAGGATATACCTTTGAGCAAGTGGAACATAACGAACACGGATATGATACCGTATATGAGTGCAAAGAGGCAGGACTGAGGTATCATGTATGCAGCGACTAACTATGTGCAAGGGGTTTATTAAAATACCAAGACGTATATATGAAGAAAGACAATGGAACACTAAACGAGTTTATAGCGAACTTGATGCTTTCTATGATATATATGCCTCTGCCAATATAAGAGATAGAACTGAGGCTGACGGAACAAAGTTGAAACGTAATCAGCTCTCGCTATCACTTCGCGCTATGGCGGATAAATGGATATGGAGTTATAGTAAAGTAAGACGATTCTTGATAAGCCTTGAAAGTAAAGGCTATATAACTATTCTTTTCGATAAAGACAAAACAATAATAACAATAATTGATTTCGGAAGTGAAACACAACCTGAAACACAAGGTGAAACACCTTTGAAACACCTAAACCATAATAAACAAAGGGGTTTTGAGGGTGTTAGTGAAACACAACCTGAAACACAAGGTGAAACACAACCCGAAACACATATATATAATAATAAAGAATATAAGAAAGAAAATAATATATCTTCTTCAAAAAAAGAAGATGCAACAGAGGCAAGAAAGGTCTTTGACTTCTATAATCAGTCTGTCGTAAACACTAAACTACCAAAGTGTATAAAACTGACGGAAAAACGAAAGAAGTCAATAGAGGCAAGAATAAAGGATTTCGGTATAGAGAAAGTCTATGAAGCCATTACCAAGGTTACGACAAGTAATTTCTGCAATGGTGGTGGAAATAGAGGTTGGAAAGCCGACATAGACTTCATTATCAATCCTAACTCTTTCGTGAAGATACTTGAAGGCAAGTACGATGGCATACCAGCACAAGAACTGCCTATCGGTTTTAATCTCAATAACGAACCTGACAAATACAAAGATAAAGGATGGTAAACGAAGAACTAAACAAGATTATCGAGCAGCAGCGTAGTAGCGGTTTCAAGGCTGACGATGATAGAATACACATCGAAACACGCAACGCAAGAAACGTGCTAATGCGTGGACTTGTGCATTTCTGTGGCGAAGAAACACAATGGCTGCCTGAATACGAAGAAGTAGCCGAGTGGCTTGCTGACAACAAGAGCAGAGGCTTGCTTTGTTACGGCAACTGCGGGCGAGGGAAGTCGCTTATCTGCCAAAAGATACTGCCTATTATCTTTCAGAACTGGCACGGACTGATAATGAACGTAGTAAGTATGGCTGAAATCTCTAACAAGTTTAGCAGCATCAGCGACAAGAAGATAATCTCTCTTGATGATGTAGGAACGGAAAGTATCGCTAACCAGTACGGAGAGAAGCACGACTATTTCCGTGAACTTGTTGACCTGGCAGAGCGAAAGCAGAAGTTACTTGTTATTACGACTAACCTCAGTCTAAGCGAAATTAAAGAGAGATACGGAGAGCGAACCATTGACAGGCTCCACTCCCTGACAACAACAATATTATTCAAAGGAGATTCATTAAGAAAATGACAACACTATCGAAACATGACGAGGCTATCGTTCAGCAGATCGTAGCCGTAAGAGACTCAAACGAAGAAAACAAATGGTCTAAAATCAAAACACTTCTCCAGTCCTTAGAGGATGAAACCGAGAAACATCGTTGGTTAGCCGTTTGCAGAGAAAAAGAAACTTAAAACAAAATATTATGAGAGAAATACCTATTGAGCTTTTTGATATTGCTTTTATAGCAATAATAGCAATATTAGCCTTTGGTGCATTTATAATCGTAAAGCATAAACTATGACGTGGTGGGATTCTTATTGGCGCAAAGATGCCGAAAACAAGAAAAAACAGGCAGAGGAAGATGCAAAAGACCTCTACCAGATTTGTGAGCACGACAATGCTCTGTGGTTCACCTACAATGGTAACTTGGTTTGCCCCTGTAGTTTTCTTCGAGACGATGCTGTAGTAGCAGTGAATACTATGCGTAAGATGTATGTAGAACGTAATAGCAAGGAAGTATGAGTAAAACTATAAAAGTGTCAGTTGATTTAGAAAAGTCTAAAGAAATGACAGCTCAGTTATTAGAGCCGTATGATGGAATGGGTTATGTTGATGCGTTAACGATAGCGCACGCTTTTACTAAGGCTTTATGTGTTATCGCTGGTGTAATCAAGCAAGACTTTATTTGCAATAATGAAGATGGTATAGAAACGACTATTCTCAGTTGGCTGTCAGAGGTTAAAATCCTCAATTTTGACAAGTATATTAAGATTGAAAATAAAACCTCTAATGATTGACAGTATGACTATAAATGAATATAAAAAGCAGCTTCTCGATATTGTAAAGTCAATGGAAGAAGAACATGGCTCAGTAAAGAGTATTGAGGTTAGCACTAAAGAATATAAATATAGTAATAATGTGCATGAAGTTGAGATCGTTTTTGGTAATTAAAAGAAAGATATATGAGTAAGAAAGATGAAAAGGTAATAACCGCCTATAAAGGGTTTAATCAAGATATGACTTGCCGAGGTTTCCAATACGAAATCGGTAATGAGTATAAAATTGATGGTGATATTAAATGTTGTGAGCATGGCTTTCATGCTTGCGAGTCACCATTGGAAGTGTTAGACCATTACTTTTTAGACGACGATTGCAGATTGGCACGTTTCTGTGAGGTTGAGCAGTCTGGCACTCTCGATAAAGAGAATGGAGAAAGCACTAAGGTCGCTTCTTCTAAGATTAAGATTAAGGCTGAATTGAAGTTTGCTGACTTCATTAAACTTGGAGTAGAATGGATAAAGGAGAAAGTAAATCAGTCCGATAGTAAAGACGAGATGCTTAGTGATAATGGCGGTAACTTTGCTCAGATTGGTTCAAGCGGTGACTCTGCTAAGATTGGTTCAAGCGGTTACTCTGCTAAGATTGGTTCAAGCGGTTACTCTGCTAAGATTGGTTCAAGCGGTGACTCTGCTAAGATTGGTTCAAGCGGTTACTCTGCTAAGATTGGTTCAAGCGGTGACTATGCTCAGATTGGTTCAAGCGGTTACTCTGCTCAGATTGGTTCAAGCGGTGACTATGCTCAGATTGGTTCAAGCGGTGACTCTGCTCAGATTGGTTCAAGCGGTTACTCTGCTCAGATTGGTTCAAGCGGTTACTCTGCTCAGATTAACTCTACTGGCGAAGACTCGGTAATCTGTTGCGCAGGCTACAATTCTATTGCAAAAGCTAAGAAAGGCTCTTGGATAACACTTTCTGAATGGGTATATAGCGAAGAAAAAGGTCGCTACGTTCCTAAGTGTGTTAAGACTGAGCAAGTAGATGGTGAGCGTATCAAAGAAGATACATGGTATAGGTTGATTGACGGAGAATTTAAGGAAGTTGAGAATGGCTAACCTTTATATTGACATAATGCTTAACGGCAGCTTCTACAAACAAGTAAAGATAGCCAATAAGCCAGAATATAGCGATAAGGAGATTAAAGACATAATTCTTGGTAAATTTCCCTCGCTGAAAGGTAAGAGTTATAGAATAGAGTTTAGTAATCAAAAAGTTTAGACTATGGCAAAGACAATTAAAGACATGGCGATTGAAGCCTACCCAATTATTGAAAATGGTGAGTTTAAACAGTCACCAATGGAATATGAAGTTGAAATTAAGCAAAAGCGTGGTGCATATTTCAAAGGTGCAAACGCTGTTCTTAAAGAGATAGAAAAGGCTTTGGTATATCCAAAGAACGACGGACAACGCATTATGATTGAGAAGAAGATTAAAGAACTAAAAGGAGAATAACTATGGCAACGATAAGAGAAATGGTAGTGATGTAGCAAAAACACTTTTGGAGATTTTTACAAAACTTAAAACAATATAATATGGACTACGAAAAGGAATACAAGAGGGCTATTGAGGTTGCAAAGAGAAAACTTTGCGTCGACAAGGCTGATATGGTAGATACATTTACACCTAACGACATTTATGAAATGTTCCCAGAACTCAAAGAGGATGAGGACGAGAGGATAAGGAAAGAAATACTTGATTGCTTTAAGGCAATGAAACAACAAGGTTGCTTTCCGTCAAAGCATAAAGAACAATATGATTCTTGGGTTGCTTACCTTGAAAAGCAAGGTCAAACTTTTACCAAGAAAGATGTTGACAATGCTTGGATAAAAGGTATGTGTGATGCAAAGCGCGAACTTGAAAAGCAAGGTGAAAATATAAGCCTACCTAAGTTTACATTTGACGATGTACTTGCATTACAATGTGCAATGGAAGCCGCAAAGAAAGTGCAAAAAGATAAGGATTTGTATGAGCAACTTAAAAGTTTACACGATAGATTGCATGATGCTTATTGGCTCGAAAAGCAAGGTGAGCAGAAACCTACTTGGAGTGAAGATGACGAACAGTTGTATAACGACTTGTCAGATACATATTTCTACAATGACGAGGACTATCCAGAAGAAACCTACAAACTTATGCTTAAAAGGGTTTTGGATTGGATGACTAAACGTGCCAAATTCCTCAGACCTCAGAACAGGTGGAAGCCGAGTGAAGAGCAGTTACGAAGTCTTGCAAGGGCTTCTAACAGATGTGTAAGTGTAGACGATGGCAAAATACTTGTAAAGTTATTAGAACAATTAAAGAAACTAATGGAGAAATAGTTATGGAACAGTATATATCAAAAGCCGCTTTAGTAGCGGAGATAGGGGAAAAAATAAAAAAGTACGCTACCATTGATGTAGGAGTTAGTGGCGAATTGGAGGCTTTGTATGGAGCAAAATGCCATGTGTTGATGAGTATTCTTTCTTTCATTAACACCCTTGAAGTAAAAGAGGTGGATTTTGAGAAAGAATACAAGGACTTTATCAATAGTGATAATGGTCGTTCTATGTTTGAAACTGCCAAACATTTCTTTGAACTTGGATTAAAGGCACAGAAAGGAGAATAACTATGGAAAAACAATTAGATAATAAAAAGATGTGGGAATATTTACTTCAGAACAGTAAAGACCCCAACTTGGTAGAAGATATTGCTAACTGCTTACATGAACAAGGCTTTAAGTTTGATGGTGAGCATATCGTTCCAATAGAGGAAAACAAGGGAAATAAAGGGGGAATTTCCAACAATATCAAAGAGGGTGACTGGGTGGTATACCAGAACGAGACATTTCAAGTCGTTAGGAGTGGAAAATCTGACAACCTTATTCTTCAAGGAAGAAGATACCAAACATACTTCATCGAAGAATTATGTCGCCCTTGGACTATCGAAGATGCCAAAAATGGTGATGTGCTTAAAGCGTTACCAATAGGTAAACTTGGTGGACAGATTTTTATCTTCAAAGGTGTCAGCAACCGTGATTATGCAAAGAATTGTATAGACTTTCATTGTAGAGTGTATAAAGGTTGCTTTCATGCGTTCGAGGATGGTTATATGGGTGTTACTGAACATTCTGAAGACATACGCCCTGCCACCGATGAAGAGCGCGATTTGCTGTTTATCAAGATGAAAGAAGCAGGTTATGAGTGGGATGCCGAACATAAGCAGTTGTTGAAACTTTCCAATGTTGAAAGAAATGGAAAGAATTGTAAAGAAGCTGCAAGCGAGGACTTGGAACAGGAAATCATACGCTATGTAGGCTATCCGAAAGAAGTTGATGAAGACATCAGTACATCATTGGTACGAAAAGCAGCCCACCACTTTGCTAACTGGCAGAAAGAGCAGATGATGAAGGATGCCGTGAATGGCGGCTGTTTCTCTTATAGAAATGGATATAAACACATATCCTGCGATATTGATGAACACCTAACGGATATAGAATTGGGCGACAAAGTAAAACTGATAATCATTAAGGAGGACTGACTATGGGTAAGGCGGAAGAATTTGTTAAAGATTGCACAAGAAATTGTAGTAATGTATTTATAAATCCACGATTGGATGGCACTGAAGAAAATCATCCTTGGATAACTCCCGACCAAGCACTCACGGCTATTGAGATTGCAAGGGAAGAAATGGCAGAAAGGGCTATCAAATGGGTGGAATACAACAATGAAAATGGGGGCTGCAAATTTGATGGCTGGATTGAAGACTTAAAACAAGCAATGAAAGATGGATAAGTTTACATTTATTGGAAAAAGTTTCAATAGGCAAGATGTAATTTGTGCTATTGAATTAGTAGCAGGAATAAAATTAGAAAACGTACTTGACGCTACAATATTAAAAGAGTTGAATAAATTGAGTGCTGACGATTATGATAAAGTTATATATTTACTAACAGACAATGAAAAATGAGTAAGGCAGAAAAAGAAAATAGAATAAATAGTTTGGCTATTACATTCTTGGTACGGCAACAGATTCAACCTAACATTTTTGCCGACCAAATAATAAGAGGGTACAAGGAGGGCTACCACCAAGCAGAGAAAGACTTGGAACTGACAAATGAAGATGTATATGACATTTGGAGAATATACAATGAAGTTTGCGCAGAAGGAAAAATCTTCGGATTTGACGAAACAAGCCAAGAAGTTTTGAAACGATTTTTAGAAAGAAAAAAGAAATAATTATGACACCAAATGAAGTACCAAAGAAGATACATATTCAACCAAATGCACATGACAGATGGTTTGAAGGAAGCGTGCCAAAAGGTTTACCAGATGGGCTGTTTGTAGAGTACGCCCGAACAGATGCCTTTATTGAGAAGGCTGAGGAGTTTCTTTACAACTACAATCAAAAACAAGTCTTAAAGCATGGAGCAAGGGCAACTATTGGTTGTGGCGAATATACTATCAATGTTGATGAATTTAGAAAATATATGGAGGGTAAGGTATGACAGTAAAGGAAAGAATTATAAAAAGACTAAACGAAGGGTTTGGTTTTAATATACCACAAGACGCGAAATGGCATACGCACGAAAGAGCGTTTAGAGACTGTGGAAGTTTATCTTGGTACTTTACTGACATAAGATGCTCCCATTTGGAAAATTGCGGCTCTTCAGAATCTGCAACGGAAGCGTTGAAATGGAAGAAATGGGCAATAAATACCGAAGATGCCGAAATATTTGAGTTTTTCGAGCATAACAGGAAGTACTGTGAAGCAAACGGTTATTTAATAGAAGGAGAACAGCATGAAGTAAGAAACTAAAAAATAAGTAGTATGATTGAATGGAGAACAGATAAGCCTACAGGCTCAATAATACTGGCTAAAATAGCAGAGAGTTTTTGCTATGACAAAAATCGTTATGCTGTTTTGCGCTTTCGTGAATATCCTTACCAGCACTATAGTGAGGATTGTGACGAAATACCATATAGTGCTATCGAAAAGTGGACTTTAATTGAATAGATTATGGAAGTTTTAGTCGCTCTAATAATAGGTATAGCAATAATCTGCATACCTTTTCACAGGAAGCGTTGCCCTAAATGTGGTAGCAGGCACCTAAGTAAGTATAAGTATAAAGGCGAAGATCGGTGGTATTGCTAGAAGTGTTATCATCGGTTTTACTAAAGAATAGGATGGTAAAGTATGAATAATGAAATATTAAAAATAATAGCATCAGTAGTCGGAAGTAGTGTGTTGATGTACTTCTTCTATATGAGTGTATATGTAAGCAAGATGGCATTAGACGGAAAGTATCTCCTTTTAGGATTTCTTGTTACAATACATTTTACTTTAGCGTTTTTGATATACATTAGTCTTCATAAATAACTATCAAACAGATACGACTATGAAAGAAGGTGGCTACTGTTTGCAAAAGGCAAAATGTATCAAAGATTATGGCATTAAGTTCAAGGTAGGCGATATAATAGAATGGGAGTATGGAGCATATTCTAATTTTATCTATGCTTATTGCGGACTTTGGAAAGATTCTACTGATTATGAGATGTTTACTGAACGAGTTTTCAAAGAGTATTTTGAAATTTTAGAAAGTAAAAATGTAAGGTATGAAAAATAGTTACTTAGAACCAAAGAAATTAGAAAATTTACAGAAACGTGTATGGGAAATTGCTACCGAACATGGTTGGCACGACAAACCCATATCTAAAGAGCAGTATTGTGGACTGATAATGACTGAAATGTCCGAAGCAATAGAAGCAGACCGCAACGGCATACGGGCAGACATTGAATCATTCAATGAAAGAATGAGCAACCTTGACGGCAGCGACGAATGCTTCAAGGAGATGTATAAACGCTACATCAAAGGCAGCATCGATGAAGAGTTTGCTGATGTAGTTATCCGTTTGCTCGATTTGGCGCAAGAGGTTCATGGAGATAAAATGAAGTGGTCTGGTTGTTATCCATACGGACAAGTATATCATGAAAACAAAAGTTTCATAGAAAATGCTTGGTATTTTATTCGTGAGGTGCTGAATTGGGGCACGATGAACATCAGTGACTGCGTGTCGTTCATGTTCGACTGGGCGCAAGACCTCGGTATAGATTTGTGGCAGCATATTGAATGGAAGATGAAGTATAACGAACTTCGTTCATATAAACACGGAGGGAAAAAATATTAAAAATTATGGATTGCAACAAAGGTTATAAATTTCAAGTAGCAAATTGGTGGTGGGGAAAGAGCATTACCGTCGTATGCAAACTGACGCTGTCACTTATTGAAATGCAGATAGAAAGCAAATCGCCACAGACGATGTATCTTAAAGGACTTATTGTTTCCGATGAGACAAGGCGTAGGGGTATTGGTAGTTCATTGATGGCTGTCTGTGAACATTACGCAGAAGCTTATCATTGTAACTTTATGCAGCTCTCCGCAGACAAGAACAACGAATGGCTTGTGAATTGGTATAAACGATTAGGTTTTGTTGTGCAAGGAGAAGACAATAACGAATACATAATGATTAAGAGGGTATGAATTGGAAGTTTAGAGGTTACGACATTATAGGTAACAAGTGGGTGTACGGAGATTTAGCCCACAATCAGAGAGTGACTAAGACAGGCTTAGAGCCTCGCACAATGGTAGGCGGCTATGAGGTGGCACCAGAGAGCGTAGGAATATGGACAGGACTTAGAGATAAGAATGGCAGAGAGGTATATCAAGGCGATATAGTCCATGTTACTGCCTCTCTCGTTCCTTCTACTTTTGTAAATACTATACAAGTCGATAGAGAGGCTGAGATTGTTTACAATGAGTTTCGTGCTTGTTTTAATTTCAAGGTTGAGGAAGGTAACGAAAGTAGTATTGACGCATCAATAGAAAGCAATGACCTTATTGATGTAGAGATAGAAGTTATCGGCACATCTTATACACCACCAAAGGAAGAATACAACGAAACGCTTGCTATCAAGTTGGAAGATTGCTACCTATCAGTACGTTCTTTGAATATCTGCAAGGCAAATGGAATTGTAACATTGGGCGATCTCACTAAGATATGCAAAGTTGATTTTCTAAAGTTCCGTAATAGCGGAAAGGTATCTCTCGGAGAGTTAAGTGATTTATTGGAATCGTTTGGTTTAGATTGGAAACCAATATAAAAGAGTAGCCTGTCCTCACGGATGGGTTACTCTTTTTCTAATAACTAAAAACCTAAAACTATAAATATTACTAACCTATACAAAAACCTACCTCTGTAGGACAAATTACCAATAATTACCTAAAACAACTATTTAATATGAAGAATGTTTCTTAGGGCGGGATAATGCTATACTCTATACCAGCACCGATATACGGCTGAAAGCCTTTGGGTGTTAAGCCATAACCACCTTGTATGCCTATACTCCAACGGCTTCGTTTCTCCTTGATGCGGATAGACTGCGTTATCGTATTAGTAATAGTACGCTGACGAGTGATAATGCTATCAAGTTTCGGATATTCTTCGTGCTTCAAGCCACTAACGTATGCCGTATAGGTGCTATCGTCTGTGTAGGTCTTTTGCACAACAGGTAGAACTATTGCAGTATCGTTCTTTGTGCTATCGTCTAAGCCGAGGTCTGGCTTAGTGGAAGGGATAGTTACATACTTAATAATCTTTTCTGCTTTTGCTATCGGTAGAGTGTTGTACTTCTCGATATAAGTCGTATCGCTTTTCTTCTCTATGATAGTATCGGTCACAAACTTGCTACCACTTGTGCATCTGCCAGCGACAAACGCACACACAGCCACGATGATAAACAGGTACATGGCTATGATGTTATACTTCTTGTTCTTCATAAAAAATCCTTTTTGAATCTTCGATAAAGGTATAATCTATCCGCAAGTCCGTTATAACCGCCATTGACACGTTTGGTTATCTTCTTGCAAATATCCTCTCCAGAAGTACCACCATCGTCACTATCTGCGATTTCGTTCAGTCCGTGTGTCTGCCAAAACCACATAGATGCAACTTGGTTGAGTGGGAACTTAGCAACCTTTTCGGGGTGTGCTACAACATCTTCCGTACAACAGTCAGACTTATTAAAAGCCTTGTAGTTATTCAAGCCTGTTAGTTGAATAAAACCTCGACCTTTGTACTTCTGCCCGTCACCATCCTTTTCGGGGGTGTTACCTAATCGTTCTGCGAGCTTGCCAGTATCGTAGGCTGCCCCGCTTGCCAATTCCTCTACATAACGGAGATTACCGCTTTCGTGGAAGCATTGGGCGAGGTAGTGGCAGATACGTTTCGGATTGTCAATACCAAAAGTGATAGCCCACATGTTGAATGATGCAACAAATTCGTCAACTCTCGGCTTGTAGAGGTTGGGAACGGCTCTTAGTAATTGTGCTTTTGTTAGTGTCATAATCGTAACTTTTAGATTTCTACCGCAACGTAATCGTTCTCTGTATTCTCTTTAGTGACTACTTCACTGTATAAGCGACCGGACTTCTTATTCATTAACTGATAGCCAGTTTCGGGGGCTAGACGGAAATATCCGTCTTGCAGTTCTGTTATAACTATATGTTCCATAATCATTCGTTATTTTCTGGGTTTTCAATTTGGCGAGTAGCAGGAGTAAACGTGAAGTCGTAATGTCCTTCTGCGCTGTTCCAAGTAGAAGTAAGTGTACCACCGAGGGCAGAGCCAAGCGTGTTGCACAACGCATCAAGAGAAGCCTTAGAAACAAATGCACCATTATTGGCTGCATCCATGAAGTCGGCAGCGTTTACACCATAGAGAATATCAAGTGTGGCAGCGCAAGAGTTGGGTTCGCCATTAGTAGGACTCTCTACTATCTGCTCTTCCGTGCCATAGTTGCTGACAAGGATATTCAGAGCATCAATAGGTGTATCTACTCCGTTGTCACGATACACGAGGTCGGTATAAACTAATGGTGTTTGTCTTGCGTAACATAAATATGTATCACTTAATGATGCTTTTAGTGATTCTGCAGTAGAATAATCAGTATCTCGAATGTAAAAGTTAGCAGTACCTAATCCAAGTCCAGGATTGTCATTTTGTGATAGTAAGGCTAAAGAAGTTGTTTTGTACTTGCGATTAACAATACAATTTGCTGTTCCATCTCCTGCGACAGATAGAGAACCTATAAAATAAATACCGCTATAAGTATAACTTATTTCTGATAGATTAACAAGATTAGTCCTGATATATGCTTTTCTCTCTTGAATGTCAAGAATATCAAAGATTGCTTTTGCGCCCATCATTCCATTCGGGAATACCTGAACATAATTACCCTCGCCATTCAGTTTACCATAGACTTTGCTCGTGTCGAAGTTATACTGATGCTCTTCATACGGCTCATACTCTCCGTCACGACCATTGGTATAGTGAAGATTGATGCAGATGTCGTGGTTGTATGTGGTGCCGTAAGTTGACTGTAAGGCAAAACGCATATACGAACAATCCGCTGGCGTCTTAAACACAGAATCATTATTTACACCACTACCATTAAAATCGACATAACCGATATACGATTTATCACTACGATAGAAACGTGCTTCAATACCTGCGGCACCTCCTTTGAAGTAATACTCAGTTGCAGGGAATACTGATATATAGTTTTTACTTCTTATTTGATTAGAAGCAGGATAGTTTTGCCCGTCGGCCGCACCAATTTCACCCAATTCCCATTCTTCATCCCACTGGTTCAACCAAACATTTTTTAGTCCGAGCAACTTTGCAGCAAGCAGTTTGCCTGGGTTTGTCGGGTACCAGTTCTGCTTTCCAATGTCGTTCAGCAACCAAGTCTTAAATTCAGCAACAGATGATGGTTCATTGCCAGCACCAAACTTAAGAGTGAGGTCAAAACACATTATATCTTTTAACTTATATGAGCCTTGTGCTGGAATAGTTCCATATATACCACCAGAGCCTTCTTGCTTGATAAAGAAGTTAAAGTCTGGCACATTTGTTAATGGTACTATCATTTCCGATAACTCCCATGTATCAACATCGTTGCTAACCTCGCCGTAATAGGTATTGTTCACATCAAGAACAATTTTATTGGGAGCATAAGAAGCCGAATGATAGAAACTAATGTAGCATTTATGGCCGTTGATGCTAAGTGAGTTTTTTAACATCACCATAGAGTTATCTCCTCTGATGCCGTCATTAGTTTTGTTTGTTATAGTTAGTGTCCTGTTTTCATCGTCAGCTTGTAATGTGACATAAGCGCCGTTATAGAACTTCCACTCTGATGGTAACGGTGCAAGTTGGTTCCAAGGCACCGTATTGCCCCAAATCTTTAGCACTTTCGCTACGCCTTCGGCAATATCGGCATTGCCTGCCGTTGGGCGATAGAGTGATGTGCCAGAAATCTCGCTGGTCGCTTCCACATTCTTAGCCATGCCAACAGTCATGCTATCGTAAGAACCATTAATGTTGGCTTTGCCATTTTGCAAAGCCGCAATCTCCGTGGTGTGGATAGCCACTTGTGCTGATACAGCCTGTCCGTCTGGGAGTTCTTCGATAGCTTCCCAGATACCCTGTAACTGCTCTATCTGCTGACGAGCAACTTCATCCTTACAATAGACTATTGTGCCGTCTTTAGTTTTGTAAAATTTTACATTTTTCTCTGCCATAATCGTAATCTTTAGAAGTTATCTTTGTCTAAGATAGTGTTACCACTTTCTTTCTCCATACCGCCCTTCACAGTGAACTTAGCAACGGCAGCAGCACCACCGCTTATACCCAAGAGATACGGAAACAACTCGTTCCACCATTCGGGAGGTGTTGCGCCTCCACTAACCATAGCCGTGTTAATGGCTAACGCTACCACTCCGATTGCAGCAGCAACCGAGAATATCATTTTGAAGAACTTAGGCATTGCCTTACTCCATCTTTCTTTTATCTCTCCCATAGTCGTAATTATTTAGTTTCTTGTTCTACTTCTTCCAAAGCCTTACCAATATCTTTATTCTTTATCTTTACGATTTTTACAAAGATGTGTACCAATAGTTTCCATGTATCTGAAATCCTAAATTCCACCTCAAACTTAACGTAGAAGTAATGACCTATAATACTGGCTATCTCAGCAAGGCAACCAATCGTAAGACCGACAATAGCAGAATAGACGTGGTTTCCTAAACCTATCGGCTCTATTATTGCTAAACCGAGGAAAGAACCTATCAGCAAAAATGTAAGGTAATCAGTAAACTTGTTTGCCGTTCTTCTGATTGCTCTCGATTTTCGCCATCGGTATTTTTCCATACCAACTCTATCATCGTTCATTTCGGCTTTTGCGTAACGCTTCATAGCATCACTATGTCCCCACCACAAATCAGCCAAGATTAAAATTGCCGAGAGAAGTATCATGTAGCGTAGTTCATACACCACGTTAAGCATTTCTCCGCCTAATACAGTCCACATGACACCTTTACTTCCTACATTTGAGTTCATTTCATTTCATTTTTATATTGTTATACTTTGGTTATTATATCTCTGTGTAGCCTTCTATCTTTTTCATAAGCGTTAATGTTATGTTGCGTTTCTATCGTAAATCTTTGTAATGCTTAATACTATCCATCCGTAGAATGTAGTATCATCGCCATATCCAAGAAGTTGCATACATTCACCAGCAAAAAGGTTTATATCATTTCTATTTGGATTTATACCAGTTGACGGATCTTCGTAGAAGATTTTGTCGTTTGCGCCTCCTACTTGCAAATAAAGAGTTCCACCAGACTTCACTCCGTGCCATATTCCGTTCACAATAGTTATTCTTCTACCTGAGTATGCAAGACCTGTCGGCAGTGTCTTTGCGTATGAATAACTACTTGCAGTTCCATAGAATATGTAGTTATCAGAGTAGTTTTTCCAAACGAAAGAATCTGGGAACAATCCTTCAAACGGACTTGCCGTACCACCTTTAAATAAAATTTGTCCGTTTGCATCCCATTCAATGTTGCCTTTAGCCAACTTTCCGCTACCATCAGCGTTTATCTCGTTAGCGAACTGATTAGTTCCGTAAGCACCCGACTTGATTGCACCCTTGAAAGCAGCATTACCAGTGCCTCAATGTTTCCTTCTGCGTCAACTCCGAATGTCTTTGTGCCATCTGTTTTTTGTATCTCGAAATGGTTGGCTACTGCCTTTATCTTACTATTGTTTCCGTCAAGATGTACTCCTGCGGTTTCCAAGCCATTTCGCATAGTAGTAAGGTCAGCAGAATCGGCTTTTAGATTGAGGGCTGTCTGCGTGTTTGTAGCAAGATTAGTAACGTTCTGATTAATCTCGTCTGCCGTTTGCTTTATCTCAGAATTGATTTCAGTTATACCTGTATCGAAAGCAGAAGCAACCTCGCCAAGTTCTAACTGAGGACGAATAATCTTGGTGTTTCTCTGCCCACGATAGATAAAGAGATACAAGTCTTTACCTACAATCGCGGAAGAACCTTCAAATGTTACTGACTTACGAAGTGACGAGCCAGTAGTAATTGGTTTTGCTACCTCTTCCCATGTATTACTGCTTGTATCAAGGTACTTCAAATATACTCGGTTGTTAGAAATAGCACCCTGTTCATAAGAGAATGTATATTTTTGTCCGTTCTCCATTCTAAAGGCAGGGCTCATAATATAGGTATCACCACTATAGACATCAAACCATCCGTCGCTATCAACGGAAACATCATGGGCACTCGTTGGTGAATTACTGCTTACACTCTTCCATCCCGTACCAGTAAGCACACCGCTTAACAGGTTCTTTCCGTTATTAATCTGCGATGTAAGACGGCTGATATTCTCAGTAGAGGACTTGATATAATCGCCTATTGTTTCGTGTGCTACAATGTTTCCGTTTTCATCCTCAAAGTAGTATTTCTTTGTGGCGATAGCATGATCTACATCGGCTTCAATGGTTTCTTTCCAAGTACCAACGAGGTTTACCACAAATTTCAGTTGCACTTCGTAAACGTGAGAGTTATAGGTTACGTTGACTATCACATAACCGCTTTCGTAGTATTTGTTATTGCTATCCTGTCCGATTGCAGTAATTTCTACGCTATTAGTAGGTCGAATGATAGATGCACTACAATGATATGGTGCTTCCTGTCCTGTGCCTAACGCAATAGTGTATTGGTTTTGCGGCACTTCCGTTTCTCCCTTATAAACCTCTATACGTGAGGTTGCTTGCGAAAGGTCGATAGCACCAGTCGTAATATCTTGGTTAAAGATAAACGACTCGGTAGAGAGTTTAACATTGATAGCATCCTCTCCGTCAGCACCATCCTCTACAAGTTTAGTCTGGCTACTCCAATCATTAACACCGATACTGACTGTTGCCGCATCAGCAATAGCCATAGCTTGTATTACCCAACAAGGGTTAGTACCACTTGGGATAGACTGCGACCAATCGCCTAACGTACCACTAAGTACACCAGTAGCAAAGGTATAGGTCAAAGCACTATTTGGCTTGCTTGGTGCTGATGCTGCACGCTGATAGAGATACACAGGTGCCGAGTTCTTACCATCATCGCCTTTAGCACCCTTTTGCGCATATACTCGCCATAGGGTAGGCTTATCTTCGCTTGGTGCCTCAGTAGTATAACTGCCCTCATTGACGATACATAACCACGATGCACCATTATACTGCACAAGGTCGTAATAATAGCACTTACTATCGGCAATATCACTCCAGTTACCTCTATCCATTGGCACTCTTGAAGTGGCATACTCCGTTTCGATAGTCAACTTCTGTACCTTTAAGTCGGTATCAGCAGGAGAAATGATTATCTTGCGCTTGTTAGCCAAAGAGAATGAGTCGATATTCTTATACATCTTAATAGCAGGAACAGCACCGCCATCAAGTGAATTAACCTCAAAGGTAATAGCACCTTGTCGGTCACTCTCAGTCTTACTACCAAGTTGTACTATCTGGTCGTTTTCCTCTGGCACATCGGTACTATTTGTATCATAGCCATTGGCTTCATTAGACAGGTCTATATAGTCGTATGTCTTTCCGTCTATCTCGTCTTGTCCTACCTCAGTAACCATTCGCCAATAATACTTATTCTCTGCGTGCGAGTAATTGCCAGGCTCCACTACATTGAATGTCTTGCACATTGCCAAATCGCCTACAGCCCATCCGTTAGATGTAGCAGTAGTGCCATCGTCTTTCATCAAATAGCAACGATAGCCAATAATGGTAGCACCTTCCTTTGGAACAAGATAAGCAGTTTCAAGGTCTAAGCCCTCGTCAGCAGGGATATACTTACCATTGTCAAGTATGATACCCTCGTGTCGCTCGTCATAAGTACCATCGGGGATATACAGGTAGTATTCACTATATAAAGGCTCTACCTTAACAATCTTTGAGCCAGCAGAGGAAACAACGATATTACCGCCTACAAACGACAACTTGCGTATCTCTAACTCGTCAAAGATTGCTTTCATACGGACAAAGAGTTTATCCACTACTAATGATGTTATACCAGTAGTAGCGTCTTTCCAAAACTTGAAGCCTGTATCAAAACCACCATCGCCAGTCCAGTTCTCGCTCTGAATTTCATTGGTAAGAACTTGTCTAAATGCTTGCAGTATGCCTTTGATGATAGCGTTATTCTCAGCCGTAAGGTCGTGAACATTAGTATCTCCGTTCTCGTCTATTCCGTAGTCCTCGTTAACATTAATGCTCTTTACTCTTGCATCACCATCTTCGCTGATACCAAACAAACCTTTGGCTTTAACCCATAAGCCTTTGACAAAGCCGATAACTCCGTTAGCCGTATCGTCACCAAACTTAGACAGGAAACGTGGAGTTACCCAATCCTCGATAAGCGACTTCACTTGCGGGTAGGTCATACCGCCATCAATATTCACAGGCTCGCCAGCCGAAGATGCTTGTCCTGAACGTGTAACCTGAGTAGCCTCTATATCGTCTTTCAGCGTTATTTCAAAGGTCGGTATGCCGTTATTGCCATCCTCTTTAATGCTGAGAGTATTGATAGGCATTGTAATATCCAGTCCTAAGTCAGTATCAGTAAACGAGAACAACTGACCTTCCTTGATAGTATCATAGAGAGAGGGCGTTTCGTTAGCGATAGCCGACTGATGCTGACGAGCCATAAAGATTTCGTCAATCTTAGGCTCATAGAGGTATTTTGTATGCTCATTCTCATTAAGATACTTCAACGACTCTTTCAGCAACTTTACCGATGCTACATCGACATACGCATCGGGTAGGTTAATGCCAAGAAGCACAAACTTATCGTCAGCAGACACGTTATAGCCGTACTTTGGGAAATAGATACCAAGAGTATCGTCAGTCTTTCGTGCGCACGTTATCTTCCAACAGGGGATAGACATATAGTAGCCAAGAGGTTCGTCAAACACCTCTACACTTTTCATTACCACCTGTGCGCTCTTAATCTCAAACTCACGACCAGAGAGCATACCATCCGTAAACGATATGGTAGCGTTTGCGCCTGATGCCTCGATATACTTCTTTAGGTCAAAGCCAAGAGGATAAAGAGTTAATTCAAAGGTTTCCTTTGCCTTTATCTTTTCGTTAGTAGCCTCGTCATTCGTATATCCGTCAGCATCGACTATACCAGTATCGGTAATAGGCTCTCCAGCCTCAAAGACTTTATCTACCCTTGTTGTCCTGTTCTGCTGATAGTATGGGTTAGAAACGAGCAATCCAGCATCAAGCAAATCGCCAATGGTTATTTCCTCAATGGTAGGATGCACATCTTTCTTATTGTCGTTTCCGTCAAAGATGGTAGAGTAGGGGCGCAAGCCTATTGCAGCCTTATTTACGCTATCAAGATAAGGGTTATCTATCTCGTCTGAGAAGAAAGCCGTAATGCCGTTCCAAGTGATACTGCCATCGGCATTGACTACATCGCCACGTTCTGCGTCAAGGTGGTTAAGTACCCACTCACGCAATGTTTCCAAAGGAAAGCCTGGCAGCATCAGCTTTTGAATAGCCATATTGTTGTTCTGCGTAACCATATCGTAGCCACGATAGGTAGTGCCATCCTTTGTTAACACATTCCATACATCTTTGTTTGTACCCTCGGCAAAGTAGATATTTGAAAGGCTTTCAACTCCTAATGCCTGATAGTCGCTATACAGCATATACAAGCAGTCGGGCATTATTGAACCAAATGCAGTATCGTAATAGTAGTCTTTACCAGCCGCATTGCCGTGTGTTGACTCTACATCGTAGTAGTTCTGGTCTCCGCCATGCTCGCCAATATACACGGCATCGGTATTGTGGCAGCAGATATTAAAACCTACATACGCATCGTACACCTGACCTTGCATACAAGCCTCTTTACTTGCAGCAATCTTTACAGGGCAGATATATGAGTGATACATACCCACCCAAGGGTATATCTTTGGCAGTTGCTGACCTCTTGTAGTGTCGTTATTCAGTTCAGAAACATTATCGAAATAGTTTCTGTCAAGTCTGTTAAGCGGCTTCTCTGCGCCAAGCCTGTTCTCGGTATATAACGTGAACGTCTGCCACTTGGTACCATCAATAGTAAAGTCTATATATTGCTTGTTTTCTATCTTTGCCCAAGGGAACATTGCCTTATGATTATAATACCTCGATGCTACATTCTGCTCTGTACCATAACCATGCAGGCGAGTAATAACGGCTGCACCATCGTCAACACTTCTGCCTATCTGGTATAAGCCGTTGTCCTTACCATAGACAAAGTTCTGAGATAATGCCGCACGATCAGCACCGATAACAACATCTTTACCCTGCACAAAGAAGTATAGGTTGAAGTCGCTTTTTACAAGTGTCAGCGCACCCCAACAATTCTGAGAGGAAATGGTTACATTCTTTCGCCTAATCTCATATACAGGTTCCTGATAGGTTTCTCCTTGTGGGAGAGAGTAGTAAGCATTCCATTCTTCCTCAGTGACTCCACGCTGTATGCTTCGTGTCTTACTTGGAGAAAAGAACTTCCAACGACCATTAAGGCGATAGAGTGTTACGCTGCTATATCCTGATGTAGCCGTATTCCAATTTGCAGCAGAGTAGGCAACAGGCGCACTACCAGAGCGAACAAACACACCATTAGAAAGCGTGAACTTTATTATCCACTCAGCAGTACGGAATATCAGTGCCGTAACGCTATTGCCAGTCTTTGCAGTATAAAGAAACGCTCTCTCTGCGTTATATACAAAGCGATAGTCAAAGTTATCGTCAAGAGCCTCGTCAGAAGCAAAGGTAAGATACTTTACAGGGAATTGCAAGGCATCCATATTTGCCTGCAAGCGGTCAAGCAAATCATCTACGTTCTCACAGAAGAAAGAGAACTCAGGCAGACATGTGTAGTGTACCTGATTATCGAGCAACACAAGGTCAAGAAACTCGTTCTCAACCAATTCCTGCCCAGACCAGCAGAACTTCAAGCCCTCATAGACAAAGCCATCGCCATAAGTACCGCTACTTGAACACTTCACTACACCACCATCGCCAAAGAGAGCAAATTTCTCGTTACGATAGGTAATGTAATCGCCAACGGCAAAAGAGATAGGATAGGGTGCTTTGACGGTCACGGTCAGAAAACGCTCTGCCATATCAGCACCGCTATACTCCAGAGAGTCGGCATACACCTTGTATGCTTCCTCTCCGCTATGTCCTTCCTGATAGATAGGATTTCCGTCTTTTCTGTATATCTGTGTCTTTGCCATGTTATCCTGATGTTATGTACTTGAGTCCTCACAAAGATAGTAAGTTTTTACAAGTAATAAATTTTGTATTTATATTTTTTAACGCTAAGTTTTATACCTTAGTTTTCAAAGACTTTTGACCTAACATTACAGCGTGAAGAATGTCATAAATATCTTGCGCTGCATTAGCGTTTCGGTTTGTGTTCGCTACAACCATTTGAAGTTGTGCCAACTGAGCATTGGCTATTGTATTACCCTGAGAAAGTGCGCCTAAGAACTGAGGATAATATTGTGCTATCATATTCCTGTTTACACTCAAATCAAGACGCATTGCATTGATGTAACTTGCGAGCAGATCAGCCGTACTCTCAGTAACACCTTGGATGGTGCTTGAAAGACCGCCATTACTCTCTCCCTTGTCGATAACACCTTTCTTGTAGAGTTCGTCAAGTACGGCGGTGTACATTTCCGTAACATTATCACTCATAGTCATAAATGCTGCGGAAAGTCGCTCGACATTGCTATAGTCCAGCTTACCACTTGACACGTCCATCATTTTTACAATCATATCCTCTATGTCAGATGCTTTGAAAGCAGCCTCAATAATCTTTTGCTGCAAGAGGTTCTTAGCGAGGTTCTTCATCACGCTCTTAACGCTCTTTGAGTAGGCTTCTGCTGCATCCTCACCATTCTCCCATGCAGTAACAATAGCATCGCCAAACTCCTGTGCCCACGATTTGAGGTCGATGTCGTATAAAGTATTTGCCATATCAAGAGCAAAGCTCTTTATCTGCTCGTTCAGTTCCTCAATCTGCTGCTTGTACTCGTCAATAGCGTTGCCGTCTGAGTCTTTCTTACTCTGCTCGTCACGCAACTGCTTTGCTGCTTCGTCACGCTGCATCATAAGTAATGCTCGCTGTTGGTCGTAATACTCTCCAGAGGCTTGTGCCTGCTTGATAGCATCGTAGGTTTTATCGCTTGTATAGTTTCGACTTATTTTTTGATAATCGAATAGAATTTCTCCGCCTTTCTTTATTCTTTCTTTCGCCTCTTCTGCCTCATTATACCTTTTCAAGTATTCATCACTTTGCGTTTTGAACTTAGAGGTGGTTTCCGAGTCTTTATAGCCATACACACCGCCTAACACTTTTTCAAGTGCTCTTTCAAAGGTATCTGACAGGTTATCAATCAGTTTTACACGTTGCTTAGAGGCTTTTATTTTTTCTTCAAGCGCCTCGTCATGGTTTCCAATTATACCACCTAATACAGAAGAAACTACACTAAGCCCCCCTGCTATTGCAGCACCCCAAGGCCCGAATAAAAAACCACCAGCCATTGCAGAACTAAGTGCATCTTGCGCACCACTCATTACCTGACCTACCTCAGTCATGCCGAGAGCATCAAATATATCTATAAGTGGTTGTGCTGCTTGTGCAAGTTGGCTGAAAGTGTTTGATAGAGATTGCATTCCCTCATTAAAATCAACCTTTGCACCCTTATCAGCATCTTTTAAGTCTTTCTTTGTGTATTTTCCGCTTTTTTTGACCTTTAGACCTAACTTTCTCGCATTTTCTTCTCCAACAATATAGTTTCCATTTGCATCTCTAAAGCCATTGTCCGTAAGTCCAGTCTTTAACAACTTGCTAATTTGCGAAGACCTCTTTATCGCATTACCCATTGCCTCAAATGGGCTACGCTCGTTAATCGCTTTGTCTAACTTCTCCAAAGCCTCATACAAAGCCTTTGTAGCTTCTACGTTCTCATTGATAGACGGTAGAACGGCAAGCAACTGTTCACGCATACTTACAAGGCTCTGTTTGCTAACTTTATCAAGGTTTCCAAAGATGCGTACCCACTCTTCTGTGTCCTTAAATGCAGCCCAACGCTGCTTTGCAATCTCGTTATCCATTGCAGCAATAAGAATATCGTGCTTTGCTTGCTGCTCTGCAGATTGGTCGTTGTCGTTAGCCTTTTTGTCTAATAATTCCTGACGCTGACGCTCTAACTCTACAAGTTTCTGAGCCTCAGTAAGAGATTTCTCATAAGCAGATGCTACATCTTCGACAAACTGAACATAGTTTCCACGAATTACTGATTGTATCTCTAATGCAGCCTTAACCAGTTCTTCCTGAATTTGTCCTTTGGAGTCAACAAGCGCATCTTTCAGTTCTTTCTCGCTCATATCCCAACGGAACTTGATAGGAACTACGCCTAATTCATTACCTCGTTGGTTGAAGCGTTCAAGCATCTTTTTTGCTGTTTCATCCCAAATCTCCCCTTTGTCGTTGAAAGCCATAGACGCAATATTACGATTACCACCTGACTTCTGCAAGAGTGAGCGATATTGTTTCCATTGATTTTCAATACGCTTCATATATTCTTGCATAGCATCAGCGTTCTCTTTCATTGCCTCTTTCTCTCTATCGAAAGTGGTATCTGATTTCGTCTTATCTACATCGTTAGCCCACTTCTTGCGAGCATCAGTAGTCAGTTTAAGAGAGGATTTCAGTTTATCAAGCATTTCGATGTAATTGTCAACGAGTTTGCCACCAAGGAACTTCCCTTTTTTATCTTTCAGGTCAGGGAATAGGCTCTCCAACTTAGTAATAGCGGCTTCCTTGCTATACATTTCCCTAAACTTCTTGTATTCAGACAAGAAAGCCTTATACTGCTCTAACTTTGTTCTTGCAGCCTCTAACTCCTTGTCTTTGCCTTTCTTGTCGTTTTTTGCACCAGAGCCATCATCGTCTAAGTTTGCAAGTTCTTTTTCTTTATTCAACTTATCCATCATTGATTTATCAAAGAGAGTTGCGCCAATAGTAGCACCCTCGGCAAGTGCAGCACCTTCCTCAGTTTTCATCAGGTCGGCAAAACGAACATAGTTAAGATACATTCGCTTAAAATATTTTCTAATCTGTGGCTCTTTCTCGCCAATTTGGTCTAATATACCGTCAAGAAGGTTGCGAACATCGTCAATGTTATTAAACACCCATTGCTTCAGTTTCTTTTCATCGCCATCAAACTCAGCAAGCATCTTCTCATACATCTTTGGAATGTCATCGCCATATATTTCTCCCCATTCCTCTTTAACTCCATCCAAAGAGCCTTTTAATTTTTCGCAAACGTTCTTAACCTCAGTTTCGCTATTTCCAAATGCTTTTCCAACACCTTTTAATTTGTTTTCTATTTCTTTCCAATAGCCATTTTCTGCGAGTATTCTTAATTGTTCCTCAAATGGTGCTTTTTCAAGTTGCTCTTTTAAGTCCTCGCTAATATCTGAGTTCTTAATACTCTCTATTAGTTCCTTTAACGGCTCTTTGTATTCGTATAGGCTATCAAGCGTCTTACGAAGTGACTTGTAAGCGTTATTAACATCGTCAATATTAGTCTTTACATCATCATTAAATACCTGGTTCCACACATTCTTGGTGGCAGTAGGGGATAATAAACCCATCTTAGTGACATCCCACCAAGAAAAATCACTCTTACTTGCTTTGATAAGTTCTGCTGCTCTATCTTGAACATCAAGCATTTTGCGGCTTTCCTCTACTGCATCGTCAATAGCACCTTTTAGTATTTCGTATTGCTTTGGAAGAGAAGAAGTCTTACTCAGTTGCTCGTCAAGTGTCTTAGTATATGCCTCCGAATTAGCCAAAACTTGCTTCATTTCAGTAATGGTATTCTTCATAGAGGTATTATCTTTTGGCTTTCCGTTAGTAAGGATAGACTTCTGCATCTTTTGTAAGTCGGTAATATGCGACTTAGCCAAATCTTTCATTTCATTTGCTTTCTCGTCTATTCTGCTGTTCCACTGATCCCATGCCATATAAAGTTCAGCACCAACCATCATTGCCAATGTACCCCACGTACCAGCACCGACACCACGAAAAGCGTTCTTTAGCGACATACCGATGCCAGCCAACTGCACTCTCCATGCCTTTGTGGCAGCAGCAGCCTTAATCTCAGCAGCAGTAATTCCGTTTACACCTACAAGGTGCATCGCCTGAGCTATCTTAATTTTCTTTAAGGCTACAAGACGCAATACATCTTCCTTATTCAGCGTTTTGTCTGCCATAGCCAAACGTAAGTCGGCAGCAGTAAGGCTATTTGAAGATGCTATCTGTATGCGTTCCTGATTTGTTAACGACCTATAAGCAGCAGCAGCTCTCAGTTTGTTTGCAGTAATTTGCTTGCTTGCTGATATATTCTTTAATGTTGCAGCAGTATTGCCTTGCAGCGCAAGTGTTTCTACGCCAATTCTCATTTTACCAACAAGAAAAGCAGCAGCAGCAATACTTACGGCTGCCGCAATCTCTTTCCAATGCCTTGTAGTTTTTAGTAAAACCTCGGCAGTATTCTTCATCGCATCGCCTATATTACTCTCAGCAATCTCGCCATACATAATATCAAGAGCATCTTTCAAATTCTTGTACTTTGCAGCAAGTGACTCTGAAATCTTCTCTTGCATATTGTAAAACATACCTCCCTCGTCAGTCAGCCTGCGTATCTGTTCAATAACATCTTGATAACTTACCTGACGCTTAGAAATACGCTTTTGAACATCGGCAGTAGATACAGCCTTTTTCTCTACCTCTGAATAGTAGTCGGCAAGCATCTTCAACATAGGTATGTTGTTCATAGAGAACTGACGAAGTGTAATACCCGTAAGGTATGTAGCACTTCTAACGTGACCTAATGCTAATGTTAATCTGCCAATATCCTGACCTGCACCAGCCGAAATATCAGCAAGTCGCTTTGTCATATCAAACAACTCGTTCTGCTTAAATCCGTAAGCGGCAAGTTGCTTAGTATATTGGTCGAGTTCGACAACACCAAATGGAGATTTAAGAGCCAAGTCCTTAATCTGCTCAAACAGGTGTGTTGCTTTTAAGGCATCGCCAAGAATAGCGGCAATACTGATACGCTGTTTTTCCAACTGACCGCCAATCTCAATAACATTGTCTAAAAACTGGCGAGCATAGTGTATTGCAAAAACAGAAGACAATGCACTTCCTAATTGCGTTGAAACGTGGATGCCACCCGCAATAGTTGCATTCATTCTCAAATGGTCGCTTGTCAGTTGGTTTACCTCTTTTCTTCTTTGAGCAACTGACCTGCGTTCTTCCTCTCCTAATGCCTTGCGCTCTGCTCTCTCTCTCTTTAGTTGAAGCAAAGCATCATTTGAAGAATTACGCAAAGAAGCACGTTCCGCTATAAAATCCTTTAATGTTTGTCTTTCGCCAATAAGTTCACGACTAACACTCGCTATTTGATTTTTATAACTACTTGCTTGCAAGAGTTGTCCGTTATTCTTTAACTGAGAATAGGTAACAGCAAGTGACTTTAATCTGGCTTCAAGATTATTTACATACTGCGTTTGAACTTTTATCTTTTCATTCAGTTCGTCAATTCCAGTATTCCTAAACGTTCCTGATTTAGTAGCGTTTTGGATATTGTTTACCACATTCTGCGTGTTTGCAGTCAGTTTCACCTCAAATGTTTCTTTTGAAAGTTGTGTCCTCAGTCTTGTTACCATTTGTTGGTAACTTTGAGGATCGTAACTTATCTTTAGAGCATCAAGAATACTCTGATTGCCACTTTGTATTTTTTGTTTTAATGCTGTTAGGTCAATATCAGCACCAAACCACAGCGTACCAAGATTACCTGCCATAACGTTATCCCAAATAAAAACCAAAAAAGAGCCACCCAGAAGGGCAGCTCTCTATGGCTTGTTGTTAATAATTGCAATTATCGCTGCAAATATAACAAATTTATTTGGAATATACTAAAATAAAAGGGAAATATTTATGAAAATACAAGTAGTTTATAAATCATTACTAAATGCTTTCTTCTTAACTTTCCTTGATGCCGTTGTTTGATATTTGAGTTTTACATTGTTTTCGTTTCCAAAATCCCAAACAAGATATGGGTTGCTATGGAATGAAACATCACGATAAGTCATTCTGACTAATATGTTAGGGCTTAAATCAGCATTGTATTTTTCAAATTCATACGATGGAGTGCCGTATTTCGCTATCAGTTGTTCTTTAATATCGTGATAGATTTTCTTGTCTTGCTCATAACTCTCGTGCCTAAAGATTATCTCGATGCCATTTATAGAATCCGTATCAGTATTGTATTCTACCATAAAGTTTGCATCAGGATAGCCCGCAAACACAACCTTATATTCATACTTTCCAAGGGTGGTTTTATAAGGTGCGTAGCCTTTTTTCTTCATCTGCACGTTAAAGGATTTCATTGTGGTACCAATATTGATACCCATAACATTTTGTGCGCCAGTATTCAGCATAAATGCCATAAACACAATAAGTAATACTATCTTCTTCATAATACCATGTTTTAATGTTTTTGCAAATATAGCAATCATTTTGATAAGTTGTTGTACTTTTGCTGAAATATTTATATATTTTAAGGAATTTTCTACCAATAGACCTATACCCGACAAGAAAGCAAATAACTAAAAATTAAAAGATTATGAAAAAGTACAAAAACATTGACGAGTTTTTGGCAGCCAAAGACTTAACAAGAGAAGATTTGATTAGCCTAATTGCACGTTCAGCCATTTTTCTTGCTACTGATTGCGCAAAAAACTTTGAGGCAAGTCCTGAGATAACAGAAAAGGTAGTACAGCCAATCATGTTCTTCAACGAAATGCTTGATGTTGTAGAATAGAAGATAGGGGAGGGCATTACGCTCTCCCCTTTAACCAACACGGCACATGGTGGTTAAAAACGCTTTATGAGCCTTGAAAATAGGTACGCTATCCCATCAAATAAAGCATTGCCCGCTACATTTGAGCCTAAATCAATCCAAAATGACTGACCTCGTTTGATGCTTTCCAACTCTTTCATTATCTCAGTATGGTTTTTATCTTCCATAGAGCGATATACAAAAAGCCGTTTTTCTTCATCAGACATCTTATCGTATATCTGTTCAAGGAGTTTCCTACGCATCAAGGCTCGATAACTCATAGTCCAAAGTAGGCTCTAATGCTAAACTTTCCGTCTGCGTCTTTGAGCTTATCCACAGCGAGATCGTGAACGACCTTGAACATTTCCTCGCCATTGACATACTTTGATAGTGTTGCGCTACTATCTGACATAATCATATTCATAGTAGCATACAGAGCGCATCGGTTGTAGTATGGTTCTTCATCCATAACAAAGCCGTGTTTCTCCATTGCACCTCTCCATTGTTCCCTGTTCCAAGGTGCTTCTGGCTTCATTGCAGCCACGATGACATCAGCCTCCTTTGGCGTGAGATAGTTCTTCCACATAATAGCGGACAACTTATCTAACCATTCACTTGCGGCATCAGGCTTATTGTCTGCATACCACATAAACATTTCAGTCATTACTTTGCCAAACGCTTTCATATTGTCTGGCTCGTTAGAGTTCGCCATATACTTATACAGCGACTCGTACTTACTTTTTAATTCTTCTGCGTTCATTGTTATTAACTTTTAAGTTACTATTATCACACGTCGGGCATGGTGCCGTCGGTATGTTTCTCGTTCTCTGTTGTTGGATAAATCTTCTCATAGAACCTATCATATAAAGTGTCAATATATCCTTCAAATAATTCAAGCCATATAGCGAGATAGCTTGCGAGGAAAGATACTGCGAGTATTAGTGGTATGTCGGAAAAGCCGACACACCACAAGTCGTATGCTAACGTACACCAGAAAGTTAAGCACTTTGGGCAGCTGACGATTGGCAAGTCGTGACATCTTATCACGCTTTCTACGGCCTTAATCAGTCCGAGGTGGTTAGCCGTAACACACACGAACACTATACACGCAATATCTATCCAGTTCATGCCGTTGCTACGTTTATGCTTGTAGTGATAGCGATAGCGTTAGTCACGTTACTGCAAGGCTGTACGTTTGTAGGACTGGCTACAGCCTCACCTATTGTTAGTGTAGGACTTACTGCTGACGAGCAAGGTACACAGAAGGTGGTGTAGATGTTCTCCGTTACAGGGCAGACACCGCACTGGCAGCCACACTTGAACGGCATATAGGTGACTGTTCCGCTAACCTGTACTTCCTGACAAAAACTGCCATTACCTACGCTCACAGGAGAGCTGATAGGAGTAAACTTAACGTCAGCCGACACGAGGTAGGCATCCGTTACACATAATTTCTTGTTACCACAAGTGAAGTGGTCGAGAGCCAATAGGTAGGTGGCGTTTGCTGCCGTACCTCCTGGCACAGGAGTAAGATACTCCACGATTGTTTTTCCGTTGTTACACATAATACTTTGAGTTAAATTGTTTCGGGGCTTCTATTTTCTGCGCCATCCCCACTTTGCGCTATGGGTAATTTCGGAATTTCCGAATTTTCTCCTGACGGGTTAAACACGTTTGCTTCCCTATTCTGCATAGCATCTATCTTCTCTTTGAGTTCAGAGATAGAACCTTTCATATCCTCTATCATACGCATAGAGTTATATGTAAACTGAGCTGCACAATAGGCTCTTTGGCTTGGGTGGCAATTAAGGCAATCGCCAGAACACTTAAACTTATTTTCTTCCATAACTTATTATGAACTTAATAATACTCTCTAACTACTCTCTAATCAGTGACGTTACTCCTTGAAAAACTTGATTATCTGCGAGAGAACAAAACTATTCTCAGGCAATTTGCTCACTGCATCGGCTATCTTGTTGCCAGACACCATTGCGCCATGCTGACCGATTATATCTATAAACTGCTTGATAGCCTTACAGCCACGTTCTGCTTCTTCGTCACTACTTGCGTAGATGTTGAACGATATTTTTCTTACTTCCATAATGCCGTGTTTTAATCGTTAATACTTGGTAGTGGTTCGCTCGCTGATGGAGTGATAGGCAACACACCCTTATTTTGGATGATACCCTGAATAAGTTGGTAGCCTTGCACAAGGTCGCTTTGGTTTTCTTTTACCCAAGAGAAAAAGCCCGATGCACCGCTTTTCAGTTGTTGCATCAAAGTAGGTGCAATAGGATCAAAGTCTGGCAGTTCGAGATTCTTTGCATAGAAATCCACAAACTCCTGAGCTTTCTTAATATCGCCACCATTGAGATACATAGCGACCTGTAGTAGTTGTGCCTTACTTGTCGGTACAAAGTTCTGTATAAACTCCATCTTCTTTTTCCTTTCTTTACTTATGAACCACATAACTTGCCGTGTTAGTTCTTTCCATTTCTTTCCAATTCTTTAAACACTGGAAAGATTTTGATCCCGAAATCCGTTTCGGGATCAAAACCAAACTTTAACCGTTACAGCCACAAGAGCAAGGACAAGCACAAGGCTTGGCATCTTGATAAAGGGCTACACGCTGTGGATTCTCAGAGTAGCGTCCTGTCATAAGACCAAAGGTCAGCTCGTTAGAAAGCTGCTGAGACTGAGAAAGTGAGCCTTGCTGAGAGCCACTAACAGTGTCGTTGATGGTGTTCGTAATGTTCAGGTCGCCAGCAATACGCTCACCACGCTCGGCAGCAAGAGTGCCTGCAAGTGTCTGAACCAAATCCTTCAAACCATCATTCTTGGCGATAGCAACATCTTTTGCGTTCTGTGCTCTGGATGCAGCCCAGGCGGCACCACCGATAGCGAGTACACCAGCACCTACGGCTGTTGCAAGGGCACCTATAGAAGTGCCACTGGCTTTTTTGTTCTGCATATAGCCAATCTTTACCTGTTCATAGGGAGAAAAGCCCATACCATGCAGCATTGCGAGGTCATTTGAATCTAATGCCATAATCTTTTGTGTTTAATGAGTTAATACTATGTTACCTTGTCATTGCGCTTTGACATAGACAAAAGTAGGAAACAAAACCGCTAAACACAAGCAATTTCAAATATGCCGACTGCACCAAATTAGCAGTCTTTCAAAAAGGCTTGTAGCACCTTATAAACCTTTCTTTCACACAAGTTATACCTCTCGGAAAGAATGGCTACAACATAAGTAGTCTTTTCCCCCTGTTCTTTCATAGCCTGATATTCCAAGAACAAAGGAATATACTTATAATCGTCTATACTGATGCCGTTTTCATGCAGTATTTTCAACATTTCGACACCTATTTTCAATAAATCCCCGACTTTCATTTGCGCATTTCGATTTTAATTACTATCTTTGTGCCCCAGAACCACCGACATACAATAAACCCTGCATGGATGCGTTAAAGGAATTACTCCCCCGACACGCACCTTTGCAGGGCAATTTGTAATAAGTTGGTGGTTCTTCTTGTTATAAAAGTCGGGGGATTTTTACCCCCTCTCTTTCATTACGTCTGCATAGGCTTAAAACCTTGCGCTAATATCACTTTGGCAGCCTCATAAGTGCCAGTAAGCACATCAAGACCTGCTGCTGCTTCAAGATATGCCGAATATTCGGTACCAGTAGTCATAACTATCTGTATAGTGTTCTTCTTTGCATTGAAAGACCTCAAAAAACGGATAGAGGTGTCAAGACCGAAGTTATCAGTTACTTGCGAAGTACCTCTTATACTTCGTGAACGACCTTCATACGGATTGCGTAGATACACCCATTCGCCAATCTTCACTTTCCTATGAACAGGTGGCGAGTTCCAATTCTTCTGCGTAACGATGCCTTCAAGTGTTCCGTCAACGTACAATCCACAAGCGTAAGAAGTCTGCGTATTACCAGTAAAGCCAAGGTATTGACGATGCAAAGGCACTTCAACTAAAAGACGCTCGCACATATCGTACATTTGCTTATAAAGGTACTTCACTATCTGCTCATACCCTTTTTTCAGTCCGTCTTTCAGTATCTTTGCGTTATTGTGGCTCATAGTTAATCGCTTGAAGAACTTGTACTGAGTGTAATATCCGTCATAGGATCGCACACACGGAACTTAACCTTAAAGGTCACAACATTCTCGTTATAGACATTGTTACCCTCTTGTCTCGTTACCACTCTTGCATCCTCACTTGAAATCTCGGAAAGGTAGCACTTCTGCCTACCGATAGCGGCATAAGGCGAGTATATCTTCAACTCCGAACCGCTACCGCCTGTTGTATCATTACCAGTCAGCCACTTTTTGAAAGAACCAATCTTTACACAGGCAAGCGAGAGGTTGAAAGGATTGGTTGCTAATTCCTTCCCCATATAAGCCATTTCAAACTCAGCATCGTAAGCCTCAAACATCAGTTTATTAGGAAAAAAAGCATCCTCTCCGTGTTCGTCATTCCACTCTCGGTTTGCAGGTTCTTTTGTCTTACCGCCTGCCTTAAAAGGCACTTTGCAGCAAACAATACCCCATTGGTCGTAAGTATTGACAACACTACCATTTCCTTTTTGGAGTAACAATGTATTTCTGCTGTTCATATCTTAGTTATTTAATTTGTTTGTTATTGCGTTTATTACCGCATTACCATACTTCATATAGTCATCTTCACACTCATTATCGTTAATGCAGATGATACCTTTGCAGTCGGCTATAGCCTTAACAACTTCTTCAACACTATTCTTTGTGCTGACATATACCTTGCTCGGCACTCTGTCTATATAGTTGCCTGATAGGTAATGCCACCAAGGACACAGCCATTGGTTGAAGTTCTTTTGCTCCCTAAAAGGACTAACACTATCCTCTATCTCCGTTTTACCGATATGCCAAAGGTAGTTCCACGTTGTTTTCAGCATTGGAGTAAGGCTATGACCGCCACGAATAAGCACATCGCTAAAGTCCATACCAAACTCCCTTGCGACAAAGTTCTGACCGCAACGGCAAGAGTCGTGAAAGATATTCGGTGAGGTTGGGAAAGGCTTTTGTCCGTGATGCAAACAGGGCACTTCGTTCTCAAAGAAATCTTGCTCTGTTAGTGGCGCAACAGGAAACATATCGTCATTACCATAGATAAATCGCTCGCTGATGCCTGGAATAAGATGCAGGAACATTTCTATAGCGCACGAATTGAACGTAGGCAAAAACTTCTCAGGAATAAAATCGTGATGATAGACTATGCGAACGCCCTCAGCATCCATCCAAGACTTCTTTTGGCTCTCTCTCGCCAAGAGAATAAAGATGTTACGCACAAAAGGCATAAACCTCTTTACGCACTTGATAAGGATTTCCTCAGTATTCCAACTTCTGAAACGCACAAAGTCATAAGGGTTATGCGCATCATACTGATGGTTTACTTTCTTGAAATCTTCCTGCCAAAGAGTATCTTCGTGAAAGACCATTGGAACAACATAGTCTATCGTCTTTACCTCCATAATGCTGCGTTTTCTTCAAGCCATTTATCCGTCTTAGCCTTATTCCCTCTCCAAGAGCCGTGTCCGAAATGTATCACATACTGCCAGATGTTGACATACTCGATAGGCAGATCATTTCTTCTTGCTTCTTCAAGCAGCCAAGCACCAGTATCGTAATGCTGATTAGGCTCGATATTGCTGAGTGCCCACATCTTTTCGCCATTATAATAGCGGATGCCCTTTTCACGAAGCATAGGAACATTGAGATAGCAAAGGAACGGCATAAGCAGGGGAACATCGTGCTTTACTTCTTCTGCACCAAGGCACGAAACCTTTTTATCCCAGAAACGGCTTATATCTTCCTTGATAAGAACATCGGAATCAATCAGCACAAAGCCTGTTGGCACAATATCCATCAGTTTGTCAACACTCATTGAATGCTTTGCAGAGCCGTAGTTGCTCTTTTTGGTATCACGTTCCCACTTGTCAGGGTACTTTGCTAACTCAGCCTCAAAGTCGATAATCTGCCCATTGGTATTGTCGATAACCTCCACATTAGGTATCTTAGCAGTAAAAGGCTTCTTGTCACTATTGTCAAACACATAAACATGGCATCCGTGAGTATGCTTCATAAGCGACTTGATAGCAGCCTCAGTAAGTTCAGGAGTGTTGTAATGTACCACCGCAACATTTCTGCCATCAATATACGGACTGAGATTTGTTGCTATCCAAGCAGAGATAAGACGCTCTGCAAGGAAAGATACTACTCGCATCTGATAGTCATCCTTATCGTCAAAGTCTTTCTCGGCTTTCTTGTGCCAGTCCTCTTTAGTAACACAACCGCATACGGAAGCAAAGTCATCGAGCAACTGGAAAAGGTACTTGCACATCTTTGTGAAGTCAGACCACTTCATCAAGAAGCAGCACTTTGAGTACATAACATGGCTTTCCTTGATATGCTTTGTGTAAGCATTGTCAGCACCATATTTGTCATCAAGGAGTTTCAGCATAGTGTCAAGGTCACGCACATTGTGGCACTTTGCGTATTGCTGATAAATTGTTTCCGAACCAAAGTCATTGACTCTAAGGATTTGGCACTCTCCCTTTTCAGGCAGTCTGGTAACATCGAACTTTCTACGATAGTGGTTAAAGCCTACATAATCGCTTTTAAGGTTGTTTTTCCACACATAGTACATCGTTACCATTTCTGAATATACAGGGTTAAGAGCGTTGATGTTCTTACCCTCTACGTCATGGTGGGTAGCGAATAACTTGTGCGTTTCGTCATCGTGCAAGCCGTACTTCTGCACAAGTTCGTCTTTGTGATATGATACCCATATTTTATAGTCACTCATAGTTTCTCAATTAAAAATGGGGTAGCGGTCATTAGCCGCCGCCCCACATTTGCTATAGAATTTATGCCAAAAAGATTACTCGCTTGAAGAAGATGTTGCAGTACCTGTCATTGGGTAGAAAGCAGCACCATTAGTATCGGTCAACGGAGTAACTGATACGTTGTAGTAACCAGTAGAGTCATCGCCACCCTCGCCATTGAATGAAGCGTAAATCTCCACGTTAGGCAGATAGATAGCAGTCAGCTTGTCCTCGCTAACCATCAGCAGAGCACCAGCAACTTTCTTTGGAGCCAGTGAGTAACCCTGACCTGAATAGTTGATGCCACCAAAAGCACCCGTCATAGCAGCAGATGTCTTCTTCTCCATCAACAAGTCGTTAATGGTAGAGTGAACAGATGCAACCTGAAAGCTGATGTCGCTCTCTCCCTGCTTAACCTTAGAAGTCCAAGTGGTATCGTCAGTCAACTTAACCTCGTTCTTGTCAGGATCGCCAGTGTTAAAGGTTACACCATCAGCAAGAACAGGGAACTCCAAAGCCTGAGTCTGTGAGCCAAGTGCCGTGTTAGCGTCGGCAAAGTAGTAAACTCGGTTTACCTTGTCAAAAATCTGCTTTAGATTTTCTTTGTTTGTTACAGTAATTGCCATAGTCGTATTATTTTAATTGTTATACCTTAATTACAATCTTGAATTGCATAATAATGGAATGATACCCCATACCATCGGGTTTAGAGTCCGTGATAGTCGGTGTGTCGTTACAACTAATCAGTTCAGTATTGAACGGAAAAAGACCACTTACACCATCTATAAGACTTTCCATCCTCGTTATACTCTCTATGCCGTTGCTGATGTCCTTTGCAAAAAGGTGAAACTGCACATAGGCGATATTATGAGTGTCAGCATAAGGGTTAATGCCCTGTGGTAGTTTGATGATTACAAACTGATTGCTTGTCGATTTAACAGTCTCTCGGTTTGCCGTATGTACCTCACTGCAAATAGGCTTAACCATATTCACAAGTGCGGTCATTACTTCTTGTCTCTTATATCTGTTTGCCATAACTATTAAGTTTTGTATTCGTCGCAGTAAAGAGAAGTACCAAGATTGCCAGCATACGCATCGTTTATACTCAGCGTGAAACTGCCGTTTCTATCCGTTACATCAATGAACATTCCTGCAATGATACCGCCAACGACTGCACCACACTCTTTTCCTTGCTGTCCGTCTGGTGCTGCATCCTTATCGCCTAAGAGGTTGCCACCTACCAATGCGCCAAGTTGAATACGATAGTCACCTTTCAGAACATTCTCCGAACCCTTAAAGGTACGAATAGATGTGTTGCTTTCCTTACGGCATCTGCCCTCCCAAACTACTTTCTTCAATGCAGCAATCTGTTCCTCAGTCTCAAAGCCTGTAGGTTCAGTCATAGTGTATATGCTGCATCTATGAGGAAAGCGAGTAAAGCCGTTTGCAAGTCTGCCCATATCCGTTAGAATGTTTTAATTCGTATAGTAGAATTTCCGAGCAATGCTTCATCCCATTTAGCAAAGAGGTCACGATATTTCCGAAGCCACTCGTCAATGTTAGCCTTAGAAACAGTCCAACCACCCTCGCTATGAGACCAGCCACCATCAGAAACCTTTTCAGTAGCACCACCTACAGGGAGGTTTGACAGCCAGTAATACGCTGTACCTTCTGCCAAATCCACGTCTTTATCAGTAAGCACGGTGTATTCCTCACTTGATGATGAAGAAGATGTACCTGCATACTGAGGCAGCAGTTCATCGCCAGTCAGTTTGCGCTTTGCAAGCACATACCCAAGGCCTTCCTCAGTGAGTAACTGAGAAACGCCTTTGAGGTATTGTGTTATCGTCATAACCTTTGCCATAGGTTCATTCCTTTATCATTAGCCATTACTCGCTTGAACTTGAAGCCTCAGAAGAACTTGAAGCCTCAGCAGTATGCGGGGCAATGGTAGAGATATACATGTGCATAATAGCGCCAGGAACACAAATCTGTGCCATTTCGCCATTAACATTGATAGAGTGAGTGCGAGGCATATCCTCCTGCTCGATAAGCAGACGATTACCCATAGCGTAAGCCACCTTATCGGCATCGTAACCCATAGAAAGAGGCTGAACACCCTGAATACCACCCAACTTGCCAGTAGGAACAAAGGCAATGTTCTGTGGATCGAAGTTGTCAATCTTATCTTCTACGAGGTCGGGCAGACCGTTGGCATCAGTACCAACCTTGCTAACGTAAGCGTAGGTGTCCTGAATAGCAATCTCGTCAACCTTGATAATGCGGCGAACAGCCTCCTTAACAACATCGTCATCCATAAAGCGACCAATGTCAGCACGTGCGCTGTCGCTTGATACGTTACGATATACCCAATTAGCAAGAACACTCTTAACCTTGCTGTGCTCGCAGAAGTCATCCCAAGTGTCACGGGCAATCTCCATCTTAATCGGGCCTGCATAGTGCAAAGTGCGGCGGATAGTCTTAACTCGCTTCTCCAAGTAGCCAAGGGGATCAGAGTTTGTACCCTCAGTAGTGTGGTCTGGGTTAGTCCACCAACGAGCAGAGCCAGTCAGCACGTCTTTGTTAGCATCAGGCATATTAAAGCCGATAGTGATACCCTTCAAGCCACGAGGATTGTTGGTAGCGTTGATAGTAAACTCGCCCTTAGATACAATCTGATGACGCTGATGGTTCAGAGCGTTCCAGAAAGACTGAATCAGTCCGTCAGTACCCTCGTCAAGCAGACCAAACATTACCTCACGCATTTCGTCATCCATAACGGCATTGCCGTACTTCTGTACCAACTGCATCTTCTCACGGAGAATAGTGCGGTTAACAGAGTAGAACAACTTTTGCGTAGGTACGTTACCTGTAGCACCCTGCAACTGGCCGAGAGGCATTTCGTAACCCTCGCTCTCAGGATCAACATAAGTAGGCAGCACGGTTGCACCAACCTTTGACAGCATCTGTGCCCAAGTGTAACCAATGCTTACTGGATCAAACTCAAAGCCATCAATAGTGATAGCATTAAACTTTTCCTCGTATTTGTCAACGAATGTCTGCCAAGACTCGCCATACATACCGAGGTTAATCATGTCTCGCAGAGAAACTGGTATAGTTTTCATAATCTATTCCTTTCTTTTTTCGTTAGACATTAGTCAACCACACGGATTGACAGACCATTCTTCTGTGTCATACCCTTAACGGCAGCAGCGATAGTTGCAGCATCGCTGGCAGTATCGCCAAGCATATAACCATAAATCTCGCCCTTTACAATCACATTGCCAGTAGCAATAGTGTTTGCATCAGTAATAGGTGCATCTTCCTGCAAAAAGCCGATGATGTTGAGAGAATCTATTCCCGAACCGCTAATAGCAGACTTAACCTGTGCCCAAGTAAGAACCTTGATGTCCTTATCGTCTGCACCCTCTGTCGTGTCCTTAACAACCGCCATACCAGAACGGATAAGTTTTGCGCTAACGAAGTCCGAAACATTCTTAATCAAGAAACCGCCTGGAAGCTGTTCCTCAATACGGCGCCACACCTTACGTGCATGCCCCATAGCAAATGACTGAGCATCGAATGTATTGCCAGTCTGAAAAACCTGATTTGCCATTTTCGTTTCCTTTTTTGTTAAACAATCTTGTTACCTTTTGTGGCTTTGTGTATTACTTCTTACCCCAACCCTCTTTTTCTGCTTTCTTCTTGAATCGCTTGTCAAGTTCAGTTTCGGTATCGCCTCCACCACCACCTACGAATCTTGGAGTAGCACCATCACCTCGGCATTTGAGGTATTCTGCATCGTACTTAGCCAGATACTCTTTCGTGAGTTCTTCAACGGATTTCTTCGCGTCTATATCCACTCCTTCAAGAGTTTTTTCAAGAACGTAAATGTCGTTGGCTTTCTGTTCTTTCATAGCGGCTTTCACCTTTGAGAGAATTTCAGCCTTTTGCTTTGCGCTATCGCCATTGTCAAGACGCTCTTTGAGTGCGGTAATCTGCTCTTTAAGAGCCTTTACTTCCTCGCTCTCTTGTGGTGTCTTAGGTTCAACCTTTACACCATCAATGAGTTTCTTAACCTCGGCAAGTTGCTCGGCTGACAGGTTCTTGAACGTGTCCTCAGTCAGCAAGTTTTTCTTTGCTTCTGTGAACTTTGTTGAGAAGTCGTGATTGAACTGACCTTGAAGTCCTGTAAAGAACTCCTTTGCCTTAGAGAAATAAGCCTCGTCAGGCTCTGCACCCTCGGCTACGGGGTTCAACTCAATGTACTTCTGGATAGTTTGTGCTGAAAAGTCGGTGTTTCCGAGTTGTTCCTGCACGGTAGAAACGATTTTTTCGATTTCCATAATTCAAATATTTAAGTGTCAAATTTGATGCTAAACAAAAAGAGCCATAACCCTCACGGGCTACAGCTCTTGGCTTGATTTAAGTTAAATTTATACGAAATAAAAGAATTACTCAACTCCTATTATATCTGCCTTAACGTAAGTTCCGCATCGCCTACATTTTATTCGTAGTATTACGGTTCCGTGAAGATACTCTATATCTCCGAGTTTTTGCTGACACTTAGGACACGTTATAAAGTGTCGTTTCTTCTGTGTCTGGTCGCTGTCGGCTTTAACTTCTACACGTATCGGCATATAAATTTGTTATCCTGAAACTATCTTTTTACAGCGCAAAAATAATGATTTTTTCGCAAATAACAAATATTTTACCTAAAATTTTAGGCAAAAATTAGTGAAAATGCAAATATTTTGCTAATTTTGCCACTGATATATAGTGATTTACGCAGGATGACATTGAATTTTTCTGAACCGATTACGAGTTTGCCACCTGAGTTAAAAGAGCGTTTTACTCAAAGGCTATATGAAGAAAAGGCGAATAATGGGTTACATATTCTCGATGAAGATGATGTAGAGGTTATTCGTCAGCAACTTCGTAAGCATCCCAATCCCCGCATTACTGCAACTCAGGCAAAAGGACAAACCGATATGCTGCCGACGGAGGCTGACATCTCCATCGTGGGAGGTTCGCGCGGTGGGGGTAAGTCATACGTCCTGCTGATGAATGCGCTATACGACATCACAAACCCAAACTTCCGTGCTATCATTTTCCGTAAAGATTTGGATGACTTGTCGGATATTATAGATACATCTTACGAACTTTTCAACGAGTACGGAACTTATAACCGAGCCAAGAACGATATGACTTGGAACTTCTATAATGGCGGTTGGCTTACTTTCTCATATCATAATATGGAGTATGACGATTTCCACGATAGATACCAAGGTAAGCAATATCCGTATATCGCAGTTGACGAGATAACGCAGATGTCGTATAAGAAGTTCAAAGTGCTTTCTATGAGTAACCGTTCTGCTTACGGCATACCTACACGTATCGTTGGCTCTTGTAACCCTGATCCCGACTCTTGGGTAGCAAAGTTCATTGAATGGTATATAGACCAAAATACAGGATTACCTATTCCTGAGAGGGCAGGAGTTATCCGCTACTGCTGTATGTTGGGTGATGATATTTCGCAAGTGTCGTGGGGCGCAACGAGAGAGGAATGTTTTGAGAAAAACAAGGCAGAGATTATGGCTATGTGGAAACCCGAATATGACGAGTATGGTAAGCCACAGGACTTGTTTATCCGTTCTGCTACGTTTATCCCTGCAAAGTTGACTGACAACCACGCTCTGATGGATAGCAACCCTGAGTATCTTGGTATTTTGTTTAACCAAGACGAAGAAACAAAGGCTCGTTTTCTCGATGGCAACTGGAAATACAAGTCAGCAGGTGATGATGTTATCAAAATGGAACACATGGAGAGGTTCTACAACAATTCCGAACAGTTGGGTGACGGTATGAACTACATCACTTGTGACGCTGCCTTTGACGGAGGCGATAAGTGCGTTTTCTGGCATTGGGTAGGAAACCATATTGCTGATGTTGAGGCTTGCAGCTTGGATAGTAAGGCTACCATTCAGTTTGCAAGGGAGTTGATGACTCGTTGGAAAGTCCGTGAAGATAGATTTGCCTATGACTTGATAGGTACAGGTCAGGTGTTCAAGGGCTTCTTCCCGAAAGCGATACCATTTAATGCAAAAGAAGCAGTTGACGAGAAGTACAAAGGTATGTACTACAATCTAAAGGCTCAATGCTTCACTTACTTTGCAGACCACATTAAGGATGGTACATATTCTATTGCCCCTGAGTTGTTAGAGCGTAGGTTTAGCGGAAAGAACTACACCAATAAGACGCTGAGAGAGTTGCTTAACGAAGAACGCAAGTGTATTCGCTTTAGAGAAGATGATCCAACGAGAGTTATCGACAAGGTAAAGCAAATGAAGCGTATTATACATCGCTCTCCAGACTGGATAGAGGCTGCAACGATTAGGGAGATTTTCAATATCAAGCAGATAAGCCATGCGCCTAAGAACTTAGGTTTGATTACAGGTGCTACTGAGCGTCAGGTAAGGCGAGGTGGCTTCAATCCTTTTGCGAATATGAATGTTAGGAGAAATATTAACAGAGGGTATAGGTGGTAGTGGGAAAAACCCACAATCCCCACTCACCCTATAAAACCCAAAGTATTATGAATGTAAACGATTTATTGACGAAGAAGCCGTTTTACAGGCTACAGAACAGCGGTTTATCCACTAAGCAGGAGAAAACGGGAAATGTTGCCTCTCTACGTTATCTGGAGAAGCCACAAGTAGGTATGCTGATGACGCAGACGGACTTTTTAGAAGAATACTATCCGTCAGCGCACAAAATCAATTCGGAGTTTTTCTTTCCTGAGTCTTACAACTATGGCGAGGTTATTACTGAGGATGGCGAGAAGATGGAAACGATGTACCGAGAGGAAACGTTCCGTGTTTCCGTTCCTTTGCAAAAGGTAGTAGCCTTGCAGCATCTTGTTCACTTGTACGGAAACGACATACACCACGAATTAGCGGACAACAAGGTTTCTAATGAACTTAACGACCAGTTTATGCGCTTTCAGATGGGTTGGTTGCAGAAGAACATTGATATTGCCATCTATGATGCTGGTCGTTCAGAGGAAATCACGGCAGATAAGGCTATCGTGTTCTATATGTATAACAAGAAGTGCTATACTAAGGTGCTTTCGTTCCTCAATGGCGATACGCTATATCCGCACTATGATATGGTAACAGGTCGTATGAATATGTTTGCCCGCAAGTTCTCGTCTTACGATGAAGAAAACAAGGTTGTAGCCATTTGGGTAGAGGTGTGGGATAATAAGTATCTATATCGCTACAAGCAGTCTCAGGTAGGATTGAAGGGTGTAGCCAACAAAGCAAAGAAAGCGTTAGGACTTGATGCCTTTGAGTTGGTATCAGAACAAGAGCATGGTTTCCCCGAACTGCCTGTAGCCTATGGTCGAGCAAAGGATAACGGCCCTGGTTGGAATGATGTGCAGTATCTTGCTGATGAAATAGAGGTGGCTCTGTCTTATTGGGCAAAGGCTTGTGCTTCTACTGCTAACGATGCCTATATTATGAAAGGCGATAATGTTGACATCAAGGGCGATCCGCTTGGTCGTGTTCGTGCTTTCACGATGGGTAAGGATGATAGCGTAGAGTTATTGGAGAAGAAAACAGGTGGTGACTTCTTCAAGTCTTACGTTGAGCGATTGTATAAGGAGTTCTTTAGAGGCTCGTTCACGGTTGAGACGCCTGAATTAAAGTCTGGCGATACCCCTGCATCTACCATTAAACTGATTTATGCACCTAACCTTGATTTGGCTATGACGCAAGCGAAAGACCAACAGGATTTCATCAATCAGGTTAGACACTTGTTCTGTATCGGTTATGGTATTGAACTTGGTAAGATTAGCGAGTTAGAGCGTCTTGAAGAACATATATTGTCGTACATCGTGCCGTTTGTTCACGAAGATACGGCAGGCAAAGTCGCTAATTTGGTTGCTCTTAAAAATGCGGGATTGATTTCTACCGAGACTGGAGTTGAGCAAAACCCATATTGCACCAATGCCGAAGCGGATAAGATTTTCAGAGAGCAGAAACAAGAACAGGCAGCAGATAGGCTATACCAACTCAGGACTGGCGCAACAGCAGAGTAGGTTAGTTCCTATATATAATAAGAGAGGTGTCGTAACTGGCACCTCTCTTATTTCTCTCAGCACTAAGACTTACTTTTTCTTGCTCAAAGCCTTATACTTCTTAACTTCCTCGTTTACCGTGAAAAGTCCGCAGATGGTAACGATAGCCGTACCAGCGACAGTGATAGACTCGTCAATAGCTGTTGCGTGAGCACATTCAAAGTAATCTACCAGACCGATTGACACTGACTACACAGCAGCGATGATAATTGAAATCAACGTAAAAAGTTTCTTGCTCATTTTTGTTAATACTTTAAGTTAATACTATATCCAATCAATGATTGTTTGTCCTTTATATCCTTTTCTCCATACATACCAAGCGTATGATACGGCAGAGCCTCCGTGTTCTCTCATATACTCAAACTCAGCATTTTTGGCACAAAGCACACGTTCCGAGAATTGTAAAACTTTTTCGGGGGGGTAATTTTGAACAATCTATTATAGCGTTGTTTACCCTCTAAGAATGTAGTCTTTAGAAACATACAAACGAGACCGCCCATAGGGACTAACTCCAATGCGTGAAGCACAAACTCCAAAGCATACTTGTAAGGTGGGTTAGTGACGATAGCAAAGTTTTCGTTTGTCGGTGGTGTAAGCATTTCAAAGAAGTTCTGTTGCTCTCCGTAACCTCTATCCACTATATCGTAAGACATAACATCGTGCCCAAACTTCTTTAGCCTATCCGATAAGCAGCCAGTACCACAAGCGGGTTCTAAGATGGTGTAAGGCAAGTCTATCTTCTTCTTCAAAGCATCAATAGCCTCTGGAGAGGTTGCGTAAAAATCGTGTTCTTCACGATCCTTATTTGTATGATTGCTTGCACCAAGCGTAGCAAACACACTTTTCTTATTTCCGTTCCAGTCCTTGCTCATTTCTTCTGCCTATCAAATCGTATTGCCTTACTCCACTGGTCTGCCTCACAATCTCCGTTAGAAGCATCATAGTATCGAACAAACACTCTCGCACCCTCAAAGGCATACACATTAACCTTGCTTTCGTGTCTGCAATAGACTGTGATAGCCTTAAAGCCTTTAGCAATAATGGTAGCCTCGCAGTTGCCTACAAAGACATAGTAGCCGTTCTGGGCATCCTCAATAGTCACCTTTTCGTCAAGATAGATATTATGCCTGTGCAAGTCCTCCTTATTGAAGTTCTTACGGCAGAAATCAAGTGGAGGATAGTTGTTTTTCACAACGAAGTCGAAGCCTCTAATATACTTATCGAGAAGCTCGTCTATATTCGTATCGTCTGCCCATTCCTCAGTCCATTGCTGACAGAGTGGGGTAGGCTGACTGCAAGCCAACTCTCTTAATACTATGCTTAATTCCTTTTGGTTCATACTATTCTATGTTTACTCCTACATCTTGTTTCATTCCATTACCGAGAATGTTGCCTAAGTTCACCCAGCCAGCATTAGCACCATCGCCATGCTCTTTAGTCCATTGCTCGTTAGCATCCTTAATCTGCTTAGTATCAGCCTTAGTATTATCAAACTCGCCTTTCTTCTTTTTCTTCTTGTCTTTTTTAAGGTCGTAGTCCACTACAGAAACATCAGACGCTATCAATTCTATCTGTGCGTTAGTCATCACGCAGTTCATATAGTAGCCTGGCTTAGTAATCGGGATGCCTAAAAACGTCAAAGGCTGCATCAGCCAAGGGTGCTTTTGCGCTATTTCCCATCTTTGCCCATACGAAGTTCTTGAAGGGTACGCTCTGCTTCCGCTTTCGTCATCTGTTTCGTCGTGTCCTTTAGTGCGGTCAGTAACATTGTAGCGTTCAAGTAAGCCACCGCTACCTCCTGAGCCGTTTTTTTTTGAGCCGTCTCGATAAGCGGAGTCAGCTCTTTTGCGTTATACTGCTTGATGTAATAGAACCATCGCCATACAAGCCAGTACCAAAACTTACACTTCCAGAAACTACCAAGAGCGATAAGGGCAGCAGCCTGACAGATAATCTTGCTGTCGTTACCATCTTTAAGCATCAAAGATGTTATCCACTCGTTAGTAAATGGGTGCAGCCAACGTACCTTGAAGTTCTTACCACGAACAGTTACGTTATCAGCCCAATTCTGCCTAACCGACATCTGCAACTTTTCATCTTCTCTTGTAGCCTCTCCAATGGGCTTAACTTTCTCCTTGTTCATATTCTCGTTTATTAAATCGTTTACAACCTAATTGTGTAAGTAATACGCATTTGCTTTCCATCCAATAAGGGCAGGTGCCGAGCGTTGGTTCTCCGTGCAAGTTCAGGGTATGAAATCGTTTTACTGGTGTACAGTGAACGCACTCGCCACATCTGCCTTTGGGTGTCTCGTCATCTATTCTTCTCTTTCCCATTCAATACTATTTCGTTATACTCAGCATCAGTCAATACACTCCAGATGCCTTCTTCTCCCTCGCAGAGCCAATCGCCCTTGTGAGCCTTGATATACTCCTGACGATTATTCCACTGATACAGCAGATACTCCAAAGAGCCGTCATCCGTCTTATGGCAAGAGAATACGCACGGCAGTTTCATTATGCCCGTTACGTTATCGCCAATCTGTATTGCTTGCTTATAGTTACTCATACCTTACATTTTAATTTCTTCAAATCTCCACTGACTTCTGCCTAAAGCATTATGCTTGCGGATAATATGCTTAATCAACTTTCTTCTCAACGTGTAGTCAGGTTGCTTCATCGTGATAAAACTCTTAACCTCTAACATCACATACTCGTTAGTCTCTAAGTCGTAATAGAGAAAATCGGGTGTGTAGTGCGCAGCCTTCTCGTCTATTATCTTCTTCTCAATACGTTTTACCTTAGTCTTTAACTGCTTTTCTTCGACCACTATATCAGCGATCTCAGGAATAATCAAGAAGTGATAGGTGTTTCTACGCAGTCCGCTAATCAAGCCAGCCTTTTGCAGTAAGCCGTACTTCTGTTCGACAACTTTTTCTACCTTGCTGTCGTAAGCACCCTGCTTCTTAGCACCAAACTTATTGTAACCTCTATTGAACATACTACACCAAACAACCTTTAAGTGAGTTAATCTGACGCTGACCTCGCTTTGTAGGATTTCCGTTACTATCGCACTCTACCAAAACCCTTGTGCGGTTGCTAAGAGTAACGTAACGATAACCACAAGACTTCTTCTCAATCTCCTGTTGCTGTACTTTAGCCAAGGCTTTCAATCCTCTGGCGATATTCTCAGCGTGTTCTACTTGGGCAGTTATAGACATAATTTTTGCACTTTTATTTTTTAATTTCGACTTTATACTTTTCGCCCTTTACCTCCGAAAGATTAGGAGGTGTGATGTAAAAAAAGAAGGACTTTCTTAATTCTACACTATAGCAGTAAGTAGGGTGCTCCAATTTCAGTCATTCACCTTTCGCTTTATCAATTTACCCTTTCGGGCTTCGGTTTGACCTGTCGTCAGGGCTGGACGTTGCAGGATTAGCGTCTTACTACTTCTAAAGGTGCTTTTTATATTTTGGGTTTTACTCGTTTTTGAGTGGCAACTTATGGAACTCTTCACAAAACGCCTAAAAAGGGCGAAGCCCCGCAACCGTTAACAGAGAATTGGTTGCAAGGGCTTCTATATCGTGAGGCTTTCGCCTTGATACTCTAATATGTCTGCTTTCGTCTCTGTTCGATTGCGATGCAAATATACTTGTATTTTCATAATTCTCCAAATGTTATACAAGTATTTTAGTATAAATTAACACTAAAATGCAAGTATATGCCTTTTTAGAGCCTTGGAACTTTGGTATAGACAGCAAAGCAGACGCAATTAGTGTGATATGGAGGTAGGCTATCTTTATCGTTCACATCAAAGAATATTCCTGTATGGCTATCGCAAAGGTCACACGGGAATGAACTACCTCTTAGTACATAGTACCCAACCGCACCGCCATCTATCTTGTCTAACCACTGCCAGTAAGTCCACGCATCGGCAACAGCATAACTTAATGCTCTCTCTATGGCTAACAAAGACGATGTAGCGTTACCTCTACCATAGTGAGGTTCCACAAAGTCGTACTCATTTGAAATCTCACCATTTGCCTGTTTTTCCCTGGCTTCTTCAAGCACCTCGTTCTCCCAAGGTCGCTTTAGGCTCTCCTTGATGCTTTTCAGCAACACTTCCTGACCTTTTCCGAGTAGTGTTCCAGCAAGATACACTGCAAACACCTCATTAAAGAATGTCTCAGCACGTTTTCTGATACGACCTTCAAGAGTATCTCCGTTTCGCTCTCCAGTCATATAGGCGATGATAGCATCTTTTCTGTCATGCGTATCTACCGCCAGTGTCTCGCAGTCGCTTAGTAGTTGTTCCACAAGGCTGTTTATGAGTGTCTGAATATCCTCGTCACTTGCTTTGCTGAACAGGGCACTAAGGAGATAGGCAGCGTAGATAGCCAGTAAGTTTTCGATGTCTTTCTCCATCGAACGTTGGTTACGCAGCCGATCCTTTAGATAAGCCTTTGCTTCTTCAAGTTCTTCTTCGGTGTAGTTCATTATTTGGCTTCTTCATCCAGTTTCTCCAGTTCTTCTTCAACCTCTCGCATTTCTACCACCTCTTTTAAGGCTTCTTCATCCTCTTTCTTGGTAGGTTTCTTCTCGGCAAGGCTCTGCTCATAGTCGTTCTGCTCTTTTAGCAACTTAGCAACAACCTCGCAGAAAGGCATCTGCTGTTTAGTAGAGAGAGCCACCAAATCGTGCATATAAGAGGTAGTGATAAACATAACGGTAATCAGGGAGTGCAGATACTCCTTAACATTCTCGTTCTCCGCAGCCTGCTTCATAATGTTCAGCATAGAAGCAAACATCATAGTGTCCTCTCGCCAGCGTACACTCCAGTTCTGTGCAACGCTTTTCAACACCACATAAGAGCCGTGTGCGTTAGTATCTACACCAAGCAGATAGTTTCCAATCTGCAACCACTTGTTTTCGTTCTTCTTACTCATTTCTTAAATTGTTTGAAATCGTTATACGTTATCTTGAATAAGCCTATCTCCGAGGGCATGGCAAGAAGATACTCCAAGAGCATATTCGTCTTTTGCCCATCATCGCCCAGGCGGTCATCAATGAGTTTAATCATATTGTACCACCAGTCGCTATCGGCACAAGCATCATCGGCATCCTTAATCTCGTAGATAGGCAATGCAGACTTCTCAGCCCATTTCTTTGCAGCAGTAACGTGCGAGAGCATCTGCTTGAAATTGTACTTGTCGTTTTGAGAGAAAGCCACACCGAGACCAGAAAGTTCTTCTTCCATATCCATCAGTGCGCTATTGGCAGCATCGGCAAGAACAAATGCGAGGTTATTGAGTATCATACCACGCTGTACCTTTTTGTGTATAGCCTCTCTGCTCAGTCCGCACTTGGTAGTCATATCGAAGCGGTCAATCATAGCCTCGATGTCGGCATCCACTTTTGCTTGTCTTTCTTCTTTCTTCATCGCTTAAAGATTGAATAGACGCTCAAACAAGTTGCGCTTTCTCAGTCTTTCGACCTCAGCAGCACGATCAGCAGCAATCTCCTTATGGAACTCCACCTCAGAATCAAGAAGCGACACTTTCTTTAGCAGCTCGCCATTAGTCTTGATTACCGCTTCCTCTCGCATAAGAACCTCGTTAAACTTAGCGATAGGCACTGCATTACCCATACCTTTTTCCAACTCGGCTATCTTAGCCTCTAATGCTCTCACTTGCGCAACCGTAGGGCGCACTCTTTTTTTCTTTTCTGCCATAATTTAACTGTTTTTGATGTTATTGATAAGTTGTTTTTCTTCCTCAGTAGGAATATCGTCTCTCGTCTCAAAAAAGCCTTTGCCGCCTCTGCCAAAAGCACCAAGACCAGCAGACTTTTTCCAATGCGAGGTGTCTAAGCCTGCCTCCAGAGCTATAGCAAATACTTCCTCGTCAGTCATTTCGTCAGGAACAACCTGACACCAATCGCCAATCTGTTCTTCCTCACGACTATACTTACGATACGGCCAGCCGTTATACTCCATACGCTGATTGAATACCATACGCAGGTATTTCAGTTCCTTATGAATACGCTGATTGATACGTTTCTGCTCGTCATTCGCAAGAATCATATTTGCTCTCAGCACACCGCAGCAACCCTCTATATCATACAGAGGTTTCTCACGGAAAGCCTTAGTATATTCCTTGAACTTACCCTCACGCATCAAACGCTGAATAACCGTCAGTCCTACTCCAGTGTAGATGCTGAGAGACTTCTGAGAGCAAGCATAAAGCACTCCGTCATAAATCATTGTAGTGGCTCTCGGTTCTTTATCCCTAATCTTCAACATCTGCTGTTCACGTTTCAGCGCAGCGATAGTCTTATCTCCATATACGGCAAAGGTAATGCCTGTCGATGTGCGTTTCTTCTGAAACTTACCCTCGTTCTCCAGAGAATACGAAAAAGCGCTCTTAGGGATAGGTGGCAGTTCGTTTGCAGTACACCATCGGGAATAGCGTCTATACAAGTCAGCAAGGCGCATCCACGACAGGGGAGAAAGTTCTACACCCTGCAAGCGTGGTTTATATCCGCACGTATCCATAAATTTCAGCGCAGAATTATATTGTGTTCTCTCCGTGATAACGATACGCTCAAAATTGAGGTCAGTAGGCAGTTGGTAGCCGTTACGGATAAACTTCTCCCTGCCTTCCAATATCCAGTTAAGGATAGCAGGATATTCAGAGATCAGTTCGTCATTCAGCGTCTTGTTCTGCTTCTCAGGTGGGATAGTGACATTAAACGGAATAACATAGATACGTCTGAGTAAAGCGTCATCCTGCTTATTAAAGATAGGAATAGCGTTAGCATTAGCCATCAAAAGAGGGATATTCTGAGCATAGAACGGATAGCCGTACAATCGTCTCGCAGGAACTTTCTCGCCAGACACGATAGCCTTTAACCTCGCACTCTTTTTATAGAAGTCCGTAGTCTCCATTTCAGTACAGTAGTTCAGTCGCTTTCCGTTGACCTCAGCAACAGCCATATCGCCCTCGATGCCTCTCGCACATAGTCTGCCCACCTCCTGAGTGGTAACATACTCGTCACCTAATACACCGCAGACAGTCTTTTGTATCACGCTCTTACCATTGGCACCTTTACCAAGCAAAATCAATATATGCTCAATCTTAACTTTCTGCCTATCGACAAAGGTAGCACCAAGGAACATCTGTAACACATCTTGCAAGTAGGCATCAGGTAGTACCTGATTTAAGAACTGATACCATAGGAAAGTCTTAGCATCGGGATTGTACTCATAGTCCACTGCCCACATCTGAACATATTTCCTATCAAACTTACGATGAAACTCGCCTCTCTCCACATCTAACACACCATTACGGAATATCATAATGGAGTTACTGAGGTTGATTGGCTTAGAGTTTACTGCATTAAGGCAGTCGCTATACAAGTCCTGTAACTTAGATAAATCAGAGTCAGGTAACTCTATCTGGTTGGCTATGATATTATAGATAGCCTTGAACAACTCCGACTTAGATATAGGCTCATACACCTTACCGCCGAAGAAGTACATTAAGCCGTTGAAGAAACCAAGGGAACTATCGTCTATGGTACGGCAGATGATACGCTTTACCTTACCTCGTCTGTCCTCTTTCTTCTTCATCGCTTTCAGCTTCTTAATCTCTACTCCGTCATCGGCAGTCAATAACTCCCATAACTCACGGGTGAGACGCTTAACATTTTCTTGCTGCATATATATCTATTCTCTATTGAAATGATAGCCGTAACGCTCTTTGAACATATTATCAATGAAATCAGGAACCCTGTCCTCTCTCTCCTGGTTCAACTCCAGTAAGCCTACATAGTAATTAAAGGCAGTAAGGAAATTCTTATCAGTAGGCTTCTCGCCACCCTCAATATGAAATCTCCTTTGCGCATATTGAAGTTCACACACTAAACGGTGGTTATGCGTGAACTCAGCAGTATTGCCCCATACTAAGAGCATAGCGCAGATAATGGCGCATACCTCAGTAGAAACAATGGGAATACCACTCTGTAACGATGCACTATACATCGCCCAGCGTTCTTTGTATTCCTTTGTGTCTAATATGCTATTCATATATAATGTATAAAACTTCGCTAAATAAAACCCACAATGAGAGATGTGGGTAGTCAGTCTTTCCTGACAGCCAAATGTACGGCCGATCTCACGTAAACTACGCTTGACGGTAAAACTTTTGTTGTAATCAGCATAACGCTATTGAAACATTCATCAGAAGCCTTGGTAATAAGACACTTTGTGATTGATAGCAACGCATTAATGCGAAGCACCAAATCGTTTCCGATACAGTACTATTCGCCATAAACACGGGACTCGCACCCGCCCGACCTCCTTTTAGGCCGTATTTAAGTTTAACGAATATTGTTCAATATGTTCTCTCTCATGCAACGGACTATATAGACCATTGCGCTGACTCTGCAACGCTTTGCATAGTGGGATATTCAGGAATCGAACCTAATACACCAGCATCGTGAAGACAAGGCTCACAAGTGGTTTAACCATCGGAAAGTCGCGCACATAAACTATCCATACCCCCTCAAAAAGTGGCACATACTTCACAATATATGCCACAAAGAAATAATCATATTAACCAATAACTAAAAACCTAAAATCATATACTTGCAAAGGTATATCGCCATATACTTGTGCTTTCGTCTGCAAATATAATATCATTACCTGAAATTACCAAATGTCTTTAACGTCATTTTTCATAAAAATACACGATTTTATGTATTTACTACCCACTTTACAAAGTTTTTTGATACCAAATACATACCCCAATACACTACTTTTTAGCAGAAAATCTCGCTGAAAACCAAGCACTTAACGAAAAAATAATGTATTTGTGTAGTTAGTGCATTTGCCCATTCTTCTTTATAAAAGCAGTTTTAACAAAAAATAATATTTCAAAACACTTTTTACTACACAAATACACCTCTATAAACATAACAATTTGATAATCAGTAACAAATAAACAAAAATCCTCGTGAATTTAACCTCAAAAACACTAAAATAATATAAACAAAATACATAATAATGCAGATTATAAACCTGTTTGCAAAACAATTTAATACAATATCCAGACATCTATACACAAAACAACAATCACAAACAATATACAACCGTTCAAAAGTGTAAAAACATAAAACAATCACAACAACTGCACAAACATATTACATAACACAACAAAATAAGAAAAAAATTGGAAGAAAAATAAAAATTTGGAAAAAAATTTTGAGAAGGAATGAAAGCGCTTTGTATTGTGTTGCCTTGGGGGGTGGGGGTATATCCGTACAGGGGCACAACCTTGTATCTTAGTGGGTTGGGTTAAAAAATAGGCTAATTTATTGAAAATCAGCCTATTTTATTAGTATAAAATTCGCTTTTCGCCTACTCTTCGCCATTTTCGCAAATTTGGCGGGCTATTTTCATAAGTTCACAGGCTCTGCAACGGCTTCGCCAAGGCAAAAAATACCTTCTTTTTTCTTCTTCTACCTTGGCTTCTTCTTGCTTCATACGCTGTAAATCGGCTATTTGCATAAATATTGCTGCCTTTTCTTTCCCGCTTACCTGACGGGCAGATTCCCACAATTTTTTTAGAATGTACGATTTATCGGAAATCTTCCTTTTTTCTTCTTCTGTCAGTTCGTCTTGTTCTTGTGCTGCGTTTGCTTCCGCCTTTGCTTGTGCTGAGTTTGTTGGCTGTCTGTGTTTGAAACGCTGCAATAATATTGTACTGGCGGGGTTGTTCTGTATAAAGTCGTTGGCTTTGCTTCTTTCCTGTTCCAGTTCTGCCCTTTTCTTTATTCCGTGATCGTAAATGACTCTGTATGCCTCGCCTCGATCTGCCCCGCTTGCTACTAAGCGGATGAATAAAATATCTCTTTCGTTCAGGTTGTAAGTCTTTGCGAGTTTTAACGTATCTTCTGTCCATTCCATAACCTTTATTTTTTAGTGATTTTGTGCAAAGATAGTGAGATAATTTGATATATTTGTAAGGATATACGAAAATATACTATTATTTTAGCAAAAAGTTGGCGAAAAGTTTGCGTAATTCATAAATAATATGTATCTTTGCAATGTAAATAATAAACGAAGTTGAACAATAAATTTAAAGATTATGAAAACAATTAAGAATTTCATTGAGTATTGCGGTGAAAGTGTCGGTGCACTTGTTCGCCCTGTGAAGAACCAAACAGGTTTGGAGGTTGCCGATTTTTGGCAAGAATTGGAAAATGTATCTAACAGTCCTTGCGGTGCTGCGGGTGGTTTCTGTGGCTTTGTGTATTATTCAGACACTTGCGCATTTTGGCGCAAAAATCGCAAAGTAATAACTAATTGTATGCAAGAACTTGCCGAAGATTTAGGCGAAAATTTGCTTGGCTTGGTGTGTGGTTTTAATGGTCTAAAAGACTACGAACAAGACGAGATCGGGCGGGCTTTGTATGGCAATTATAACGAAGATTTAACACATATATATAATATCTTTGCTTGGTTTGCCCTTGAGGAAGTAGCGAACAGATATTCGGATTGGGTGTACGAAAATGATTTATAATATGTTTCTATGTTATATTATTGGGGTACTTGGTTACGCTGTAGCCAGTACCCGCAATTTAAGAGACTGGAAAGCGGTATTTAATAACGTAAAAGAATAGGTTATGAAAAAGAATATTATAAAAGGTCGTATTATTTCGACACGTTATAAAAGTACGAGTTACTACGGAAACCCTAAATATTTTGTATCTTTCGAGAATGTAGAAACAGGCGAATATTTTAGAGGCGAGACGGCTAACAATGCAGCGTGCGCCTATGGCATTAACAATTCAGAGTTTAGGAAACCCTGTAATATTACCTATCATATAACACGAACAGGTAACGTTATAGTAGATTTTATCAGCAAATAACGGCTTTTTATCCGCTTTCCCTGATAACTACAAGGCAGCCGAATAAAACGCTAACAGAGGCAAAAGAAACGAAGTAAAATTAAAAGTTTTAGTTATGAGTTACAAAGTATCTTACACCGATAACGGAAACTTTATACAGGGAGTTATCAAAAGGAATGAATTAACCGCCTTTTTACTTGGCTTGTGTTGTTCTGTGAATAAATTAGGGCGCAGCGTTTCGGGGCTTACGATTGCGAGCGCAAACGCAAACGCTTAAATACTGGAGGGCTTAGTTATGTTGTATTTCTTTAAGTTGTACGGCTACACAAAGAGCGTAAGAGCCGTGAGCCGTTACAACGCATATTTAACCGCACGACAATTAGGTTATAAAGGCAAAATAGAAGATATTAGTATATTTCACTAAATCGGGGAGGACAAAGTTATGAAGAAAGACGAAATTACAAATAATGTACTGGAGTTATTAGAGGCTAAAGATGCGGTATTAACTTGCCTGAACGATCCCGACATTATAGTAGGAATGCGCGGGCTTTCGTACTGGGCGGATAGAGTCGAAACGCTACGCAAAGAGTTAAGAAATAATTTATAATTCATAATCTTAAATAAAGGGCTGTAAATTTATCGTTGTATCCGCAGCGAAAGCGGACAGCCCACGAAACAAAAATACAAACATTATGGCAGACATCAAGACAATACAAACGAAGTGGAACGCAGCCGACAAAATACAGGGGCTTGCAAATGTTCTCACGTTGGCGGATGGTACGCAAGTATCAGGACATTATTATTTAACGTGTTCAGGGGCTTGCACAGCGTCTCACGATGCGCTAAAAGGCTTTGCACCCTCGGAGGGTTTCCCAACTGACGAGAGAGGCGCAAACGTGAACGATAGAGACTACCAACGAGACACAGACGCACAGCGTATCACACGCACGATTGCGGATAATTACGACAGCAGAGCGTTACAAAGTCCTGTAATAGTGTCGGGCGATGGTGTAGTATTGTCGGGTAATGGTCGCACTATGGCGGGCGAACTGGCAGCGCATAATGGCACAGACAAAGCGTATATAGACTATTTGCGTACATATTGCGAAAATTATGGATTTACGCAGTCGCAAATAGACTCTTTCGCAAGCCCTCGCATACTATTTGTATTATCGGAGGCTCTGCCGTACTCTGTAGCCACTTTCGCACGTTTCAACGCACAGGAAATGAAAAGCCAGAGCAAGACTGAACAGGCGATAAAGTACGGCAAACTGATTGACAATGCAACATTCGGCAGAATTATAGCCACTATTAACGCATTTGAAACGCTTTCAGACTTTTACGGATGCACAGAGGCTGCAACACGCTGTATTAACGAATTGCGTACTATTGGCATTATTTCAAATATGCAATATGCAGAAATGTTTGATGGCGATAGTATCAGCCTTTCAGGTCGTGAAGTTTTGGAAAACGTGTTAATCGGCAAAGTGTTTGCGCAAGATCCTGACGCAGCACGAAAGATTACATCTTATAAGAATATCCGTAAATCGGTTATTATCGCTTTGGGAGAGGTCAGCAATAATTTAGTATTGGGCGAAGATTACACCCTTTGCAGCGAATTGCAACAGGGTATTGCGTTAGCGTATCAGGCTCGCAAAGAGGGCGATTACAAAGACGGAGAGCGTGTGAGTGCCTTTGCCCGACAAATGAACTTATTTGGCGGTGGTACTATTGCCGACTATCAGAACGCAGCCGTTTTGTTACTGGCTGACATACTGAACGACAAAAGGGATGCACAATTAAAGAAGTTATTAGCCGTATATAACCATCAGGCAATAGACGCAGCAAGCGGACAAACAGATATGTTCGCAGCCAACGGCATTAAGACGAAAGCGGAGATACTGGAAGAAGTAAATACCATTTTCGCATTAGGAACGGCAAAAGAGCAAAAAGAAGCCGTTTCAGACGCAATCGAGGCACGTTTGGATAAATCTATTTTCCTGACTGACGAACAACTCTCTAAGGTCGTTAAAGGCTCTTACGTTGAGTATGTTTGCAAGTGCGGAGATACTATTATTTGCAAAGTCGATGCAGTCCGCAAAGGTATTGCCTACCTATTGGCAAAAGGCGGTGCAAAGTTATGGGCGAATGTTGCAGAACTAACACCTACGGCAGACCATAATTTGAGTTTGCCAGAATGGATAAAGACTGGCAACGTAATTACGGATGGCACAGCGTATCAGCGTATTGCAGCCGTTACGGATGGCGCAGTAATACTGGAGTGGATAAATGGCGGGTATTTCGATGTTCAGATTTCTGCCGTTTTGCAGTCATGGGAGTTATCGGATAGCGAGTTTTGCAGAATTGAAGAAGTAGCATAAATTTAGTATTAACAATTAAATATTTAAGATTATGGAGATTAAACAAGCAATTTCGCTGTATTTGACCGCAAAGGCATACAACGATCCAAACTTTAAGGCAAAGTTTGAAAACAAGAACAAGAACTTAGACGAGTGTGTTTTATACATTCAGGCTAAGATGTTTGAGAAAGTGAAGAACCAAAAGGATAATGATGCAGCGTGTGTCGTACCCTCTGACGATGAAGTGTTCGGACTGGCTGAACAATACTATATTGACGAAGATTTGAAAGTCGATGGCAACACGTTCAATAACGTAAAGGTCGTTTCTCTCTCTGCAACCTCTTTCACGGATGAAGAAAAAGAACAGATGCGCAAAGACGCAATCCGTGAGTATCAGGACAAAGTTATCGCAGAACAACGCAAGAAAGACGAGGAACGCAAGGCAAAGGCTAAGGCTGCAAAGGAGAATAAGCCCGCAGCACCTATCCTTGTACCTGACACTACTACAAACGAGCCAATAGAGCCTAAACACGAAGAAGTAAAGCAAGCACAGCAACTTAGTTTGTTTGAATTATGAAAACAAGAAGTAAGAAAGAGCGCAAGATTGCCGAATTGTCGGCTACTCTGCCTGAATTGAGAAAGTCTGATATTGACTGGATAGAGCGCAAGTTTGAAGATAACAAGCGCAAAGGCTTGTACTACTTTGTCATTCTTGAAAGATGCAAGGAGTATCAGGTTATCCGCTACTACCTTAAAAGCAATTTCCGTTTACTGGAAGTAATGCAGATATGGTTAGGCAAGGGCGAGGAATACGTTATAGCAAGACAGCGTTATATGCGAGTTGACGGATGGGCAACCGATAGCGATTTCTCTTTCCGTCATATTCAGGAATACACTTGCTATTCATACTTAGGCGATATGCGTTATCTGCCTTACTCTTACGCAAAGATACATTCTGTTATCCCTGAATTAAAGAGAGCAGGGTTAAAGACCTCATTACACGGCTTGCACCCTTATTTCCTGTGCCGTGCGTTGATGGAGAATAACAGGATTGAAACGCTGTTCAAGTTGCGCCAGTATGAATTGGTATTTGAGTTCTATTCCCGCTTTTCTCGCCACTCTATTGATGAAATGTGGCAACAGATACGCATTGCATTGCGTCACGGCTACCATTGGGATGACACAAAGGAGATTTCCGACTGGTGCGATATGGTTCAGGATTTGCAATATCTCGGACTCGACACCCGCAATCCGTACTACATTTGCCCTGCAAACCTAAAGACTGCACACCAACATTGGATAAATGCAAGATACAAGAAGCAAGAATTGGAGAAACTGGCGGATGAACTGAAAAGCATTGCAGACTATGAGCCAGTATTTAAAGCCACAAGAGAGCAATTCTTCGATATGGTTATTACTGACGGAGAGATTGATATTAGAGTTATCCCTACTGCAAAGGCTATCAAGGAAGAGGGTATCGCTATGCACCATTGCGTGGGTAGTTACTACAACCAACCGCAATCGCTTATCCTTTCCGCTAAGATTGATGGCAAGCGCATTGAGACCATAGAGGTTAGTTTAGGCTCATACACTATTGTTCAGAGCAGAGGATTGCAGAATTGCGAAACACCTTATCACAAGCGTATTGTTGACCTTGTAAACGCTAATTTGGACTTAATTAGAGTCCTGAACGTGAACCACAAGGCTAAAGAGCGCAGGGAGTTAAAGAGAATTAAGAAAGCAGCATAAAGTATAGGAGGCAAGATTATGAAACGAGTATTTGATTTAGGAATGTCAGTTGTGCCTGTTATGGGCCTTCGTAGGCATTTGGAGTTGGTTGTAGAGTTTGGAGGACAAACGTTCAGAACACCGCAAGAGGGCTATTTTGTTATTAAAGGCGAAATTGGAAAAGGCAATTATCTCGTACAAGGAGGACAATGCCAAAAGACAATTCGTGAGATATGCAAAAAGAAGTATCACGCACTTTTAGATGAACTTTTAGCCTTTAATGAAAAGTATTGGCTCAAACTCTGTCGCTGCATACCAGAGAATGATGCAAATCGCATTAAAGAGATTATCAAAAATGGCAAATAAAGTATAGGAGATAAGGCTATGTATATTAAATATACAATTATCCAGTCTGAATATGGCGAAGTCGGCTACCCTCACAGATGTTATAGCATTGACGAGGCAGAGAAGTATTACAACGACTGCAAAGGTGGCGCAATATTCGTTATTAAGGTAGGTACACGCGAAGTTATACACAAGCACAAAGGACTAAGCGATAAGGATATTCGCTGCCTGATGGGATGGGATGAAAACTGATAATTAAAATATAGGAGATAGAACTATGTTAGGACTCATACTTTGGTGTATTCTACTAATCATTATCGCAGCGTGTATAACCCCTTGGTGGTTCTTTCCAGTAATAATACTGGTAACACTCGCTACCTTCATTATGAAAAGAAAATAAGAGCCTGCAACCTTCACAGGCTACAGACTCAAACGAAGTTAAACTCTATTTAAAGAGTTACGGCTGCAAAGGTACAAAGAATAATTGAAATAACAAAATAATATTAGAGATTATGAATAACTACCCATACCATTTGAAGTGCAACGCACCTCGATACGAACAACATAGAGGATATAGCGAAGAAAACAAAAACTTGGCTATTGACGATTTTGAGAGCCTACAAAGGCAGTTTCAGGCAAAGCACTATCCTGTTAAATCCTACTTTCGTAGTAACCCCCTTAGAGGCACTATTCAGGTTGAGATAGACGGATTTTTCTATTACGTTGAACTATATAAGGAGAAGTAACTATGAAGAAGTATTGCGTTATTTCATACCATCCAGTAGAAAATGGGTACGACAGCAAAGGAGAGCATTACAACTTGGCTGATGCAAAGAAAGAGTGTAAACAACTTCTTTTCCACGATAACGAGAACTTTCGTTGGTATGAGAAAATGTTTATCCTGACAGACAAAGAGGTCGTAATGGTATTCGATGAACACCACAAACAAGGAAGAAAGCCCTATGAGTCTGAAAAGGAAGATTTTGACTTCACGATCACGCAGCAACAATTATCACTAAACTTTTAGGAGGACAGGACTATGACAGCAAAGATAGGCGATAAGGTACTATTCGGTGGCGCACAATACAATATCGTTAGCGAGAATAACGGAATAATGACCGCAGAAGCCACCGCAGACGAGACAGGCTTAATACCCACGATAAAGGGAAACAGCGAGTATTTTAATAACTTAATGATTATGTAACTATGACAGACTTTCAAAAGAAGCTAATGAGAATATCAGGTAAGGCAAAGTTCTATGTAGTAACTTTTTGTTCTAATGGCAAAACAGGAGATACAGCAAGAGTCGGCACTTTGCGTAAGGCAAAGAGATATGAAGCCTACTTTATAAGCAAGAAGTGGGATAAAGTCCGCATTATTGAGAATAAAGCCAACTTGTATTTAGAAGAAATATTAGAGAATGAGCAAAAGGCGTACAAGCCAGTACAACTATCATTAAACTTTTAAGACTATGGCAGATTTGGATTTGACAATATACACTAAAAGGGGCACACTTAGAAAGAACAAGTCTGGAAACCTCAATAAGCCCACAACGCACGGCAAGCAAGTATGCTTTCGCCTCTCTCTCGATGTTCAGGACTTCGCACTCGCACAAGAGGGCACAATCAGCGACTACCTGAACGAGTTGATAAGAAAAGATATGGAACGTAAAAAGACAATGCTATGAACTTTGAGCAAGTATTCACAAAGAAATACCCTAAGACAGCCAAACGAATACTGGCTATCTATGAGGAAGCCAACGGATGCAAGGCAGAGTTTGGCACAATATCAAAAGCCAGTATGTACGCTTTCACGGAGTTGCTGACGGAAAAGGTCGCAGCAAGTAGCGCAAAGACCTACACAGCACAATTCAAGGCTGTAGTGAACCTGTACGCAGAAGAATGTAACCTCTCTAAAGGATGGGAAAAGGTACTTTCAGTAAAGAACGATGTATCGGAACAGATATACCTTACTGACGAAGAACTGCAAAAAGTGATAGAATACACCCCTGAAAGCAAAACGGAAGCCATCGTACAACAGCAATTCATTCTTTCGTGCCTGATAGGTGCAAGACACGGAGATATTTTGAAACTGACAGACAAGAATATCCGCAATGGCTATGTATGCTATGTGAGCGAGAAAACACACATCAAGGCGCAAGTACCTTTGGCTGATGTGTCGCAGCGCATACTGACTGGTAACTTCCGCAACCGCCTTGCACTATTCAACGATAACGACTTTGAACATTTCGCCTATCAAGATAAGGTTTGCGACTCGCACTTCAACGACACACTAAGAGAGATTTGCCGTAAGTGTGGCATAAACGAGGAAATAACGCTCTATAAGAGAGGGCAGAATATCACAGCACCTAAGTACACGTTTGTATCAAGCCACACAGGAAGAAGAACGTGCGCAACGCTACTTTATCTGCACGGCTGTGACATATACTCTATCAGTCGCATTTTGGCGCATAGTAGCGTGGAAATGACCGCAAGCAAATATGTTCTTGCACCTTTGCGCTCGCTATCAAAGGAAACGATGCAATATTTTGAGCAATTCAAATAAAAGGGTAGCCTCACAAGCCACCCTTTTTCATTTTTGCCACAGCATCAACAATGGTTTTCTCCTGTAACATAGAATATACCTTTTCAGTTATTCTTGTACTACTATGACCTAACATCTTCGATATAATCTCTATCGGCAAACCTCTATTTATCCAAATTGTAGCAGCAGTATGCCTCGCCCAATGGGTAG
>Ga0265298_10000368_pt1 | contig 67453 bp, 59 predicted proteins | sample AusTroGonzalo_MG_3_FD_193486 | JGI IMG/M metagenome (GOLD analysis project Ga0265298, IMG submission 193486) | Bovine rumen microbial communities from tropical cattle in Woodstock, Queensland, Australia - Gonzalo_01 | ecosystem: Host-associated > Mammals > Digestive system > Stomach > Rumen ... | reverse complement strand
TTCTTTGCAGATGCAGGGGAAGTATTCACGGTAGACGATAAGTTTTTCACTGCAGTCGAGAATTCCGAATCAGGCGAAGTATCCGACAAGACCGTATTCTGCTATCACCAGAAGGGCAATGTTATATGGGCCGAGTATTCAGGCGGCAGCATCGTAAAGGGATTCCTCATCGGAACGATGGATGAGGATCACAATATGCACTTCAACTATCAGCACATGAATACTGATGGCGAATTGAGAACCGGTTCATGTGATTCCGCGCCTTCTGTCGAGAACGGAAAACTCCGTTTCATCGAGAAGTGGAAATGGACGATGGGTGAAGAGGGAACGTCGGTAATCGAAGAGATCTGAGGATTAAAAGACATGAAGTATGAATGGATAGATGAATTCCTGATGGTAAAACCGGGAGTTACAAGGGATCTTCAGGAGGAGTGGAACTGGATAAGATATCAGATCGACGGCAAGATGTTTGCTGCGATCTGCAGGGACGATGACAACAAGCCCGTATATATAACACTTAAACTTGAGCCGGCAGAAGGGGAGTTCTGGCGTTCGCAGTACGAGGACGTCATTCCGGGATATTACATGAATAAGGTTCATTGGAATTCCGTAAACGCTGAAGGTGAAGTTCCTGACGATGTTGTTAAGGGGATGCTCGAGAAGGCATACCATATTGTTTTTCACAGTATACCGAAGAAAAAACAGAAAGAGATTCTTGAGGCTGCAGCGAAAGATGACCTGCTTAAGGGGGATAAGTAATCGTCATCCGGTAAGAAAAATATAACTGCAACATTTCTCTCCAATCGTCTGTAAAGATAGCTGAAAACGATATGGAGGAAATTGAAATGAAAAAGTTAATGAGTTTGTTATTGGTTGCAGCTATGTCTTTCGGACTGTTCGGCTGCTCGAAAACCACAGCGGAAACAACTGTAGAACCTGCTGCTACAGCAAGTAAAAAAGTTGAATCCGATCTTGATGAGCTGAAGAAAAATGAAGGCGAGATGCTGGTCATCACGAGCCATTATTCAGGCGAATGTACACAGGAAGAATATGAAGCATCGTTCTATTCCGTCAGTGTCACATATTCCGGAGTTGTTTATAATCCAAATCCTTTTTGCGACGGACACACGACCATGAGTGACAGCGATCTGAAATCTCTGTATGAATTCTGCATTGATGCTTACGAGAATGAAACTTTTAAGGACTATGTTGAAGATGCCTGCGATGGCACCGTATATGAATTCGTATATTTCGATTTAGACGGTAATGCACACACTCTTTATTCAGGTCACTGCAATAACAATGAAGTTCTTAAGAAGGCACATGAAACCATCACCAATTATGCTATCGGCTGACATAGCCGTGCTAATATAACCCCTGTAATTCCCCTGTGCTTCTTCGGAGTGCGGGGGATTTTTAACACGCTGATGTATAATCTATTTAATTTGTGATTAACGAAGGATAAATAAATGGCATTACATTACGAAGATTATTTGAAAAAGAATGTTCCGATCACGGATGTTGTTTTCGATAAGATAACGGAACAGGATAAGGGCGTTGTTAAGGAAGTCAGGTCTGAACACATCAGGAAGAATAAGGGTTTCCTGGCAGTTACCGGCATAGGCGTTCTTTTCTGCACATGGGGAATAATCAGTTCTTTTGTTGCGGGATTCAGCAATCTTGCAAGTGATCTGTTTACGCTGGCAGCTTTCATGGCTGGATTTCTCGTTTGCGGTTACTGGGTGTACGATATTCTGTCGGGTTACCAGCTGATCCGCAAGGGTGTTGTTCTGGCAGCTTCGAGAATACAGGAAGAAAAGGATAACAGAAACCGGACCTACCAGTATGTTTTTGATATTTATCTTGAAGATTCTGACCAGTCTCTGATGAGCTATCAGGTCGACAAGGAAGTCTTCAGTTCCATCGATCCGGGCGACGGCGTGGTTCTCCTCAAGGCGAGAGGCAAGAAGAAGGTTAAGATCCTTGCAGATCCCAAGCGCCGCGACGTTATGGACGTCAGCACGATCAAGTCAGGTGTAGGTACAAAAAGGAAATTTGAATGAGCGAATTATATATTGAACTTAAAGATAACGAATGGCCTCTTACAACAATCGACCACGACAGAAACATTGTCAGGGCGATCGTTGTTGATGATGAAGGCTTCTACTATTTTGTCAGCCAGATCCGTGACGACGATTTCGGCTGTGGCAGATGCATTGAGACAGCTGGCGGCGGAGTCGAGGCAGGTGAAGATCTTGAGACCGCGGTCAAGCGTGAACTCAATGAAGAACTGGGCGCGGACGTTGATGTCATTTGCAAGATCGGCGTGGTGAGCGATTACTATAACGTTATCAGGCGTCACAACATCAATAACTATTTCCTGTGCAGGGCGAAGTCGTTCGGTGAGACGAATCTTACGCAGCAAGAGATTGAAGATTACCATCTCTCAACATTGAAACTCACTTTTGATGAAGCGGTCGCCGAGTATGAGGAGTGCCGCAAAACGCCCTTGGGCAGAATTCTTGCAAACAGGGAATTACCGGTTTTGAAAAGAGCGAAAGAAATATTAGAAGGATAACGGGATGAGCAACATCAGAACCAATTACGAGAAGTGGTACGAGTGCGAAGGATACTACTGGGGAACAGAGCCTGCCTCGTTTTGCGATGAGCTGATAAAGCTCTGTCCGCCTTCACCTGACAAAAGGGTTCTGGACATCGGTTGCGGCGAAGGAAAAGATGCAGTTTACATGGCATCGAAAGGTTATAAGGTATCCGCCTTTGACGTCACGGAAAACGGAATAAAAAAGACCATCCGCATGGCAAAAGAGAACGGTGTTGAGATCAATGCATATGTCGATGACATCAATACTTTCGAGACGGATGAGCAGTTTGACATAGTGTATTCCACGGGCACGATCCAGTACCTGTTCGATGAGAACAAGAAAGCATTCTTCGACAAGATCGAGCGCATAACGAAGAAAAACGGATTCGTGTTCTTTAATGTGTTCGTTGAAAAGCCCTTTTTGGAATTGCCGCCCGATTGGGATATTGAAGAGAAGATGTGGAAATCAGGTGAGTTATTCTCTTATTTTCCCAATTGGAAATTTCACAAGGTTGATGAGGTAATCTTCGAAGATAACAGTAACGGAATCCCTCATTACCACTGCATGGATACCATAATCTGCGAGAAGATAATCTGATATTTATCTTGCGCTGCGGTCAGCATATTTCTCATAACAGCACTGTTCGACGACCTTATCACCGAGTAGGGTAATGGCCTTCTGCGGACAAGCGCTGATGCACCTGTAGCACATGGCGCAGCGGTTGTTTGATATGGCCTTGCCGTTAATTACCTTAAGATTTCCGATGGGGCAGTTCATGGCGCAGAGTCCGCATCCGATGCACGCGTCACTGATCTTAAGTTTGTTGCTGTAATCAGTTGTCTTGTTATAGAACCAGAGGCGCTGGCCTAAAAGTCCTGCGACGTGTGCGAAGAAGCTTAAGCCTTCCTTCGGATACTTTCCGTTTTTGATGATGTTCTCTGCGATGGCGTTGATCCTCGCATCAGCGTTTTTGACGATCTGCTTATTCTCCTCAAGTGTCTTTTTGAGAAGTTTGCTGTCGCATACTGAATCGGGCATTTTAATCTGGACTCCGCCAACGATAGTTGCTCCGTATTTCTTCAGAACTCTTGCTGCGCACCCCGTTCCGTCACCGGAGAAACCGCCCATCGTGTTGAGCAGGAAGATCTTTTTGCCCTGCCAGATATCGTGATTTTTGTTGATGAAGTCTCTTACCATGTACGGCATGTTCGAGAACTGCGTAGGGTAGGCGAGACAGATCTCGTCGCTGTCTTTTATCACCTGAACTGCTTCTTGGTTCTCGATGGGAATGAGACGTGCATTCTTATCTAAAAGATTAAGCAGCTTTGTAATGCAGTGTTTTGTGTTTCCTGTTCCACTCAAATATATTCCTACCATCTCTATATCTCCTTATACATCCAATGCGTACATGAGGCCGTCGATCTCTTCGTCCAGGTTGTCTGAATCAAGAACGCCGTCCATCAGGGCGAACTGTGCGATACCGTGAACCTCTGCCCACATTGCTATCGTCTTCAATCTGACAGCTTCCTCAGAGAGCATATCCGTATGCATTTCCTTTAAAGTAACGTTTGCTATTCCGCTGTATAACTGATAGGGAGGAAAAGTGTTTATGTCGATGCTTCTCCTTGAGAATAGAAACTGGAAGTAGAGCGGGTTATTGTAGAAGAAATAGACATATGCCTTTCCAAGATCGATCAGGATCTTTCTTCTGTCCGTACAGTTCTCGTTTGCTTCCTGAATCGTCTCGGTCAGACTGTTTGTTATGTGTTCCTGAATGGCATCGAGGAAAGCATCCTTATTCTTGAAATGTGCATAGGGAGCTGCGCTGCTGACCCCGATCGACTCAGCAAGTTTACGCATCGAAAGGCTCTCTATTCCGTTTTTATCTATGTATTCCAAACCCTTAACGATGAACTCTTCTTTAAGGTTACCGTGGTGGTAAGGCTTGGGTTCTGCTGCTTTTTTAGTGGCCATGGTATTGCCTCCGGATCAATCTTATCACTGATAAGATAGCAAGGAAACTTATCACTGTCAAGATTGGATTTGAGAAGCCGGCTGCAACGTACGAACAGTCGCTCCGCTCAACTAGTTGCAGTCCTGCTTCTCAATCCAATTAGCTTGTTGCGTTATAATGGGTGATATTGTTTGGAATAGGAGAAGATTATGTTTGAGAGTGAATTTGCAAAGACTGAATATATTGAGAAAGACAATGTCGTTTTCCATGTATGGAAGAAGGAAGCGCATTTCGATGACTACCGTGATCCCGTTACTGCTTCTCTTGAAATGTTAAGAGAGCACAAGAACAGCATTTTCATTGTCGATGCCAGAAATGGTTTTGAAGACGTGAAGGAAGATGTTGAATGGGGCTTTGACTGGTTCCTGCCGGAACTTAAGAAGACCGGCTGCAAGATCTGGGGATTCATTCTGCCGGAGGTATCTGACATCGAAGGTGAGATCGACCTGTGGACTGCGGAGATCGAGAAGAACTTTCGCGTTATAAGGGCTGAGTCATATGAGGATATCTTGAAGATAGTCTGATTAACAAAAGCTGGATTTTTTTCCGTTTTTGTTAAGTGTCTGTTAATTTGACTGAAAATACTAAAAACGATGCAACAATCCACCCCGTAGGAATGTATATAGGGCAACACGACATTTTATTTACCACACAGGGGAAAGATTTATGCGTAAAGCTTATCAGATATGCACAGCCGCTTTGGCTTCATTTGTTTTGGTTACATCAGGATGCAATATTGTTTCGGGTAATGATAAATCACCATTTAAGCCCGATACCAATTCGGATTCGTTTTCCGATTATCTGGCAGAGCGTGTCGACCCGGAGATCATTTCATATGAGTGCAAACGCGAGTCAGGTTACGGGATTACGGATTATTGTTTCAGGATCCAGTCCGACCATGCTGAAGGCGTAGGAGACGAAGCAAAGAAACTTTATAAGGCAACTAATGAACTGCTCGCAAAAGGTGAGTATAAGGATTCAAAAGTCTGTGTCGCTATCGTCACTGAAGGACCAGCTGCTTATGCTACATGTTATGTAATTGCGTTCGCAAATTATGAAGATAACAGATCCGATAAGACCGATGATGAGATCGTAAGCGTTACCGTAGGTGGAATCAATAGTGCGTGCGCTTGTTACGATAAGTACTATCACTATGAGATCAACGACCTGAATTACTGGGAATACTATTCTGATATCGAGGTCAGAACTTCAGAATTCTTAGAGTATACGACGATGGAACTCTCACTGGATGAGAACGTTAAAAGCATCAAGGAATACATAAGCGATTTTGACGGTTATGTAGAAGATCAGGGCATGTATGTTTTAAGGAACGGAACAGGCATCTGCAATTTTCAGTGGGACTTTAAGGTTAATGAAGATAAGATAGCAGGAAGTGAATTTGCTTCCGCATCCGAGATGATCAATGCGCTTCGCATGAAGATCAATGAGTACTATGCAGCAAATCCTGATGACGCATTATTGAACCAGAGGGTGGAATTCGGTTTCAGCGGCGGATACGGACATTTTGACAACTTCACATTCAAGAAGGATGGAGCTCCTCTTCTGGGAAGTTTTAGTGTTATCTGCATGCAGAAGACAACCATTGAGGAGTTATGCCGGTTTGAAGATGTATTTGAGGTTGACCTCTACAAGAGGAGTGTTGAAGAGATCAGACAGGTCTTGGACAGTGTTCCTGGAATCAAGTACGTCATTACTCACAATGATAAAACGAACGATGCTCTTGCACCTGATTACAGCAACGTGATCTTCTGTTAATAACCCATCGCTTTTAAGTCTTTGATTATATTCACATAGAACAGGACGATGTCGCTTACTTCGTTGTCTTTCTCCGGCACGCGTGAGGTGAATCTCATGCGTGTCCAGTCAACGACGTCGGCATGTGAGATGCCGCGCTTCGAAGGTGATGTGTAGACGCCCTTGAAGTTCTCCCATGTTGAAGATGCAACTGATACCATTCCGTCGTTGTCGCCGTCGAATCTGCGGACAACAGGGTAGGTGATGCAGAAGACGGGATCTGAGAATGGGCTGTCAACCTTGAACGCATAGCTCTGGCAATAGACATTCTCCGGAGCCGGGTTCTCATCGTTGAACCTGCTTGCCGTATCGGTCATTAAGGTCAGGAAACACTTATATGATTCCGGATGCTTGTCGCCTAAGATCTTCATCCAGACGTCGGTGCCGAATGCGGCAACCTTTACGAGGGGCTTAGGTGTCTTCATGAGAAAATCGATGGTATGGGAACCGTGGTGAGGAGTGTCGATCGTTGTGATAGAAGCGATCTTGTCCTGATATCCGTGGTTTACGAGATAGCGCGCCTCAAGGCCGCCCTTGGAGTGGGCGATAATATTGACCTTCTCGGCTCCGGTGAGCTCCAGAGCTTTATCAAGGCTCTTCGCGATTATCTCTGCGTTTCCTTCAACTGAACCGACGGAATCCTGGTGGCCGAAGAAGACTTTCGCGCCGTGGGATTCAAGTGTCTGGGGAACACGGCCCCAGTAGCACAGGTGCTTCCTGTCACGGAATCCCATTCCGTGAACCATAAGAAGCGGATATTTTAAATCACAATCGTTATTCATATAATCATCCCTCATAAGTTCAGGATGCGTTGGCACCCCTTATGCTTATAAGCGGAGTATAAAGCACTATTATTCAATATTCAATACTGAACCTTGTACAAGAGTGCGATTGCTCAAGGATTGCCACAATTTGCAGGCTTTGAACGCATGAGTTTAAGGGCAACGAAGGCGATTGCGAGGCCGATAGCAGTAACAATGACGCTTACCGTCAGCATGAAATTAACGCCCTTTATGTCGAGGAGACGGCCGCAGACCAGGCTTGAGAAAACGCCGCCCAATGTTATCGAGCAGTTGATGTAGGCCTGGCCCTTAACCTGGTCGAGACGAGCCATTGTCTGGTTGACGAAGTATGCGCCGGCAGGGATGAAGACCGCATACGCGAACATCTGAAATGCCTGGCTGATGTATACGACTGCCATGTTGGGCGCGATGAGCATCAGGAAATGCTTGATGAGAAATGCGATGCCTGAGATTAGAAGGAGATTCTTAACGGAGATCTTCTTCATAATCTTATTGATCAGAGCCATCGTGGGGAGCTCCAAAAATGCTGCACAGCTGACTGCGATACCCATTTGTGTCTCGGTTCCGCCGAGAGGAGTGATGACCTGGATCATGTAGTCGTTGATCGCGTTGTGGGCAAAGAAGAAGCATACGGCGCCGAGTACGAACAGCATGAAACCCGGGTATGTCTTGATGAAGCTGATGAGATTGTTGTGCGCGGTCTCTGTTTTCGCCGGGGGCACTGTTTTGACTTCAGGTTTTTTGAAGAAGAACAGGACGACCAAGGCGATGGACAGGAAGATGATGTCAAGGATCATGAGAATGTTGACGCCAAACCAACCGATTGCCTTGCCGGTGAAAATCGATGTGATCGCAAATCCGCATGAGCCGAGACCTCTTGCAAGGCCATAGTAGATGTTGCATCCGGCCGCTTCGTATTCGAAATACATTGCCGTAATGATCGGCTGGTAGACCATCTGCACCATGTATATCAGCGCGAAGATTATGAATATCACGGCTATTCCGTTCTTAATGAACAGCAGCAGGACCGAACCGATAAGAAGCAGTGCCGTTGATGCCATGGAGACATTGCGGTTTGTAAGCTTGCCCTGTTTGTCTATGAGACCTGCAATGATGGGCTGGAAGATAACTGACAGGATGTTTGCCAGAGCCAGTGTGATGCCGATCAGTGTGTTTGAGAAATTCTTTTCGAGCAGGAAAACGGAAGCGTACGCATGGATGCCGCTGTACACCGCGAAATATGTTGCGTTGATTATTATGTATCTTAATGTCCAGGATTTCTTTTTGTCTGACATGACTGCCCTGCCCTGATGTTAATGTTGTGTCATTATACTATGCGAAATGTTTTATTGTTGTAAGTTTCGGTAGTAGTGTGTCAAAATGCTATGGTAAAGTTTTATTTACTGGCAACTAAGAGGGGAATAGTATGAGAAACTTTCGTGAACTGCTGGATCTGAACTACAGCTTCCTGCTGATATTTGTTGTGTCATTGCTGATGTTTATGTTGAGCTCGCTCTTGCATACCGTCTTCACCATTGCGTTGGCTCCGCTGTTTAAATCCAAGACCATAGAGATACAGGCCCTTGGTTTTAAATTCGTAAAACAGAGAGACGGCAAGTGGGAATACTGCGGTCACAAACCGGCCTTGGGATTTACTGCATACAATGTGTTTGATATCCAGAAACATGGTGTTCCGGACAGCAATGTGATGAAGGCAATGGATAATCTTTCCTGTACCATTGTTATGGCGCTGGACCTGATTTTCACGATCGTTATTGCCATCCTTGGAATAAACGGCGCGATCAACATCGAATCAGATCTTCTCGCTACGGCGTCAATTACAGCCGGTGTCTCATATGCCGTGATCGGGATCATAAGGTTTATTTTTTCATTATCTATTATTGCCAGAGTAAACATGAAAAATACTCTTGGAGGATACACGCAGGCGGCCTTATCCATGCTCAGATCCGGTGTTCCCATGGATAAGATGGATCTTAAGTCAACTGCCGAGCTCGGGTTTGCAAATGCAACGAGAACAGAAAAGCTCATGTATTTCGGAATTTATTTCTCATATCTGGATGCTTCGGGCCAATACGACAAGATGGCGGCAGCGGTAGGTGAGGTTGAGCAGAATGTCAGTCCCAATGGCGGCAGCAGAATTGACAGCATGGTCTATGCGCTCCTCGTATACTACTATTCATATTTCTATGTGGATCCTTCAAGAGCAAAGGATTATTACCACAGATGCGGTGATGGCATTGTGAAAGACAGGGATGCCAACTGTTTGCGCATCAGGGGATTTTATGAGCTCAACTGCTTCGGTGACGTAGCAAAAGCAAGAGAACTTGCCCAGGCTGCAGAGGCTGCCGTTGAATCGTTCTCCATGGGTTCCGAGAGGGAATACGAGAGACAGTGCATAGCAAATCTTAACGCTGCGATCAGCCGTTTTCAGAGCTGAATCCTGATCTGTTTGATCACGTGCTGTGCCATTTGTCCTATTTGTCTAAGTAAATAAGCATTTTTTGATACTTTTATGGGGAAATTGAACAAAATTAATAATTGTGCCACATTTATGCCACATTCTGATTCTGTTGTGATATAATCATTTGGTTTGGGGGAAATAACTCTCTGACCAGGGAGGTATCAACTTGAATAGTTTATCTGCAAACAGAGTGTATAAAGCCATCAGTGGTTTGGCAGCTGGAGTTTTCGCTGTGTCATTCCTGGCTTTTCCTGCAAATGCTGATTCTTATTCCGGTATCACGATCGATGGCGATTTCAGTGACTGGGACAGCGTTGTTAAGTATGATGTAGAACTCACCGACACATGTAGGGTCAATCAGGTTGCCATGGTATGGGATGGCGACTGGATATACATCTATATGGATGAAGCCATGAGCCATTCAGCTTCATGGTCAAGTTCAAATACGGCAGGCACCAATGGTCAGTACTGCATTACCACAGACGGAAACAATGAGACATTGGTTATCTATGTCACGGACAACGGTGCGAACGGCAATAAGATCGAAGTAACCGACCTCAATACAAATACCGTTCTTAATAATGAGAACGGCGGACTCCAGGTTGCATTTAACAGTGAATACCTCACATGGGGCGAGCCTTCGCTTACGGAGATAGCCATCCCCGCATCTGCTCTGCCTGATTACATTTCTACTTTAAGCTTCGGTTTTTATCTTGGTGATACTCTTATTTCTGACGTTGCAGACTGCAGCGGAATGTCTCACGATGATCCTGACGATCCGACACCAACACCCTATAACGACGGTTCGGGAATTGAGATCGACGGAGATTATGAGGACTGGAGATATTATCCGAGAACAATTATCGAATACGATACGAGCGGAACACACTTCTCTCATCACGACGCTGACGGTTCCATCATGTCCAGAGACGGTAAGGCATACCTGTATTGCTGCACCAACTATTTTGAAGACGAGGATACCGGATACGCATTCGGTGCTGAGCTTACCGAAGTTACGGTTTGGGTAAACGGAGCATATACACAGATCAGAGGCATTGAGCTGTCACCTGACGGCAGCCTTGACTGGGATGCATATAAGCAGAGGGAACTGTCACCCGGAACACATCATTTCGCACTGTTCTACTATGGCGATGCCCAGGCTTCCTCAAACGTAAACAATGTCCAGCCTGGCGATACATACCTTGGTGATATGTACATTACCGTAGGCGAATATCAGGACGAGACGGAGTTCTGGTTTGACATAGCAACACTTGCCGAGAGAGCAGGAGTAACTCCTTCCGAGGCAATGACAATAGACGTACAGTTCCACAGAGTCGGTAAAAAACTTCTTTCGGCATCCGGTGTTTCAACGGGTCCTGTAATCGTAATCGCTTTATCTGCTGTAGCAGCCGGTTCTTACTTCACATATAGTAGAAGAAAGAAGGCCGAATGATTTACATAATTGCTGCCGCCGCAATCGCATTGTGGTTATGGCTTCTTCACGTACTGCATAAGGCAGGACTCCGTTTTTGGAGATATCTTTTGGGTGCCTGCGGACTGTTTCTCATATTCATGATCCTCATAAGACCATGGGCAGTTCTGCCTCTGGCAAGGATCGTAGCCGCCATCGCCGGAATCTTCGGCAAGGTAACGGAATATTACCAGGCATATTTCAGGTACGGCGTCATCTTCATCGATTCATTCCAGGGATCCATTACCGTTAACATCGACATGGAGTGTTCGGGAATCATCGAGATAGCGGCGTTCTTATCGCTCCTGGTGTTCTATCAGATCTATAACGTGCCCGAGAGGATCTATGTAGGAATAATCGGAACGCTCTACACGCTGCTCTCAAATGCGCTGAGAATAAGCGTCATCTGCACCATGATCCATTTCCTCGGAACGGATTATTACTATATTGCGCACACGGTTGTAGGAAGAATCATATTCTACGTACTGCAGGTAATTCTGTATTTCTTCGTATTTACCAAGCCGCATGTACTTAAGATGAAGACCGGTGACTTCGGTTACAACAAAAAAGACGACAGGCCGGGACTCGAGAAAGGAGTAGAAGAGTCATGAACCATTTTCTGACACACATCTTAAATCCTTTCTTCTATTGGCTCGCGTGGGTAATAATCCCGCTCATCGTTGAGGTCATTCCTTCGATCGGATCTTTCTTCGTACTGCTCCATCAGGAGCGTAAAAAGAAAAAACTCAAGGAGCCAGCGATCTGGCCTGACGTCGTGCTCATAATTCCGGTATACAACTCGGAAGACAGCCTCGAGAGATGTCTTGAGTCCGTTCATGAATGTGACTATCCGAATGAACACATCGAAGTCTATCTCGTAAATAACATGAGTACCGATAAGAGCTTCGATGCTTTCGCGAGGGCACAGAAAAAGTTCCCTGAGCTCAGACTTAACTGGCTCAATTCCGGACAGGGCAAATCCAGAGCGCTGAACCTCGCCATCTATAACAGTACGGGTTCATATCTTATCAATATCGACTCAGACGGTTATCTTGAGAAGCACGCTCTGAAGAACATGATCCTCCGTCTTGAGAACTATCCCGAATACACATGTCTTACGGGTTCCATTCTCATAAGACCAGAGAAGATCGAGGAGTATAAGACTTTCAAGTCGAAGCTGTTCAGAAGGATCGAGTTCTGCGAGTATGCACAGGCATTCCTTGCTGGAAGAAACTTCGCATCCGAGACGAATTCAATGTATACCTTATCCGGTGCGTTCTCCGCATTCAGAATGAGTTCCATCCGCAAGTCCCATTTGTATAACACGGAGACTATCTCGGAGGATACGGAAATCACTTTCCAGATGAGATACATTCAGAAACAGAAGGTTGGTATCTGTGTAGATGCGATCTATTTCACGGATCCGATCGAAGGCGTTAATAAGCTCTACACTCAGCGTCAGCGCTGGCAGAGAGGCTCGCTTGAGGTTGCAAGACTCTATCCCCAGAGTAAGTTAAGACCCTGGAGATTTGCGAAGGATACGAATATCCACACACTGCTGTTCGACCATACTTTTGCATTCCCGCGAATGATCTGGTATCTGGCCCTGATCGTTCTCATGTGCTACGGTTTCTCGAGCACGACGGTACTGGTGTCGATGGGTGTTATTTTTGCCTTCTACATTGTCTGCGGATATCTGTATTTTTACATAGCGCAGCACCTGTTAAAGCCGTTCCCGGAGACGCGGAAATACTATAAAAAGTTGTGGCCCGTCGTAGCATTGCTGCCGTTCTATAACTTCGTGGTCTTCTTCATAAGACTTGCGGGAATCATAAACAGTATCAATACACAGAGCAGCTGGAAGACAGATACGCTCACCAGGGAAGCGGATAAGTTCCGTGTTACTTCCAGAGAGAGCTTAGGGCGCATTTCGGCCTTTATAAAGAAATTCAGACAGCTGGTTAATTACGAGGATAAGTACTATGAATAATTCAAAGAAACAACTGATACTGATAACCGCAAGCGTTATCATTCTGGCATTTCTTTTCTCGGCGTTTGCATGGTGGCAGATCTATAACTACGAGCAGGGAGTTGCCGAACTCTATGCACAGGAGCAGGACGGTTACGTAGAGATCGTCGCAAGACAGATCACACTCTACGGTGACATCGCCGGTGATGCATTCGTTGAAGATACCATCCAGATGCTCGATTCAACATCCCAGCGTTACTGGACACTTGATAACTCGGAGTACTTCCTCTTTGTAAAGAGTATCAGCGAGACCAATGTATATAAGACATTCTCTACGGATACTTTCTATAACACGCAGAGCGCAAAGGATTTCCTGGGAACACTCAAAAAGGGAATTGTTACCCACTCGATCATTACCCTCGACGGATATAAGTATGTTGCTTCGGGAATCATCTTCGAGTACAACAGCACCGAATACAGACTGTGTCTTCTTACTGATTACGACATAATGCTTACCAATAACGCGTATTTGAGCAGTAAGCTTTATCTTCTGATCGACTTCATACTGATAATCGCACTCCTTGCGATCGCAGTCATCTATTTCGCGGCAAGACTCATTGAAGCGCGCAGGAAGGTTGAACACACCAAGAAGATCAATATCGAACTCAATAACTACATTGATTATCTTGATAACGTCGTCATGGGCAGAAACCAGCGTAACGTCATTACCGGTGAAGGCAAGATCTTAAGACTCGTTCACAGGATCGACGAGCGAAAGGTTTATCCCGTTGCATTCGTGCGCGTAAAACTTGAGACCGAGAACATGATGAATTTCCATACGGTCAACGGCAAGTTCTTAAGTGAGAACGTCGTTTGGATCCGTTACCGCAAGGACGGTTACATGCTCCTGTTCGGAGGCAAGACTTCACAGCAGGCAATTGAACAGATAAAAAAGAGCCTGCCGAAGGATACAGTACCCGAAGATATGGTTGCATACACGGCAGATACAAACATGAGTGCGCTCTCAGTATACGAGACACTGAGTGGTGCAAAGGAGGATTAATCAATGCTCAGATATTACAGAATCAAAGCTTATCTTAATGCGAGCCACTTCGTGGTTTTTGACGGTAAAAAAGGAGATGTCCATCCTCACACATGGGAGTTCGTTGCAACCGTTTATACAACCGGTGATGACATCATTAAGTTTACGGAGCCTGAGAAGCTGATAATGAAGGTTTTCGAGCCTTATCAGAACCAGGTAATGAATGAGATCGAACCGTTCTCTGCGATCATTCCTTCACTCGAGAACATGACCGAATACTTCGCGACACAGATTTCCGAAGCGGTTAAGCCCATGAATTATCTCTTGAGAAGATTTGAAGGAAGTGAGACGCCCGTAAGAACATACGGTGTCAGATTCCCTGAAGCAGTAGGTGCCGATGACGGCAGTGCTGCCGATGAAGTTGAAATTGCGGTATCAAGACTGGAGAAGGACTTTGGATCAGAAGCGTAAGAACATAATAATATTAATACTGAGCATTATCCTTAATGTGGCAGTAGGCATTGTGATCGTAGGGATCGTAAGCCGCAGCGGCATACTGTTTAAGGGTTCTGACTCGATGTACCACATATACCGTGGAGACTGGATCCTTAAGTCGGTCGAATCGGGTGATCTGTGGCCTCTTTATAATCCTGTCTGGTATAACGGCGTTGAGCTGATGCGTTACTGGCCTCCGGTAGCAGCATACCTTATGGCTTTCTGTCAGTTTATCGCAAGAAGCCTCCCGGGATTTTTCCCTTCGAGTTATGTTTTTGAAGGGTTTGCAGTTTTTTGCGGAATTATATATCTGCTCGGTGCCGTTACATGGAATATTGCCGGTTTTGTCAAAAAGAGACCGGTACTTGGTGTCGTACTCGGATTCCTGTGGTTCTTCATGCCTCAGAGCCTTCACGTATTATTCGCTGAAGGCAATATGCCGAGAAGCATCATCATGGCGATCTTCCCGTTGTCATTCGTATTCATCAATGAGTATCTGAAGAAGGGCGGCATTAAGAACTTTATCGGAACTGCCGTTACGTTCTTTGCAATGTGCGCATGCCATGTCGGTTATACCGGAATGGTCGCCCTGGCTCTGCTCATCTATATTCTTGTATACAGACTATGCTGCTTTACAGGTATGGGCAGACTCCAGAAATCCGGAAAGAGAGATCTGGAACTCATCGCTGCGATAATCTCAGGATTCCTGTTAAGCGGCGTGTTCCTGTTCCCGGCATTGAGAGGAGGTCTTGCCTCCAATACATCTAATGCCAGCCAGGCTGCAGAAGGATTCTTCCAGAGCATTGATCTTACTCTGAATCCGATGCATAAGATCAATTCCGGATTCGGAGATTCATACTTTGGTATCGTTTCGTTCATCCTCTCGGTGTTCGGCGCGATAGCAAGTAAGAAGAGGGCGCGTGCAGGTTTCATTACGGCGATAATCATCGTATTGTTAACTACCAGAACCGCTTATTCCGTAATTCAGCTTCTTCCGGGTGCATCACTTATGTGGATGCTCAGATTCCTGCCCATTGCTGCAGCCATGATGTTCTATTCGATGCTTGAATGGGACAGCCTCAAGAAACCCATTCTTGCCGTAATAACAACATTCCTGATTTGCGACAGTGCGCTCTGTGTTTATGCATTGAGACCTGAACAGGAAGATGCTGACATCCTCCGATATTTTGAGAAGATGGAAGAGAATACCCTCATTGACGAAGCGAAAGGCATTACCGAGAACAGGATTGCCCTTATCGACAGTTACAGTCCTTTTGTTAATGGTGTTTTCTATCTCTCCGATTATAATGGCGAATCAACAAACCAACTGTTCGGACAGGGTTGGGAAGCTGCTTCAACATCACTGCAGATTGCCCAGGTCAACGAGGCTTTTGACAATGGATACTATTACTTCATGTTCGACAGGCTTTTCGAATATGGATGTGACACCATACTGATCAAGAAGAATTCTGCTGCAAAGATTCCTTTCAACGAGGATGAAGCAGAGATCGCTGCTAACGAGAGGGGCTATGTGAAGACTTTTGATGAGGGCATATATGTCGTATACCATCATCCTGAAGTCAAGGGTAATTACGGTACGGTAAGCCACTACGACGGCCTCGCAATCGGTAATGGCGCATACTACATCTCCATGATGTTCCCGAGAGTATGTGAAGCTCCGTCAGAATATATCGATGACTTTACTCTTGAAGAACTCTCGAGTTATAACATCATCTATCTTGACGGCTTCCTCTATCACGACGTCGAGAAGGCTGAAGATCTCATTACCAAGGCTGCCGAAGCAGGAACGAAGGTATATGTCCTGGCTGACGGTATTCCCGAGAATGACCAGAGCAGAACCTACAGATTCTTAGGCGTCGAGTGCCAGTCAGTCCAGTTCGATAATGGTTTCCCCAAGCTTAAGACCACACAGTTTGGTGATCTTGAGATCGCACTGTTCCCGGATGACTTAAGAGAATGGAGGACCGTATATATTAACGGCCTTACGGAAGTTCAGGGTTATTCCGAAGTATTGGGTGAGAAGATGCCTTTCTACGGTAAGGGAACAAACGATAACATCAATTTCATTGCGTTTAACCTTACTTACTATTACTCACTGACCAAAGATAAGTCCATTGGCATGATACTGGCCGGAATAGTCGAGACGAGCGAGTATGAGATACCTGACAGAACCATAGTTCCGTTGGACATCTCTTACGGCGATGACTGCATCACCATCACTTCTCCCGCGGATAACGTAAACACGACGCTTGCTGAACACGATATCTTTGAAGGTGACATCAGGACATTCAACAGGTTCGTTTATGTCGACAGCGGAACGACCGAGATCACATATAAATATCCTTATCTGTTACAGGGTTCTCTTATGTCTCTGGCAGGTATCATAGTCGTTGCGGGAATGTGCGTATTCCTTAGACGCAAAGGCAATCAGGCTGATACATAGACGGCTGTCTATGTATCGCCGGACCGCATTTTCTGATAACCCAAAAAGACTTTGATATTTGGTCAAACAACTTGAAATGTCATGACCTCATCAATATTATAGGTGTGGTGTTATGGTTTTTTGGTTAGCCGATTTGGAGGCGTGATTTATGGTTGATGTTTGGCCGGCGTTATTGGGGCTTTGCTCCGGTATGGCGCTGTTCCTGTATAGTGTTAAGATCACCAGCGGAAGTTTACAGACAATTGCGGGAGACAAACTTAAGAATATCCTCGCAAAACTCACCGGAAACAGAATATTGGGAGTATTGGTCGGTGCTTTCATCACGGCACTGGTCCAGTCATCTACCGCCACATCAGTCATGTCCGTCGGATTCGTTAATGCCGGACTCATGGATCTCCATCAGGCACTGTGGGTAATCATGGGTGCCAACATCGGTACCAATATCACCGCGCAGCTCATCGCTTTCGATGTGGGAGCAGCAGCTCCTATCATCGCATTGTTAGGCACGTTTTTCTGCCTGCTGGTCAAGGATAAGAAACTCAGAAGCATCGGCGAGGCAATTGCCGGACTGGGCTTCATCTTCGTAGCCATGTCACTCATGAAGGATTCTATGGCGCCGTTAAGCGAGATGGATATCGTAAAGGATATCTTCGCTTCCATCAACAATCCGTTCATCGGAATCCTTGTAGGTATCATTTTCGTAATCATCATCCAGAGCTCTGCAGCAGGAGTCGGCGTTCTGCAGGCTATGGCAATGTCTGCTTCAGGCGCCCAGCTCATTACGCTCGAGCAGGCAATGTTCATTATATTCGGTCTTAATATCGGAACCTGCGTAACGGCAGTTTTTGCATCAATCGGAGGTTCACGCAACGCAACAAGAGCCGGCATGCTCCACCTGCTGTTCAACGTCATCGGAACGGTCATCTTTACGATCGCATACTATCTGCTGCCTGTTGCCGAGTGGGTAAGGATGCTGTCTCCCAACGATGTCGCAAGACAGTTTGCGAACATGCACCTCGTATTTAATCTTGCTTCAACCATCATCCTGCTGCCGTTCGGCGGACTTATCGTTAAGCTCGTCAAGCTCATCGTTCCCGACAAGGCAGGCGGCGATAAGGATGTTAAGTGCCTTAAGTACCTGACACCCAACATGCTCAGCGCAGACAACCAGTTAGGTCTTGATGTTCTCATCAGAGCTCTCTGCAAGGAAATCAGCAGAATGCTCGTTATGGCAGGCGGCAACGTTCAGATGAGTATTGAAGCTGTCCTCGACAACAACGAAAAGAAACAGGAACAGATCAATGAGACGGAAGAATACGTCGACTATCTCAATAAAGAGATCTCGTATTACATCTCACATGCCATGATCTTCGACATGTCAGAAAAGCACGCCGTCACGATGAGCGCCCTCTTCAAGATAACGGGTAACATTGAACGTATGGGTGACCACGCTACAAACATTTCCGGCTATGCAAATCTGCTTGAGAGCAAAGGTCTGAAGCTCTCCGAGAAGGCTCGTGAGGAAGTTAGCCAGATGGTAAAGACGACGGGTGAAGCTTATAACATTCTGCTTGGCAGCAAACCGGGTTCCGTCCATATCAGAATGGCACAGATGGAACAGAAGATTGATGACATGACAGACGACTACAGAGAGCACCAGCTCGAGAGACTTAAGTCAGGCGTCTGCTCAGGCGATGCATGCGTTATCTATTCCGAGATGCTTACTGATTTCGAGCGCCTGGGTGATCACATGTTGAACATTGCAGAAGCTGCTGCTGAATCAAATCTCATAACCCTTAATGTTGCTGAGGAAGTACAGTCTGAAGAAAAGGGCGGCAAGCTTGCTGCAGCCAAGGCATAACATATGGGTAATAGCGGAAGTGACATCGTAAACGTAGTTCTCTTTGAACCTGAGATCCCGCAGAATACGGGAAACATCATGCGCACCTGTGTCGCGGCGGGAGCAACACTTCACATAATCGGCCCCGTAGGATTCGACATAGACAACCCGGAGTTCAGAAGGGCATCCACCAACCACATAACATGGGCAGATTACACGCTCTATTCTTCATGGCAGGATTTTGCAGAGAAAAATGAGGGTGAATATTTTTTCATGACGCGCTATGGCAAAGTGCCGCCGTCAGATATTGATTTCAGGAAGGCATCAGATTCCGGTAAGATCTACCTTATCTTCGGCAAGGAGAGCACCGGTATTCCGGGTGAGATCTTAAGGGCGAACCTCGACAGGTGTTTCAGAATCCCAATGAATGCAGACTGCCGTTGTCTCAATCTCAGCAATGCCTGCGCGATTGCAATTTACGAAGTGCTTCGCCAGCTCGGTTACCCGGGACTGTCTTTCAAGGAGGAGCAGAAGGGCGAAGATTTCCTCGAACAGAATTATTCGTACGATGCAACGCTCAGAAGAAAGAAATAAGACGGTTTCCTGAAACGGATTCAAAATACAAAAGGCTGCCTCACATGAGACAGCCTTCGTTTTGGATTGCAATGATTTCAGAATTCTACCAGATAACCGTCAATGTGAAGGACACCGCTGATATAACCCTTATCGGTCGTGGCAAAGTCACCATCTATATAGTAAGTATCGCTGTCGATTCCGGTATCTGAATAAGAAGTGGAATAAACTTCACTCTCGATCTCTTCATATACTTCTTCAAACACCTCATCAACAACTGAATCAATGGCCATACCGACGGCTGACCAGAAGAGCTCACTAATTACTACTACAGCTACAGAGCCGATGATTGTGAGGATGAGACCTGCCAAGGCTTTGCCCTTGCCGGGAGCATTTTTCTTGACCAGACCGATGATCGAGAAAACGAGACCTAAGAGTCCGAAGACACTGCAGAAATATGAAATCCAGCAGAATACGACGGTCAGGATACCGAATGTGAGACCTGCCGTAGCAAAGCCGTTTCCGCGAGGTTTAGCCGGCTGGGTGTATACAGGCTGCTGAACAACTACTGTAGGAGTTGTCTGTGAATAACCCGGCTGCTGATAAACCGGTTGTGCGACCGGCTGATACATCGGCTGAACAGACTGTGCAACAGGCTGTTGATAAACAGGTTGGGCAACGGGCAGCTGATATACGGGCTGGGGAGCCGTGGGCTGCGCGGCGACTGGCTGTGATGCCATGGGTTGTGGTGAAAACGGCTGGGGTTCCTGGGTTGCGAACGGAACTGCTTCAGGTGCTGATACTGGTGCTGAAACCGGTGCTGCATTTACTACGGGAGTTCCGCAATTTGAGCAGAAAGGCTGGCCGTCTGGAACGAAAGTGCCGCAAGACTCACAAAACATAATATCCCCTCCTGATTATGCCGTTTTTTGAAAACTCAATTTTTATTCTACTAAATCCGTAGGAATATATCCATATATTACGCAAAAGGTTGCCACGAAGCCAATGCTCCGGACAACCCCGCTGATTACAATTGTTAGTTGTTTTAGCCGCCTAAAAAGTCTTCGTCAAATAAGTCTTCGTACATGTCTTCATCAAACATGTCTCCGCCTAATATGTCTCCCAGCTGGGCATTGATCTCATCTTCGATTGACTGAACGGAAGCGTCGTGGGCATCAACAGAGGATGCTGCTATCGAAGCCTTTTCGAGATATGATCCGATTCCGGCAAATAGAATCAAAACGGCAACTCCGATGATTGCTCCAAGGACAGACATGATAAGTCCGGCAATGGCCTGACCCTTGCCGCGGTTTTTCAGTATCAGGCCGATGATCGATAAGACCAATCCGAAAAATCCGAAAAAGAAAGGAACGAAAGGTATCCAGCAGGTAACGAGTGTGAGAATTCCGAATATAAGACCTGCTATTCCGGCTCCGTTGGATTTTTTAGCCGGTTCCTGTGCGGCAGGTATGACCACAGGCTGAACCTGAATTATCGGCTGCTGATAAGCCGGCTGGATAGGTTGGACTGTGGGCTGCTGATATACGGGCTGAGAAACTACAGGCTGGGATGCCATGGGCTGAGGTGCAACGGGCTGAGAAATTACAGGCTGGGATGCCATTGGTTGAGGTGCAACTGTCTGAGATACCTGCGCTGCAACAGGGGCAGCTGCTGCGGCTGGTGCTGCTGATACGGGTGCTGTTACCGGTGCCACAGGTGTTGCTGCAGGCGTTGCAGCAGATGCAGCTGACGGAGCTGCTGTATGTGCCGGATTAGCAACTGGTGCTCCGCAGTTTGAGCAGAAAACCTGACCATCGGGTACATTAGCGCCACATGACTCACAAAACATATTATCCCCTCCTGATAATGAATCTTAAAATGTGATCCTGTTTGGAAAACAGATAAACCCCAACTGTACGCTCACATTCTAACATAACTAATAAAATTTTTCTTACAAAAAAGGCCGCCGTGAAGCAATGGCTTCAGGCGACCTCTAAGTAATCAAATTAGCTGTGTATCAGTCTTCTTCAGCGGCGATGGATGCCTCAACGGACTGCTTAGCTGATTCAGCTACGTCTATGTATGTATCAATACCGGTTGATAAGACTGCACCGATCATAATGACGCCGACGATTGCACCGAGGATTGTCATGACCAATCCGGCAACGGCAGCACCCTTAGCTCCGCCGTTCTTCTTTGCAATACCTGCGATGGAGAAGATCAATCCCAAAAGGCCGAAGATGAAACCTACAATAGGGAACCAGCATAAGAGAAGTGTGAAGATACCCATGATCAGACCTGCAATGGCCAAACCGCTTGATTTGCCTGCAGGCTGTTGCTGCTGTACTACAACAGGCTGAACCTGAACTACAGGCTGCTGGTAAGCCGGCTGCTGATAAGCAGGTTGCTGATAAGCCGGCTGCTGATAAGCTGGCTGCTGATAAGCTGGCTGCTGATAAGCTGGCTGTGCTGCCTGAGCTATAGGTGAGCCGCAGTTAGGACAAATGGATGTACCATCCGGTACTGAAGAACCACATGATTCACAAAACATGATTTTTTACCTCCCCAATAATCAAAGCACTTTTTCTAGGAATGTCCGGAGTCTCTCATTCTGAGGATTGTTAAAAATCTCCTCCGGCGTATTTTCCTCGATGATTTTACCACAATCCATGAAAATTACACGAGTGGCAACTTCACGGGCAAATCCCATCTCGTGAGTGACGCATACCATGGTCATTCCGGCCTTGGCCAGATCCTTCATAACCTCAAGAACTTCACCGACCATCTCAGGGTCCAGAGCGCTCGTCGGCTCATCGAAAAGCATTACCTCAGGATCCATTGCCAGTGCTCTGACGATGGCGATTCTCTGTTTCTGACCGCCTGACAGCTGTGAAGGGTAGGCATTGGCACGATCTGCCAGACCGACTCTTTCGAGCAGTGCAAGAGCTTTTTTCTCGGCTGCATCTTTTGACATCTTGCGAAGCTTCATGGGGGCAAGAGTCATGTTCTTAAGAATGGTCAGGTGAGGGAACAGATTGAAATGCTGGAAAACCATTCCCATCTTCTGTCTTAACTGGTTGATGTCTGTTGTCCTGGACATTATGTCCTGACCATCGAAAGTGATGGTCCCGTTAGTAGGGCGTTCCAAAAGATTAAGGGATCTCAAAAAGGTCGATTTGCCTGAACCGGAAGGACCGATGACAACGACAACCTCGCCCTTCCTGATATCGGTTGTTACACCATCCAGTGCTTTGACCTCGCCGTCATCGTAGTATTTCTTAAGGTCGTTTACGGATATGATCACATCACTTGCGCTCATTTTTCTTAAGCCCCCTTTCGAGAATCGATACGAGCCAGCTGAAGAACATTACTATCACGAGATAGATAAGCGCGACAGCGATAAGCGGCATAAATGCAGAGTAGGTTCTGGATCTGATGATGTCTCCGCCCTTTGTAAGCTCCTGAAGTCCGATATAACCGGATACGGATGTTTCCTTGATAAGAACGATGAATTCGTTAGCGAGCGACGGGAGAACGGTCTTGAATGCCTGTGGGATGATGATCAGAGTCATTGTTCTTACATAACCGAATCCCAGGGAGCGGCCTGCCTCGAACTGTCCTTTGTCAATGCTCATGATACCGCCTCTGATGATCTCGGCTACATAGGCACCTGAGTTGATTCCGAAGGCGAGAACGGCTACGAGGACTTTGTTATTGGATGAAGCGAAAATAACGAAGTATATGATCATGAGCTGTACGACTACAGGCGTTCCTCTGATGACGGTAAGATAAATACCGCAGAGTTTATAAAATAAAAAGAGAAGACCTTTTCCCAAACCGCCATGGAGTTCGTCCTTAAGATTCTCATAGGATGATCTGACGAGAGCAACGATGACTCCCAGTCCGATACCCAGAAGTGCTGCAAAGACCGTTACCTGGAAAGTGGTAAGAAGTCCCTTGTAAATATATGTGTAACGCTGATCCGTAATGAAGTTGTTCTCAAAATCAATCCAGAAATCACTGGCAAAGAATTCCTTGCGGAACTCAATGAACCATCCCGGCATGTTAGGGAACGGGAAGAAGAGCAGCATGATCTCTGTGTAGATGAAATTTATAAACAGAGAAATGATGCCCAGCGTTTTGCCGATGTCTGCCATGATGTTATTTCTGACAGATTTATTTTTTGCGAACATGCAGATCGCAATTATGCCAAATGTGAAACCTAAGACCGGAAATGCCGATGAGGGAATTGACAGTATGCCGAAGAACAGAATAAGAGAACAGGTTTTCTTACGCTTCCTGATAATCAATTCCGTCGATGATGATTCGATTGTTTTTTCCATTTGAATATTCCTTAAACTGATGTGGTGACCCTCGAAAAACAGTCCTTATTATATATAGAAAAAGAGCGGAAATACAGACCATATTTCCGCTCTAGAAGTTTTGTTTTCAGTGAATATTCAGGATGAATATCAGCCGGCCTTTACGAAAGCCTTAGCAGGTTCGTTGTCGATGACAACTGCATCGATCTTGCCTGACTTGAGTGCGATAACTGCATCATTACCCTTGGCAAAACGCTCGATTCTGTCTTCACCGATATCATCTGTCATGTAGATATCACCTGTTGTACCTGACTGAACACCAACCTTGTAGTTGCCATCGAGGAGCTTATCAAGATCTGTGATCTCTGAATCTTCCATAACGATGATTGCCTGGATACCTGTTGAATAAGGTGTTGAGAAGTTAACTGACTTAAGTCTGTCTTCTGTAACTGTCATGCCTGCGCAGCCAATGTCGTATTTGCCTGCCTGAACGCCAGCGATGATGGAGTCGAACTCAACGTCTTCGATAACGAGTTCAAGTCCGAGCTTGTCAGCAACTGCCTTAGCGATCTCAGCATCGATACCAACGATGTTGTCACCCTCATAATACTCGTAAGGCGGGAAGAAAGCGTTTGTAGCCATGATGAGCTTGCCTGCTTCGATTGTTGTGAACTCAGGATACTCGGAAGTTACAGACTCCTTCTTTTCGATTGTTGCGCCACTGGGAATGTACTTTTCGATGATTGTGGGAATAGTGCCGTCATCTGTAAGTTCAGCGAGTGCCTGATCGATAGCGAGCTTGAGGCCTTCGTTGTCCTTGTTGATAGCCATGGCGTAATCCTCAACAGTGTAAGGTGTCTCAAGGATCTTGAGTCCCTTTTTCTGGGTTGATCCGCATGATGTCATTCCGAGCAAAAGAGCTGAAGAAAGAACACCTGCAACGATTCTTGTAATTGTCTTCATAACCATTCTCCTTTGATATAAGTTAGGACACCGGTATCTTACGCCAACAGAGCCCTTAAAGTAATGCACAAAAGCCCTAAAAAATTTAATTATGGACTTTACTCATTAGTGTCTTTCTATGTAAAATAAGTAAAGAAATCTTGAAAGGGCTGTTGTGGAGCATCGATGAAAAGAGTATTGATTCTCGGTTGCAATGAAATAACGAAGAGAGTACTCGTTGAACTATGCAAAGACCCCGCGCATGTCTCTGCCATCAGTCTTGCTTCACGCCGCAAGGAGGATTGTGACGAATTAAAGAATCTTGCTGCCCGTCATGGCGTCAGGGTTACCACTTCAGGCATAGACGTCAGCAATGTCGAAGGCGCCATGATGATGATCAATATCTTAGCGCCTGATCTGGTCATTAATCTTCTTCCTCCGGAGCTTGCTCTTGATGCCATGAACCTGGCTGTTAAGGCTAAGGCGGATTATATTGATGCGACGCTTTTCGGCGTGCCGGAAGTACCTTCCCCGACGTCACTGCTGTCCAAACAGTTTGAGAAGTTCGGAGAATTTCAGAATAACTGCAAGACCGCCGTCTGCGGCGTAGGATTGGTTCCCGGTGCCGTAAACACGATTATCCGCCACGCGAAGATCACAAGCTTCAACAAGATAGAGAGCGTTGATCTCATAGCCGTTTCCGGCGAGAGAAACAGCCAGAAGGTCAGAAAGAGTGACATAGATTACACTTTGTATTCTGAAGATGTTAAGGCTCCTTCCGAACCCGCAAAGGATGGTTCCGAGAAGAAGGTCTTTTACATTGAGAAGGGCAAGGTAGTCGAAACGGAGTCTTCGGCAATTGAAGCCCAGTCATCTTCAGGAAGTACGGTCTATCTCGCAACCAGTCCCATCCTTACTGATCTGGTAAAGGAATTTTCTGATGCAATTGATGTCAGATATTTCAAGCTTGGCAGAAAGCCTTCCAGGCTTCATGTAGCGCCCAAAGATAAACTTGATGTGCTTGAAGAATTGGGATTGTTGTCAGATAAGCCCGTTAAAGTCGGGGATGTCGAAGTCGCACCGTTGGATCTTGTTGCAAGTATCCTTCCGAAAATGTCCGAGAAGGAAGAGGAAAAAGATCCAGAAGAGCGCGCTGCCGGCATGTCATATTACGAGATCTATATCTCAGGTCTTGATAAGAACGATAAGGCGATCACGAAGTCTTACATCATTGAAGGCGATAATGACAAAGCCTACGAAAAATATAACGTCGATGCATTTGAAGTCATGAAGGGGTCTGCACTTATTGCAGGTGTCAAACTGATGTGCAGTGACAAATGGAGAAAACCGGGTGTATTTACTCCAGCAGCTTTTGAGTGTGATTCATATTACACGGCACTCACAAAAGAAGGTATCAGTATTTCCGAGGGTGACGGAAAGCCGTTTTGACGGCTTTTTGTCGGACGGGTAACTGTATAAGAGGTGAAGAGTATGGCAGAAAAGAATTTTTGGGAAAAGATGCAGATCAACGATATGCTTGTAATCGATACCATCCGTAAGTTCGGAAGGGATACTATCTATTTCAAGGATAGAGATTCCAAGTTTATCTGGAATAACTATATGCATGCAAACCAGCTCGGCGTGATCAAGCCGGAAGATCTTGTAGGCAAGACCGATGCAGATTTTTTCCCGAAAGAATTTGCCGAGAGGGCAAGAGAGATCGAGCTTGAGATCATGCGTACAGGTAAGCCGGTGCTCAATATTGAGGAGGCTCTGGGTGATGAAGAGAACGATAATATGAAGTATTATCTCGCATCCAAGTATCCTCTGTATGACATGAATAACGAGATCGTTGGCACATGGGGCATCAGCAGGGATATAACGGAACAGAAGAAGCTCGAATTGGAGCTCGAACGTTCATATCACAAGATGGAACTCCTGGCACGTGTTGACGATCTTAGCGGCCTGTACAACAGGAGATATTTCTACGAGTCACTCGAGAGGTATGCCAGCCTATATGAACGAAGAGGAGATGGCAGCACATTTGCACTCTTTGTTTTGGATGTTGATGACATGACTCATGTTAACGATATGTATGGTCAGCAGAATGGTGATACCGTCTTAAGAAGCATTGCCGAACTGCTGGTATCCAACGTCAGAAAAGAAGACACATGTTTCAGAACGGGTGGTGATGAGTTCGCTATTTTACTTCCTGATACCGATAAGGTTTCAGCTGTAGGAATTGCAAAGAAACTCGTAGAGAAGATCTCCACTGAGCCGGTAATTCTTGACGGTAAGAGAGAGACAGTTACTGTTTCTGCCGGTCTGGCGGTATTTGACTGTGCTGAACCTGATCTGTCCGCACTTCTGTCAAAGGCTGAGCGCAAGCTCAACAAATCCAAGAGAGAAGGAAAGAATAAGATCTCTTTCTGATGAGGATTACAACCTGAAAAATAACGGGGCCGGGATATCTCCCGGCCTTGCTGTTTTTTGTGAGGTGTGTGGAGAACAAAAAGGAGATAAGCAAGACCGGGGTAACCCTTACGGAGAAAAAACGGATCAGGAATGAGCAGTCATTGGTCGGGACTTATGCAACACCCTTATCCTTTAAATGGTACTGACGGTTGTGGGATGCGGCAGCCTTAATGGGTGCAGGCTGTACGCGCTTGATGGGCGTAACGCGGACCGATGAAGGTCTGCCGGTTCTTATCGTTCTTGACAGAGTTGCTGATGTAACAGGATTTGACGCCTTGGGCTCTGCCTCAGCCGCGAGCTCGTCATCGATATCCTTCCAGTAATCGATGTGTGTTGATACTGCCTTGATGGTTACGAGGATCAGAAAAAAGAAAATCAACATATCTAACGGTGACATAAAATACCCTCCAAATGATCATATGTTCTTTGTTGGGCATAATATATCACAGGTTAAGTTCGATTAATGGGACTAAAACGCGCATTAATCGAAAAACAGAACAAATTTTTATTTTGCGGCTTTAATTTTATTCGCCGAGTTTTGAAGCGCCTATCCGGACTGCTCCGTTGTCGATCATTTCCCTGGCAGCCGCAACGGTTCTTATGCCGCCTGCTGCCTTGATCCTTACTTCAGGACTGACATTTTGCTTCATGAGGACGATGTCCTCAACCTTTGCCCCGGCACTGCCGAAACCTGTTGAAGTCTTAATGAAATCAGCTTTTGCATCACTGACGAGCCTGCAGAGACGTATTTTCTCGTCTTCTGTCAGATCACAAGTTTCAATGATGACCTTGAGGAGAGCGCCTTTCGCGTGGACTGCCTCGGCAATGAGTCTGATTTCTTCATAAACCTCACCAAATCTTCCGGACTTAACGAAGTTGATGTTGATTACCATGTCGATTTCGGAAGCACCGTTATCGCAGGCTTCGGAGGCCTCGTAAACCTTTGTTCCGGTTGTCGAGTAACCGTTGGGGAACCCGATGACGGTGCAGACGGAAACACGGCCTCTTGAGAAGCGGACAGCGTCTTTAACAAAGCAGGGCTGGACGCAGACGGAAGCCGTTCCGAGAGATGCCGCACGCTCGATGAGATCTTTTATGTCGTCATCTGTCGCAGTGGTCTTGAGGTTAGTAAGATCCACGTAGCTCATGATGTTCTCCGGATCAGGCTTGTTAGAATCCGTGGCAGGGGAAAAGTCCCTTTTATATTTTCTTCCCATAAGAGCGGTAAGAACGATTCCTGCAATGTTGTTAAATCCCGTCAGCTCGCCCATGTTGCAGGGAATGCGGTATCCGTTGCCGTAGATAAGGAGCGGGATACACTCTCTGGAATGGTCTGTGGATGTTGTTGACGGGTCGCAGCCGTGATCTGCGGTAACGATGAGGAGATCATCTTCCTTAAGCTTTGAGAGCATGACTCCGAGCGCATCATCGAACTCGTGCATTGCGGTCGCGTAGCCTTCGATGTCATTCCTGTGGCCGTACTTCATATCGAAATCAACGAGGTTGGTGAAGCACAGGCCGGTGAAATCACGGTCCATGAATTCGATGGTTTTATTTATGCCGTCAGTATTGCTCTTTGTGGGGTTGGATTCGGTAAGTCCCTTGCCGGCAAAAAGGTCATAAATCTTGCCAATGGAAATGACGTCAAAGCCTTCTGCCTTAAGAAGATCGAGCATTGTGGAAGACGGTGCTGCAAGGGAGAAATCATGACGGTTCGCGGTTCTTGTGAAATTACCGGGTTCGCCGACAAAGGGTCTTGCGATGACTCTTCCGACTGCGTGTTCACCGCTCATGACAGCTCTTGCCTTTGCACAGATATCGTACAGTTCTTCGAGCGGTACGACCTCTTCGTGGGCAGCTATCTGAAGAACGCTGTCAGCCGATGTATATACTATGAGCTTGCCTGTTTTCATGTGCTCTTCGCCGTAATCCCTGATGACGTCAGTTCCGCTGTATGGCTTATTGCAGAGGTATTCTCTGCCTGTCGCGCTCTCAAGTTCTGCGATGACATCAGCAGGGAATCCGTCAGGATATGTAGGCTGGGGCCTGTCTGAAATGATACCTGCGATCTCCCAGTGACCGATCGTTGAATCCTTTCCGCTTGAAACTTCTCTGACACGCGCATATGAACCGATGGGAGAAGGAATGTAATCCTGTGCTTTCTTATAGTCAATGATCCTGGGATCATCTTCTCCGTCTATGTCAAGGAGTCCGAGCCTGGCAAGATTCGGATACGGATCGTTCGAGTATGAGAGTACGGCAGCCAGAGTGTTGCTGCCCTCGTCACTGAATTTGGCTGCATCAGGTGCACCGCCGATACCGAAACTGTCTGCAACTATCAGGAAAACACGTTTTGCCATAGTATAGAACCCCTTGAAAATGTTAGAAATTAGAGTTTTTTGTTGAACATTTGACACTATTATAAAACACTCCGGAATGAATTTAATCTGTGAAGATACTTAATCCGGAAGCAAGCCCGTAAATGCCCTTAAAATATCATGAATTTTTAAGCGGAGAACAGCCCTTAAATGCCTTTACTTATTTTTATTATAATGAGAGAATGATTTTATAGTGGATAAAAAGGTCTAAGGATAATTATGTCTGCAGGCCTGTTCGAAAAATAGAAAATATCTGTTCCGGCATAGGCAGAAGCGTTGATTCGTTTTTAATGAATAAGGGAGACTTTGAGTCTTATCCGGAACAGGAAAGGTAAAGAGTTATGAGTAATAGACTGAGATCATTTTTGATTATCATCATGTCGGTCGTCATTGTTGCAGCAGCTTTGCCGCTCAGAGCCATTGTTGTAAATGCCGAGGGCGAAGAATATTGGACAATTACTTATGACTCCAATAATGGATCCGGCGATGTAACCACCCAGCAGGTTATTAAGGGTGAGCAGGCTCAGATTGCTTCAAATTCCTTTACGTATGAAGGTCATATCAGCAGTGGTATCTGGAAAGATGCCGGTGATGTTACTTACATTCCAGGATCGACAGTTGATGTTAGTTCCGACATGACGCTCATGGCTCAGTGGAATGAGGCAGTAACCATTTCTTTTGATGCTAACGGCGGAGCAGGTGAGATGGCTTCACAGACTGCCGTAAAAGGTTCAGACATAACACTCAGTCCCAATTCTTTCTTTGGTCCGGCAGAGGATGGCAAGATCTTTGCAGGATGGAGCACACAGGCAGATGGCAACGGAACAAAATATACTGACAAAGCAACAGTAAGCAATGTTCAGACAAGTATTACTCTTTATGCCCAGTGGAGACTTCCTTGTGAGATTACTTTCAGCAAGAACTATTTTGGAGTAACGGAAGACATGCCCAACCAGATCATCGGTCAGGGCTATGACACTCCTCTTAATGCCAACAAGTTTGAACGTCCGGGATATGTTTTCCTTGGCTGGGCTCTGACTTCTGATGCAACATACGAATCATTTAAGGATGGGCAGTTATTCAATTACGGAGCTGACAAGGTAACGCTTTATGCCGTTTGGGCTGAGGAGAGAACGATTACTTTCTATCCCAACGGTGCGACGGGTGAAGCTTATACACAGAAGGTCGGTAAAGATCATCAGGCTCTCATAGAGGCTTGCAGATTTACCCGTGAGTATTATAGATTTGATGGCTGGACTACAGATCCTTCCAACGATACATGTTCTTATTGGGAAGGCAGCAGCGTAATTCTTTCTGACAGCAACCTGACACTCTATGCACATTGGTCTTTTGACTCAGCTAACAGCGTAAAGATCACTTTCGATAAGAATTCACCTGAAGCTACTGGTGAGATGCCGGTTCAGTTCGCTCATAAGACAACACCTGCAGTTCTTAATCATAATACATATGCGATGGAAAATAAGTCATTCAAGGGCTGGAACACGCAGGCAGATGGTAACGGAACACCTTATGATGATAAGGCAACTACTACGTTTACAACTGATACAACGCTTTATGCGCAGTGGGTCGACAATTGCAAACTCACCCTTCACTCAAACATTGATGGCAATGACGAGACTTATGAGCAGACAGTAGGACTGGGCGTTCCGACACTTGCTGATACAACAAAGTTCACATGGGAACATCATGCCATTACAAGCTGGACCGAATACGCTGACGGAACAGGCGCATCATATCCGGCAGATGCACCGATCACGGCCACAGGTGACATGGAGCTCTATGCCCAGTGGACATGCTATACGATTACTTTCGTTCATGAAGACGGTACTACAATTCTTCAGCAGAGTGAATGGGCACCCGGTGAGACACCTAAATTTACTGAGCCCATTCCTGTTAAGGAACCAACAACAGAATTCACATATAAGTTAACTGACTGGACACCGAAAGTTGTTCCTGTAACAGGTGACCAGACATATACAGCAGTATTTTCTCCAGTTCCCAGAAAATATACGATAAGGTTCGTAAATGATGACGAAGCTGAGACCCTTATCTGGAGTACTGATGTTGAGTACAATTCCGTTCCGGTATATAACGGCCCAACACCCACAAAAGAACCTACTGCTGAGTACTCTTTTGTCTGGGCAGGATGGACCGAAGATCTTTCTGCCGTAACCGGTGAAAAGACTTATAAGGCAACATATACATCTGCTAAAAACGTTTACACAATTTCTTTCGTAAATTACGATGGAACTCTGTTAAAGGATTATCAGTTGGAATACGGATCTGATCCTCTGTATGATGGTGACAAACCCGTAAGACCCAGCAATACCCAGTTTTCCTATGTGTTTACCGGTTGGGACACTCCCGCAACCACTGTTGTAGGAGATAAGACATATACAGCTCAGTATGAGGAAGTAGTCAACAAGTACACCATCACATTCAAGAACTGGGATGGAACTTTACTTGACACATATACGGTTCCTTATGGTGAGACACCTAAGTACACAGGCAATACACCCATAAAGGCGCGAACACAGGAATTTTCCTATACCTTCGCCGGCTGGGACCAGACCATCATTCCCGTAAATGGTGATGCCACATATACGGCTGTATTTACTTCTGAGAAAAACAGCTATAAAGTCACTTACGTAAACGACGATGCAAACAAGACTGTGCTCCAGGAGAGCTATGTTGTTTATGGGGAGAATGCATATTATCACAAGGCTACACCGACCAAGGCTCCTACAGCCCAGTATACTTATACATTTGCGGGCTGGGACAACAAGGCTACCCTGGTAACAGATGATGTTGTATACACTGCCGTTTATACCTCAACGGTCAACAAGTATAAGATCACATTTGCCAATGAAGACGGTACTGTTATCCAGGCTACTGAAGTAGAGTACGGCCAGATGCCTAAGTTTGAAGGTGATACACCTACAAAATCAGCAACAGTCGAGTATACGTTTACTTTCACAGGTTGGGACAAGGAGATTGCCAGAGTAACGGGTGAAGCTGTTTACAAGGCAACATATTCTGCCAAGCCGATCACAAAGGATGACATCAGCTACAAGCACTTTACGGTTACTTTCGAGTCTAACGGAGGATCTTCCGTCGTATCACAGCTCGTAGCTGACGGAGCAAATGCCTTCAAGCCCGAAGAGCCGATGAGAGAAAGATATACTTTCGGAGGTTGGTACATCGATCCTGAGTGCACAAAGCCTTTCAGCTTCGCTACGCCGATCACGTCAGACATCACCATCTATGCAAAATGGGTAAAGGGTAATCAGGAAGCCGTAGTCACTTATGCGGTAATCGGTGCAGGCAGCATCAAGTGGGTTCTTGATAGCGGCGAAGATATTGAGATCACCATTGAGCGCAGCGAGGATAACGATACAAGCGCTTCACACCTCAAGGGAATCCAGATCGACGGCGAGAACTTCTATGAGTACGATGTTACTGAAGATAAGACGGTCGTTACCCTGAAGGCTTTCGAGCTTAATAAGTATAAGACCGGCAAGCATGTTGTAACATTCATCTTCGATGACGGTCAGGCTACGGTAGAACTTGTTGTTGAAGATGCTTCAAAGCCTACGGGACTTACAACGACCGAAGCTGAAGAGGTTACACCGACCGAGGCATCCACACCGGTTCTTACAACCGATAAGACACCGAGTTATTTAGGTCTCTGGATCGCATTGGGAGTTGTTGCACTTGTCTGCATCTGTGCTCTTCCGATCCTCATCGTTAAGAGACGTACTATTAAGTAATTATATTTAAAGAATAATAACGGGGGCGGGTTTGATCCTGCCCCTCTTATTATTTGTGGTTTTTTACATACAAATATAGATTCTTATATGGTATAGTGTGCGACAGCAGATTTTTGAAGAATTGAAGGTTATATGGACGAGATAAAGACATTTGCAGATTTGGACCTCTCACCCGAGGTCATGGATGCGCTGAAGAAGATGGGCGTTAAGAGGCCCACGACCATCCAGCAGAAGGCAATCCCTCTCATGATGGACAACATCAGCGTGATTGCAAAGGCTCCTACTGGAACGGGCAAGACTTTTGCCTTCGGTATCCCGATCCTGGAGTATCTTAACCTGGAATCGAAGTTTGTCCAGGCTCTTATTCTCTGTCCTACAAGAGAGCTCGCTCTCCAGATTACAACTGAGCTCAAGGGTTTGGCTAAGTACATCAAGGGTTTCAGGGCAGCTGCGCTCATCGGAGGTCAGAGCATGCGTCTGCAGGCCGAGAAGGTACAGAAGAAACCTCAGGTAATCGTGGCTACTCCCGGCCGTCTGATCGACATGGTCCAGCGTAAGCTCGTAGACATCTCGCAGATATACACTCTCGTTCTCGATGAGGCAGACGAGATGCTCAAGATGGGCTTTATCAATGACATCCGCAAGATCATGGCAATGACTCCGAAGGATAAGCAGATTGCATTATTCTCAGCGACAATGCCACGTGAGATCCAGGACATCACCTGGCAGTTCATGCAGGATGCGGCTGAGATCGACGTTATGCCCAAAGCAGAAGACCACCCTGACATTGAACAGTTCATCGTTGACTGCCCTGAGAAAGATAAGCTCAAGACGATAATCAGGATAATGGCCAAAGAGGATCTGACGAAGGTCATCGTATTCTGCAATACGAAAGTAACGACATCTAAGATAGGCGAGCAGCTTACTTCCGCAGGCGTATCTGCGCGCGTCCTTCACGGCGATATCGGACAGGGCACAAGAAACAAGGTAATGGACCAGTACAGGGCAGGTAAGTTTGACGTTCTGGTTGCAACGGACGTAGTTGCCAGAGGAATCGACGTTGACGATATTGAAGCGATATTCAATTACGACATTCCCAAGGAGAATGAGCTGTATCTGCACAGGATCGGACGTACTGCACGCGCAGGCAGATCAGGTAAGGCCTTCTCTCTTGTTGCTTATTTGGACCGCCCCAGAATGGAAGAGATAATAAGGTATACGAAGGTAGATCCTTCGCCTTACGAAGTCTGAAGATAATATCTTTCGAGATGAGATCAGCCCTGAATCTTCGGGGCTTTTTTAATGATTCCCTTATATGTAAACGGGTTGAGGAATACGAGGATCGGGATAAGCTCCAATCTTCCTGCGAGCATGTCGAAGATGAGCACCCATTTAGAGAGGTCGGAGAAGAAACTGTAGTTCCTGGTAGGACCTACGAGTGACAGACCCGGTCCGATGTTATTAAGCGTTGCCGTAACGGATGTAAATACAGTCTCGAGATCGTGACCTTCGAGTGCGACTATGAGCATGGAAGTTACGAATACGATGAGGTAGATGAAGAAATAGAGAGCTACAGAACGCTCAACATCTGTCTCTACAGACTTACCGTCAAGGTGAATCTTCTTAACTGTTCTCGGGTGAATGTATGATTCAAGCTCGCGCTTGATTGATTTGAACATTATCTGGAATCTGGAGATCTTGATGCCTCCGCCCGTTGAACTGGCGCATGCACCGATGAACATCAGTGCGACGAGAACAAACTTTGCAAGAGCAGGCCAGAGATCGAAGTCAGTAGTGGCAAAACCGGTTGTGGTCATGCAGGTGGCAACCTGGAAGAGCGCATGTCTAACAGAAGCTTCAATACTGCCGTACATACCGTAGATGGAAACTGAAATGATCGCCGTAGCAACTGCAGCAACGGCCAGGTAGACCTTGACCTCGCTCATCTTGAGAGCCTTGGCACCCTGTCTCGTGGTGACGTAATAGTAGAAATTGAAGTTAGCACCAAACAGCAGCATGAAAACCGCTACGATCCACTGAAGGTGCGGAGCGTATGAAGTAAAGCTGTCGTTTTTGATGCCGAAACCACCGGTACCTGCCGTTCCGAATGCGGAGCAGACACTGTCGAAGAACGGCATGCCGCACGCATAGAGAATGATGATCTCAATAACCGTAATAGCCAGGTATATATAATAGAGCATCTTTGCGGTCGATCTTACCTTGGGCACGATCTTGCCTACCGTAGGTCCGGGGCTCTCTGCGCGCATAAGGTTCATGTTGGAGCCGCCCGTCATGGGAACCACTGCCAGAAGGAATACGAGAACGCCCATACCGCCGATCCAGTGAGTAAGTGAACGCCACAGGAGGGAAGTGTGGGACAGTCCTTCAACATTATTTAGGATGCTTGCACCGGTCGTGGTAAAACCTGATGCAGTCTCAAACATTGCGTCTGTAAAAGAAGGAATTTCTCCGGTCAGTATGAACGGAATACAGCCTGCAATACTTAAAACGAGCCAGGAGAGGGCGGTAGCGACACATCCGTCTTTGATGAAGACTGTCATGTTCTTCGGCTTTTTAAGAGATATGAGGAATCCTGCGAGCATATAGGCTGCAGCCAGGATCGCATATACGATGAGTTCCTTCTCGCCGTAGAACGAACCGCAACCAATGGGCAGAAGCATAAGTGCACCTTCGAGGAGGAGGACTTTGCCCAAGATGTAAATAAGCATCTTTATGTTCATTTCAGGATATCTGTCAGTGCTGTAAAGCCTTTGTTCTTAGTTACGATCATGACGCTGTCGCCGACTTCGATGGAGTCGTTACCTGTAGGGATCGTGATCTTGCCCGAACGGTTGATGCAGGAAACAAGAGTATTTGGCTTAAGGCTCAGTTCCTTGAGCTTTTTGTTGGTGACGCTCGAAGGTTCTTTTACCTTGAATTCGATAGCTTCCGCTCTCTCATCAAAGAGGTGATACATAACCTCGACGTTACTTCCGATACCTGCCTGCTTGGCACGTGCATATGTGATGATCGCCTCGGCCGTTATCTGTTTGGGGTAGATGACACTGCCTAAGTCCAGACGGTTGATAACGTCTGTAAAACTGATCTTGTTGATCTTTGTTACGGACTTTATGCCCTTTGAGATCTGTCTGGCAAACAGTGAGAGCATTATGTTCTCTTCGTCGATGCCCGTCATGGCAACAACCGAACCGACATCCCTGATACCGGTCTCTTCGAGGAGAGCCTCATTGATGCCGTCACCATTGATTATGGTGGCCTTAGGGAGGAGTTCGGCGAGTTCATCGCAGCGCTTTGGATCCTTCTCGATGATCTTAACGTCGATACCGGACTTGATCAGCTGGTCAGCAAGATAGAATGCTGACTTGCCGCCGCCGATGATGATCGAACTCTTGACGGAATTTGTCTGGAATCCGATCGATTTGAGGAATGCGTGGCAGTTCTTTCGAGTTGCCGCAAATGAGATTATATCGCCGGATTTGAGCTCGAAAGAACCGTTAGGAATGGTTACTTCCTCGCCGCGCTCAACGCCGACGATAAGGATGTCGTTAGTATAGTTGCTGCCTAAATATGCAACGGTCTTGCCGTCAAGCACGCTGCCTTCGGGAATCTTGATCTTTACGATCTCAGCTGCCCCGTGCGCGAAAGAATTGATAAGAATGGCGGCAGGGAGGTACAGAAGGCGCGCTGCCTCAACAGCTGCCTCGTACTCAGGATTGATGATCATCTCAAGACTTAACTTGGATCTGAGATAAGGGATTTCCTTGCCGTAGTCAGGATTTCTTACACGCGCAATGGTAGAGAGTTTTTTGTTGAACTGCTTTGCAATGGTGCAGCAGAGGAGGTTGAGCTCATCGGATTCGGTAACCGCGATGAACAGGTCGGCATTGGATACGCCGGCTTCTTCGAGCACTTCGTGGCTTGCGCCGTTACCGATGACGCCCATGCAGTCGCAGAGGTTTGCGAGCTCAGTGAGGCGGTCGACGTTCTTGTCGATGATGACCAGGTCGTGGCCCTCTTCGGCAAGTCTGTTAACGAGAGTATCGCCGACCTTGCCGGCGCCTACTACGATGATCTTAAGTCCTCTTTTACCAAATGAAATCAAAGTCCGAATAACTCCTTGACAGCATCCTTCTTAACACCGGAACCGATAACAACGATCTTACCGGTAACGTCTGCAGCGCCAGTTCTGACTTCTGCCTCTTCGGGTACGAAGTCAAAGTGGATCCATGTTCCGTCTTCGCCGGCAACGATGCCCTTTGAACGGAGGATCATACCGTACTTCTCGTGATCGTCCAGAGCCTTCAGGGCATTCTCAATGTCAGCCTTTGTGAACTTCTTGGATGTTTCAAATCCGATGGAATCGAATACCTCATCAGCGTGATGGTGATGATGGTGTTCGTGATCGTGATCATGGTGGTGATGATGCTCATGCTCGTCTTCGTCATCATCGTCGTGGTCGTGATGGTGATGATGCTCATGTTCGTCTTCGTCATCATCGTCGTGGTCGTGATGGTGATGATGCTCATGTTCGTCTTCGTCATCATCGTCGTGGTGGTGATGATGGTGGTGCTCGTGCTCATCTTCATCATCGTCGTCGTCATCGTGGTGATGGTGGCCGCGGCACTCTTCACAGTCGCAGTCCTCACCATGCTCATGATGATGGTGAGCGTGCTCGAGCTCGTGCTGCTCAGCTTCGAGAAGAGCAGCAGCCATGTCTGCTGCAGTAAGAGGCTCTTCGATGGCCTTGAGGATCTGAACTCCGGAGAGGTCGTCCCAAGGTGTTGTGATGATCTGTGAGTGGTCGTTGATCGCACGGATGAGTTCGATGGCCTGATCGAGCTTCTCCTGTGAGATGTTGCCTGTACGGCTCAAGATGATCGTTCCTGCGTACTTGATCTGGTTCTCATAGAACTCCTTGAAGTTCTTCAGATAGATCCTGCACTTGGAGGCATCGATTACTGTAACCGTTCCGCAGATCTCCGTACCTTCAACGCGCTTAACTGCAGCAACTACGTCAGAGAGCTTGCCTACGCCTGAGGGTTCGATGAGGATTCTGTCGGGTGCGAACTGGTTGATTACGTCCTGGAGTGCTGTGCCGAAGTCTCCTACGAGGCTGCAGCAGATGCATCCTGAATTCATCTCAGTGATGTTGATGCCGGACTCCTTGAGGAAGCCGCCGTCGATGCCGATCTGGCCGAATTCGTTTTCGATAAGAACGAGCTTACATCCGTTGTATCCGTCAGAAATAAGCTTCTTGATAAGTGTTGTTTTGCCTGCTCCCAGGAATCCTGAGAAAATGTCTACTTTTGTCATTTAAGACGCCTCTTTTCTATTGTCAATTAAAATAAATAACTTCGTTGTCGGGCTTGCTTGTAAGCGCGTAATCCTCGACCGTGAGGCAGGGAACGTTGACCTTGCCGCCCTGTCCGTCGTCGTCCTCGAAATACCTGACCTGTCCCGTTACCTTGAGCCACTGGCCTGCAGGGAAATTGGGCTTGATGTCGTAGAAGCAGAGAACGCCCATCATCTGGATGTCAGCAGCACAGCATGTGTACGCCTGTCTCTGCAGAACAAACGCCTTGCCGTTGAACTCCCTTAAGATGACTGCCTGACCGATGAGGCTGATCTTCTTGCCGTTGTAACGCTTCATGTTATCCATGGCATCTGTGTAGAACAGACCGAAGTCATCTGCTGAAATGTTGCAGGGGCTCTGATTCAGATCGAAAGGAAGATGGTCTTCGATCCTGATGATCTTATTGTCTTCGCCGAGGAAATTGATGCTCATGCCGGGGTTGACCGCCTTAACGGAACCTCTGAGTTTAGGGAGATTATCGTTCTCCTCATCAACTCTGTTGAAAATGACCGTGTCGCCGTATCTGAAATAGTCAGCGAACAGTGTCTGCATGTTCTTGAAATAATTGCCGTATGTGGAAGCGTCGATTACGACTACTGATGCAGCGAGCGCCCAACGCTCGGGAACGTCTACCTTCTCGAAAAATTCGGCAGGGGAGACGGATCCGTTCCATTCGATGAAAACGACACCGGGCTTATGCTTTGCCTCAATGTCGAAAGTCATTGTCTTATCGATATCGTCAGTATCACAGTTAATGATTACGGGATTAGCACCCTCGTAGTTTTCCGGGATATATTCCTCTTCACCTTCTTCGGTGTTGATAACTACTACTTTGCGGTTTTTGAAATTCTCGCCGCCGATCCATGAACAGATAACCGAAGTCTTACCGCTGTCCAGAAAACCGGTGAAAAAATATACAAGACAATCATCCATAAATATTGCACCTCTTTATCAGGTAATATTTTGTCCCTGATTTGTTATTATTTCAAGCAAGAAAAGATATAAAATCTATTATAAACAATTTGGAATTTTGGGAGTATTAATGAATTCGGTCAAAATCGGTGACATAAAGATAGAAAACCCGATATGTCTTAGTCCGATGGCAGGTTTTTCGAGCCTTCCGTTCAGGATAATATGCAACGAAATGGGCACTTCTTACTGCCCGACGGAACTCGTCAGCGCCAGGTCGATCAGATACAACGGCATAGACAAAAGTCTGCGTTACATGAGGATCTCGCCGGCTGAAGAAGGCATAACGGCGATCCAGCTGTTCGGCAGCGAACCTGATGATTTCAAGGCTGCCATAGAGACAATCATGTCCACGCCTGTCCTGCAGGAGGTATCCATTATTGACATCAATATGGGATGTCCGGTACCCAAGGTCATCAAGACAGGTTCAGGCAGCGCTCTGATGGAAGATCCTGAACGTGCGGCATCTGTCGTTAAGGCCTGCAAAAAGGCTCTCGAAGGCGTTTGCCGCAATGTTCCCGTGACAGTTAAGACGCGTATCGGTTACAATGCGGATGATAAGGGAAAACCTGATTTTGCGAAGGCTCTGGCAGACAGCGGTGCTGACATGATCTGTGTTCACGGCAGGACCAGACCTCAGATGTATCACGGCGAGAGTTCAAATGAGGCGATTGCTCTCATGAGGGAAGCAGTTCGCGGCTATGACATTCCTTTCTTCGCCAACGGTGATATATGTGATGTCGGATCGGCAAAGAAGATAATTGAAGAGACTGGCTGTGACGGCATCATGATCGGCCGCGCAGCAAGGGGTAACCCCTGGATCTTCGCTCAGGTTATGGCGGGACTTGCGGGAAAGGAATTGCCGGAGTATCCTGATGTGCCTGAACGCAAGAAGATGCTCCTGCGCGAGCTCGAGGGCAGACTGAAATATCTGCCTGAAGATGTGGCGGTAAGGGAATTCAGGGCCGTAATGCCGTTTTACATAAAAGGAATTCCCGGTTCTGCAGCGGTGAAGGTAAAGCTCTGCAGTGCATCAAAGATTGACGAAGTAAAGGAGATATTGGATTTTGACTGATTTGATTGTGGCAATAGTATCTGTCATAGCCGGATGTTTCATGTGCTTTGAAGGTTATAAGCTCTTCAGATTAAGCCTTGCGATCGCAGGCGGTGTTGCCGGCTATGCATTGGCAAAGCTTATAATTGAACTTACCACGGCTACCGGTATCTCATGGAGTGAAACAGGCAGTTTAATAATGCTGGCGGCTTTTGCGATAGGATGCGGAGTTCTGGCTTTTTCACTCTATATGAAGGCCCTGATCGCCATTACGACCATCATTTGTGCTTTCCTGTTCTATGATGACCTGTATGCCCTTTTTGCCGGCGTTCAAAATTTAGGCGTCAGGACTGTTCTGACCTATGTTACCGGCCTTATAGCAGGCGCACTTATAGGCGTTATCGTGTATTATGCGCAAAAATGGACAATTAGCCTCTTTACAGCTTTCATCGGAGCGCGTATCCTTACCGGTGTCCTCACGCCAATACTCTGGTCAGGGGTCCTATCGGGTGAATATGCCGAAACAGTTTCTTCTCAGATTTTCGGAAGTGACATCGGTTTCAGTTATTCATTTGTCAGAATCGTTGTTTTAGTAGCATTTTGCGCGGGTGGATTTGTTTTACAATTAAAAACCGCAAAAAAATAGTTTGACCAAATACGATATGCTTGTTACAATCATGCTGTATACGTAATGGGGGAATATGCGCATACACTATTAAATGACAATTTTCTTAATCTATCCCTTATTCCATGTCGAGGGCATTCCGATTTAACGGGATGCCCTCGGCGTGTTATAGGGAATTTTTTGGTTTGTGCTCGTGTGGCAGCCGGTGCCCCAAAGTACAGATTTTCGAGCGTTTGGGGCATAAGCCCACAGGCGTTTATCCCAAATTGTTTATATAGAGGAAAAGGGATAAGAATTCGGGCGAATCTTATCCCAAAAGGCATTCTTTCGGGCAAAAGGGATAAAACACAAGCGGAAATTTATCCCAAAAGTTCTTATAGAGAAAAAAGGGATAAAAAACAGGCAAAAAAATTATCCCAAATCAAAAATATATCTGATTTGGGATAAACGGCTTCAAAAGCAAAGTAATAACTCAGTTCACCTGATTGATAGGCTTGCCATCCAAAAAAGCCTGCAGATTATCAGCCGCCATGTCGATCAGGCGGATCCTGGTCTCAACAGGGGACCATGCGATATGGGGAGTGATGACGCAGTTGGGCGCGCCGAGCAGCGGGTTGGTCTCAAGCATGGGCTCAACACTGACAACGTCAGCTCCGTAGCCGCCGAGCAAACCGCTGTCGAGAGCAGCGCGGACGTCGGCCTCGTTAACGACGGGACCTCTTGCGCAGTTGAGCAGGAAGGCGCCCTTATTGAACCAGGCCAAAGAATTATTGTTGATTATCTCGCGCGTATCTTCGGTGAGAGGGCAGTGGAGGGATACAACGTTTGCACCCCTAATGCCTTCCTCAAGCGCAACACACTTAACCGGAGTGCCTTCGACGTCGACTACAGTGCCTATCAGTGAGGTGTTGTGCGGAGTTGCAGTGACTGTCATGCCAAACGCTGATGCCATCAGGGCAACGCGTCTGCCAATCTTGCCCAGGCCGATGATGTGCAATGTCTTGCCGGCAAGCTCGGTCAGGGGAGACTTGAAATAACAGAACTGTCTGGATCTGCACCAGTCGCCGTCCATTACTGACTGTGTGTGAAGGCCTACGAGATTTGTGAGTTCCAGTAAGAGAGCCATTGTCATCTGGGCCGTAGCGAAAGTGGCATATTCCGGAACGTTGGTTACCACGACGCCATGCTCTCTTGCGGCCTTGAGATCGACAACGTTATAACCTGTTGCAAGAACGCCAATGTACTTGAGGTCAGGGAGCTTATCGAAAACTTCGGCATCGAAGACTGCTTTGTTGGTAATCGCGACTTCTGCGCCCTTCATCCTGTCAACGAGCTGGTCCTTGGATGTATAGTCGTAAGGGATCACTTCTCCGAGATCATTTAATCTGCCCCAGGTGATATCTCCCGGATTTGCCGCTGAACCGTCAAGAATTACTATTTTCATTTATCTGTCCTCCGCTTTGTTTGAAAAGATTTTATCAAAAGAGTGGTAAGGTAGTATCAGAAAAAAATGTAAAGGCGGTCTTATCTTATGTATGTCATTTGTTACGGCAAATCCCCTAAGGCATTGGCTACAGGCAGCAGGCTGATAAAAGATATCGGCGGAAGATATGTGTCGGGCACGGAACTCATCACCGGAAGCTTCGTTGTTGCCGAAGGTGAGAAGAGCTGTGCCATAGTCATGTGCCTGCCTCTGGAGGCAGCCATCAAGGCCATGGAAGAAACGGTTACGGATAAGACACGCGATCTTCCTGTCATCGCCGTATCGCCTGAAGGCAGATATGCCGCAGTCTTGAGAAGGGGCAGCAACAGCTACGAGAAGGGAACGGATGAGGTATATGAAGCCGTGTTGAAAACACTTGGACCGTTCTGTTTCTCAGGTTTTGAAGGCAAGGCGGAGATCACGAGTGATCTGACAAATCTTGTCGCGAAATACAATATGGCGGTTAATGACACGGCAATCCTGGAGAAGGTCAATAACAGGATCAGTTCAGGTGAAAAAGTCAATGTATATACGGATCTTCCGATAGTTTTCGCTGATCCGGTCATCGATCCGATGAGCTATTCGCTGCACACTTATCCTTATGACTTAAGGGATGATTTCATCAAGCAGTATAAGGCTGCCAAAAAGGGAAAGACGGAACCTTCCGTATTCATCACATGCACATATCTGGGTGATGAGAAAGATGACGTAAACCTTATCCTCGTGCCGAAGCTTTTAAGCCTCGGAATCGAGATAAAGGTAAAGACGGATCCGGCATACTCCCGTCCAGCGATCAGAAAATCACTTATGAACCATCTTCTCAACCCTGACGCCGTAGGGACGGTCGCGGCATCGTATTCTGCGAGGGAGAGCGAGATTATCAAGGGCATTGCCGAAGAACTGGGCGCTGAGGTCAGGTCCTACAAGGGTGACGTCATAGCCAACTCCAAGGTTCCGATGTCAATGACGTTTAACCCTGAAAAGAAGAACGATACAGCCACGGCGCTGTCCTATCTGGCAAGCTCGGAGGGTGCGATCGTCATCAGGAGAACGGCTTCTGCAAAGGGCCTGGTTTTCTCTGTCGCCATGAACAGGGACAATATCATCTTGCCTGAATGATAAAAAATTAGGTTATAATGGTTTTATGCGGTGTTTTATCGCCGTTTAGTGATATAAAGTACTTTAGATAAATACATAATGGATTAAGGCTGGAGGTAAAGACAAGATGAAGAAACTAAATGGAAACAAACTTGTAGCTTTGCTTATTTCGGCAGGCATGGTTACAACATTCCTTGCAGCATGCTCTATCAATACGGATGAACTCGGCAGGGGAATAAGTGAGCTCGGAAATGCTTTCGAGACTGAGACTACAACAAAGGAAACCGATGCACCCGTGGTTACGGAAGCAACTGAGACCTCAGCTACCGGTGAGACAGAAGAGACGACAACTGCGGCTCCTACTGCCACTCCGACGGCAACTCCTTCTCCCACACCGCTTCCTGAGCGTGTTGATTTCTCTAATTATACCGAGATCGATCTTACTGACAGCTTCAAGATCACTTCTGAAGATTTCCAGGAGAGTGCACATTCTGATGACGATACAGTCGAGTTTGCAATGTTCTTCGGAAACAGACTGGTAGTTACGGAAGCTGCAAATGATACAGCAAGAGATGCGATAAACCTTGTTGTTGACGGATTCTATCAGGAAGCACTCGGCAATTATCAGAGACTGGTAGCAAAGACAAAGACTGAATACCTTACAACGGGCGTTGTTGAGACTGAAGGTGTTGTAAACGTTAATTTCGGTTATTACACAAACGGCCGCGCTTTGTCAGTATTGATGATCTACACGGTAAACGGCAATAACGAGAATACCAGAACCGTTGATTTTGCAACTTTCGATATGCTGACAGGTCACTATGTGACAATGAATTCAGTCGTTTCTGACACGGCAGGATTTGAGAAGGCATGCAAGAGCGCTCTTGCTGATGCGATCAAGGCAGCTACTCTTCAGGCAGCCCAGCCTACTCCCACTCCTTCACCCACACCTGCTCCTGCTACGACGACAACAACAGGTGCCGGCACGACTACGACAGTTACAACTACTGCTCCTACAACGGTTGAGACAACGGTAGTTGAGACGGTTTCAGAGGAAGATCTACCCAAGGCAGATGAGTTTGAGTGGGTATACTTCGCACCTGCAGCATCTGAGACTGAGGGTGTCCACAAGGCAACGGTAATCGGACTTGCCAAGGATGGCGTCATCTACGAAGCAGAGATCGAGATCGATGCTTACGCCGGTTATTTCAACCGTTACGGAACATCGGTTTTCTACGTATAACCGACACTTAAAACTGAATATGTTCGCTTAATTCGTGCCCGGGCTGCTTTGCTACCCGGGCACGATTGAACTTGTAGGAATTGTGTTATACAATGCTTGCGATATTTCGATAATTAAAAAGATATAAGAAATTTAAGGGGAGAAAAAGGAAAATGAAAACCAAGAAGGTGATGGCTCTGCTGATGTCATCGGCCTTGCTGCTCGGGTGCATAACAGCCTGTGATCAGACTGCCCCGTCAGCAACCGTTGAATCAACGGAAGCAACAGAACAGACAGAGGCAACAACTGCTTCTACGGAGGTACCGGAAGATCTTCCGGGTTATCTTGAGAGATCCGTTACGGAAGTTACTGATGAGGATGATGGTAAGATCACGATCTTCAGCAACAATGCGGAATTTGTGGCACTTGCAGAGAAGTATGCAGGCATTACTTCCAACGATTACGATTTCGTAGAGATCAACGACCTTGATGACTATCAGGCTAAGCTTAATGCTGTCCTTGCAGACGGCAACGGCGCTCCTGACATCTTCATCTGTGACGAATCTTTCGCGAGGAAGTATCTTAATTCAGACGATACCATCGCAATCAATGACATCGGAATCGACTATGCCGAGATGACGGACATGTTCGATTACACATTAAGATACGCTGCTGATGAGCAGAGCGTTATCAAGGGTCTGGCATGGAAGGCATGCCCGACAGGCGTTTTCTATGAGAAGTCAGTTGCTGAGAAGTATCTTGGAACATCTGATCCCAATGAACTTGCAGCTAAGTTTGCAACCTGGGATGCAGTTCTCGAATCCGCGAAAACAGTTAACGACAGTTCCGAAGGTTCAGTCAAGCTGATCTCCGGTTTTACGGAAACATACGATGCATACATGGCAGGCCGTCAGAGCGGCTGGATCGCTGACGGCAAGATCAATTTCGATCCTAAGGTGGATGAGTTCTTCGGCTTTGCCAAGAAACTCTATGAGGATGACCTCACGTTCCGTGATGAGAAGTGGTCTGGCGGATGGAGAAACAGCATGTCAGACAGGAGCGTCGTTTCATACTGGGGTTCACTCCAGTTTGCTAAATATGAGCTGGGCCTTAATCCCGGAGAAGGCTCTTCCGTAAATCCCACGGCAGGTGACTGGGGAATCACGACCGGTCCTTCCAATTACTTCAGCGGCGGTGCATGGGTAATGGTATCCAAGTACTGCGACAAGAAGGCAACTGCTGCACAGATCATCAGAGCTGTCTGCCTCAACGAAGATAACCTCAAGGACATGGTTAACCACGGTGAGTTCGTTAACAACATCAGACTCATGACGGCAGCTGCTGCAGATGACAAGTTTGCACTTGAGTGGCTGGGCGGCCAGAATCCTTATCCGGTACTTCTTGACTGCGCACTTAAGGCAGATGCTTCTCTCGTTGTCGTTGATGAGCAGAAGTACGACAAGGCTCTTATTTCCGTGGTCGGACCATACTGCGAAGGCGCGTTCGAGACCGTGAAGGAGGCCAAGGAGGCTTTTGAGGAACAGTTCGCTGAGAAAGATGAGCAAGAACCTGACGAAGAATAATCAGAAGTTTACTAATATTGCTTTAATTGGGGCTGACTTAGCAAAGTCAGCCCTTTTTATATAGCAAGATTTGTATAATAAATCGCGAAAAGCCCCACGAAAAGCCTGTTCCCGAATCACAAAAATGATAAAGTTCATATTTATTTTATTTAATTGGTCCTGCCGATAGTGTAAAATGATTGAGTTATTTATTACTTTTTCACGGAGGCTACTAAAAAATGAAATTCGGGTATTTCGATGACTCAAGAAAAGAGTACGTCATTAACACTCCCAGGACCCCTTATCCCTGGATCAACTATCTGGGCAATCAGGGATTCTTCTCTCTGATCTCTAACACAGCAGGCGGTTACAGCTTCTACATGGATGCCAGACTCAGAAGAATCACACGTTATCGTTACAATAACGTACCTCTGGATATGGGTGGCCGCTATTTCTACATTAATGACAACGGCACGATCTGGAATCCCGGATGGTCTCCTGTTAAGACAGAGCTTGACGAATATGAGTGCCGCCACGGTATGGGTTACACCATCATCAAGGGTAAGAAGAACGGACTTCAGGCTGAAGTAACATTCTTCGTTCCCCAGAACTACGACGGAGAAGTACAGCAGGTCGTTCTCACAAATGACAGCGCTGAGGCTAAGGAGTTCTCACTCTTCTCAATCGCTGAATGGTGCCTCTGGGATGCTCAGGATGACTGCACAAACTTCCAGAGAAACTTCTCCACTGGACGTGTTGAGATCGAAGGTTCTACGATCTATCACGTAACAGAATACAGAGACAGACGTAATCACTACGCTTTCTATACAGTTAACGACGAGATTGACGGTTACGATACAGACCGTGATGCTTTCCTCGGAAGCATCTACAACGGCTGGGATAACCCGGAGACAGTCAAGGCAGGCAAGGCTTCCAACTCATTCGCAGACGGTTGGTCACCTGTTGCTTCACACTACAAGAAGATCACATTGGCTCCCGGTGAGTCCAAGACATTGATCTACATTCTGGGCTATGCTGAGAATCCTCAGGACAAGAAGTTCGCTTCCGAGAAGCCCGCAAATCTCCTTACGAGAGAGGCTTGGGTCCTCAACAAGGAGAAGGCTTATGCAATGATCGACAAGTACAATACTCCTGAGAAGGTAGCAGCAGGTCTTGCAGAGCTTAAGTCAACATGGGATAACCTCCTGTCAATCTTCAAGGTAGACACCCCTGATGACAAGGTTAACCGCATGGTAAACATCTGGAACCAGTATCAGTGCATGGTTACATTCAACCTCTCACGTTCTGCTTCCTACTTCGAGTCCGGTATCGGCCGCGGCATGGGCTTCAGAGATTCCAACCAGGATATCCTCGGATTTGTTCACCAGATCCCTGAGCGTGCAAGAGAAAGACTCATTGACATCGCTTCAACACAGCTCTCAGACGGCGGATGCTATCACCAGTATCAGCCTCTTACAAAGAAGGGTAACGCAGACATCGGCGGCGACTTCTCTGATGACCCGCTCTGGATGATCCTTTCCGTTGCAGCATACATCAAGGAGACAGGCGACTGGTCAATCCTCGACGCCAACGTTCCTTTCGATGACGATCCGGAAGGCAAGCACACAATGCTCGAGCACCTCAATGTTTCCTTCTATCACATCGTTAACAATCTCGGACCTCACGGACTGCCTCTCGCAATGCGTGCCGACTGGAACGACTGCATCAATCTCTCATGCTTCTCTGACACACCCGGTGAGTCTTTCCAGACATACACCAACCCTAAGTTCAAGGCAGAGGGCGGTTACTCCAAGGTTGCTGAGTCTGTATTCGTTGCAGCTCTCTTCACATACACAGGTCCTGCTTACGTAGGCATCCTCGAGCACCTTGGCAAGGCTGATGAGGCTGCAAAGGCTCAGGCTGAGATCGACAAGATGAAGAAGAACACAATGGAGTCTGCTTTCGACGGCGACTGGTTCCTCAGAGCTTATGATGCCAACGGCGAGAAGATGGGTTCCAAGGAATGCGAAGAAGGTAAGATCTTTATCGAACCCCAGGGCTTCGCAGTCATGTCCGAGATCGGTAAGGAAGAGGGAGCTGACATCAAGACTCTCAACTCCATCGACAAGTATCTTAACTGCGAGTACGGTCTCGTTCTCAATAACCCTGCATTCACAAAGTACTATGTTCAGTACGGTGAGATCTCCACATATCCGGGCGGATACAAGGAGAACGCAGGTATCTTCACACACAATAACGCATGGATCATCTGTGCTGAAGCTTATGCAGGCAGAGGAGAGAAGGCTTTCGAGTATTACTCAAAGATCGCTCCTGCTTTCACGGAAGAGACATCAGACATCCATAAGACAGAACCTTACGTTTACGGTCAGATGATCGGCGGTAAGGATGCCAAGAACTTCGGTCAGGGCAAGAACTCATGGCTCACGGGTACTGCAGCTTGGAACATGGTTGCAATCTCACAGTACATCCTCGGCGTTAAGCCTGAGTTCGACGGCCTCAGAGTAGACCCTTCCATCCCTGCTGCCTGGGACGGCTTCACGGCTACACGTCAGTTCAGAGGCGACACATATGAGATCACGATCAAGAATCCTGATCACGTTAACAAGGGTGTCAAGGCTCTTACTGTTGACGGTGTTGCTGTTGACGGCTGCATCGTTCCGGTTTGCGGCGACGGAAAGACACACCAGGTTGAGGTTGTTCTCGGCTGATAAGAACGTTCCGTTCAGATTAACAAGTATAATTAATGCAAGACCCCGTGGTTTATTGACCGTGGGGTTCCTTGCTCAAATAAAGCAATAAAAAATTCAATATTCTCATGGAGGATCAACATGGGTTACATCGGTGAAAAAGCAAGAGGCGAAAGACTCCCCGCAAAAGAACTTCTTATCGACAAGTTCGGCGATACCATCGTATCAGGCGGCATCTCGGCTCAGTATGTCCGTTTCGGCAAAGCTCCCGTAGTTATCGGTATTTCGGGACTCAGGTTCGACAGCATGGCAGTTAATATTTTGTCTTCTGACGACACTATTTATGAGCAGTTCGCGAAAACAGTTAATGACGGATACAGCATCCTTCTTGCCAAGTGTGACGGCGGCATCAAGGCGTTTACGGAAAAGGACGGCAGCCTTGCAGAAGCAAAGTTCTCCGGAGCTGTTCTCGCAAGATGCGAAGAACTTATCAACAGTACGGATACATGGGGCGGCAAGCTTGCTACAAACGGTGAACTGATGTGCGATCCTTCCACACCTTCACCCGGACCTCACTACTATACAAATATGCTCATTGGTAACAGAATCGGATTCGATTTCCCGCTTCAGTCAACACCTAAGAGTGCAGTGGACCGTTTGGGCGGAGGTTCATTCAGATCACACGCTGATACACAGGTCCTCGCTACAAGATGGGACTATCTCCCTGAAGAGAACGGTTTCCCCGCAAACAGACAGTTCTATCTGGTTGAGAACGGCAAGCAGATCTTCTGGTCAGGTGCAGCAATTGCAGAGGGCCTCAAGACCATCCGCACGATCCACTCACAGAACAGAACCACCATCTCATATGAGCTTGAGTGCGGACTTAAGATCAAGAGAACCATCTTCATCGTTCCCCAGAGAGAGGGACTTCCTGTTGCAGTAGAAGCACAGATGATCGACATCGAGAACACTTCTGCTGAGGCAAAGGATCTGAGACTCGTAATTACAGGCATGTTCGGCACGCAGCAGACTCACGCTCTGTCAGAAGACGTTATCTTCTCAACCGTAGTTGCAGAATCCAACGTATTCTTCAATGAGGACAACGAGATCCGTGCCATCAGCACAGATCCTAACCCGAAGTGGACAAAGAACGAGATCAGATTCAATTCAACAGTCGTTCACGCTGATGACGGCGATATCTTCCCGGATCAGTATAGTGCCAGATATGCTGATTTCGTAGGTTCAGGAAGCCTTGAGAAGCCTGAGTTCATCTATCCGCTCTCATCCAAGCCTTCCAGAAAGGGACCTGGTTTCTTTGCAACATCAACACCTTTCACGATCGCGGCAAACGGTGCAGTCCGTGCAGACAGCGTTACATGCCTGTCTTCAGATTGCGTAAACGATAAGTTCGTACCTGATGAGACACCGGCTAAGGAAGCAGAGGCTGTTGCCAACTACATTTCCGACCGTGCAAACCTCGCGAAAGACCTTCAGGACGTAATCGCGTTCACTGAGAAGTACGCCGGCTACATGAAGATCGCTCATGAGGATCAGGACTTCGAAGCATACGTTAACAACAACCTGCCTTTCCAGGTCTTCTATCAGACATTCGTATCCAGATCACTCGACTGGACACAGAAGGGATACCGTGAGATCGGATTCAGAGAGATCCAGGATATATTTGCTTCCATGTACTATTTTGCAGGCATGGGCAGAACGGACTTCGTAAAGGAAATGCTCGCCGGATGGATCGAGAACGTTTACGAAGACGGCTATACAAACCACAACTTCTACTGGATCGGAAAAGAGCCCGGCTGGTGGTCTGATGACGGACTCTGGCTCCTGCAGGCTCTCGACAGATATCTTGGCCTTACAGGCGATTACGCATTCCTCGACGAAGAGTTCGTAATGGCAGGAACAAAGGAAAAGAAGACAGATGCCGGCGTTAAGAGAAAGCTTAAGGATACCATCAAGGCGATCATTACATACAGCGGCAAGATCTCAATCGGTAAGCACGGAATCCCTCTTATCGACCGTGCTGACTGGAACGACTGCTTAAGAGTCGATCCTGACTGCATCTCCGGTAAGGATAAGATCGCCAAGTACAGAGAGCAGATCGCAAAGGACGGCAAGGGCTTCGGTGAAGAGCCTTTCGAGTCTGAATATTCAGAGTCCGTAATGAACGGATTCCTTTTAAAGGTTGCAGTCGACTGCGCTGAGACAATGTTCAGGAACATCGGTGATTCTGCTGCGGCAGATGAGATGAAGGAACTGTCCGGCAAGCTCGCAGTTACACTTCGTGAGAACTGCTGGAAGGGCGACTTCTACGCAAGAGTACTCTTCAACAGAAGCAATAAGCCTGAAATCAAGTATCTCGGCGCACAGGGCGACGGTTTGGGCGTAGAGCCCGGACATCCCGGAGCATACTTCCTCAACGCATTCTCCTGGTCACTTCTGGCTGAGGTTGCATCAGAGGAAGAGATCTCCACGATGCTCGATTCACTTGATAAGTATCTGAAGACACCTTACGGATTCAGACTCTGTTCAACGGTAGACTATCCGAAGATCGCTCCTAAGATCGACGTTGCCCTCTATTATCCGGGCGACCGTGAGAACGGCGGCGTATTCAAGCACGCAAACATGATGGCATGCTCAGCCATGCTCAAGGCTGCCAAGAGTGTTAATGACAAGGCGCTTGCTTCACGTCTTTCTGACACAGCATATTGGATCATTGATAAGATCCTGCCTTATACAACAATGAAGTCACCGTTCGTTACATGCGGTAACCCGAGATGGTGCACACAGTACAACAACAGTGAATCAGGCGAGAATATCGGACCTACGCTCTCCGGTACATCCACATGGCTCCTCCTGTCACTGTTCCAGTGCTTCGGCGTTGAGTTCACGAGCGAAGGCTTAAGAGTAGAGCCGATCCTCAGACAGAGTGAGACAAAGCTTGATGTTAAGGTTTCCATCTCAGGAACCGTTTATGACATCCATATCAGCAAGCCTGAAGGATTTAGCCGTTCAAAGGAAGGCATTAGTGTTAAACTTGATGGAGCAGCAGTAGAAGGTACACTCCTTCCTGTTGCAAACGACGGTAAGACACACGAGGTTGAGATCGCGTTCTGATCTTATTGATTTTAGGAGGAACAGATGCCTTTTTCGAGCGTATTTTTATCTGAGATCGTAAAAGCCTACAATCTTGAGGTTGTTTACGATTCAGGCGATATTGAGTCCAGAAGGATATGCGTAGCGGACGTTACGAGACCAGGCCTGCAGCTTGCAGGTTATTACGATCACTTCGGTCCCGACCGAATCCAGATGATCGGTAACATGGAGCACGCTTATCTTGACAATCTTTCTCCCGAAGAGAGAGCAAAATCAGTATCAGCGCTGTTCGAGAAGAACATCCCGGCTCTTATCGTTACGCGTGACCACAAGGTCCACAAGGAGATCCTCGATGCTGCAAGACAATATTCAACACCTGTCCTGAGAACATCACAGGCAACATCGGATTTCTCATCCGAGCTCGTTAAATACCTCAAGATGGAGCTCGCTCCGCGTGTGTCGATGCACGGCGTTCTCGTTGAGGTTAACGGTGAAGGTATCCTGATCCTGGGTGAATCCGGCGTAGGTAAATCCGAGACTGCACTCGAGATCGTAAAGAGAGGTCACAGACTTATTGCGGACGACCAGATCGAGATCCGCAAGGTGTCTGAGACTACGCTTTTGGGCCGTGCGCCTGACGTAATCAAGCACCTTATCGAGATCCGCGGTATTGGTATCCTCGACGTTAAGGAGCTCTATGGTGTATCCGCCGTTAAGCAGCAGGAGAACATTGACTTCGTTATCAACCTGGAGCTCTGGGATGAGAAGAAGACATACGACAGACTGGGTCTTACCGAAGAGACGACGGATATCCTTGGCATCAAGGTTCCTTCGGTAACCATTCCCGTAGGACCCGGACGTAACCTCGCGATCATCGTTGAGGCTGCAGCCATCAACTACAGAGTCAAGAAGATGGGCTACAATGCGGCTCAGGATCTCGTATCCAGAGTATTCCCCGGAAAGTCCATCGATGGCTGATATCATTATTCAGGAGAACGTCCCGCTTGCGGGTTATTCGACATTCAGATGCGGCGGCCCTGCGAGATTTTTCGCTGAGCCGGCGACAGGTGATGAAGTCGCTAGATTATACAGGCTGGCAGGCGAGGAAAACTGGGACGTATTTGTCCTGGGCAACGGCTCAAACTGCCTGATATCCGATGAAGGTTTTGACGGTCTGGTAATCAGGATCGGCAAGAACATGGGCAGGCTCGAATCAGAAGAACTCGAAGACGGCAGGGTAAAGATCACTGCAGGTGCAGGATTATCCTATGCCAGATTCGGAAACTATTGTGCTGAATTATCACTTACAGGCGCCGAGTTCGCATGCGGTATTCCCGGTTCATGCGGCGGTGCCGTTTTCATGAATGCCGGTGCATACGGCGGAGAGACAAAAGACTTTATCTCGTCAGTAACATACTGGGACGGTGCGTCTGTCAAAAAGATAGACGGCGGTCTATGTGAGTTTGGATACAGGACGAGCCTGTTTGAGAAGTTGGCTTCAAAAGGTAAGGATGTTGTAATCCTTGAGTTTGAGGCAATCCTCAAGAAAGGTAACAAGGATGAGATAACAGCTCTAGTTGATGAACTGCGCGCGAAAAGAACTGCAAGCCAGCCTCTCGATGTCCCTTCAGCAGGATCGACATTCAAGAGACCTGAAGGGTATTTTGCAGCAAAGCTCATTGAAGAAGCAGGCCTCAAGGGATTTGCCCTGGACGATTCAGGTGCGCAGGTATCGCCCAAACATGCAGGATTTGTAGTAAATAACGGAGGCAGGGCAAGTGCCGCTGACGTTATGCGTCTTATAAATTATGTGGTGGAAAAAGTTTTCGAGAATTCAGGCGTAAGACTCGAGAAAGAAGTGCGCCTGGTGGGTAACTTCGGAGGGTAAAGATGGAGATTCTGTTTCTGACTGGAATGAGCGGTGCAGGAAAGAGCGCCGCGGTAAGATACTTGGAAGACTGCGGATATTTCTGCATGGATAATGTTCCGCCTTATGTTTTGCCCGACCTGGTAAAGAGCTTCTTCAGGGGCAGAAACGGTGAAGGATTCTCGACTCCCAAACTCGCTTTCGTAGTTGATATCAGATCACAGGAATACCTGGACGGATTTGACGAGGCACTGGCTCTCATTGACGAAGAAGTCGGCTGCCCTTATAAGGTAATTTTCCTTGAAGCTTCAGATCCTGTGCTCATCAGCAGATACCAGCAGACAAGAAGAAAGCATCCTCTTGCAACTAAAAAAGGCTCTCTTACGCAGGCTCTTGCAGAAGAGCGTAAGATGCTTGAGAACATAAGAGGAATTGCCACTTTTGTCATTGACACTTCATTAATGAGTGATGCCGAACTCTGCAAGGCAATAGGAGACATCATTAAGAATGAAGACGGACAGAGTATTCTGGTAGTGATTGAATCTTTCGGATTTAAGTACGGACTTCCCGTAGACTGCGACTATGTGTTCGACGTAAGATTCCTGCCCAACCCGTTCTATATTCCACAGCTCAGGAACTGCACGGGTAAAGACCAGAAGATCGCAGATTATCTCGATCAGTTTGATGAGACTGCGGAATTTAATTACATGACGTCTGAGCTTCTGTCTTTTGTAATTCCTTTCTATGAGAAAGAAGGAAAGGGAAGCGTTCATATCGGCGTCGGCTGCACGGGCGGAAGACACAGATCTGTTTACTGCACTGAGACTATTGCACAGAAGCTGGCAGAGCACGGTATCAAGTGCATAATCTCACACAGAGACATAGACAAAGAACCTCACAGATATACCAAGAAGGCGGATGAGACCTGATGGAAGACAGCTTCTCTGTCAGAGTTAAGGTCAAGACGGCTACGAAGGCCGTTAAAAAGCCGGTTCAGAGACAGACTGCGTTATGCGGACTGATCTTAAGTGAGACCGGGGAAGATCTGACCCAACCCATTGAAGAGGTAAAGATTCCGGACAGACTGTCTGAACTGCTGCTCCATCTTTTCGAAGAGGAAGGCATTAAATGCAGTTATTCCAAGGGCAGGATCAGACTCGCGGATGTCAGCTCGTCGAGGCTTTGGGACAGGATCCTTGAACTGCTATCATCCATTGAGAACGGAAATCTTACCATTGAAGATGCCAGACGAATCCTGCGTGGAGCATTCTGGGGAACGGGCTACTGTTCCGATCCGGCTAAGAATTACCGCATAGAATTCATAGTCCAGAGCAGCAGGGCAGCAGATATTATTTCTTCTTCTCTGAATACATTATCTATTAAGCACATCAGGGCTGAGCGTAAAACCGGGCATGCTGTGTATTTTAAAAACGGAGATGACGTATCCGACTTCTTAAGTTATATCGGAAGTCCTTCCGCGATGATGGAATTTGAGAATGTACGCGCGGAAAAGGACGTTAACAGTCAGGTTACCAGGACCGTTAACTGTGATGAGGCCAATTCCAGACGTCAGGCGGATGCAGCTGCAGCCAGAAATGAACTGATCACCAAAGTAATGAACTCCGGGAAGGCAAACAAGCTCTCGCCTGAGCTTCGCGAGGCTGCAAGGGCGCATATGGAAAATCCTGGAGCATCCCTTGTTGAACTGGGTGCCATGATGGACCCACCGATCGGCAAATCAGGCATGAGGCACCGCCTGGATAAGATTGCCGAATTCGCGAAAGGCCTGGAATGAACCGGATTTTTACGGCCTTTTTCAAGTGGTTTGATATTCAAAGTTTGAGATAATATTACAGCCGTGTTACAATAGGCGTTATCTTTTTGAGAAAAGGAACAATTAGAGGGGTATTTATGTCGCGCGGTGATCAATACATCGAGCCTGATAACAGCTACTACAGACCCAGCAGGGACCCTAATGAAGGGACCATGATGCTTGTAGTGGTGATTACGGTATTATTTGTCTGTCTCACCGGAGTTCTCGCGGCAGTCTACTTTAAGAAGGTCAATACCAGAGAGACGAGCGTCGATATCGACACTACTGACCAATCAGGTTATATCTCAGTGGCATCCCCCACACCAACCCCAGTTCCTCCCATTACTGATTATCAGAATCCCATTCTTTATCCGGGTCTTGCATCCATTAACATTGATCCGGAACTTTCCATAGTTGCCGATTGTGTTCCTGCTACCCGTAAGATAAACGAAACCGTTATGACCAACGGTACCATCGTAGAGGGTGACTACACCAGGCCGAATCCCATTTACATGCAGGATCCGGTATTCTACGGTTCGATTCCCGGTATTTTCACTTACAGAGGAAACAATTTCAGAAACTGCGCTTCTTTCGGTTATACGAATCTTTACAGAGGCGCACTTACTGAGCGCTGGGAATTCTCAGGCATTGGCAAGAAACTCGCTTCAACCATGAACTTCGAATGGTCAGGCGTAAGGTGGACGGGCCAGCCCCTCGTTGCAGAATGGCCTGCACAGCTCCGTCAGAACATGAACATGTACGATACGGCCAAGCAACAGCAGTCTCTGGCAGAAGTAATCGTTGCCGCACTTGACGGTAAGATCTATTTCTTCAATCTCCAGAACGGAGAGCAGACGAGAGATCCGATCGACGTCGGTGCATCCATTAAGGGAACACCGGCTCTTGACCCCAGAGGTTATCCCATCATTTATGTCGGACAGACCGATAACAACGGCGGCAAGATCTTCGGAATGTATATTTATTCCCTTATAGACGGTTCGCTCCTTTATTCTTACGACGGTTCCAATGACGGTGCATACAGAAGCAACTGGAATGCATTCGACTCATCTCCGATCGTAAGCGGCGAGACGGATACGCTTATCTGGCCCTGCGAGAACGGATATGTTTATACTTTCGATCTTCACACGTCTTATACAGGCGGAACGGTTACCGTATCACCTGAGGTTACGGGATATAAGTATATTTTCGATGACAACGTAGGCTCACACATGGGCATCGAGAGCTCCATCGCGGTATACGGCAATTACGGTTACTTCATGGATAACACAATGAATCTGTGCTGCCTGGATCTCAATACTTTCAAGATGATCTGGACAAGGGTATTGGGTGACGATTCCGATGTCACACCCGTCATTAACGAGGAAAACGGCGTTCCGTACGTTTATATCGGAACGGAAGTCGATAATCAGGGCGGAACGGGCGAATACTGCGGAGCAGCATATATCTATAAGGTAAACGGCCTCACGGGTGAGCTCGTATGGCAGTCATCCGAACCGTGCTACACATTCAACGGAGAGTCTTCCGATTCTGACCAGAGCGGCGGATGCTTCGGCAATCCCATCATGGGCAAGGGCAAGATCTCGAACCTTATTATTTTCTCATTTAGTATGACTAACGGCCTTGCGAGCGGCAATAAAGTTGTTGCATATGACAAGGACTTGGGTATCAAGGTTTGGGAATATAATATGAACATCTATTCGTACAGTTCACCTGTCGATTTCTACGATTCTGAGGGGAATGCCTATATCGTGATCTGCGACTCCATCGGCCAGATCCACATGATAAGGGCAGAGGCGGGTATAGACCCCAAGGATAGGAGAATAACTTACATTCAGACCAAGAAGAACCTCGGCAAGTCAAGCGAGACTTCTTCCGGTATCTGCATCGAAGCTTCTCCGATCGTATACAACGGTATGCTCATAGTAGGAACGACATCAGGAAGCGTGTTCGGAGTTGCGATAGAATGAGGAGCGTTATGGACTTTGAGAAAGCATACGGATCTATAGCTGTTTTGGAGGTCGAGATAAGGACCTTTGCAAACGAGGGCTATGCGGTGAAGTATGACTTTGGCCGTAAAGTGATCTCCTGGCGCGACAATTACATGTGGAATAACAATTTCACAAGATCCATAAATGACAATAATTTCAATCTTCTCAAGGAAAAGCTTCCTGAATCAGGCATGCTCGAGTGGATGCACGGATATAATCTCGGACTTACGGATGAGTATGGTGACAAGACGGCAATTCCCGGTGAGTGGAAGATCGTGGTTGAGTTCGAGGACAAGACCAAGATGAAGGCAGGGGCGGAACAGCATTTCCCGAAGAAGTGGAAGAATCTCAAGAGTCTGATCGAGCAGACCACAGGCTGCAGTTTTATTTTAAGATAAAGATATCCCGCGAAGTTTTCGATGTGTCAGCAGGCGTTCGGCCTGCTTTATTTATATATATAGTTAGATTCGAACGAATGTGATAGAATTTATCAATATGTCCGATGTTTAATGCGGACATATTGAGATGGGAGAGAATAATTTGGATTACCTTGAAGGACTTTTGCTCGGAAGGCTCTGGAGCGACACAGATTATGAGAACCGCAGGCATTTCGGTCTGTTTGTTATTTACGGACTTTTTGTTGATGCCATAATTCTCTATCTTTACATCCTGAACCAGGAGTTCCTGGGATTTGGCAGGATCGGTCCGATCCATATTGCGATCTTTGTACTGCTCTTCCTGGCTAATCCTTTTATCTGTTTCAGATATTACCGAATGCCCTTGTGGGGCAAGTGTTTAATATTATTGGTAAAGATTTTCAAATCTTATCTGATCGTCAGCTATACGGTAAGCCTTCTTCTTCCGAAGCTTTCTGTAAAAGTTGGTGATCTCCAGGATTTTCTCATTGCTTATCTCAACAGTACTCTGGAGACATATACAGAGAAATTCCAGGCGAGTGCAGGATCCTTTTCAACCGTATTGGGAGTTCTTGCGGGCGGCGTTCACGTTGTAGGCGTTGTATTGCTCTATGCACTAGCTGCAATCGTTATCCCCAGCCTTATATATCTGGCAATCAAGCTCGTTCAGTATGTCTGGGACTGGGTGGTAAACACACTCATTATCAAGAGGTTTTTCCCGACACGTAAATAAGGAGGCGTTAGGAATATTTTATGGCAGAGCTTAAAGACAAGATCGACATCACGATTGAGGAGCTCGAGGAATCCCTCGGTGCCGTAAAACTCCCGCGTTTTATCAGTGAATCCGAGAACGGTTTCGTCGCCAGGATCGACTCTATCTGCGATGAGATCGTATCCGATCCCAACAAGAGGGCGATATTCGTTTCCGGACCCACATCATCCGGCAAGACGACGTTCACGCTGAGACTCTCCAATAAGATCAATGAGAGAGGCAGAAAGGCGATCCACTTATCCCTTGATGATTATTACAACATCAGGGATCTTAAGTGTGACAAGGACGGCAGACCGGACTTCGAGACAATCGATACGCTCGATGTCGAGAGGATCCAGAATGATATCAAGGCACTTTTGGACGGCAAGGTTGTCGTTCCGCCGTACTTTGATTTCAACACGAGACAGCAGATGCCCGGCGATCCCAATAACGCGGTTTACGTCGGTGATGACGGTGTTCTTGTCGTTGAGGGACTTCACGGACTGTCTCCGAGGATCTCTGGACAGTGTCCACCTGATAAATGCTCGAAAGTATTCATCATGCCTTATGGCAACGTTTACGGCGATACAAAGATAATGGACAGCAACGAGATAAGGCTTCTCCGGAGAATAGTCAGAGACTACCGCCACAGAAGCGCACATGCCCTCTCTACGATAGATTACTGGCCGATGATCCAGAGATCAGAGGAAAAGTACTATGAAGAGTATCTAACGAGTGCAGACTACCACATCAATTCCTTCCTTATGTATGAGAGCCTCATAATAGCTCCCCTGGCCATGGGAGACATCAAGGAAGCATTGGACAAGGCGCTTAAGGGAACCATCGAACCCAGCGTCTTCATGGAGAAGTCACCTACTGGCAAGGCTTTTGCCGATCTGTCATCAGCACTCGTTACGGCTAATAAGCTGATGGGACATCTTGGAAAGATTCCGGTCATAAGTCCCGAGCAGGTGCCTGCCGAATCCATACTGAATGAGTTCATCTCACAGTAACAGGCAGTTTATCCTGCTGATCTACGATTAATAAAGGAGGCAGAAAATGCCTATCAGAATAGCAGACAATCTTCCTGCAAGGCATATCCTTGAACAGGAAAGAATTTTCGTTATGGAGGAGAACAGGGCCTTGTCCCAGGACATACGTCCGATCAGGATCCTGATCCTCAACCTGATGCCCGACAAATCGACAACGGAGACGCAGCTGTTAAGAGCTCTGTCCAATTCTCCGATCCAGGTCGATGTCGAGCTTCTGTTTACCAAGACTCACAAGTCAAAAAACACTCCGGCTGAGCACCTTCTGAAGTTCTACAAGACTTTCGATGAGGTCTGTGACGAGTTTTTTGACGGCATGATCATCACCGGTGCGCCCATTGAGAAGCTTCCGTTCGAGGAAGTCGATTACTGGCCGGAATTAGTCGAGATAATGGAATGGAGCAAGACTCACGTTTATTCGACACTCCACCTTTGCTGGGGCGCTTTTGCAGGTCTTTATTACCATTACGGCATCCCGAAGATCGTTCTTGATAAGAAGGTTTTCGGCGTGTTCGAGCATTCAATGACATGGTCAAGACCCGTTAAGCTCTTCAGGGGCTTTGACGATATCTTCTACGTACCCCATTCACGTTATACCGAAGTAAGACGCGAAGATGTTGAGAAGGTAAAGGAACTGAGGATCCTGTCTGAATCCGAAGAGTGCGGTATCTATGCGATCTCCGACCTTCACGGAAGACAGTTCTTCATCACCGGCCACTCCGAATACGACAGGGATACCCTGGACAGGGAGTACAGAAGAGACATGAACGCCGGTTTGAGCGACGTTGACGTACCGAAGAACTACTATGTAGATGACGATCCGGACAAGGGTCCGCTCCTCAGATGGAGGTCATCTGCGACTTTAATGTATACAAACTGGCTCAATTACTATGTATATCAGGAAACACCGTTCGACATTAACCTGATAAGAAGCATAAGAAATGAGGATCTGGAGCCAAACAGAGACCTGGAGAAAAATGGCTGAGACGACATCACTTAACAGCGGTCTGATCTCAGGATTTGCTCCCCAGAGACCTGAAGACGGACATAAGAACACATTCGGTACCGCGGTGATCTGCTGCGGTTCTGAGTTTATGACAGGTGCTGCCGTCATGGCGACAGGTGCCGCTTTAAGGTCCGGTGCAGGCCTCGTTAAGGTGTTCTCCGAAGAAAAAACTCTTACGGCAGTGAGTTGCAATGAGCCATGTGCCCTTTTGGAATTAAGGCCTTCGGGCACGGCTGAACTGTTAAGAAAGGCCTCCGTACTCTGTGAGAACAGTTCTGCTGTTCTTATCGGATCGGGCATTCCTTCTGACTGGCAGGAACTGGAAGCTTTGGAATCACTGTTCATTGAGAAGGCGGCAAATCTGGTTCTTGACGCAGGAGCCCTTAACGGCAAACCTGATGTGTCATCCAGACTTGCAGAACTCCTTAGGGCAAGGAAAGTTCCGGCAGTTATTACTCCCCACATCGGAGAGTTTGCAAGACTTACGGGACTTAAGAATTCCAAAGTCATTTCGAATGCAGAGGAACTTGCATCAGGGTTTGCCAGGGAGAATAACGTCGTCGTGGTGCTTAAGAGTGCAAAAACTCTCATCGCGGCTCCGGACGGAAAGATTTTTGTACATGAAGCATCCAACAGCGGACTTGCAAAAGGCGGTTCAGGCGACGTTCTGGCCGGCCTTCTTACGGGATTCCTCGCCCAGGGGATGGAACCGTGCAAGGCTGCCTGCTCGGCTGTTTTTATTCATTCTGCGGCGGGAGAAGCTGCGGCAGAAGATCTGGGTGTAAGATCAATGCTTCCGACAGATCTCGAATTCTATTTCAGGGATGCATACAGGGAAGCAGGATGGGAACAGGAAGATGAGTGATAATCAAATTGTTATAGACAGCAGGTTTGACCGTTCATGCGTCGAGATCGATCTCGATGCGCTGAAGCATAATTTCGAGGAGATAAAGAAAGCTACTACGCCCGGAACAGGCATCCTTGCGGTAGTTAAGGCTGATGCATACGGCCATGGCGCACTTGAGACGGCAAAGACGCTGATCGACAGCGGTGCGGCAGGTCTGTGCCTTGCAACCATTGATGAGGCGGTTGAACTGCGCAAACACGGTATTGACGTTCCCATGATGACGCTTGGTTTTACCGATCCGTCAAGATTCAAGGATGCCGTCAGATTCGATGTCGAACAGGCTGTTTATTCCTATGACATCGCGAAAGTCTTATCCGGCGAGGCAGTCAAGGCAGGCAAGACCTGCAGGATCCACATCAAGCTCGATACGGGCATGGGCAGGATCGGCTTCAAGACAGACGGATCCGAGACGGAAGAGATAGTCAGGGCATGCACACTGCCCGGATTGGAACCGTACGGCGTTTTCTCCCATTTTGCCGTCGCTGATACGGATGACGATGAATACACAAAGAAACAGTTCGGACTGTTCATGAAGCAGATCGAAGAATTGGAGAGCAGAGGTATACACTTTGCAAAGAGACATATCTGCAACAGCGCCGGAATCCTGAGATTCCCCGAAATGCATCTTGACATGGTAAGGGCGGGAATAATCCTTTACGGTCTCATGCCGCCCGGATGTCCTGAGCCTGTATGCGATATCGATCTTCAGCCGGTAATGAACTGGTTTGCAAAGGTCATACATGTGAAGACGGTTCCTGAGGGAACTACCATCAGCTACGGCAGACATTTTACTGCCGATAAGGAGACTGAGGTCACAACAGTCGGAATAGGTTACGCGGACGGCCTTTCCAGACGGCTCTCCAACGGATTTGAACTCATTATCGGAGGGAAGAGATGTCCCATAATCGGCAATATCTGCATGGATATGTGCATGGTCGATACGACGGCTCTGGACGTAAGGCCAAGGATCGGTGACATAGTTACCGTTTTCGGCAAGGACAGATCTGCTGATGAGCTGGCAGATGCTCTGGGAACGATCAATTACGAGATCACGTGTGATGTAGGCAAAAGAGTCAGAAGACTTTATGTCGGAGGGTAGAAGCTTTAGTTGCCTTGCACTTGAATATTCTCGGTGAAAAATAGCGAGATATGCGCTATAATACATAGGCTTTATTTACTTGTATTAAGGAGAATGTCAATTAATGGGCACTTTAACTGATAGCTTCAAGAACCCGGAGGTAAGGAAAAAGATCCTTTTCACGTTCCTTATCGTAACCGTGCTTAGTCTTCTTACGAATGTTCCTATCCCCGGTCTTAGTTATAATGCAGCTATCCAGAACATAATCGGTTGGGGCAACATGGCTACCGTCATCAACATCCTGTCCGGTCACGCCCTCGAGAACATCTCAATCGTAAGCCTTGGCATTTATCCTTTCCTTGTAGCATCCATCGTCATGCAGATCGTTGTTTTGGCGGTCCCGAAACTCAGAGACCTCTCACAGATGGGTGAAGAGGGACAGCAGACAATAACCAAGCTTACAAGGATCGCTTCAATAATCGCATCAGTTGTTTTCGGTATTCTTTATACGGTAGGTATGAGAACTGCAGTTTCACCCAGGATCAATTTCTGGCTCGGTCTCGTTCTCTGCGCTTTGGCGGTTTCAGTAGGTAACGCCATCTGCGGATGGAGCGTTGAACTCATCAACAAGAAGGGTTTGGGCAACGGCCTTACGGTTATCATTGTTGCCGGCATCATCAGAAACATTCCCAACGAGATGATCGGTCTTTATTACCATAATGAAGGTCTCGGAATGTGGCCTGCAATTGCCATGGTAGGAACAGGCTGCATCTTCCTCGTCGGTGTTATGTTCTTCATCCTTCTCCTCAATATGGGTGAGAAGAAGATCCGTATCATCTTCTCCAAGAGAACTGTCGGAATGAAGCAGTATGGAATGCAGAACCAGGTAATCCCCATTAAGGTTACACAGGCAGGAACCATGCCCGTTATCTATTCGATGATCATTCTCCTTCTGCCCTCGGCAATCATTGCAATGGTAGCACCCGTTTCTGATGTTGCCTGGATCGAGAGCTTCAAGAATTACCTGACAAGCGTTCTTTTCATCCCGCTCTTTGTTCTTGTCATGGTTTTCTTTACATTTGTTTTCTCTATGATGCAGTTCAATCCTCTTGATATGTCAAAGCAGATCAAGGAATACGGCGGTTACATTCAGGGTATCCGTCCCGGTAAGCCTACGGCGCAGTACCTTTTGAGCATGTATACCAACCTGAATGTTTTCAATAACTTCTATCTTGTTGTTGTTACGGTAATCCCGATGATCCTTAACTTCATTCCTCTGTTCAGAGGTGTCTGCCTTGGCGGTATCGGACTGGTTCTCATGGGCGGCGGATTCATCGAAATGAAGACTTTGCTCGAAAATGCCCTCCAGGCTGAGGAAGATAAGGCAAAGCAGGCCGGCAAAGACAAGAAGCGCAGCAAGAATTATAAGAAATAAAGGGAGGTTTTATTTATGAATCTGATTATTTTAGGTGCACCCGGTTCAGGTAAGGGAACATCAGCAACAGTTATCAGAGAGAAGTATTCTCTCGCTCACATCTCAACGGGCGATCTTTTCAGATATAACATTAAAGAGAACACTCCCCTGGGAATCGAAGCTAAGTCTTACATTGACAAGGGTGCTCTCGTTCCTGATGACGTAACCATCAGAATGGTTGAAGACCGTTTGAACAACCCTGACTGCGAGAAGGGTTATATCCTCGACGGATTCCCTAGAAACATCGCTCAGGCTGAGGCACTCGACAAGATGCTTGAAGCAAAGGGTTCAAAGATCGATGCAGTCGTTTATGTAAAGTGTGATGACGAGGTCATCATGGACAGAGTTACAACAAGACGTGTCTGCGAGAAGTGCGGCGCAAGCTTCAACGTTAAGTACATGCCCACAAAGGTTGAGGGCGTTTGCGATGTTTGCGGCGGTAACGTTATCCAGAGATCTGATGACAACCCTGAGACGGTAGCCAAGAGACTTGAGACATACAGAGTAAACACCCAGCCTCTTATCGATTTTTATAACGCTAGAGGAATCATCGTTGAAGGAAACAACAATGTTGATTCCAAGACCTGCATCGAATCCATCGAAGCAGGCATCAAGAACCTCGGACTCTAATTAGAAAAAGGTATTATAAATGGTAGAGATTCTTACCGAAGAAGAATTTGAGAAGATGAAGGCCGCAGGAAAGATCCTGCAGGAAGTCTTCAAGGCATGCAGAGAAGAGATCAAGCCCGGCATTTCCACACACGACGTTGACAAGCTCTGCTATGACATCATCAGAAGCCACGACGCGATCCCGTCATTTCTGAATTACGGCCAGCCTCCGTTCCCCGGAACGATCTGCGCTTCCGTTAATGAAGAAGTCGTTCACGGAATCCCCAGAAAGAACAGGATCCTCAAAGAGGGTGACATTCTCTCTGTTGACGTAGGTGCGATCCTCGACGGATATCAGTCTGATGCATGCAGAACATATATGGTAGGCGAGGTTGCTCCCGAAGTTGAAGCTCTCGTCCGTCATACGGAAAAGTCATTCTGGATCGGTCTTGAATATGCCAAGGTCGGCATGAGAACGGGTGACATCGGTCACGCAATCCAGGACTACTGCGAAGGTTTGGGTTACGGAGTGGTAAGAGAACTGACCGGTCACGGAATCGGAACAACGATGCACCAGGATCCTGACGTTCCCAATTATGGAAGACCGGGTCACGGCTATAAACTTAAAAAAGGTATGGCAATTTGCATCGAACCGATGATAACATTGGGTACACGTGAAATCGAACTTTTGGGGGATCAGTGGACTATTGTTACGCAGGACGGCAAGCCTGCCAGCCACTATGAGAATACGATTTTAATTACGGATGAGGGTCCGTACCTTACAACTTATGACTATGAGGAGGGTTATTAATGGCGAAGGAAGATGTTATTGAAGTACTGGGAGTAGTTGATGAAGCATTGCCCAACGCAATGTTCAAGGTAAAGCTCGACAGCGGACACGTGGTTCTCGCACATTTATCAGGCAAGCTTAGACAGAATTACATCAAGATTCTTCCGGGCGACAAGGTAACAATGGAGATTTCGCCATACGATCTTTCCCGCGGCAGAATTACCTGGAGAGGCGAGAAGAAGCCGAAGGCATAAGCAATTTTATAAGATTTACAGGCACCCTGAAAAAATTCAGGGTGCTTTAAAATTTTTAGTTGAAAACCATACGGATTCTGCTATAATAGTTCAGCATGCGCTCAAAAGGCGCCTGTATTTGTTGTGGAAAAATATCAGCAACAGGAGGTTACTTACATGAAAGTACGACCGTCAGTAAAGCCGATGTGCGAGAAGTGCAAGATCATTCGTCGCAACGGTAAGGTTATGGTCATTTGCTCCGACCCCAAGCATAAGCAGAGACAGGGTTGATGCAATTGACGGGCTTTCGGATGTGCGGAATTAGCCCTGCACGAAGTTAACGAAGGCCGCGGGATAAAAGCTCCTTCCCGCAAAACGATTTATTTTATAAGTAATCTTACTATTTAACCCCGTACCGAAAGGGCGGCTGCTCCCTAACCCGGAGTTCCTTGACTTACGCGTGTCAAAATAGAGATTAAAAACCATTTTTATCCAATATGGAGGTACACTAAATGGCTCGTATAGCCGGCGTAGATTTACCGAATGATAAGAGAATTGAGATTGCTCTTACGTACATTTACGGAATCGGAAGAACAAGTGCGGATAAGATTATTGCCGATACAGGCATCAATCCCGACACACGCGTCAAGGATTTGACAGAAGATGAGGTTGCGAAGATCCGTGACCAGATCGAGAACAATTACAAGGTTGAAGGTGACCTTAAGAGAGAAGTACAGTCCAACATCAAGAGACTTACAGATATCGG
>Ga0265298_10000367_pt1 | contig 67502 bp, 55 predicted proteins | sample AusTroGonzalo_MG_3_FD_193486 | JGI IMG/M metagenome (GOLD analysis project Ga0265298, IMG submission 193486) | Bovine rumen microbial communities from tropical cattle in Woodstock, Queensland, Australia - Gonzalo_01 | ecosystem: Host-associated > Mammals > Digestive system > Stomach > Rumen ... | reverse complement strand
CTCCATCGAGGGCCGCTTCGACAGGAACACGAGCAGCCGTCCCGACGGCGACTGGTGGGGCCAGCCCTGCAAGGTCGTCGTGACCTTCGCGAACGGACTCGTCTCGACAAGGGACGTCACGTTCAAGAACCACGGCTGACCGACAAGGGGTGGCGGACAACCTCCGCCACCCCTGTTCCATCGCAGCATTCCAGCGCGGTCAGGGTTCGAGCGCGAGCTGCTTCAGCGGCGACACCATTGCCCCGGATTCCCCGAGATGCGGCATCGCATCTTTGAAGACATTGTCTTCCTGGGCGAATTCCTTCACTAGAAGAGGCTTCAGCGCCGGCGTGTTGGCCATGGCAGGTCTCAGCGCCATCAGGCATATCGCGCCGCGTTCGTCCGCCCCGATATCGCCCCAGTCGTTGAAGACCTCAAACCCGATCTCCTTCATCCTGTCGCACAACCGCTTGATCGCGGCGATCTTCTCATCCTTCGTCGCCTTGTCGTCGGCAAGCTTCTCCGCAAGATCCGCAACATCGATCTTCGAGGCGAAGCTCACGATCTTCGACAGGTCGTACTCGGACGGCTTCTTCTCGGCGCTGATGTCGGCTTTCCAGAGGGCCTTCACCTCATCGCTGACGCCTTCAATGGCGTCGATCTCGTCATACTTGGCGATGTATGCGTTGGCCATGTTCCGCGCGATCTCGTCGAACACCACCGCAGGGTCGAAGCCCGGCTCGCGGCATCCAGCCAGCCTGCCGTTCTGCACGGCGGAGATGATTTGATTCGTCTTGGCCTTCAGTTCGATATCGAACTTCAGCATCCCTCTGGCTTCTTCGGACGTGATGCCGAGCCGCCCTGCGACAAGCGACACAATCTTGTCCGCTGTCGGCCTTTCGAGGTTCACCAGAACGATCTGACGGTCGACGGCCTCCTCCATCTGCCTGCGGATCGCCGCCAGCGCGGCCTCGGCCTCAGCCGGGTTATTCGCCTCAAGGAACGCATCGTAGAGCCTCGGATAGCGGTTGAGCAGCATGTAGGCCATGTTGGCGCCGGAAACATCTTTAAGGCCCTTGGCCAAGGCGATCTGGTCGATCTCCCTGCCGATGCGCCGTTCGACGGCAAGCCTGTGCATGTGCTTGTAGGCCGCATCGCCGATGTCATCAACATCAACCTTGCTGTTTTCGGCTATCGCCTTGTTGAAGAGGCCCTCGACATTCTTGATGAATTCGTCCGGACGGACCATATTGTCGAGCGAGGTGTCTTTCGGGACAAATTCCTCGCCGAGAATATCCTTCACATCGTCAGCGGCGGAGTCCATGGCTTCCGTGTAGCTTACGTCGCCGACTCTGTATTCTCCGTCGTCGAGTCCATAGAAGGAGTGTGTCCTCAGATGCGCCTGGAACTTCAGGTGGAAATCCATGTTCTTGACGTCCGCATATATGGCGTTGCCAAGATCGAAGTCGCCTGGATTCCTCTCGTCAGGGTAGCACGCCTTGACGAGCGCCTTGGCGGTGAGCCTTCCACCCTTGTCGAGCCTGTCGAGCTCGTTTATGTTGGCGACCAGGCGCTGCACGAAGTCGTCCTGCACAACGGGACGCTCCCCCTGGCGGATGGAACCCTTGAACTCCTCCAGGAACCTGTCGAGTATGTGAGCCAGTACCTCGCGCTTCTCCGGCGGGAGCGACATGACGCTCTTGAAGCCGGAACCCGTATATTCGAGAAGCGCCAGACGGATGGTGCTGTTGTTCGCGCGGGTGAAGAGCTCGGCGCCGTCGTCAAGATCGGCCTCGTGGTTGCGCTCCACATTCTCCAGGACCATGCGATACATAGTATCGAACATCTTGGTGTCGCCCTCACCAGCCTTGCTGAGGTTAATTGCGATACGGTCCCTGTCTTTTTGCGGAAAGCCATCCATCGCGATGCGCATCTTGTCGAAAAGCTCTACGCCCTTGGCGAACCTTTCCTCGCTGGACACGAAGGGACCTCCGAACTTGGCGAGCTTCGCTTCGCTGGTGTTCGCCGGTGCGTCCTTGTGGTTCGCGATGACGGCCTCGCGCTCGGCGCGCGCCTTCGCCGTACCGTCCGCGTCGATTGCGTTCTTGACAGACATGATACGGCGCACCGTGAGCGGCTTGCCCTGGCCGTAGTCGCCGAGCAGCATGGCCTTCTTGACGCTCTCGGGAATCTTGTTTTCGCCACCGAACATGTCGATGATCGAATCCTTGAAGAGGGTGCGGACGGCGTCGTTGAGATTGCGCTGGTCACCCTTTCTGCGGAACGCTCCCACCTTGTCGTCCTTGGAATCTGCAGCGACGATCGTACGGCTGCCGCCGAGCGGCTCGGCGGCGCCGACACCGAAGCGCGCAACAGCCTTTTTGTCGGTCGCCATGCGCTCCGAGGCGAAGTTCACGAAGGCGTTGAAGTCCGCATTGTATCCGGTATTGACGTCAAGCGACATGGTCGGCACCCCCTTTCCCGCCTTGCGACCTCAGTCGATGGCGTTGATGTCCTTGTAAACGGGCTCTTCCTGTTCAGGGCCGGGATCGAACGAAAGGAGATCCTTCTTGTTCTCCAGGAAGTGCTGATAAATGGCCTCGGGATTCATCGACCTGTGCTTGCTCGAACCATCCGCAGTGCGCAGATGCTCGGCGAAGAACTCCGTCTCGTACTGCTCGACGAGGCGCTGAAGCGCCCTTTCGGCCCTGGCGCTGCCGACGAACTTCTCGAGGAGCGCCTTGAGGTCGGCTTTCTGCTGCTTGGTGAAGCGCATGGCGGCCTGTCCGTTCTTCTCGAGGTAGGCGCACAGGCTGTCGACCTTCTGGCTGTTGACGATCGGATCCTGGCGGATGAAATCGCCGAGGCTCGAAAGGATTCCCGCGGGAACCTCGCCGGAGGAGCCTGTCGCCATGCCGCCCGCGTTGGCGGCTTCGATGAGCTTGTTCCTGACAGGTTCGAGATTCTCAGGCTTGACCATATCTTCGCCGACGGCCGTCTTGTAGGTTTCTGCAAGCTGGGTGCGGAATTCGCGAACCTGGCTTGGTATACCTCTGAGATACTGTATGAACTCCTTCTGGACCGGAGTGAGGTTGGGTAGCTCCTCCAGTTCCCCGACAATAACGCCAATGATGTTGCCGAAGACCGCCGGGAGGTCGTAGCGGAAGAGCTTCTCGTATATCTCCTTGCGATCGGTGAGCTTGCCGCTGTTGAGGTCGTCCGAAAGCTGCTCCATCTTGCGGCAGACATCTTTCAGATGTTGATTCAGCCCGTTGAATTCATTTTTGGGCAGGTCCGTCTCCTCCAGATGCTCCTTTATTATCTGGCCAAGCTCTTCGTACCATGACGAAAGATTGTAGGCCACCGTGGAGAGTTTCGCCGTATTCGCCTTGCCTCCGTTTTCGGCGGAGATCTTCAGGCAGTCGTCCTCGTTACGTTTGACAATCAGGCCGTAACGATGGTAGCCGAGGGTGAACGACGTAGTGGTCTTCATGTAGCGCGAACCGTCGTTCATTACGCGGTTGGCCGCGGAACCTTTCGTGGTGACCTCGATCAGCGCATCCTTCGCGGACATCTTCTCGGTCTGCATGAGCAGGTTGACGGCGGTGTTGAGCTTGCCGAAGTCGATGCGTTCGTAGCCCGCGTCGAGGGCTATCTGCGCAAGCTCGCCGTTCTTGTCCGTTTCGGGGTCGAAGATGTTGCTGCGGTCGAGCTCTTCGATCGCATCCTTCACAGCGAGGATGCGCCGCGCGGTGAGCGGCTTGCCGCATCCGTAGTCCTTCAAGAGCATCGCGTCCTTGACGCTTTCGGGGATGTTCAGCTCGCCGCCGAACATTTCGGAGATCGACTTCTTGAAGAGCTCGCGCACCTCGTCGTTGGCGCGCTTTGTGTCGCCGCCGCGCAGAAGCGACATGCCGACGAAGTCGGTCTTGTCCGTGGCGCGGATGCCGCGCTCCTCGAGCGCGCCCTCTCCTGCTTCAACCTCGCCCTTGGTGGCTATGGCGGTATCCTTGCCGGCCTGGACCCTCTCCAGGGCGAAGCTGACAAACCGATTGAACTGCTCGTTTACTGCGCTTACCATGGTCTTGCTCCTTATTCTGAAATTGTTCTTGTGTACTTATGATCAGTCTTCCACCTTGCCTTCGACGTAGCGAATACAGTCGGCCAACGGGAAGATCAAGTCCATCAGGCGCTTGTGCTGAGGATGGTCGACCATCTGCTTGCCGAAGTTCGAAACCGCCAAGGTAAAATTCGATTTCGCTGGACCAATCAGGTTAAGGGCCGAGTAGTGAAGGAGCATATTGGTCCTTAGGGCCGTCATCGCCGCCGAACCCGTCCCCTGCGGGTAGAGCTTCTTCATGTTGTCGAGGACGGTTTGCTTGAACCTGTCCAGCTCCGAGCAGAACTCATCTACCTTATAAGCCATTGTGACATTGAAACAAAAATCCTTGATCGCCTTGGAGCCTTCGCGAAGCATCTTCATCTCGGCGGCATCCAGCACTTCAATGTCGCCAAGAGCGGCCTGGTCGCCCAGCTCGTCCACCGTAGCCTGCACCGTGTCCTTCACGAACGGGCCGTATTCGCGGTAATAGGCATTCACCGGATCGGCGTTCCCGCCCTGATTGACAGCCGCGTCATTGTTGACGGCCACCGCCGCGTTCGCATCCTCGCCTGCCTTGACGCGCATGATCGCATCCTTCACGAGGCCTATGCGGCGCGCGGTCAAGGGACGGCCCCTGTTGTAATCCATGAAACGCATGGCGTCTTTGACATCCTGCGGCAACTCCTCCTTGGTTTGTACTCCGCACACTTCAAGGACGGTGTTGAGGAAGAGATCGCGCACCTCGTTGTTGACGGCCAGGCTGTCCTTGTTCCTGCCGATCAGATTGTAGTACAGCGAATTGGCCTTGTCACCCTCTTTTACGCTGATGTTTCTGGCGCCATCGTCCAGCTGAATATTACCTTGTGTTATGCGCGCGATAGTGTCTTGGTCGTTTTTACTCGCGAACAAGATGAACTGCTTATACTGAGTGTTGTCGATGTTGATAGCCATATTTTTGCTCCTCTTGTTTGAAGTTGTCTTGTGCCCTGTCTACACTTGGCAGGCTGAAAGGTTACATTCCTTTTTCATTGTCGGGCATATTATACCAAATCCTCATTCTCTGTGCACCACAGAGATGCAACGCCAGGGTAATTTTGGTATAATTACGCCATGAAAAACATTGCTGCAGCGGCCATCGCCGCTTTCATGGTGTTGGGGTATGCGTTTGCCGAGTCTTCCGATCCCAGGGAAAACTGGTCCAGGATATACCTGGGCTCCAATCCGAGCGTCGGCGGCGACGGAAGGAACTTCGTTTTCGAATGGAACGACAGCATCTGGCTTGCGTCCACCCACGGCGGATATGCACGGCGCCTCGGAACCGGCTCATCGTCGGACTCCTGGCCCGTGATGAGCCCTGACAGCAGCAAGGTCGCGTTCGCGTCCGACCGCGACGGCGGAATGAAGGTGTTCGAGTTCGACTTCGCCAAGGACGACGTCCGCCAGATCACCTACCACTCCGAGAGCACGATGCCGCGCTCGTGGTGTCCCGACGCCTCTAAGCTGCTCTGCATCGGATATCGCGACGATTCCGGCCCCAAGAACTGCATGCGCATCCTTACCGTTCACACCGACGAGCGACGCGCCGAGGAGACGCTTTTCGACCTGCCGGCCTCCGATCCCGTGATGAGCCAGGACGGCAGATACGTCCTCTTCACGCGCAGGGGCGACGAACTGTACCGCAAGAGGCGCCATTCGTCCAGTCCCGCAGCCGGGCAGATATGGCGCTACGAGGTCGCGACCGGCGAGTTCGAGCCAATGGTGACGCTGGAGAGCGACTGCCGCAGTCCCCAATGGATGCCGGACGGGTCGGGCTTCTACTACCTTAACGCCAAGGGCGGCGTCAGAAACGTCTGGAGGCACGACATTGCATCCGGCGCAGACACGCAGCTCACCTTCTTCGATGACGACCATGTCTTCCAGCCGTCGGTCAGCCAGGACGGCAAGATGATGGTCTTCCGACAGAAGTTCGACTTCTGGCGCTTCGATCCGACCGATCCTGAGGCGAAGCCCGAGATAATCTACCTCAGGCCCGAAGCTGGCTATGTCGCCCGCAGCGACGTAAAGCGGCGCCGCTACGAGTTATGCTGGAACAACGACACCGACGGCGACGTATCGTTCTGCGACAACGGCACGCAGGTCGCGTTCACCACGGGCGGCGACCTCTACGTGATGGACACCGTGATCTGCGAACCCACCCTGGTGCACGGCGACACCGGCACCCACGAACGCGAGTGCGTATTCGCTCCCGACGGCAAGGCGCTCTACTACCTGAGCGACCGGGGCGACACGTGCTATGTCATCAAGGCCGAGCCGGAAGATCCGTCCAAGCCGTGGTGGGAGAACTCGTCCTTCCGCAAGACGGTCATATTCGACGAGATCGGCCAGCGAACGGGACTCAGCATCAGCCCTGACGGAACATGCCTGGCGTGGCACGACCCCAGCGGCGTATTCACGTTCGCCAACACCGACGGCGTAAGGCTCTCGCGCGGCCCTGCGGCCACATGGGCGGGAGGCTACGCATGGAGCCCCGACGGACGCTGGGTCGCGGCACAGCTCGCGGACGAGTTCGGCAACTCCGACGTGTGGATCGTTTCGGTGGACGGGTCGAACGAGCCCTACAACCTCTCCCGCAACTTCCAGTACGACGGCCAGCCTGCGTGGAGCCCTGACGGAAAGATCGTTGCGTTCGTGTCCGAGCGTCCCGAGATCGGGTCCGGCAGGTTTCTGCGCTACGTCTATCTGAACCGCACCGTAGAGGAGATCGAGACGTACGTGTACGAGCTGGACAAGGCGCGGCGGACGATCCGCGACAATGCGACCGACGGCGAGCGGTACGCCTCGCTGGACCTGCCCGGGGAGCGCCTGTTGACGGGCGAGAGGATGGAGATCGACTTCCAAGACCTGGCGGAGCGCGTCCGCACCGTACACTGCAATGCCACGCTGCCATTCTTCCGCTGGGATTCTCGCACCATCGCCTACGCGAACTCCGACGGGCAGACCGACATGGTGCACGTACCGGACAGGCTTTCCGGGGAGAGGCTTTTCGCTTGCTCCGGCGTGCCGAGGGCATGGGTCGAGGCGGGTGACCGCGTGTTGTGGATAGTCGACCGCCTGCCCGCCATAGGCGAACGCAAGCTGGCCTTCACGGTCTACCAGAACACGTACTACGCCGACTACCAGGAGCTGGCGTTCAGGACGGCGTGGGCGCGAATACGCGACCTCTACTACGACCCCAGCACACATGGCGCGGACTGGCGGAAGATCGGCGAGGAGTTCCTTGCGCCGACCCGCAACGCAACCAGCTATTCAGTGTTCATACGCGTGATGAACATGGTTCTGGGCGAGCTCGATTCGTCCCACCTCGGATTCTACGCGGATGCAAACAGCTCCAAGGAATGGGTCAGGAAGTCCGCCTCCAACGGCGCATGGAGCGAACAGACCGCGCACCTCGGGCTTCGCTTCGAGCGCAAGTGCGCGCCTGACGGATGGATCGTCCGCGATGTGATTCCCGGCGGGCCGGCGGACAGGCACGGCTTCGGCATCAAGCCTGGCGACGTCATAACGGACATAGACGGCGTGAGCGTCGGCGGAAGGATAGATCCGACGGTTGTACTTAACGGTCCACCCGGCCGCAAGGTCCGCGCCAAGTACCGCAAGGCCGACGGCAGCGGCACTGGAACCATGGTCGTCAAGTCGTTCAGCTTCTCTGACGCGCGCGCAAAGCTCGCCTCCGAAGAGGTAAAGGCGAAGAGGCGCATGGTGCACGAGCGCAGCCACGGACGCTTCGGCTACCTCAACATAGACGCCATGAACCAGGAGAGCCTGTGGATATTCCAGCACGAGGTGTTTTCGGAGGGCTACGGGCGCGACGGGCTGGTGATCGACGTAAGGAACAACTACGGCGGATCTACCGCAGACCAGATGCTGCAGATTCTCATGGGCGCCGACCACAGCCGATCCGTGACGCGTACATGCGGGCCGGGATATCTTTTCGGCTACTGGGGCAGGCCCGTGTGGTCAAAGCCGATTGTGGTGCTGTGCAACGAGAACACGGGCTCCAACGGCGAGATATTCTCACATGCGATAAAGACCTTGAAGCGCGGAAAGCTGGTCGGACGCGAAACAGGCGGCGGAGTGATCGGGACGTACGACTCGGCCATACTCGACCTTGGCAGCTTCCGAGATGCGCGCTACGGCTGGTTCCTGCTGGACGGAACCGACATGGAGCACAGCGGCGCGAAGCCGGACTACGAGGTGGAAGACCTGCCGGCGGAGCTTGTGGCCGGTGTGGACAGCCAGCTCGACAAGGCCATAGAGGTTCTTGCGGACGAGGTCAACGCCTGGCGCGCGGCCAATCCGCCGATAGAGTTCAAATTCGCGAGGTAGCCACGACCAGCGGGCTGTGCGGAATCGTGTCAAGCCGGAAGCGCGGCAGTATCTCGTCCAGGGAAAGCTCCTCGCCGCGCTCGGCCCAGCCGCAGCTTGACGCGAGGTAGCCCAATATGCGCCTGGCAGGGATTCCCGCTTCGCGATAGGACGAAACCCGCGTATCGCCATGGCGCTTGGCAAGGCGGCGGCCGTCGGGCCCGACCACGAGAGGCAGATGGCAGTAGCGTGGCGTCGGCAGTCCAAGCGCCCTCTGTACAAGGATCTGCGCAGGGGTCGCCGCCAGCAGGTCGTCGCCGCGAACGACTTCAGTAACACCCATCGCAGCGTCGTCCACGACCACGGCGAGCGTGTAGCCCGCGCCGCCCTCGTCCCTCGCCAGTGGAAAGTCTCCGAGCGCGGCGGCGACGTCCTGCTCGAACCTTCCCGCGAACATGTCATCGAACGCGACCTTTGACACTTTATCCACACGGAAGCGCCAGCATGGAGTGCGCCCGGCGAAGGCCATAGCCTCGGACCAGGTGGCGAAGCGTCCCCGGCATGTCCCGGGGTAGTGAAGCTGCTCGCCCGCATGCGGCGCGGACTGAGCCGACTCGACATCGCGGCGCGAACACACGCAAGGATACGCAAGACCCTTCTCGACCAGCCTGGCGAGCACCTCGCGGTACAGCGGCTTGCGGCTGGACTGCACGAACTCGTCGTCCCAATCGAAGCCAAGCCAGCGGAGGTCCTCAATCGCGGCCTTGTCGGCCCCGGGCTTGTCCTTGGGGTGGTCGAGGTCCTCCATGCGCATGACCACCCTTCCGCCGCAGGACCTGGCGCGCAGCCATGCGACCATGAGGGTCCTTACGTTTCCGAGGTGAAGCGCGCCGGTAGGGCTCGGCGCAAGGCGGCCTACATACGCTTTATCCAGAATTTCTTCCATTCCGCAATGAAGTTCTTGAGCTTCTCACGGGAGCCGTCGAACGCGGCGGCGGTTGCGATGCGCATGTCGCGCGACTCCACAAGCCGTTCGAGGTAGTTCCGCTTCAGATCCTTGAACGGGCGGAAGCGCAGCTTCGGTGCGCCGTTCTCGATGAAATACGCTATCGACCACGCAAGCCTGTACTTGAGGCGTCGCTCCTCGTCGGTCCCGGCGTAGAACGCGGCGTAGTCCATCATCAAGACGGACGGTATCATCTCCTCGAAAGCGTCGAAGTCAGCAGTAACGACGTCAACGCCCCAGGCAGAATCGGACTCGTCCTCGAAATACTGTGCGTAGCCCTCGTTCAGCCACGGCGACGCCTGGGCCATGGAGCTGGCGTAGGAAAGATACTGGTGGAAGGCCTCGTGGCGGAGCGTCTTCAGCAGTTCGGCTTCACCCTGCTGCGGCATGCAGGCGACGAGTTCGCGACGGCGCGGGTTCCAGAACGCCGCGCTCCACTCCATACCTTCGCCGGCGGCTTCGAGGTAGTCGTCGCGGTCGGAGTATATGCGGACCACGCAAAGCGTATTCGAGCCGTCGAGAGGCGACGGCATCACCTCGGCGAAGCGCCGCCGCATAACAGGGAAGTCATTAGTCAGAGATTCGACAAAGCCCCGTCCAGACAGGCAGTCGGCGACAGTGAACTCCTCGGAATCCGTAACATGCCACGACTTGTAGGCCGCGACGCCGTGCCTCACATCGCGCCTCAGAAGCTCGCGTTCTGCGAGTTTCGCGGACTTGGAAGCGGGTTTTGGTGCGGGATGTTCGACGGCGGCTTCCCATTCCCTGTCGTCAAGGAACTTGTCGATGAAAAGCTTCTCCATCTCAACGGCATCGTCAGACTCGGCCAGCTCCCACGTGGCGAGGTACCAGCATGGAGACTTCTCCGGCAGGAACGTGCAGACGACGGCGGCGGTGTTTGTGCCCTGCCAAAAGCGAACGTCCTTGAGCCCGCGAGGTATCTGGCGCGGCGAGGCCGGTTTGTCGCAAGGCTCCACCGGAGAGAGACAGTTGACCATGATGGCAAGATGCCCGGCATTCCGCCTGTCGGCATCGACTCGCGTGGGCTCGTACTGCGAACGGGTGGCTGTGTCGTCCGAGAGCGACGGCGGCAGTACGTCAAGCTTCGACAGCGTGAAGACCCTGAAGTCGTCGTCTATCCAGCGACCTATCACGGCTCGGCTCGTCCAGAGGTCGAGAGTGTCGTACCGGTCCTCAAGACGACTTACGCCGCGCTCCTTCACGAGATACGCTTCAGCGCGCGGCATGTCCAGCGGCGCGGGGGTCGTGAAGAAAAGCGACGCTGCCAGCAAGAGTGTCATTGCTGTGCGGAAGGTCCGGCGTTGCGGCTCCTCGCCTTGAGGAAGATGCGGAGCGGAGCGCCCTCAAGCCCGAATCTCGCGCGTATCTGCTTGTCGAGATACGACAGGTAGGCCGGAGTGACGAGCTTGGGATCGTTTACGAAAAGCCTTATCGTCTGGGGATTGGTCGAAACCTGAAGTCCGTAGTATATCTTCAGCCGCTTGCCCTTGATCATGGGCGAAAGGGTCTTCTTCGTCGCCTTCGTGATGACGTTGTTGAGCATTCCGGTAGGAATTCGCTCAGAGGCGGACGCTGCGGCGCGGTCTATGGCGTCCACCGTGCGGCGGATATTGTAGCCGGACTTGTTGGAGCAGAACACAACGGGCGCGAACGAAAGGAACGGCATCATTGTGCGCAGGGCCGGCAGCGCCTTCGCCTCCGTCATACCGTCCTCTTGCGCGAGGTCCCACTTGTTCATCAGGACGACGCACGCCTTGTTCGCGTCGAGGATCTTGCCGGCAATGCGCTTGTCCTGCATAGTCGGGCCCATGACCGCATCCATCACAAGAAGCACGACGTCGGCCTCGGATATGGCGTCCTCCGAACGGAAGAGCGAGAAGTTGTCCACCGAAGTCTTGGACATCTTAGTATGGGGCTTCATTCCGGCGGTATCCACAAGCATGTAGCGGCGGGCCTCTGGGCCGGAACCGATCGTGAACGGAACCTCCACCGCGTCGCGGGTCGTACCGGGCAGGTCGGAGACTATCACGCGCGGAGCGTTCAGCAACCGGTTGACGTAGGAACTCTTGCCCACGTTCGGGCGGCCCACTATGGCGACCTTGAGCGGACGTGTAGCGGAGGAGTCTTCCTCTGCCGGCGGCAGACGCGCCGTGACATCCTTGAGCAGGGCCTCGACTCCCCTTCCGTGCTCGGCGGAAGTCGCGAAGACGGGCAGCCCGAAACGCTCGAACTCTGCAGCCCTCCAGTCGTCGTCGGAGGTGTCGCACTTGTTGGCCGCTATGACGCAAGGTACGCCAGACTCGCGTACGCGCTTTATGACCTCGGCGTCCAGCGGAGTTATGCCTTCGCGCGAGTCCACGACTATCACACAGACGGCAGAATCCTCTACCGCAAGCGCGGCCTGGCTCTTGGTCTCGTCGTCCAGGGGATCGTTCGTGACGCGACGGTCGAAAGCTATTCCGCCCGTGTCAACCAGCATGACCTTGCGCCCGAGCATCTCCACCTCGCGGGTTACGCGGTCGCGCGTAACGCCGGGCTGGTCGAAGACTATGGCGACGCGCTTTCGGGCGATCCTGTTGAAGAGAGCGCTCTTGCCTGTGTTGGGGCGGCCTACCAGCGATACGACGTTCATCAGAATTTGCTCTTCTTCGAAAGTATATAGAAGACGGCCGCTATGACAACACCGAGACAGCCGGAGAAGCCCATGACGATGGCAAAGGAGTGCGGATGGGCCATGAACGGAAGCGTCGTTAGGTTCATGCCGTATATGGAGGCCACGAGCGTAGGAACCGCCAGAAGAATCGTCACCGCCGTCAGATACTTCATGACGTTGTTGAGGTTGTTGTTTATGAGGGATGCGAAGGTATCGAGAGTTCCGTTAAGGATGTTCGCATGGATCGTCGCCGTCTCCAGCGCCTGCTGGTATTCCACAAGCGCGTCCTCAAGCTGGTCGCTGTCGTCCTCGGTAAGCACGACCTGGCGCGACGTGTTGGCACGGGCGAGGGCTATCGTATCGGCCTTAAGCGAAGTGGTGAAGTAGACGAACGTCTTCTCGATCGTGAGCAGCTTCAGCAACACCTTGTTTGAGATGGACTCGTGCAGCTCCTCCTCGAGCGCGATCGTCCGCTGATGGATGTCGTGCAGATAGCGAAGAAAGAGAACTCCTCCGTGCCACAGAAGGCGGAACGCGAAGCGGAACTTGTCCTTCGGCGGGCAGACGCGGCGGATCTGGTCGAGGAAGGCGGTCGTGACCGGGGTTCTGGTGCTGCAGACCGTGATCACGCTTTCTCCGACAAGTATTATGCCGAGCGGCACGGTGCAGTACGGCGCAACCTCGTCATCCTCGACAGGGCACGGCACATGCACGATCAGAAGCGTCGAATCGTCCTCGTAGTCGAAACGCGGCCTCTCGTCGCGGTCCAGCGGGTCGGTCAGGAAGTCGCGCGGAACATTGAATTGCGATACGACCGATTCAAGTTCGGTGGTGGTGGGCTCGACGAGGTTTATCCAACACGACGACGAGAATTCGGGCGTCTCCTTCAGTCCTCCGTTCTCCCAGCGGTATATCGTCATCATGTCGGCACCTCCCTTCTGGTCCAAACCTCCGAGCCTGGCAACACTATGCGAGCTGGCTCAGGAACCTAACGTCATTCTCGTACAGCCAGCGGATATCCGGTATGCCGTACTTGATCATCGCAATGCGCTCGACGCCAAAGCCGAACGCATAGCCGGAAACTGTCTCTGGATCGTATCCGACATGCTTGAAGACACGCGGATCGACCATTCCCGCCCCGGCGACCTCTATCCAGCCGGAGTCTTTGCACACGCGGCATCCCTTGCCCTTGCAGAGATGGCAGCTGAAGTCCACCTCAACCGAAGGCTCGGTGAACGGGAAGAAGTGCGGACGGAAGCGTATCGTGACGCCGCTGCCCATCATTTCGCCCGCAAAATACGCAAGCACGCTCTTGAGGTCGGCGAGGGAGACAGGTTTCGTGTCGACATAAAGCCCCTCTATCTGATGGAAGTTCGCCGAGTGCGTCGCATCCGTCGTATCGCGGCGGTAGGTGCGACCGGGGCATATCACGCGGATCGGAGGCTTGTTCGCCATCATAGTGCGAATCTGCACGGGCGAGGTCTGAGTCCTCAAAAGAGTATCGTCATCGAACCAGAACGTGTCGCTGCGATCCATCGACGGGTGGTGCGGAGGGGTGTTCAGCGCCGTGAAATTGTTGAACTTGTTCTCAAGCTCCGGTCCGTCGGCCACAGTGAAGCCAAGCCGCCCGAATATGCGTGCTGTCTCCTCGATGACGCGGGAAAGCGGATGCTTTGCGCCCAGCGCAAACCAACGTCCCGGCAGGGTGAGGTCGGCATCTACAGGCTTTTCGGATCCGGCACCCGCGCCCTTTGCGGACAGGGCGGCCTCGACTTCGGCGCGCCACGCCTGGACCGCCTTGCCGAAAGCGGGGCGCTCGTCCCTAGGGACATCCTTCATGCCTTTGATAAGGGCCGGTATCGAACCGTTGCGCCCGACATACTTGACGCGAAGCGCCTCGACCACGGCCGCGTCAGCCGCAGCCGAAATCTCCGCAAGGCTCTCCGCCTTCGCATTCTCTAGTTCTGCCAGTGTCATTGCCATAAACCTTTTGAAATTGAATTATACCATATTTTGCCCGTCAGCGTGCGGCAATTCTAGCTGCCAATGCAGGAAGATCCGGATCGCGAGCCCCACATGTCGCGAACGCCTCAAACTCGCCGAAATGCGCATCAATCCAGCTGTAGGCGGCGTCCAGACCATCCACCAGCTCACAACGCGGCACTTTCGCGGCCAAGGCATCGGAATTGATAGAGCGGTCCGTAGTCCCCCCGGCATCGTATACCGGCAGAAGCAGCAGCCTGTCCTGGGGCCGCACCGTTTCGTTGAACATGGTCGCCAAAGAATCCATCATCTTGCGCAGGGGAGCGTATCCGTGAGGACGCCACACCACGCATATTCCGCCCTTGTGGTGCTCAGCGAGCGTAGTCCACATCGCCTTCAGCTTCTCGGGATTGTGGGCGTAGTCGTCGTAGACGTTTGCTCCGTACTTCTGCAACCGTCGCTCCACGCCGCCGAAAGTCATGAGCGCAGCACGGGTCTTCGCCTCGTCGCATCCCAGAGCCTTGGCCATCTCAAGAGCAAGAAAGGCGTTGTTGCGGTTATGGCGGCCCGGGATAGAGACATCGACCTCGCCATAGACCTTGCGGCCGTCAATGACAGGGCCGGTGCATCTGGCGGCGAAGGCGTCGAACACCTCGTCCATCTCCTCCTTCGAGTAGTGGTCTGCCGAAGCGTTGGTGACGACAGCCGCATATGGGCTGAACGCAACAAGCGACTTGTCGCTCTCGTCCACCTCTGCGACGGCATACTCTCCCCGGCCAAAGCGGACAGCCCCTTCCCATCCGGGAACATTTGCGCCATTGACGCACATCGGATCAAGCCCGCACTCCGAAAGGATGTGGCCGAGCATGGCCGTCACCGTAGATTTGCCGCACGTGCCCACCACTGCAACGAGTTTGAAAGGCGAAAGTGTGCGGGACAAAGCCTTTGCGCGATGAGTGACGGCTATGCCGAGCGAGTTGGCCTTCATCAGGCCGGGATTGTCCTGCTCGATGGCTGTCGAAACCACCACCTCGTCAACGGATCCATCAACGCCGCTGCCGTCATCCGGGAAACAGCTTACCCCGATGGATTCCAGAAACGCGATGTTTCTGGTATTCAAGTTGCGATCGGCGCCGGTGACCTCGTCGCCAAGCCTGAGCATGGCGGTCGCAAGGGCGCTCATGCCGACACCGCCGACTCCTATAAGATGGCGCTTCACTGCTTCTTCTCGCCAGCAGCCTTCATCTGCAGCCAAGCCTCGATGAACGGCTGGATGTGGCCATCCATGACGCCGTTAACATCGCTCGTCTCGCATTCTGTGCGAAGGTCCTTGACCATGGTATAAGGACAGAAGACGTAGGAGCGGATCTGCGACCCCCAGCCGTTTTCGGACTTTGCCCCATAGAAGCGGTCCATCTCGGCCCTCTTCTGGTCCTCGTAGTATTCGTAGAGCTGGGCACGCAGCATGTTCATCGCCTTTTCCTTGTTCATGTGCTGCGAGCGCTCCTTCTGGCAGGCGACGACGATGCCGGTCGGCAGGTGGGTGAGTCGAACCGCCGAGTCGGTCTTGTTCACGTGCTGGCCGCCGGCGCCTCCCGAACGATAGGTGTCGATCCTGAGATCTTCATCCTTTATCTCGACATCTATGTCCTCATTGATCTCGGCGACGGTCTCCATCGAGGCGAAGCTGGTCTGGCGGCGCTTGTTGGAATCGAACGGCGAAATCCTGACGAGGCGGTGGATGCCGCGCTCGGCCTTCAGCATTCCGAAGGCGTACGGTCCTTCAACGCGGAAGTATACATCCTTAAGTCCAGCCTCTTCACCCGGCTGCTGATCGTATTCCTCGACCTTCCAACCCTGGCTCTCGGCATAGCGGATGTACATTCTGTAAAGCATCTGAACCCAGTCGCAGGCCTCCGTTCCGCCCTGCCCGGCGTGAAGCTTGACAAACACGTTGCACGCGTCGAACTTGCCCCCCAAGAGCGACTGCATCCTCAACTTGGAGAAGAACTCATCCGCCTTGGCGCATTCGGCGAGCGTGTCCTTGAGCGCGGTCTGCTGCGCAGCACCCTCCTCCATTTCGGCGAGCTCCAGCATTACGCCGGCATCTTCGACGGACTTCAGGAGGGAATCGTACGGCCCTACATACGCACGCTCGGCATTCGTGGCAGCAATCACCTCGCGGGCCTTCGTCTGGTTGTTCCAGAAATCTGCACCGGTCTGCTGCGCCTCAAGGTCGCCGAGCCTCGCGCGGCGTTCGTCTATCTTTATGTAGTCGGCCATCTCACCGACGCGCCTCTTGAGGTCTCCGATGCGTTGACGGACCTCCTCCACCTCAAGAAGCTTCTCTTTGGTTTCCTCTGCCATTGGATACAACCTTTCGTGCGTCTTTCACCAAAAAAGAGAATCGTCCCCCCTGGAGACGATTCCCTTTTATCTGGCCTACGGTATTTACTTCTCTTCCTTGGCCTCAACCTCGAACTCGGGACGCTTGCCGCGATACCACCAAAGCATGATCGGCGTCGCGATAAAGATCGAGGAGTACGTACCGGAAACGACGCCGATGAGCATCACCAGCGCGAAGTCGAAGATCGAACCGTCGCCGAACGCGAACAGCGCTGCAACCGCAAAGAACGTCGTGAGCGAAGTGATGACCGTACGGCCGAGGCAGGCGTTTATCGACGCGTTGCAAAGCTCGTTGAAGGTCATGCGCCGGTCATAGCGAAGCTTCTCGCGGATGCGGTCGAACACGACGACCGTATCGTTCACGGAATAGCCGATGATAGTCAGCAGCGCGGTGATCACGATCAGCGAAACCTGACGCCCGCAGAGCGAGAACAGACCGAGCGAGATGAGCGCATCGTGCGCAAGGGCGACAAGCGCACCGAGGCCAAAGCCGAACTGGAAGCGGAACCCGACATAGACGAGTATCGCCACAAGCGAGAAGATCACGGCATAGGTTCCGCTCTTCTTGAGGTCGGCACCGACCATGGAGCCTACTTCGTCTACGGAGGCGGGCGTTATCTCAGACTCGGGGAACCTCTCCTGCAGGAGCTTCGTCACATGGGCACCGACATCCTTGCCCTCAAGCTGCGCACCCTTCTTCGTCTCAGCGGTCTCGCCGGTCTTCACCAGAAGCGTCGTGTCGCCGACACCCTCCTGGTACTGGATGACGGTCGCGTTGTCGAACTGATTGAGCGTGTCGCGGATATCGGCCACAGATGGTTTGACGTCCTGCTTGAGGTTGTAGACGATCGAAGTTCCGCCAGTAAGGTCGACCGCGAGCACTGACGCGGGATTCGACAGCCCGCGAATCGCGAAGATCAGAAGCGTCAACGCGATGACGGCGAACGACCCGCCAACCGTATACTTCGTTGACTTCATGAAGTCGAACTTCGGAGCCTTGAAGAACTCGCGCATTCTGAACGGAACCGTTCGCGCGGGATCCACCATATGGTCAAGCACAAGACGCGTCACGACAACAGCCGTGAACATGGAGATCACGACACCGGCAGTGAGCGTGATCGCAAATCCGCGGACTGGGCCCGTACCAACAACGAAGAGGATGACACCCGTTATTATCGTAGTGAGGTTCGAGTCAAAAATCGCCGTGAAAGCGCGGCCATAGCCGTTCTTGATCGCTTCGCCGGCATTGCGCCCAGCGGCGAACTCCTCGCGGATGCGCTCGAAGATGAGCACGTTCGCATCAACCGCCATGCCAAGCGAAAGCACAAGGCCTGCGATACCGGGCATCGTAAGAACCGGCAGCTGCATCGACCCGCCGCCGCCCATAGAAGGATCGTGAGCAAAGACGCCAAGGATGTTGGCCACGAACACGAGAGCCGTAGGCAGGAGCGCCACGTCGAGGAAGAGCGCGATATCGGCGACAAGACCGGTCGCCCAGTAGTAGTAGAACATGAAGAGCGCGACAAGCGCGAAGCCAAGGGCGGCGGCGATGACGCCGGCGTGCTTTGCATCCTCGCCGACGGTAGGCGAGACGGAGGTCTCGGCCAGAATCTTCAGCGGAGCAGGCAACGCACCGGCGTTCAGCTCGGCCGCAAGCTTGTTGGCGGATGCGGCGTCAAATCGGCCGGTGATCTCGCCGCGCGAACCGATCTCGCTGTTGATGACCGGTGCGGAGATGAGCGTCTCGTCAAGTATTATGGCGAGCTGGCGGCCACGGTCGGTCGGATTCTTCGGACCATGGGCCTTGTAGTTGCGCGTAAGGGTCGAGAAGATGCGACCGCCCTCGGCATTGAGGGTGAACCCTATCGAGAGCTGGCCGGACGTAGGATCGCGCTGAACAGCGGCGGACACGAGCGACTCGCCGGTCAACTCGGTCTTGCGGGCTACGAAGTTCGGCGAATATGTTCCGTCGCCGTTGTCCTCGAGCATGAAACGGTAGCGCGCGTCAGGCGTCTCGAACGCGGCGAGACGGGTCGAATAGCCTTTTGTCTTGGAGACCTCGGCCCAGTTCTCGGCACGGGCGTAGCCATTGCCGCTCTTTTTGTAGCCCTCTGGCGCGACGTCCTTCGAAAGGAGTTTCGCCACGAGCTGGTCGTTCTTCGGATGGGTAAGGCGGAACTCCAGGAACGCGGCGCTCTGCAGGCTGGCCTTCGCGGCCTTGCGAACCTCTTCGTCGACACCAGGCAACTGGACGAGCAGGCGGTGATCCTTCATGCCCTGAATGACAGGCTCGTTGGTACCCATAGCGTCCACACGACGGCGGATGACCTGAATGATGCGGGAATCGCAATCCTTCAGCGTCTCCTGTATCTTCGCCTCAACAGCGCCGGGACTGTTGGTTATGGCAGGGTTAGCCGCTATGATTGTCTCGGCCAGCTTGTCGGTATCGACGCCAAGCGTGAAGGAAGTACCACCCTTCAGGTCAAGACCGAACCGGAGCTTCTCCGACGGCGGATTGCAGACGTATATTGACACGACGGCGATGAGCGCCAGAACGAGCCATTTCCAGATGTTGTTTCGGACCGTTGTTTCCTTAGCCATGTTCTTTTACCCTCTTATGGGAAATTTAGTTGTGTATTTTACCAAATCTCCGTCACTCTGTCTAGTCGCAACAGCCCTGATATGCGGCATGCAACAAAAAGGGCCAACGTCCATCGGACATTGGCCTTTCTATTGGTAGCGGGGGCTGGATTTGAAGGGCGGTAGGCGGTCGCGATATGCGTGTCGCGATTCACTTTCGCCGATTCTAGGCCATTTTGTGCCCCTTTACCTATCGTCTGGTCGAAGGCTCGTCTCCATGTCGTCTCCATGGGGGTGGAGGGATTCTCGCCTTCTCTAGCCGAATGGGGCGTATTATACCATATCGCGCTTCGGTATGTCAACAGGAAGCGAGGGCGGGCTTCGTGGGCATGAAAATGCCCAGGGCGTTGAGTCGGAGGAGACCAGCCGGCGACGCGCTCTGGGCCAAATTGGTTTTACTTCTCGCCCTCGACTCTGTATCGATATATCTTTCTCAGGTCGCGGACGGTCGAGTTGAGGTCACCCATCCAGCGTCCGGCGGCGTCGAGCAGGTTGTCCCACGTGTCGCCCTCGGTCGAGAAGATGGCCTCGAGGAGCCGTGCTCCGTCGTTGATCTGTGTCTTGAGCCACGACTCCATCGGCAGCATTGTGGAGCCGCCGCGTATCGAGTAGCCCTTGATGGCGCGTTCGAGCGTGTACTTGCAGCAGAAGCCTGCCACGAAGAGGGAGCCGTACGGCCCCAGCAGGCAGGTTATCACCCAGTCCTTCAGCTCGTCTTCCGGCGGTTCCTGGCCGAGTGCGTACTTGTAGAGTTCGCCCATCCAGTAGTATGCCGACGACAGGATGAAGTGGTTCAGGAGGATTGCCCGTCCGAGGTTGCCCCAGCGTTTGACCGAGTCGGGTCGCGCTATCACCTCGCGGATCGCCCGCGCCTCGTACTGCAGGTACTGCTGCTGTGTCGAGAGGAACTGGAACATGACGCGCCCGAGCTTGTTGCGGCGCTGGATGGATGTCTGGTTTTCCATCCTGCCCGACTGCTGGGTGCGTTCGATGATGCTCCATGTCTCGGCCATCGCGTCCTCCTCGGACATTCCGCGCTCGAGGCAGTCGCGGTATATGCCCTGTCCGACGACGAGCGCAGGCACGACGTCGCCCGCCTTGTTCGTCAGCATGCTGGCCTGCAGCATGCGCTTCAGTGTGCCTGCGCCGTTTTGCTCGAGCGCGTTCCTGACCGCCTCGGACGATCCGAGCATCCAGCGCGTCTTGCGCTGCTCGGAGTTCCACAGGTGACGCATGGCCGTCATGCCCTCCGGTGTGAACGCGTTCACCATGTACTTGGCCGTGTTGACGAGTCCTATCTCGAAGCCGAACGCTGGCATGGACGTGGTCTGCTTGGCCATGACGCCGACGTTGCCGCCGAGGGCGCACAGGGCCGTCCAGCCGCGTATCTGGTCGGAGAAGTACTGGACGCCTCCGGTGGAGCGGTCGTACGCGCCGTGGCCTGCGAGTATGTCGGTGATGAAGCCTTGCATCAGGTCGTCGACGGACGTGCCGTGGTTGGCCCGCACCGCCTGGCGGAGTTCGGTTCTGCCAAAGATGCCGCGCATCTCGAGTCCCAGCAGGGCGTGGCCCTTCCACTGCGCCGCCTCCTCCATCCTCGACGCCCACATTTGGAATATGTCCATCGAGGTGTCGAAGTCGCGTTCATTTTTGACGCGCGGCGTGAGCGCCTTGGGGAAGATCGTCCAGCCTACGCCTTCGCCCTTCTCGAGTCCCTGCTTCTCAAGCAGCATCTTGACCGGGAAGTAGTTCGGGAGCTCGGCGTATACGCCGATGCCGAAGAGCCGCTGGCACGTGTCGGACAGCTCGGTGCGGTTCTGCTCGTACCATCTTCCGAGCCACTTTATCATGTTCATGTCCGCAGGCGACATCAGCCGCATCAGCTTCTGCGCCTGTCCGACGCGACCGTGCTTGACGATGTTGTCGTGGTAGCCGCCCTCCCAGACGATGGACGTATTGCCGTCGTCGTCCTCGACCTCGACCTTGCGTCCTTCCTGCAGGAGCGAGACAAGGAGCTGCATTGCGCGGGCCTTGGTTGGCGTGACGCGCTTGCCGCCGACGGTGCCCATGAAGTTCATGAACCGTTCGTCAGGTGCCATCATCTCGGCCATCACCTTGTCGAAGCTCCTGCCGTATATGCGCTCGACGACGGAGTGGAATGCGTCGTTGTGCCTGCGCTTCTCGGCCTCGGCCCTGTCGCCGCCCTTCTGCACCTCGCGGGCTATGTAGTCGATGATGTTCTTCACCGCCGCCGCGTCCGCGTCGGACGCGTGGCGCATGCAGTCCTGCAGCAGCGATATGAAGCCCATGTGTCCGGTGATGAAGCGGTTCAGCGCGTCGCCCTTGCCGCCCTCGCGGATCGTCTTGCGCTTCGGATCGGCGAACGCGACCGCGAGGAGGTGAGCCGCCTTCTTCGTGCGGATGTCGCGGTCGGCCTGCTCGCGCAGTATCTCGTCCGAGTCGCCGCGCTCGAAGTCCTCCCACCACCTGACCGCCGCCTCGATCTCGCCGACGGGCTTGTAGCGGAGCGCGCCGAATTCGCGCAGCACGTTCAGCTTGCGTATCGTCTCGACGAATTCGCGGCTCTGGTCGACGTCGCGTCCCGCGTCCTTGAAGTCTGCCGCGAGCGCGTCCAGCGTCTCCTGGAGCTGTCTGGCTTCCTCCGCCGCAGAGTCGGGTGTGAGCCACATCGCGTGGCGCATGTATCTCGCGCGGAGTTCCGCCTCGGTCGAGACGTTGCGCTTGCCCTCCTCCTTGTCCGGACGGAAGCGTCCCTGCGCTCCGAACCTCTCGCGCAGGAAGAGATCAAGCCTGTCGCACATCTGCTGCTGGGTGTCCCATATGCGCTGCCTGTTGATGAGCGCACCGACGAACTCCATCTCGGAGAGGAGTCCGTTCAGCGTCGGCACGTTGTCCAGCTTCGCGATGTGCTGCATCGCCGTCTCGCGGCTCCGCGAGTAGGTGAGGTCCTTGCACAGCTTGGCGTATACGCTCTGTGCGGTCTTGCGGAGGAACTGCACGGCCACGCGGTCGCGCCATACGTCGGCGTTCAGTGCGAGGCCGTGTTCCTTTATCCAGTACCGGCGCGTCAGCTCGGCGACGAACTCCGCGAGGTGGCGCGGGTTCTCGAGGTTGAGTCCCGCCTTGCGCGTGGCGACCGCCACGGCCTCGTTCGCGCTCGCGGGAAGCGATTCGCCAAGGTTTTCGCCTGCCGCCTCGCCCGCCTCGGTCTTCTGCTGCTCCTGCTTCTGCGCCTTGCGCTCCTTGCGGATCTCGGCGTTCTCGTCGGCGTACCGCTTCGCGAGGTCGACGACTGCGGAGACGGCCTGCACGACCTTCTTGTCGACTTCCTTCTCCTCGGCTGGAGGCGTTGTGTCTTCCTCCGCCGCGCCCGCGCTGGCGGGAGGCGGAGGGTTGTCGTTGTCCGTGAGCGGATTTTCCGCGAGGTGCATCAGCGTCGCCGAGAGGTCGATGCCGAATTCGTTTTCCATTATCGCGGCGTCGATACCCGTCTGGACGCGCACCGCGTCCTCGACGACTCGGTTTTGCCGCTCCTCCAGTTCGCTCACGACCTTCTGCCCGAACACGCCGAGGCTCTGTCCCCTGCGGGCCTCCTCGTGCATCTCGTGTCCGAATTGCTGTCGCATTGTCTGCGGTAGGTGTTCGAGGATGAGCGAGTCGCTCACGCCACGGTCGAGGTCTTCGCGGATCTTCTTGCCGAACCTCTTCGCCTCCGAGAGGACGCGCAGCGATTCGCGTCCGACATCCGTCGAGTTGTATTCAGGGTGGAGCCGCTTCATCAGGCGCTGCACCGTATTCACCGTCACGGCCTTGTCGGAGAACTTGCCAGTCGTGCCGAGCGCCATCTTGACGGCGACAGCCGCCGAGAGGAGCTCAGTGTCGCTCATCGAGCGTAGCTGCGGATATATCGACGGACGCGCCGCCTCGGTCGAGTAGCGGACGCCCTGGTCGCCTAGACCGTTGTCGCCTCGTAGTCCATTCCCAGCTGCTCGCAGAGCCACTGGTCCGTTTCCTCGGCGTCCTGCCGCAGCTCCACTATCTCGTCCGGCGTCAGGTTGTAGGGTCTCTGCTCGTACGGAACCTTCGCCCGCTCCTCCTTGCTCATCTTGAGGTATGTTTCGTACGGAACTTGCGAGCTGCTCCCGGAGGGTGTCGGGCTTGAACTTGCGGAGTTCGCGGGCTTCCGACTGGGTGAGCTCTTCGACTCCCTTTGCGATTCCTGCTGCTTTGAGTTGTTCATCGATGTTCTTTCCGAATTTCGCGTACAGTCCTTCGACCGCATCGCTAGTGATTGACAATGTATCAGAAAATTGGCTCGCAGTCAACGTGGTGGCCGCGACGACCTTTCCGCCGTGCGTCTGGATGTGCTTGCGGAGCTCGTTCAACGTGCCGCCCTGTGTCACGTGGTCGTCGACGATGATGTATTCGGCTCCGCGCTCGACGGGTCCGTCGAACGCCGCACGGCGCATCATGCGCTCGAGCGCGTTCGCGCCCGTGTGGTTGGCTCGCACCGTCTGCACTATCTTTTTCGTGAGGCGCAGTCCAGTGATTTTCGACGCCATTCGTGCGTAGGTCTCGGGCAGCCGGTTGCGGCCTGTCGCCTCCTGCGCGTGGACGAATGCGATGATCGCGTTCGGGTGCGCCTTGGCGAGCGAGCGCAGCTTCTCCCATCGCGTGTTGCGTCTGCCGTCCGTCGGCTCCTCGCCCATGATATTCCGGACGAGCTCGAGCGCCGCCACCCTGTCGCCGGCCTTCGCCTTTTCGTGGAGCTCCGGCCACTTGTTGTTGATGCCCTTGAGCGTCGTCTGCAGGATGACCTTCGGGAAGTCCTTCGGCCACGGGCTTACCGCTGCCGTCGAGTACCGTCCCGGCTCTATCACGCGGTCGGTCGCGAGCGTTCCGTCGTCGGTGCGGTGCGTGAGGACGACCGTCTTGCCGTTCCTGATGAACTTCGCAAGCGCGGAGTTCAGGACGTAGTCCGGCACTCCGCACATCGGGTTGCCGTTGCGCGTGGTCAGCGTCGCCCCGATGATCGGTGCGGCGGTCTTCGCGTCGTCGCCGAACGCCTCGTAGAACGAGCCTATCTTCACCAGCACGACGGCGTCGGGGTCGAGCCCCTTCTTCGCCTCGGCCAGCGCGTCGCGTATCGTCATCGCCTTCGTGAGCGCGGACACCGCCGAGTGGCGCGTGGCGGCTTCCTGGTTCGTGTCGAAGGCTGTCTTGTCGTAGTTGGCGAGTATGTCCTTCAGCGCGTCGAGCGCACGGTCGTACTGTTCGTTCGGCCTCTCGGCCTTGTCCATTCCGAACAGGGCGCGGAACATGTCGACGATGGAGTCGATTGTTCTTTCCAGCCAGCCTTTGCGCTCCAGCCTCTGCCTGAAGTCCGGGTTCGACAGCTCCGCCACGAATTCGTGGAGGTTCGTTGCTCCGTATTCGCCCTTTATCCATTCGAGGTTCGCGTTGTATGCGGCCCTCAGACGTCTCACCGCGTCGTGCAGTTCGTGCGGGAGCGCTACTCCGGACACGCTCGCTTCATTCTCCGAGATGTCGATGGCGTATGAGGTTACGCCGTGTATCAGCTCGTGGAGGATTGTTCTTGCGACACTCTTCTCTCCGTCGCGGTCGATGACGTCGGCGTGGAGGACGATGTGTCCGCCCAGCTCGTACGCGGCCTCGTCGCCGTCGTCTACGCGTCTATGGTCGATCCTGAAATCGACGCCGAGCTTTTCAGCAGTGTCGAGAACGAGGGTGAAGAGTGCCCTCTGCTTTTCATCCGGCGCAAACGCCTCGAACGCATCTCGTATGACTTTAGTCCCAACAGGAGTGCCAGCCTCTCCGTCAATCTTGATGCCGTGATTTTCGCCAAGGTAATCGGTGAACGGAGTAGATACCCTACCCACCATCCACGGCGATCCGTTACGCAATCTATGTTCAGTCGTGCCATCGCGGAAGATTGTACCATAATCTGCGGCGATTGAGAAGCGCTGCTGGCCGTCTACCCACTTGTGGTCTACGCGGATGTTGTCGTCGCGGAAGCTGACGTAGTTCCAGCCGACCTCGTCGCCGTCCTTCACGCCCTTGCCGAACGAGTCGGCGGGGTACTTCACACCGTCGATGCCTGCGCGGACGAGGAATTCGGAGGCGGCCTGCGGCGTTCCAAGTATGCGGTCAAGCGCCCAGTACAGCTGCTGTCCGTCTTTTATCGGATAGTTCCACTCGCTACCGACCTCGGCCAGCCTGCCACCCTTAAACGTCCATTCCTTGGTACCGTCCTCTGCGCCTTTGTATCTCGGCGTGTGCTCCTTGTTGAGCTGTTTTATGACCTTCGCTTTCTGCACAGTCGGGACCGGCTCGTACCACAGCAGCAGATGGCTCTCGTCGCCCGGCTTGCGGTCGGTGAAGAACGTCTGCTCGTAGATGTTGCCGTTGTCGGTCTTGATCTTGTTCTTGGGGTTCTTCAGCCAGGACAATGCGGACTTGTATTCCCTTGATTCTTCATTGTCCGAATCGTTGCCGTATTCGTCAATCAGCCCTTGGAGCCACTGGATTGCGGAATCCCTGGTGCCTTGGGGCGAATACAAAACTGCCCGAACTACCATTCCGTATTTCTTGTCCAATATGGCTCGCTTTTCGCCATTCAGGATAAGGGATGCGCCGGTGCCCATTTTTGCATACTCTTCCGCGATGCCGCGCACGGAGGAGCCGTAGAGCCCCCAGCCGTACACCTGAGATCCCTCGCCCGTGCCGACCATGTGAAGCGACGGCTTTTCGTAGTCGGCCATCGAGCCGGTGAATACGCCCGCGACCGAGTAGCGGGTTGTGTCGGCCAGTGCACGGATGTCGCGCTTCACCTGTGCCGCCGCTCTCGGATCGGTGAGGTCGTACCGCTCGGAGCGGATTTCGCCGGTCGTCCAGTCCTCGAGCACGAACGTGCGCAGCGTCGGATACGCCTCCATCGCCGCGTCGAAGAAATTGAGCATGTTGCGGATCGTGTCCGCCGTCGGCATGACGCCGAACTGCAGTCCGGTCTCCTTCGGGTTGCCCTTCAGGTCGAAGATGCCGCCTGCGACGCGCACGAGGCCAGCCTTGAGCGCGGCGTCCACATACGGCTGGGCGTCGCCGTCGAACTTCGTGAGGCTCTCGGCCTCGCCGAGGTGCTTCTTGGTGAACGCCTGGGATATCTCCCAGTGCTCGCCCATCTGCTCGTAGTCGAGCCAGCGTCCGTCCGGAAGGATGTACGCGGCCTCCTTGGGGTCCTGCGTCGTGCCGAAGTATTCGACCGCGCGGTCTATCTCGCGCTTCGACATCGGCGCGACGGTCGAGTAGCGCACGTCGCCCATCGTCGCATCGCCCCTGAGTCTCAGCGGGATCGCCTCTCCCTCGAACTCGTCGTCGAGGAACGTCACCTCGTCGGCGGCCTTTATGCGGTTCGCGCCGGGATTGTCTTCGCGGTCGAACACGATGAGGATGTCGGTCTTGATGTTGTGGTTTTCGTCCGTCGGCAGTATCTCGAGGCGCTCCAGCGTCTCGTCGCCCGGCAGTCGGAAGCCCTGGTCGTCGTATGCGTTCTTGACGCGGATGGAGTCGTATCCGTCCTTGTAGGCCTTCTTGACGAGTTTGATGAAGTCGTCGAGGTTGGTTCTTGCGCCCGGCTTGTCTTCGTCGATGTCGAGCATCCGTCCGGGGTTGACGTAGAATTCGCGCGTGTTGGGATTGCCCTTGTCGTCGAACTCCTCGTCTATCATCGCGCCCAGTGCGGCGTAGTTCTGTGCCGTGCCGTGGCTGTAGGTGAAGTATGCCGCAGGCGCTCCGTGGTGCCTGTCCGAGAATTCGAACCTGTTGAAGTCGGGTCCGTTCGTGCCGTGCCACACCCTCTCGGTGTATCCGGCGGCCTTCATGCGCCTGTCGAGTTTGCGTCGGCGGTCGGCGAGCCAGCGCTTCGCGTTGGACGATATGTTCGCCGCGTACTCGGCTATTTTGCGCTCGCGCTCTAGGCGGACGGAGTAGCGGCGGTCGCCTTCGCGTCCTCCGTCTCCACCAGTCTCCCCAGCTCGCCCGCCTTGTCCTTCAGGCTCTGCGGCCACTCCGGATACGGCAGATCCAGCGCCTTGTTCTCCTCGTCCGTCAGCGGCTGCTTCAGGTCGAACAGCACCGCCACTCTTGCCGCCCTCTGGTTTTCCGTCAGTTGCATCTTGTATCTCCGTTGTGTTGACTTTGTGGTGTACGCCGAGAACCTCCTGGCGTCCGGCGACGCGGCCTGCGACGTCGAAGTTGCTCAGCGTTTCGGTGATCGAAAGCATGACTTCCTGTTCGCGCTCGAACAGGCTCCGGCCTCCCGAGAAGAAGTCGGTCTGCAGATCCGGCTGATAGTCTTCCTTGTTCCACCATGCCTCATCAGTATACACTATCGCGTCGCCCAAATCCACGAGATTCTTCAGGAATTTTTCCGTGGCCTTGTAGCTCCAGTTGTCCGGCACCTCGTCGAGCCCGAGGATGGTGCCGAGCTGGTAGTCCGCCGTGCGGTAGTATGGCGGGTCGGCGACGGCGACCACATTGTCTCCGTGCGGCAGGTCGTCGTTCTTCGCCGCATCGCCCGAGCGGTATTCTATCGTTCCGCCCCGCGCCTTGAATTCGTCTGCGGCCTTCTTTGCCTTCTCGCCGTCGGCCTTGAGGTTCTCGAGCGCACGGTCGACGCCGAGTCCCGTGTCGTTTATCGGGTTGCCGTTCTCGTCCTTCGATGTCGCGAGCATCGTCTTCGCGCAGTCGATGAATGCCTGCAGCGCGGCCCTCTGCCGCTCATCCTTTATCTCGCCCTTTACGATGGATTCCACCTTGTTGGCGATGGTTACGGGCGAGGACGAGTTGTTCGCCGCCTTGCGCAGGCGCTCGAACACCTCCTCCGACTTGATGATGGCCGCCGCCTCGGACGCGACCTCGCCGCCGATCTCCTGCAGGAGCCGTATCTTGCCGAGCCTGTCCGGGTCGAATTCGTTGATGACGAGCTTCTTCGCGTTCGGGAAGTTCTCGAGCGCGTGGTAGAGGCCCCAGCACCCGCCGCCGCCGAAGTAGTCCACGACGGTCGTGTAGTGCTCGCGCTCCGTCTTCGACATGACGTTCCTGATGGCCTGCGTTGTGCGGTCTGCCATCTCCGTCTTGTTGCCTTGGAAGTGCGGGAAGATGTCGTTGTGCTTGGTCGCGGGCGGGTTGTTGATGCCGAGTCCCCGCCCCCTCTCGTCCTGCGCGGACGGTGCTGGCGGCTTGCGCACATCGTATGGCGCTCTCAGGAGGTTCCATACGCCCGGAGGCAGCATCTTGACTTGCGTCGTCGCCTTGCCTTCGGCGTCCACCTGGTAGGCTTTCATGCCGGTGTTGCCGAAGCGGGACGCCACGGGCGGCGCAAACTGCGTCGAAACGGCCTCTCCTTGCGTTCTCAGCGTTTCGCCCTGCTCGTTGCCTGTCTTTTCTGCGGAGGGCGTGGAGGCCTGTTTTTGCGGCTCTGCGGCGGTTGCTGCAGGAACCGGCATTTTCGCCGCGACTCCGAGGAGTTCCGCCGTCGTCGCTGGCTGCGCCCCGAAGAGGTCCACGGTTTCGGTGTTGACCGCCTTGGCGTTCGCGATATAATCGGTAATAAAGTCTGATATGTAGTCAATTACGCGCTTTTTGCCTGCCGCGCTCTCGATATCCTCGCGGTCGAACGAGCGCATTTCCTCCGCTTTTGCGAGCATATCGCCCAGTAATCTCGTCTCTGCGGACGGGACGCGGAACATGTCGCCCTGCGACATGAAGGTTTCCCACGAGAGGCCGCGGATGCGGTGTCCGTCCTTCGCGGTTTCGCGCCAGTCGTGGCGCGTCTTGCCCTTCTCGACGCGGCTCGTCTCGTCCTTGTCGCGCCATTCGGTGAAGAGCTGCAGGGCCTCCGCGAGCGGTTTCCTCAGGTCGTAGCCCGGTTTCTGCTCGGCGAGCGCCATCAGCTCCGGCGTCATCTTCATGAGCGCCCTCAGCTCGGTCGCCATGTCGAGCCGTCCGGCGTTGGACATTATCTTCTGCAGGAGTGCGTTGGAGCCGGATCCCGCCAGCAGCGCGGCGAGCGCGGCGTTCTGGATTCTCGTCTGCCCCTCCTCGGTCAGCATGCCGTCCTCGCCGACCATACCCTGTGCGCCCGTCTCCTGGCGGAACTTTCCTATCGCGTCTCCGCTCTTCGTTTCGTCGATGCGTCCGTCCGGACGGAACTCCATGCGCGGCAGCAGGTTGTTGTCGACGAGTATCTTCGCGTCGTTCTGCGCCTGCTCGCGCACATTGAAGCCGCGATTCTGCGATTCGTTCGCGAGGCGCACCACCTCGTGCTCGTCGGCCTTGCCGTCGGGCGACTCGATGCGCTCGAGGATGAAGACCGGTATCGGCCTCGCCACATCCGCCCCGACCTCGATGCCGCGCTTCGCCGCGTCCTCGCGCACGAATCTGTCGAGCGCCTCCGCCGTGCCCTTCTCGTATCCGAGCCTCACGCCGTTGACGCGGTGGTTGCCGATGATGACGTCTCCGTTCGGGAGCGCCCACACGATGCCGTTGTTCGCTATCGGCTGCACTGTTCCTATCTGGAGCGGATCGGGATTCGCGCCGATCTTCTCGACGAGCGCACGGCTCTCCTCGCTCTTGTCGTCGCGGTTCTGGTTGCCACGGTCGTGGTACTCCGCATCCGTCGAGGTTATGAGGCCTGTCTTGGCGTCCCTCACCTCCAGCCGCCCGACGAGCTTCACATCGCTGTTCGGAAGGCCTATCTTGTAGAACCTCTGGTTCGGTGTCGATGCGTCGGCGGGTTTCTCCGCTGTCGCAGGCTCGACCGGTTTTGTTGCCGCTGGTGTCGCCGCAGGCGCGGCAGGCGTTTCCGGAACCGGCTTTGGTGTTTCCAAATCGGCGGTTTTTGTTTCCGCCGCCGCTTCGCGCTCCTCCGCCTCGGCCTCGGCCCTGTCCTTTTCTGTGACCTCTACCGGCATCGCGCTCGTTGTCGCGCCCGCCTCGCCCTCCGGAACCTCCGGCGTGACCGCCCTTAGTTCGACGCCGAGCGAGCCGCTGCCGAGTTCGCCGCGCAGCACCTTGTCGTAGAGTTCTTTCAGCTGGAACGGCTTGCCTGTCTTGGGGTCCGTCACCTCGTCCTTGCCGCCCAGCTCGCCGATGAAGTCGATCAACTTTCCGGCCCAGCCGTCCATCAGCTTGTCGAAGCGCGACGAGACCGCGTGGCTCACGTAGTGTCCGCTCGCGTACTGCTCCATCTCGTGCGCCATCTTCTCGTCGAGCTCGACTTCCCAGTCGTCCTTCGTCACATCGATGCCGACGGATTTCGCGAGGTTCTGCACCTCGCCGTCGTCGAGCGCAGCCCTCGCGAACCGCCACAGGCTGTGGAATGTCTCGTGGCGCACGGTCGCCTGCGTCGCCGCCGGGCCGTAGCCTATGTCGGCGATGCGCCCCGAGGCGAGGCGTATCACGTCATCGGCGTTGACGCGCACCTTCTCTCCCTTCGCGTCGGTGAGCTCGAACACGCCGCCCTTGCCTGTCGAGAATCCGTTCACGCTCATCTGCGCCCGGAGCGCAGCCGTGTATCTCTCCGCATCGGACATCTCAGCCCATCTCTGTCCGAGTGTCCCGGTCTCGGACATTCTGGCGTCGTAGCTCTTGCCGAACGCGCTGTCCGCCTTGGCCATCTTGTCGGCCTCGGCCATCAGCTCCGCCGATATGTCGCCGATGTGGTAGGCTATCGTGCGCTCCGTGCCGTCGCCGAGCTTCACCTTGCCGGAGTAGACGCCGAGGTCCGGGTTGGACGCGAAGCTGCCTTCGACGTATCCGGGAAGGAGTGTCTTTATTGTCGTCTCGTCGATGTCGGCGAGCGACATGTTGATTGAGCTCCACGCCCTCGCCTTGGGCGAGAACGCCGTCATCTCCTCCTCGACCTCGAGGTACTGCGCCAGCACCTCGGCGGTCTTGACGTCAACTCCCGCCGCGTCCGCGACCTTCTTCACGGTGTCGCCGCTCTCCGACTGGCGGAACGCCCTTCTTGCCGCTGTGATAGCCTCTTTGAATCGGTTGGGGTTCTTGTTCGTCTCTCCGCCCTGCTTGCTCCAGAATTCCTCCATCGCGGCGTTCACTTCCACCGACCGCTGTATGTAGTCCGCCAGCCCGATGTCGTAGTCCGTCGCGCCCTGCAGCTCGCCGAGCGTCCGCGCCGCCGCCATTGTTGTTCCGGATCCCGCTCTGCGGTTCGCATGCCTGGTCAAGATGTTGTGCGTGTGCTGACGAAGCTTGGCCATGCCGACGCTGTCTAGGCCGAAGCCGACCGAGGTCGGCAGGGATTCTATCGTGGTGTCCACGAATGTCGCCCAGTCGTTCGGAAGCGTCTCCGCGAAGCTCTGCCAGAACGCCTTGGCCGTCTTTCGGTCTGTTTCGTTCAGGCTTTCGCACAGCGCATCGAACGCCTTGGCGTGTTCTATGACCATCTGCTGCAGCGGCTCTTCGATGGCTCCTTCGGTGATGGTCACCTTGACCATCTGCTCGAGGTCTCGCGGTATCCTGTTCGCGAGCCACTTCCTGAAGCCTGCCGCGCCATCCGTCTTTATTGCCTGCCGCGCACTCGTCCACATCATCGATTTGAGCTGCGCCGGCGAAAGCGTCGACTCCATGCCCGGCCAATACATCTTTTCGATGCCGGCGTTTATGAGCGCGACCGCCGCCGCCGTGAAAACGGATTCCTCGCGGCTTATTCCCGCCGCGTCAGCCGATTCGAGGTATTCCCTTGCGAACGTGCTCACCGCCATCGCTTCGCCTATGGCCCATTCGGTCGCGCCAAGTCCCGCCTCCTTTGCGCCCTGCAGCAGCGCCGCGTTCCTCGCCTTCGGAATCGCCTTGAGCGCGTCGGTGAGCCTGTCGACGGCTGCTATCTGTCGCTTGAGCGCGATGGCGGAGGAGAATTCGCTCAGCTTCCTCGCGCCCTGCCCTGCCTTCGCCGCGCCTTCCACATCCCTCAGCCAGCCAAGACGCAATGCTGCGGCTATCGCTTCGCCCTGCGTCTTTGCTTCGCTTGCGATGGCCATCTCGGTTCTTGCGCCCTTGATTGCGCCTATCGCACCCTTGGCGGCACCTGTCACCATCTTGCCGCCGCGTGTCATCGCACCGTATGGCACGAGCCATAGAAAGTTCTCGGCGACGCCCTGCATGAGCTCACCCACGAATCCGTCGGCTTCTGGAAGCGGCTGCTTCATCGCGCTCTCCGCTCTGGACAGCGCATTGTACGCCGCGAAGAAGTCCTTGCGCTCCTGTTCGTCCAGCGCGGTCTTTGCGTATATGGTTATCGCGAGGTCTTTGCCGAGGTCTATCGTGTTGTTGAAGAATCCTGTGAACTGTCCCTGAACGCCGTACAGCATGAGCTGCAGGCGGTTCATCGCCGTGTCGTCCGTGAAGTCCGTCTCGATGCCGAGGATGCGTCCCTTCTCCTGGTAGCCGCGCATGAGCTTGAACGCCGAATACACCCGGTCGCGCTCCTCCTTCTTCTCGAGTGTCCGTATGTTCGCGACGTCGAGCTGCCCTTCATTGAACGACTTGGCGAGCAGGTAACTTGCGCGGTCGCTCAGGCCTTCCGAATACTGCAGGAATGTCGCGAGCGTCTGGCGGCGCGACAGCTTCTCATCGTAGTCGCCTATGACATCTGCGCGGTACGCCGCCTTTTCCTCTTCTGTCAAATCCTCGTAGCGCATCTTGCGCTGGGTCTCGCGCTCCATTTCGGTGCGGAGCGGCCCGAGCTTCATCGGCGCTGGTGTCAGTGCGTGGGTAATGAGCTCCATTGTGGACGGGCCGCGCTCGCCTTTCAGGAGGCTGCCCATCGTGTCGCCGAAGAACTTTTCGTTCTTTAGCGCGTATTGGAACTTCGCTTCCTCATCCATCTCGCGCCACTTGGTGTACTCCGGATCCTCGATGAGGTTGTATTCGCCCTTCACGAAGCGTCTCAAGAGCTCGAGGTTACCCTGCATGTCCTTGGCGGCCCGCTTGCCGAACGCCATGCTGCCGTCTGTGTCGGCCATTCCGAACATTCCCTCGGTCACGCTCTGGTAGAGCGCCGCCGCCCCGATGTCGCTCAGCTTCGCGAGGTCTGTGCTGAAGAGCATGTCGGCGGACGCGTTGAACCGCGCCCTGCGCTCCTTCGCGGTCTTCTCCGAGAATTCGTCTCCCGCGCCCTTCTGGGTGAACGACGGCAGTTTTGGTGTCGTCTCCACCTTCGGTGCGACGCCCATTCCCAGGAACGCACGTGTGCTGGCCGGAAGTCTTCCGGGTTCTTCTTTGGTCTCCTCAAACATTTCTCTGCCTCCGCTACTGTTTCTTTTCGGTTTCCTCTTCTTCGTCCTCGCTCCGCTGCGAGAACGCGGCCTTGGCTTCGCGCTGGTAGTCCATCACGGTTCTCACGCCGGACGCTATGTTCTCGTCGATGCGGTTGGAGAACCATCCGTCCTTCAGCCATTCGACCTGCGCCTTCTTTATGACGGCCTCGATGGCCGCGTTCCTGTCCGCCTCCGGGCCAAGGTTGCGCAACGCGTCGCGTATCGCCTGGACATACTTGTACATGTCCTCGTGGCCGATCTTGATCTTGTCGTCCTCGCTCGCGCCCTCGGCCTGCGGCACGTAGTAGTCGGCGCTGTCGTCCTTCTGTGTCTTTGCGGTCGCAAGTCCGTCCGATCCGACCTCGCCCTTGAAGCCGAACGCACGGTACAGCTTCAGGACGGCGTCCTTCTCTTCATCGTTGAGCCGTGTCGCGAACGTCTTCTGGAAGCTCGTCGAGAATTCCGGCGAGACCGTCTCGGCCATCGTGCAGACCCTCAGCTTGCGCCATATCTGCGACTGGACGTATGCGGCCTCGGTGTCGCTGATGGTGCCCTCGGCCTCCATGAGCGTCAGCTGGCTCCACGCGGTCTTGAGGCCGTTCTCGTTCGCGTCCATCGCCTCCTTGAGCTCCTGCCTGCTGCGCTTCTCGGCCTTCTCGCGCTCCGTGTCCCAAGCCTGCTGGACGCCCTCCGCGAGCCGTTCCTTGCGCCCTGCGCCCTTGTAGGCGTTCTTTTTGCCGCCGTCCGCGTAGATGTTCGCGTTCGGGTCAGCCTTGAGCGCCTCGAGGTATTCGTCCCATATCTCCTCCTGCGCCACCTCGTCGGCCTTCTCGTCGAGCCGCTCCGCGCCCTTCGCCGCGTTCGCCGCAGCCGCCGAGCCCTTCGGCATCGTCTCCGAGAGGCGCTTCGCCTCGAACATCGACTTCTCGATCTTCGCAAGCCTGTCGGCGGGATAGTTGCCGTTCTCGTCGCGGATGACGCTTGCGGCCCGGATTCCTTCGTTTACGACCTTCTCGACGGTCTCGTTGTCCAGCCTGTCGAGTTCGCGCCGCCTCGCGGCGATTGCAGCCAGTATTCCGTCCTTCGCCGTCACCGTCTCCAGTCCGCGCCTGCCCGCCGCGTATGCGAACGGATCCTTTCCGGCAAACCTGTCGGAGAGCGTCTTGTTTGCGCCGAGGAGCTTCGTGCCTTCGCCCTTGTCGATGAGCGCCTCCATCTCGTCGAGCTGTTTGCGTCCCGCCGCCGATACGCCCTTCGACACCATGTCGTAGGCCATGCTGTGCATAATCGCGTCGGTGTTCGCGTCCACGGTCGCATCGTCGAGCCCGCGCACGACCTGCGACGCGCGGTAGGCGTCTATCATGTCCTTTGCGAGGTCTGCGTCCGTGAGGTTCCCCTGCCACGACTGCTGCTTCTCGTTGAACACGCCGTCTGCGCTCGCCACCTTGAACTGCTGCGCCTTCTTGAGTACCGTGTGCGACATCATCCGCTCGAAGGGACTCGTCACCGAGCCGAGCCTCAGCATCATCCTCTGCTTGGCGTCTCCGCTGTATCCTTTGCCGTCGAGGAACTTGCCGGCCTCGTTCCTGAAGTAGTCGTTCGCCTCGTCCACGACTCCGGAGAGCGCGTCGGTGTTGCCCGCCATGTTCGCCCTCGTGAGGATTCCTGCCTCCGGGTTCTCCATCCTCTCTCGCGTCATCCGCTCGAATTCGGCCTCCGCCTCGTTGTCGCGTATCATCGCCTTTTCCCGCGCCATGTCGCCTGCTATGGCGAACATCGCGCGACCGAGGTCCTGCATGCCGCGACCGAGGTTGTCCGCGCCGCGCCACTTGACCGTGGTGTCTGCGACGTGGTGCGACTGCGGCTGCGGCAGTCTCGCGGGTGAATTGAGTCTCTGCGGCTGCAGAGTGGTCGAGCGCGGTGTTATCGTGAATACTCCCATTTCGCCCTCCTTACGATTTGCCGTTCTTGCCCCAGACGTTGTATGCGCCCATTCCGATCTGTCCTGCGCCGGACATCGAGGTGCCTATCGCGCTCGTGACGCCTGCGTTGCCTGCGGCCTTGGCCTGCGCCGAGTAGCTCGAGGACGATATGAGCGAGTTGGTGACGCCGTATCTCGCCTGGTCTGCGGCGAAGAGATACCCTCTCGCCTCCTCCTCGCGGCTCCACACGGCCATCGCGGTGTTGGCCTTGATGGTGTTGACGTCCGCCATGTCCTCGATTGTCTGCGCCTTGAGGACGCCTGCGAAGGTGTCCGTCTCCGATCCGCTCACCAACAGTCCGTTGCCTGCCGCGTTCGCGTATGCCGAGCCTATAGCCGCCGCCCTCTGGCGCATGATCTTCGCAGCCTCCTGTTCGCCCTGGATCTGCTCGATGCCTTCCTTCTGCGCGGCCAGCTTCGCCTGCCGCTCGTATTCGGCGGCCTGCGCCTCCTGTGCGGCGGCCTGGTTCGCGGCGATGCGGGCATTCGCCTTGTTCGCCTCCTCCTGCGCCTTGCCCTGCTCGTACGAGGAGTAGGCCGATACGCCGACTCCGGCTGCGGACAGCACGAGTGCGCCTATTGCCATCCATTCTACCGGTTCTGCCATGTCAAATCTCCTTTCTTTGCTTTCTGTAGAGCCTGTGTTTCGCCCCGCGCCACATCATGTCGCGGACCGGTTCAAATTTCAGTATTCGTTCGAGCCATTTGCATGCCATCGGATATACCTCCGGCATCGAGACCGTGGCGACCTCCGTCACCCAGTCTGGCATCTCCTTCACGACCGCCCTCAGGACCTCCGCCGTGCGCTTCACGTATTCGAGCTTATGTTTGTCGGCGTGAGTCGTCGAGAGGTAGTAGACGTATCGCCTTGGCGACCAGACCGTCTCGTTCGGCATCGGGAAGCTCCCGATGTAGCCTATCAGCTCGCCGTCCTTCTCTATCGCCTTCGCGTTCGGGAGGTTCTCGATTGTGTCGAATCCGTCCGCGTCGATGTTGTGCTCGGCGGCGTCGCCCGGCCTTAAGTTGGCGTGGATGTACTCGAGGTCGGCGTCGGTGGCCGGCCTCAGCGCGAGTCCGTCTCCGAGCTCAATCCTCATCGCCGCCTCCTTTGAGGCCCTTCGGCTCCTGGTTCGCCATCTCTATCTGGTATGTGACCGAGAGCGACAGCACCGTGAGCGGCCAGTATCCGTCGCACGTGAGCCTTATCCTGCCGTCGCGCCTGTTGGCTCCCGTGACGGGTATTGACACATCCTTGGTGACGAGCTCGACCCATCCTTCGTAATAGTTGTTGTCGAACGGGGTCACTGTCGGCTCGAGGCTGGCCGTCCTGTCTTTGGATGCGTCCATTCCGAACTGCCCGATCTTGAATGTCGAGCCTTCGTTCACGCATATCTCCGCCTCGGTCGGATTCTTGATCTCGAAGCGTACTGTCTCGTGCGCGTTTGGTTCTGGCTTCACCGTCACGAGCGTCGCCGTAAACGGGCGTCCGATTATGTAGGTGTGTCCTGTACGGCGAGTCGTCTCCGTCTCGCCGGTTCTGACGTTCACCGCCGTGAAGCCTTCCGGAATCGTTCCCGTGCCGCCGACTTCGCTCATTTGATCCATTGATATGCAGTGCCGCACCGTGTCTAGCGGCGCATCCTCCTTGATCCTCAGGAGGTAGAATTTCTGCGTTGTCGGGTCGCTCGTGTCTTCAGCCAGGATGTACACGTCGGTCGTGCCGTCCGTCACGGACCCGTCGGCGCAGCAGTACCGCGCCTTGAGGCCGCCTCCCAGTTCGTGGTGGCTCCATGCGACGACCTCGTGCTCCTTCATGTATTCGAGCGTCGCGAACGTACCGTCCGCGAGCGTCGCGACCAGTATCGAGTCCGGGTGCTGCTTGTATGCGAGCGAGGTTATGGCGTTGCCCCTGAAGATGTCCTGCGACAGCACCGAGAGGTCTGTCGATTCGTATCCGTCCGTCGCGTAGGAGTATTTCGTCGCGATGAGCGTCTCGTCCGTCATGTTGGCGAATATCACGTCGTCGCCGACTACAATCGGCTTGATGCGCTTGGAGCTGCCCATCTGCGACTGTATCTTCGTGGATATCGTCTTGTATGTGAGCGAGTTGCCTGTCACCGGCGCGACAATCCACTCTCCCGAGTCGCAGAACATGATGAGGTCGCGGTTCAGGATCATGTGGTTGATGTCGGGATACTTCGTCGCCGGTAGCGTCACCTCCATCGCGTCGTCCTCGCGTATCGATTCGTGCGCGTTGAAGTTGTAGAGGTCGCCGATGCAGCTCAGCCAGAACGTGAACGGCTGGTCAATCGTCCTCGCGAGCGCGAGGCGCTGCTGGTACATCGCGACGCATCCCGGATACTTTCCGGTGTCGCCGAAGTGCGGCGCGTATGTGGGCGGCGTCAGGCTCGCGTCGGGCGCTATGTATTCGTCCACCAGCTCGTTCACCGCCGACTGCGTGTACTTGACAGCCCAGTAGCCGCTTATCGTGAACGGGTTTCCGTTTATGGTCGCCCAGCCTCCGGACGAGGTCATGTTGCTGATCGTGCCTGTCGCGACTGTCGTTCCGCTGTCGGAGTATGCTGTGAACGCGACGGACTTTACCTTCTTCGAGTCGCGGTTGTTGATGTTCCACGTCAGCTTGCAGTGCTGCGCCATCTCCTTGCGCTTGGCGTCGATGGCTGCGCCCGTGGATGATGCGTAGGGGTCTCCTGTCACGCTGTTGTCGTAGAATGTGCTCTTTGCCGCGTCCGGCACCGACAGGAGTCCGAGGTCCTGCGTGGTGTTGTCGTCGAATGTCACGACGGCCTTCACCGTCGAGCAGGCGCACGGCAGGAACTGTATGTAGTACCGCGCGTTCTGCACCGTGCCTATCGCCGAGCCGTACCATACGTATCCGATTGAGAGGGATACGATGTCCACGTCCTGCGCGGTCGCGTAGGTGACTGTGTAGATGCCGTTCGGCACCACGTAGCCGTAGCTCGTCGCGTCGTCCACCTCGCCCGTCTTCTCTGGTCTCCCGACGAATCCCGGGTCGCCGTCGATGTTTCTCGGTATGCCGTGGCCTCTGTATTCGGTGTATGCGCCCGTCTGCGACGGCAGCGTCGTGACCGCCGCCGTGCCGGTGTTGGCCGTGCCGGTCGAGGTTGTTCCGATGAGGCCCGTGTACGAGTCCTGCTTCTTGTAGATGTTGTAGTAGTCCGGCGCGGGGTTCTGCGTTGCGACGGTCAGCTTCACCGAACCGCCTTCCGGCCACGGCGTGTTGTATGTCACCTTGTACGGGTCGGAGGGACGCGACTCCACGCCGTCCTTCACCGCCGTCACGATGTAGTATATCGACTTCTGCGGGCCGCTTCCCGTCCACGATCCCGCCGGAAGCATCTCAGCGTTCGTTATGGTCGGCGTCTCCGGGAGCGTATCGTGTCCGCAGTTCTCGAAGTCCACTATCTCGTACCGCCAGTCCGTGTCGCCGTGTCTCGCGATCCGCGCGAACGGGAACGACTGGTGCGCCATGAACAGCATGTCGCCCGACTGCTCGGTCGATATCTGGCCGAAGTCCGATCCCGAGTACGGAATGTTGTCTATCGTGTCCTTCAGGGTTCCGTCCTTGGCGAAGACGTAGCACTTGTTGCCGTATTCGGATGCGGCGAGCAGGAGGATGTAGCCGTACTCGTTCTCGTATGTGAACGGCAGTAGACGGTAGTCGGTTATCTCTTGCGCGTTTAGTATTGTCGACACGTCCGCGATCTGCACCGTGCCGCGCCGCTTGACGATGCAGCCCTGGCGCTTGACGACGAAGTTTTTCAGGACGCTTGCGCCCGCGTAGTACTTCGCGAGGTCGGCGCGTCCCATGAGCCGCCTGTCGAGCTGTCCTCCGTTGAATGTCCTCTGCGATAGCTTCCAGAGCATGCCGGTCTCCTTTCTCCTTCGGCCTTAGTCCGCGAACAGTCCGTCAAAGTGCCTTGATCGGCCTCCGCCGTACAGCATGCTGTCCGCGAGCTCGTTGTCTCCGTACGCCTCGTCAGGCGTGTTCACGCTCTTGGCGTCGCATGCCTTGGCGTCCTCCAGCGCGTCGCGGTAGAGTTGCTCCTGTAGCTGCCGCTCGGACGGCTTCTCCGCGACCGATTTGGCCGTATCCGCCGCGAGCCTGAGTATGAACGCCCTGTACGCCTTGGGATGCCACGCCGCATAGTCCGCGACGTCCTTCACATAGACGATGCGCGTTATCTGCTGCGCGGCCCTTATTTCGCGTCCGCACACCTTCCACTGCGAGACCTTGCTGTCCGTTCCGTACACCGCCGACACGACGAGGCATCCCTTGGGCAGCGCCGCCACGAACGGGAACGCCTTGTCGCCGTCCTGCCGCGCACCCTCGCAGAGCACCTCCGCCTCGGCGAAGCTCCAGTCGTGGGACGCGAGCACCTCCTTGCGGGCGATTTCCTTGAGGCGGTCTATCTTGTCTGTCAGCGACTTCATACTCCTGGGCAGCGCCGCCTCGGACGCGAATGCGCCCCTGATGAGCGCCAGTACCTCGGCGTCCACTGGATCCGTCACGCTCGTCGATTCGAGGTCTGCCGTCCTCGCGGCCTTGAGTCTCGCTCGGTAGTGCTGCTCGTATACGTTCACCATCTCCGGCGCCATTCCGCATGCCGCCGCCAGGTACTTCGCGCAGAGCGCGATGTGTGCCGCCTTGGTGAGCCCGTCCATCGCCGCGATCTTCGTCGTGAGTGGCGTCTGCGCGTTCCATGTCGAGTCGATCCACTGCCAGTCGTGGATGCGCTCTATCTCGCCGTAGGCGTCCGCCTTGACCGCCTCTACGCGCTGCGTGTAGATCGTGTATGCGTTGAGGAGCCCGTCGTCTCCGCTCTTGAAGTTCGCCACAAGCTGCGCCAGCACCGGGTCGGTGTTCGACGCCAGCGACTGGTTGAGCTTTACCTTGCGCCATTCGGCAATCTTGGCGGTGTATTCCTGCAATCTCAACTGCGCGAAGTTCGCGTCGAGCCCCAGCGCCGGTGCGACATGCGCCGTCGCGAGACATTCCGCAGCGTCCTCGAGGAGCGGATCGAGCCCGCTCGTCTCGCAGGTCGCCTTCACCTCGTTCTCTGCCGCAACGCTCGCCTCGTTCACAGAGTTGGCGAACGCGGTTATCGAGAACGGCAGCGGCGCGTCGCCTCCGTTCGTCACGAACGGGAAAACCCGCCTCATCACTCTCTGGGCGATGGTGTAGAGGCTTGTCGCGCCCTGCTCATAGCTGTAGACGCGGACGTACGGGCAGACCTGCGCCACCTTCGGGTGGGCGCTGTCGGAATACCAGTAGTCGTCGGCGTCGGTCGCCTCTATCGCGGGCGAGAGTCTTACGGCGAACTGGTAGGCTTTGCCGTATTCCCAGCCGTTCTCGGCGTACGCCTGCGCGAGCGCGTCGAATGTCTGCGCCCCCAGGAGTGGCTGGAGCTCCAGCCTCGCGCCTTCCGGAATCGTAAAGTCGTTGAACTGCCATGTGACGAGCTGCCCCACCGCCCACCTGACGGTGTTTGTTGAAACGGCGAGGAGCGTCCTCGTCGTTGAGTTCTCTCCATCGACGGCGGCGATTGCCGCGAGCGAGACGGGGTTTGAGCCGCAGTTGTTCGTGGTCGGGTGGCATTTCGCCGTTATCGCACTCACCTTGTAGCCGACGTTGGCGAATAGCGAGCGACCAAGCGAGAACTTCCACATCTGCGATATCTGGCTTCCCGCCGCGTCCGACTCTCCGGTTGTTGCGAAGAGGAATGGCAGCGCAAAGTTGTTGCATACGGCGTCCAGCCCTTCGCTCAGATCTTTCACCCTAGCTTCCCTTAGCCTTGCCTGATACTGCTGCTCGAGGAGCGCCGAGGCGTTCGCATCGAGTCCGCAGGCTTGCGCGAGCTTCGCGACCACGAGCGCAATGTGGGCCGGATATGCGTTGTGCGCCGTCAGCGTCTGCGATGTTGTGTCAAGTGGCGCATTCCATCCGTGTGCCACATTGATTTCGCGGGCAGCCTCCGCCTTGATCTGCGTTGCCCTGTTCGTGTAGACTGCGAATGCGTTTACGAGCCCCGGATCGTCCGCCTTGAAATTCGCCAAGAGCTGCACGAGCACCGGGTCGTTTTCGGTCTTAAGCGATTTGTTGAGCGCGATTTTTCGCCACTCCTGAATCCTCGCCGCGTACTCCTGCTCCTTCAGCTGGATGTAGTTCGCGTCGTATCCGTTCCTTGCCGCCGTTCGTGTCTGGCAGAGCGCCGCCGCAGCCGCAAGCGCGATCTTGTCGAGCGCTGTTCCGTTCGCGATCTCCAGCGTCGCCCTGACCTCATCGCAGCACTTCTTCATCTCGCCGGTCGAGTTCTCGCCGGCGGCTATGTCCGTCTCGGCCGCGTTGCGTCTCACCTCCGTGACGAGCGCGTTCGACTCCTGTATCTTGAGCTGCACGAAGTTGGCGTCCATTCCGCAGGCTTCGGCGAGCTTGGCGACCGAAAGCGCGGTCGATGCGTCCTTCTTTGCGCCTGTGAGCGCCGCCGAGCCTGTTATGCCGAGCAGCTCCCTTATCGTCGCGTCGCTGTCCGACTTCACGTTCGTTGCCCTCTGGGTGTAGACAGTGAACGCGTTCAAAAGCCCCGGATCGTCGCTCTTGAAATTTCCCACGAGCTGGGCCAGCACCGGATCGGTGTTTGACGCAAGCGCCGTGTTTAGCGCATTCTTCCTGTATGTCTGGAGCGCCGCCTGGTACTGCTGCATCTTGAGCTGCACGGCGTTCGCGTCGAGTCCGCATGCCTGTGCAAGCTTCGCGACCGAAAGCGCGGTCGCGGCCTCCGCCGCTGCGCCTGTGAGCGTCGTTCCTGCCGCGATGCCCAATTCGTCCTTGACCGTCGCCTCGCTGTTTGTCTTTACCGCCGTCGCCCTCGCGGTGTAGACAGTGAACGCGTTCAGCAGTCCCGCATCGTCGTTCCTGAAGTTCGACACGAGCTCCGCCAGCACCGCGTCCGTGTTCGACGCAAGTGCCGTGTTCAGTTTCAGTTTGCGCCACTCGGCTATCTTGGCCGTGTACTCCTGCATCTTGAGTTGTGCGAAGTTTGCATCGTAGCCGCAGGCCTCGCCGTATCTACCCCAGCAGAGCGCCTTGGCCGCCGCCATGGCGAGGGCGTCGGGCGTAGTGCCCGCTGCGATGTCGAGCGTCGCCTTTACCTCGTTGATGCAGGCGGTCATTCTCGTCCCGGCGGGTGTTCCGTCGATGTCCTCGTTGAGCTTTGTCTTGCGGTAGTCCACGATCAGCTTGTCGTGCTCCTGCTGGGCGAGCTGCACGGCGTTCGCGTCGAGCCCGCATGCCTGCGCGAGCTTAGCGACGCTGAGCGCGGTCGCCGCATCCTTGGCGCGACCCGCGAGCGTCGTGTTCGCTGCGAGACCGAGTTCCTCCTTGACCGTTGCCTCCGAGTCGGATTTTACAGCCGTCGCCCTCTGCGTGTAGACAGTGAACGCGTTCAGGAGCCCCGGATCGTCGCTCTTGAAATTTCCCACGAGCTGGGCCAGCACCGGGTCGGTGTTTGACGCAAGCGCCGCGTTCAGTCTCGCCCTTCTGCATTCCGCTATGAGCGCGTTGTACTCCTGCATCTTGAGCGCGGAGAAGTTCGCGTCCAGCCCGCAGGCCGGGGCGAGCTTGGCGACACTGAGCGCGTAGGACGCTTCTTTCGCCGCGCCTGTGAGTTCCTCCCATGTCTCCATGCCGAGGACGTTCTTGACCGTCGCCTCCGAGCTGTTCCTGACGACCGGCGAGCGGCGCATATAGACCTCGTATGCGCTCGCCAGCCCCGTGTCGTCGCTCTTGAACGCGGCGACGAGCTGCGCCAGCACCGGGTCGTTGTTCGCCGCGAGGCGGCTGTTGAGGTCGAACGCCCGCGCCCTCGCGAGCTTCAGCTGGTACTGCTGCTCCAGCACCTGCATCTCGTTCGCGCCGAGTCCGAGTCCCGGGGCGACCTTCGATGCGACAAGCGCGACGAGCGCCGCCTTCTGCGAATCGGTAAGTGTCGATATGTCCAGGCTCATGTCAAACCTCCTGTAGCGCGGCCTCCACGACCGCGAGCTGTCCGGTCAGGTCGTTGGTCCAGATGTGCGATTCAAGCATCTCTCCGTAGGCTGTCTCCTTGGCTTCCTCGATCCTCGCGGCGAGCGTCTCCGCCGACACGGGGAAGCGCCTGTCGCCGCCGTCGAAGAATCCCCGCAGTGTCGCGAAGACCTCCTTCGCCACCGGGTCGGTCATTGTGTCAAGCTCCTCGTTGAACTTGACCTTGCGCCATTCCTCGATCTTCGCCTGGTACTCCTGCATCCTGAGCTGCACGAAGTTGGCGTCCAGTCCCAGCACCGGCGCGACCTTGGCCGTCGCCAGTGCCTCCGCCGCGCCCTCCAGTATCGCATCGAGGCCTATTGCGCCGCTCGTGCGCTTTACTTCGCTCTCCGCCGTAACCGACGCCTCGTTCACCGAGTTGGCGAACGCCTCCACGCTGAACGGCAGTGTCGCGCCGTCTCCCGCCGCTATGAACGGGAACACGCGCCTCATCACCTTCTGCGCCGTCGAGTAGAGGCTCGCCGCGCCCTGCGAGTAGTTGTACACCCTGACCGCCGGGCAGATGCCCGTGCGCGTCCCGCCGTTGTCCGTGTAGGAGTAGTTGGCCGAGTCTGCACTGAACTCCGTCGTCTCTATCGTCGGCGAGAGCTGCGCCTTGAACGTGTAGACCGGCACCAGCTCGTCGTTCTCGTAGAGCGACTGGAGCGACGCGAGCGTGTTGAGCCCCGTCACGAACTGGCAGACGAGCAGGTTGCCGACGGGTATCTCCACGTCGTCGAAGTGCCACGTCACCATCGAGTGCGCGGGATACGGCTTCTGCGTGTTCTTTGAGCAGGCGATCAGCGTCTGCGTGTCGCCGCTCTTCTTGAACAGCACCAGCTGGTAGTCGTTCTGGTCGGTGTTTGCGGAGTGGACGCGAACCGTTATCGCGCTCACGCGGTTGTCCACCTTCGCCAGCATGGATGAGCCGAGTTGGAACTTGCACAGCGTCGAGGTGCGCTGCGTCACGTCGGAGTTCTCTCCGGTCGTGCCGAACACGAACGGTATCGTGAAGTTGTCGCAGATTTCATCGATTCCGTCGGAGAGGTCTTTGATTCGCGCCTTCAGGAGCTTGTCACGGTAGAGCGCGTCCATCGCCTGCATGTCGGCCATGCGTCCCGCGATGGGCATCGCAAGCTCCCTCGCGAGGCAGTACACGAGCGCACCCCTCGCCCCCGCCGGCCACTGCGCGATGTTGTCCGCGCTCGACAGGCCGTTGACGAACCGCCAGCCGTGCGCACCCAGCACCTCGCCGAGCGCGACCGTCCAGGCGTGTTTGCACTTCTTCCACTCCGGCGACGTGTCGGTTTCCGCCGTTGTGGTCGTCGGGACGTCCAAGTCCTGTCTCAGGAGGTAGAACGCCTCCTGGCATACGTTCAGCTGCTCCTGAGTCCAGCTCATCTTACTTCACCCCTTCTATCACCTTCTCCGCGACGGTGCCCACGGCCTCGCCGACGGAATTTACGACCTTGGCGTTCTCCTTCGATAGGTCGCTCGATACGCGCCCGAGCTTCAGCTTGATCTCGCCTATCTCGGCCATCATCGACTCCATCTCGGTCGATAGCCCGAACATCCAGTATTCGACCATCCAGCCCTTGTCGGCGAGGAACGGCTTGCCCTTGTCGTCCGTCGCGATCTTCCCGTCGACGACGACCGGCTCCTTGTAGACGCGATCCACCGTCACCGAGCGGCAGCCGCACTGGACGAGTATCGCAATTATGAACGCGGTTATGATGAGCGCCTTGACGATCATCTCAGTCATCGTGTCGGGCCCTTTCCAGTTTATCCAGCCGAACGTCCTCAAGGCCGCCCATTCGAGCGCCGCCTTCCACTTCGGCCAGCCCATCGCCACGAGTCCGTCGCGGTAGTCTGCGTCGGCCTTCGAGCGCTTCATGCCGCCCAGGATTCCGCGATACACCGCGTCGTGGTAGATGGCGACCGGCATGCGCGTCGTCGTCATCGGATGTCCGCAGACCCTCCACAGGAAGCGCGGTATGCTCGCGCCGTCCGTCTCGAAGCCCGACGGTATCACGAAGTACTCTCCGTGCACCTCGACCTTCCACGGGCAGACTACCTTCCAGCTGTCCGTGCCGGTGACCGGCTCCAGCCTCGGCGCGTTCTCGTACGAGAAGATTCCCTTGATTCCGTTCATTTTCAGTTTCCTCCTGTTGCGATCTTGATAATCCATGTCACGAGCGAGGCGACCATGGCGCCGATGACACCATAGATGGACGACCGCACCGACTCCTTGCCGACGATTTGGTAGAGGGTTTTCTGTATTGCCTCCACCTTCGCCTTGATTTCGTCGATCTCCTCCTTGCGCGTCTCGTCGCGAGTCTCCAGGCGCGTCAGCGACGTCTTGATCTCGTCAAGCGTCTCGAACACGCGCAGAAACTTCCCGCCTGTCGATCCGGTCGTGTTGCTCATCTCTCCTCGCCTACCTTTCGATGACGGCGTAGATGACGCCGTTGGTGGAGCCTGCGCCCTCGGCGAAGTATACCGAGCCGGGCAGGATGTACTCCGCCTTCGCGACGGATATGGTGTTCGTCACCGTCGCGGACGCGACCGTGTTGGTGTGCGCCTTCGTCCCCGCGTATGCGACGGACTTCACCGTGAACGCCTGCGCCGTGCCGGTCTTGTTCGCGGCCATCACCGCGACGACCTTGCCCGGGCCGATGTCCCTCGGCTCCTGCGAGAGCGTCGTCACTATCGTGTCCGCGGCCGCCACAGCCGCAAACAGCCCCACCAGTATCATTATTGACTTCATTGTTCGTGCTCCTTTCTCGCTTACTCCATCTCCGACTCGGCGAGGATTTCGCCAACGAGGTCGCCGCTCACCTCCAGCGCCTCCTGGATGCGCGCGATCATCTCGGTGAACTGCGCATTGTCGCTCCTGATGTCCTGCGCCATCGTGAAGAGGTCCCAGTACAGCCCTCCCGCCGTGTTTTGCAGGAAGTCCCGCAGCCTGAAGTAGAGTCCCCGCTTGTTGAGCGCGTTGACGAGTTTGAGTTTCGAGTATACCTTCACTTCCATAGGAAGCCTCCTTCTATTTGTACTGCCGGGCTGTGTTCCTTTTTGGCCGCCATGAGCCAGCCCTTTCTGCTCATCAGCGAAAGATAGTCCCCAAGCTCCCAGTGCGCGGAGAGCTCGTCGATGTTCCTGGCTATTCCGCGCCATATCCTGCGGTAGAGCCTGATGTGATCCGGGTAGACGGTGAAGCCGCATACGTTCACTCCGCGCGTCTCGGTCGCGAAGATTTGCCAGTCGCCCTTGACGCTGCATCCGATACCTTCGAGCCACCGCTCCACGACTGGCCTCAAGTTCCGCAAGGTGTTCTTGTAGTACGAGAAGAAATTGTGGTTATCCATGTAGACGAATCCCGCCGACACGTTCTTGTACGACAGCGCCAGCGCGTACAGCGGCGTCAGCACGAGGTTTGCGAGCGCGTGGCTGAACGGGTATCCTATCGGCAAGCCTTCCCACGCCGAGTCCAGCACGACCTCGAACATCCATAGCGTCCGCCCGTCCTTGAGTATCGTCCTCAGGCGCTCCATCACGACTTCCTTGCGGATGTGTCCGTAGTATTGTTTTATGTCGAAGAAGTAGCACCAGTCCGCCTCGCCGTTCTTGTTCTGGCGGACAAACTCGGCGACCTCGCGCATCGCCCTGTGTCCGCCGTATCCGATCCTCGACGAGTAGGAGTGGTTGTGTATCCTCGCCTCGATGAGCGGGCCGCAGACGAGCCACATCGCTATCATCGCGATGCAGGCATTTATGGACGGCACCTGGAGCTTGCGCCATTTGCCCGACTCGAAGATGGTGTAGCGCGAGGGTCTGCCTATGAGCCCCTTGAAATCGCGCCGCATCCACCCGAGCAGGAAGTCCGCGTAGCTCCAGGACGCCTCCACCCTCGCCGCAGGTTCCCGCGTCGAGTTGTATTTGAGAATCGCCTCGAAGACGTTCTCGCGCGTCATGATGCGCTCGTCCGTATGTCCGTACCGCTTCATGCCGCCATTGTTCCCTTTTGCGCCAACCGCTTTTCGACTCGGAGCGCGTCCGCTCCGCCTACTAGCCGGGCGAGGAACCTTGGCCTTTCGGCCAATCCCCCTCGCTTTGGGCGTCTTTCACCGCGACCCTTAGCTCGCATCCGGCGAGGGGTGCCAGTCGCTTTGAGTGGTGTTTCAGGTTCAGATGCAGCCCGGGCCGCCGTCTTGCGACGGTGTGCAAACCATGTAGTTGAAATCGCCCTTGACGCTGAGTGAAGGCGCGACCGCCAGTTGTTGCCGTTCGAGTTGCCGAGCGCGTTGTTCGCGTTGAGCGTCACCGCACCGAGGTCGCCCCCGTTGTTACGGTTGTTGCCGCGCGCCACGAGGTAGTAGGACCGGCGGAACGCTTGAGCTGCTGTCTTATCTGGCTTCATCCCCATTTTTTCTCCGCCATAGAGAAGGTTTCGGGGCGGTATTTCAATCTCGCCCCTGACCCGCCCGTCGGCGCGTCGTTCGTCACTCCGCGCCGGTGGGTAGAAAGGAAAGGCGCGACCGCCAGGCGTAGCCGTCCGAGTAGCCGAGCGCGTTGCCCGCGCCGAGCGTCACCGCACCGAGGCCGCCCCCGCTGTCACGGTGGTTGCCGCGCGCCACGAGGAAGCAGGACCGGCTAATGATGGTCTTGTTCACCTGTAGCTCCCACTTCTCGCTGTCGAACGCCTCCGCCGTCTCGACCGCCGTTATGCAGCGGTAGAGCTTGCCGTCGTACACCGCGTACGCGTTGACGGCGTATGTAGCCGACGACGAGTAGTTGGCGATTGCCGACGGTGCCGATCCCTGCCAGTGCGCGTCCTTGGTCGCGTAGTTGACGTTCGTTGTCGTCTGGTCTGTGCAGAACAGCTTCGCGTCGCGCATCACCTGCGTGTCGTCGAGGCCTATGCGCTTGTTGCTGCCGACATTGAACGCCACCCAGCGGTAGCCGTTCGCCGTCATGTTCTCCACGTCCGACGAGCCCGGGTTGTAGTCCAGGCGGTCTATCGCCACGACATAGCGGTTGCGCGTAGTCGAGGTCGGGACGCCCTCGGCGTCCGTCGTGGTGATTCGCTCCATTATCGAGGTGTAGTTCGGGAACATGCAGCCAGGGGCCGACCATGTGCCGCCCTCGATGTCGAGGAAGTTGAAGTTGAATTCCGACGAGGTGCGGTTCTGCCCGCCGAGCTTCACGCCGAGGTTGGCGATGAAGTCGGTCGTGCCGTTTGCCTGCTGCGCCTGCGCGGGGTTCGTGTTCGTTGACACGCCTCTCAGCTGGCTCTGCGAGTCAACGCCGAAGAGCAGGTATGCGAGGTCTTCGATGAGCGAGATCATCGGCAGGTCGATCATCGACATCGCGCGGCTGTCGCTGTTCGCGGGAACCGTCAGGAGTGTCGCGTCCGTGTCCGGATCCGTCACGGTTATCGTCGCCTTGTTGACGTTGCGGCACCTTCCGAGGAAGCCCTCTCGGGTGTTGCCGACCTCGTTCGAGCCGTCCGCCTGGCTCTTCGCCATCGAGTAGGAGACGCCGCCGCAGGTGAGCGACACGTTGTTGATCGGATAGCGCGAGACGTATGCGTACGGAACCTCCTGTTCGGTGAAGCTCTCTCCGTCGCGGATGTAGCGCACGAAGGCCGAGTGCAGGTGGTAGTCCGGGTCCGCCTTGGTGTTGCAGAACCAGCGGATGACGCACTTGACCGTCTTGTGTCCCGTCGTCTCTCCGTAGTCGTTGTGTATCGGCACCTCGACGTCCTCGAAGGTCGTCTTCACGTACACCGGCGAGAAGCGCACGAACTTGTTGGTGATCGTGCTAGAGTCGCCCACGTAGTTGACGTCGACGATCTTCTCTTCGCCCAGCACCTTCAGGAGCGAGAATATGTCTGTGTCGGTCGCGCTGCCGTAGGCGAGCTCCTCCGTGCAGTCGGCTATCGTCTCGGCGGTCGACGGAACCGTCCACACTCCCACCTTCAGTCCCGCGTCGCGGACGAACGTGTCGTTCGTGTTGTAGTAGCCGAGGTATGTGCGCGTTCCGGTGGCCGAGGTCACCTTCTGCATGAGCCAGCTGTCGCCGGAGTCCGATGCCGTCGATGTGTACGGCTGGACGCGGGCTATCTCCACCGTCGTGCCGGAGCCGGACATCTGGTGCGTCCTGAACTGCACGGAGCGCGAAGTGCCCGACGCAAGCGTTATCTCCACGGGCGATGCGCGGTATGCGCAGGTCGCGGAGTGTCCGAGGACGAGCGAGACCGTCGCGGAGACCGGGTTCGTCTCCGGTACGGGCACGACGATGTTGGTTATGAAGTCCTCCAGCTTGTCGAGCGTCACCTTTAGCGGCGCCATCAGGTAGCCGGGAACCGACACCGCGACGTATGCGCCCGCGAGGATCTCGGCCCGCTCGGTCGCGTCCGTCGGCAGATCATACGCCGCGCCCGGCACGTTCACTTCCACGGTCATCAGCATCGAGCCGTCGATGCTCCACTCGGGACTGCCCGCGAGCGACGCGATTGCGGCGGGCAGGTTCGAGAGCGCCTTTGTCTCGGGCACTGTTCCGCCCATCGAATGCACGGTGTCGAAGCTGCGCGACACCTTCTGTTTCAGCGTCTCGATTTCGTTCAAGACGGCATCAAGCCCTGTTGTAGCCATAGTTTATCTCCCTTAGGGTTTTTATTATTAGTGCCGCAGCGCCTTCCGTGTTGGCGCGTATGGCGTTCGCGATGTATGTCGCAAGCTGTATGTTCGTTCCGGTCATGTCACACTCCCTCCAGTGCTGCCACTATGGGCGTGAAGAATTCCGTCTGCTCCTCGTAGGCGTCCGCGATCTCCGACAGGCAGTTGTTGAGTCCGCTGTTCTCTCCTATCCACTCCTCCTCAGTGCCGGTGTAGCCGTGCTTCACGGCGATCTCGTATGTGGAGAGGCCGTTTACGCCGTCTACGCCGTTTGCTCCGGTCGCGCCGGGTATTCCTTGCCTACCTTCCGGGCCGGGCATTCCGCGTTCGCCTTGCTGGCCGCGTTCGCCTTGGATTCCGCGTTCTCCCTGTTCGCCTTTCTCACCGCGTTCGCCTTGTTCGCCCTTCTCGCCGCGTTCGCCCTGCAAGCCGCGAATGCCTTGTACGCCTTGCAAGCCGCGTTCGCCGCGTTCGCCCTGTTCGCCCTTCTCGCCGCGCTCGCCGCGTTCGCCTTGCAAACCGCGCTCGCCTTGGATTCCGCGTTCGCCCTGTTCGCCTTTCTCGCCTTGCAGCGACACTGCCTTGCCGTCGGCATCGAAGTTGAGGGGTGCCCATTCCATCTGCGCCTGTCCGGACGCAACGATCCAGCGGTTGCCGGTCGCGACTATCCGCGACACGTCGTCTATCGTCTCGACCGTGAGGCTTTCGCCGTCGACGATGTAGGCGTCGAGCGCCACACGCGCCTTCGGGCGCTGCCTATCGTTCCACGTGTAACAATTTCGGGCCTGCTGGTTGTTCAGGTCGAGGACGAGCTCTCCCGAGTCGTCGTCCGGTACCGTCATCTGCACGGGAACGAGCGACCCCGCCCTGCGCTGGAACAGCACCAGCACGGGGTTCGTCCCTTCGTATCCGGAGAGGGCGACGCTCACCGTCTCTCCGACGAACATCGCGCCGTCCTGGATCAGCGTCCCGGACTTCGCGTCAACCTCGAATGTGACTTCCTTCGCCATCTCTCCTCTCCGTCTCTTTCTTTACCTGTCGAAAAGCTCTTCCTTTTCGGGCTTCGTCTTTTGGGTCTTCTCCTTGCCCTTGGGGTCGCGCTGCTGTCCGCCCTTCGCGGCGGGTTTCTCCTTGTCGGTCGGGAACTTCCAGCCGAAGCTGTCGCACCACAGTTCGGCGAGCTTCGCTATTCGCTGCTCGTCCGTGTATTTGGGGTCTGTCTTGTCCGACACCTCCGCCGGTATCGTCGCCCCGTCGTCTATCAGCCTGTTGATCGCCTTCATCCACTCCGTCTCGTTGACGAGCGAACGCTTGAACGCCTCTAGTCTCGCGTCGGACTCCTTCTCGAAGTCCGGCACCGGCGCGTCGGGATTCTTCACCGACGCCTCGTCGATGACGAAGTGCGTCCTTATGCGGAAGTCCTTGGCGTAGCCGTCGGCGAGCTCTATCTCCTCGCCTGGCGTCACTATGCCGAATCCGTCAACTTCGCAAGCCGATATGCATATTGCCTTCATTGCCCCTGGTCTCCTCTCGCGGCCCTTCCTTGAAATGCCCTCCGCCCCGTGGAAGGACCGTCTTCTTTCCGAGGCGGAGGGTGGTGTGTTTAACCAATCTTGGGCTGGGCCATCGTGAGGTCGATGTCGTTCTCGGCATCGTTCTCGAGGCCGACGGTCAGCACGGGCGCGAGCGCGTTGGTGCCGTCCGTGAACTGCGTCGTGATCTTCACTTTGACGCGCACGTACTGCTTGAGGCCGGTGCGCGGCAGGAGGAAGAACACGAGGCGTCCGTTCTTGTCGACGCCGGTCGCGCTGCCGCTGGCAGAGGCGACGTCGTTCCACGTCACCTTGTCGGCGGAGCTCTCCAGGACGACCGTCGCGGCGCCTGCGCCGTATGCGACTGCGTTCTCGAGCCACGCGGCGATGCCGAGGTCCTTGGAGTGGTCGCGGCCCCAGCGCTTGAAGTCGCGGATGTCGGACTCCTTGTAGCCGGTGAAGTCGTCGGCCTCGGCGACGGACCAGGTGAGCGTCGTCGAGGCGACCGTCGCCTTGAGGAACGTGCCCTTGGCGCGGGCCGTGCCGCCGACGGTGCCGTCGGTGGTGAGTTTGTAGATGGCTCCGGTTGTCACGTCGCTGTAGGTGAGCGCGGCCACCGTGGCGGCTGTTGCCTCGGTCACGTTGCATACTGCGGAGTTGTCGACAGCCTCCTCGCGGAGGAACAGATCTTCGACTGCTGTGTTGTGCATTGTCTTTTTGTCCTTTCCCTTTGTTGCCTTAGGCGACGAGCTTCTGCGCGAAGGCCTGCGACTCGTTGAGCCTGACCTCCTTGCCGAAGAGCATGCGCTTGTGGGTGGTGTCGATGTCCTCGTCCTTGAAGGCGTTCTGCCACTTCAGCGAAGCGAGGAGGATCTTGATTTCCGTCCAGAGCTTCGGCTCCATGTAGAGGATCGTCTTCTCGCCGGGACCCGCCTTGACGAGGTCGGTGAAGCGGATGAGCTTCTCAAGGAGCTCCTTCGCGTAGCCGCTCGCGGTGGCGATCTTGTCGACGGGGATGTTGACGAGGCGTCCGGCCTTGGTCGGGTTGACGACGTTGAGGCCGCCGTTCCACGTGAACACGCGCTCGAGGTACCAGATGGTGCCGCCGTTCTTGGGGTCCTTCTCCGGGACGCGCTCCATCTTCTCGCCGAAGTCGAGGCCGATGTTGGGCACGTCCTTCGGGTAGAAGGGCTTGACGCCTTCCTTCGAGAACGTGACCGCGAAGATGTCGCGGAGGTTCGCGATGTCGCCGGCGGTCGACTTGTTGCAGGCGGACGGGAACAGGTCCATCGTGCGGGTGGAGTAGTCGAGGTCGCTGCCGTAGGACGAGCCTATGGTGCCGTAGAACGTCGCGAGGCCGTTCATGCCCTTGATGTCCACCTTGCGGCTTCCGTAGAGCATGTCCATGACCATCAGCTCGCCGAGCGAGGCGACCTGGGCGCGGATCTCCTTGCGGAGGAACTCCTCTGCCGTGCCCGCCTTCTTGTGGCGGAGGTAGCGGTCCTCGAGGATGCGCATCATCGCGTAGCTCTCGCAGGGCGTGACGCTCTTGATCTGGCTGGAGCGGCCCGAGGGGACGCGCCCTTCGCCCATCATGTGGTGGCGGGCCTTGGGCTTGCCCGTCTCGTACTCCGCCTCATCGCGGTCGGTTTTGGTGGACGGATAGAACTTCACGTCCGATATGAGGTCGTCGTGATTGTGAATCTCGTCGACCACGATTCTCTCGATGCTGGACTTGTTCTCGAACGTTTCGCGCAGGTCGTTCAGAGAAATGCCCTCACCGGGGTTGATTTCATTAGCCATTTATTGACCTTTCTGTTTTTTGTTGTTTTTTTATCCCGACCTGCGACATGCGAGCCGGAAATCCCCTATTCGATTCCGAGCGCCTTGGCGAGGCTCACCTGCCCCTCTCCGCCTCCTGCGCCCGCGCCTCCTGGCGGCGTGTCCGCCTTGACCTTCCCGCCCACGTACTTCATGAGCGCGAGGAACTCCGGGTCGCATCCGAGCTCCGAGTTCCTTATGACCTCCCACATCGTGCCGCCCGGTTTGAAGAAGTGCTTCACGCCCGCGCCGATGTCGTCCCAGTCCTGCTTGTGCGGATACAGCTTCTCCGCCGCGTCGTTCATCGTCTTGATGTCCGCGATGCGCTTCTCCGCCGCAGCCTTCGCCGCCTTGACCTGCTCCATCGCCAGTGCGTTCGCGAGCGTGTTCGCCTGCTCCGGCCTGATGCCAGCAGCCTTGAGGTGCGGCAGCATGCCCTTCATCATCTCCTGCGAAAGCTCCAGCTTGTCGTCGCCCGCAGCCTTCTTCACGTCATCGCTCGTCGTGATGCCCTTCAGGTAGTCCTCGTCGGAAATCTCCTCGACGGGCTTCTCCTGCTGCTGGGTTTGCTCGGTCGTCTGCTGTTCGGTTTCCTCGGTATGGTTCGCAATGGCCGATTTGACCTCGGTCGTCTGGGTGGCCTGCTTCTGCTCGCCGCCCTTCTGCGCCGTGGTTTGTTCGGTCTGCTGCTGTTCGGTCGTCTGGGTTTGTTCGGTGGTCTGCTCCGTGGTCTGGGTCTGCTCGGTCGTCTGCGTCTGCTGCGTCTCCGCGCCGCCACCGCCTCCGCCTGCTTCGTCCATTAGGCGGCAGTCCTGCCACCTGAAGATGAGTTTATGCATTACTTGGTCTCCTTTCTGGCTTTTGCCAAAATCTCCGCCCAGTCGTCGGTCTCCCCTTGGTAGAACCGGCGCGTCAGCTCCGCGAACACCTTGGGCGCTCTGTTCGCGACGAGCAGCATCGCCTTGATGTCTCCGATCATCGCAATCTTGCCCTGCGTGAAGGCATCTATCTCCTCGGTGCCGTAGTTGAGTCCGCCGAAGCGCGTCTCCAGCTCCGCGAGGAACTCCACGAAGTCGTCGTTCGCGAGGAGCCTGTCGAACCAGTCCCTGCGCCTCTCGAGCTCGTTCGCCTGCTCGAGCGTGAGTTCGGGATCCTTCCCGCCCCTCTCGAACAGCGCGTCCAGTGTTCTCTTCTTCTCGCTCGTCACTTGAGTCCCTCCGCTATCGCGCCGCCCACGTGCGCCTTGTCCGTCGGTATCTCCCCGACCTGCTTCGCGGCAGCCGCCATCGCCGCCACCTGCTGCATCTGCGCGTTCTTCTCCATCGCGGCCTTCACCTCGGCGCGGTGCGTCTTGACGTCCTTGTCGTCCTTGTTGACCGTCTCGGGCACGTTCAGCATCTGCCCGATGAGCTTCAGTGTAGCGTCGCAGTCGATTAGGTCAGCCGGATTCTCCGTCGCGTCCTGCTTCATTGCGGCGAGCGTTCCCGCGAACGCCACATACTGCTGGACGCTTGTGAGTGCACCCGCCTTCTGCGCGAGCGCGATCTGCGAGACGTATTCCACCTCAACGCCGTTTATGATGCCGCTGTTGGCAAGTGTGTCCCTGTCCTCGTCGGTGAGCGTCGTCTTGTCGTTGTCGAAGGTGTATTTGCAGACCGTCTTCACGAGCGGGTCGAGCATCTCGATGTTGAGGTTGATGGTTATCGCGCCCAACTTCGCGAGGTTCTCGGTCTTGAGGTATTCGATCTCCGTCGCGGTCTTTACGCCCGGATTGTTCTTCTGTGAGTCGATGACCGCGAACGCGTCCACGTAGAAGAGCTGCTCCAGCTCTTCCTTCGACTCGACGATGCACTGCCTTGTGTCGCTCGCGTCGGGCAGCGTCTGGAAGATCGGGACGACGCGGTTGTTGACCTGCTCGCCCGTCTTCACGATGTTGACGCCTTTGCGCCCGAGCTGTATGCGGTTCTTGAACTCCGCCGTCGCGACGACCGGCTGCTGGCTCCTGACGCCCGTTATCCTCAGCTCATCCGACTTGAAGGTCTGCACTCCGCGAGCGTTGTAGATTCCGTCCACGCCGCGTCCGAGTCCGTACACGTCGCCCTGCTCGTAGTCGAGCCTCGGCGCGATGATGGGATTGTGCTTAAAACCTGCGACGCGCAGAATTCCGCACCTCTCGCCCTGGCGCTTGTCCTCTTTGCCTGCGCCCTTCATGAAGTAGACGCTCCGGTACTCGAAGCTCTCGTCCACGTCCGCAGCCTTCGCCGCCGGGTCGAACTTTCTTGCGAAGCCTTGCGTGTTCGGCTCGATTAGGTTCCAGAGCTCCAGCCTCTTGGTCGAGCCCTTCTTTGCTAGGTCCTTCACGTATTCAGGCGTCTTGTCTTCGCCGAACTCCTCGATGATCTGCTCGGGCGTCCACGCGAACCGCCTCGCGACGCGGTTGACCATGTTGTCCCTGCCGATGTCGAGCGCGTAGGTGCCTATTCTCAGCGTCTGGAACGAACATGTCCTCTCGGCGTCCTCGCTCACTATCATGCAGCTGAAGCCTGCCCACATCACGTCCTCGAACATCTTGTAGCACTGCGCGTAGGCGTTCGCTCTCTGGAACGTCTTCTCGGTCGCTGTCTTGAGGTTGTTGAGCGCGACCTTGACTCCATGCTCGAGCTTCTCTCCGCCTGTCGCGGGCCGCAGGTCGAACCACTGCCTCGCGGGGCTTGTCAGGTTCGCCAGAAATCCGCTCGCGCTCTTGCGCAGTATCTGCACCGGCAAGGTCGTCAGCATCCTGTGGTCGTCGTCGAAGCGCCAGCCGTCCGCGATCTGCTCCACGCCCAGCTCCAGCCCCGGCACCGCCAGCGGCTTGAATTCCCTCGCCGCCTCCAGCAGTATCCCTTTGCGGCGCTGGAACCGGGTGAACATGTCGTTGCACCGGCGGTAGGCGTGTTTGCGTATCTCGCGGAAGTCCTCGGCCATCGCTTCTTTCCTCCCGGGCCTTACTGTCCGAGCTTCTGCTTGGTGTCGGTTGTTGCCGCCGCGTTCGTTCCGGCATAGCGACGGAAGGTGCTCATGATTCCGCTCGAACGCTGACGCGCCTGGTTCTGCGCCTCGACTTGCGCCTCGGCTCCCGTCGATATCGAACGGGCCACGGCGCTCGTGACCGAACTTGAATCAGCTCCGGCTCCGCCGCTCGTTCCGGCGTATGTGTATACCGGCGTTGTCTGCTGCTGTGCCGCGTACGAACCTCTGGATGATCCCATCGTCAAGTCCTCCTGTTTTGCCTTGGGGCACCTCGCCCGAAGGTCGCGGACATTATAGCACAGGGTTTGAAAAACGCGAGTTTATACCAAATCGCGACAGCGATGTCCCGATTCGCCCTCCCGAAGCCGCAAATCGCGTTTTCGCCCTACGGCCCAGCGGCTTTCGTCCGCTGTTGATAACTTTTTTTGATTTTGTGCTTGACAGGTTTTTGGAAGTCGCCCGATTTCCTGTCTGGGAACTTATCTTGCGAACATTCCATCGTCCGCGTCCGCGTCGCCTTCGTCCTCCTCGGATTCGCGCGTCTCCGGCCACGCGAGCTGCTTTGCGACGAAGTCGTCCAGCACGTCCGCGAGCGGGTCGAGCATGTCGTCGTGCTTGGAGTTCGGCCATACGAGGTATTCGTCGTCCACGAAGTCCTTGATGACGTCGTGCGCTTGTCCGTCGTGCTGCACTCTCATCACCTCGCCGTATTGCGGAAGCCATATCCTGCGCTGGGAGAAGAGCGCCTGCAGCCTGAGTATTCGCGCCCTCTTGTTGTCCTTCGTCCCTCGCGGCACCGCGACGAGCGGGAAGCGGTAGTTCTCCTTGTTCTGCACGTACTTGATGTGCGCCACGTCGCTCATGCATCCGACCTGCTCCCAGAATACCGCAATCGGCCTCCACTTGCGGTGGAGCCTTATTATCGCCTTGGTGCGCTCGTCGAGGTCCATCCTGTCGTGTACGCAGTCGAGTAGGTAGTAGTTGCCGTCCTCGCCGAGTCCGATCACCCACATCGTCGTGAAGTCCGAGTCCTTCTTCTTCGAGTTGGCGCCATCCACGAACGCGTAGATGTTCATCGAGTTGCGTGGTGGCCTCTGCGTGTAGACGGTGTCGGCTATCCATTCCTCCTTGAACGCAGCTGTCTCGCTAGTCACGGGGTTGCAATCGAGGAGCGCCGCAGCCGAGTATGGCCCGAGTTGCGCTCTCTGCTTGCGGTACCAGTCCGCGTCGTAGAGCTCCGGGAAGAGTATCTCCCATCCCTCTCCCGTCTCGCTTTCGTCCGGATCCAGCCTCGCCGGAAAGACCAGCTCCTCGAAGCGCGGGAAGTCCTCGTCCTTGTCCATTGCGTCCTTGATCCGTCCGATGATGTCGTCGTTGTGCCACCTCGTCGCGCAGACGACCACAATTCCGCCTCCCGCGTTGAGGCGCGTCATCAGGTCGTCCTTGAAGCTGTTCCACATCTTCTCGCGTATCGGCTTCGACTCCGCCTCCTCGCGGTTCTTGCAGTAGTCGTCGAGCGTTATCAGGTTGCCGCCCTTGCCGGTGATCGCACCGCCGAGGCCTGTCGCGTACACGGTCGACTGGCTTCCGTTCACGCTCCACTCCGCCGCGCTCGCCTTGCCCGCAATCGTGATCGACGGGAAGACCCGCCTGTACGCCTCGGAGCGCACGATCTCCTGCGCCTTCGAGCTGAAGCCTTCGATGAGCGACGCACCATACCCGCTCATGATGATGTTCGGTTCCTTTGCGGCGCACCGCCCGAGGAAGAACGGCGGGAGCGCTCTTGATATGATGTCGCTCTTTCCGTGGCGGAACGGCAGCGTCACGATGAGGTAGGTCGTCTTGCCTCGCTCGACGTAGTCGTCCACCGCTCTGGTGAGCCTTGCGCAGATCGCTCTCGTGTGCCGTCCGATCCTGAGCGGCATCGGCATCCACCAGCAGTAGGTCAAAAACGGCAGCAGGTCGCGCGTCGCCGCGCGTCTCAGGAGTTCCGCCCTCGCCTCGATTGGCGTTATCATACGTCGATGACCTCCCCGGTCAGCGCGGCTATTTTCTTGAGGTCGTCGTCGCTCATTCCCTCTACGCCTCTCGGCACGTAGTTGTCGGCCTTGCCTCCGTCCTTGAGGACGTGCTCCTCGGGCGCGAACTGTCCGGTCGCCTTGAGGTATATCTCGGTGCCCTTCAGTACCGCCGGAAAGAGCGCCTGCTTCTTCCCTTGCGCTTCCAGTACCGCCGCTCCGAGGTTGCGCCTCATCTTCTCGGCCATCTCGCGCTCCTCTGCGCTAATCCGCTGGCCCTTCAGCTTCTGTTCGTCGAGTATCAGCGACGCGATGTCCTCGCGCCCTGCAAGCCGCGACGCTCTCGCGTCCACCGCGTTGATCTCCTTCGGCGTCTTCGGGTCGCCTCCGAAGACCTCAAGGTATGCGTCGCGCTGCGGTTTCCCGTACGCGACCTTCATAGCGAACTCGAACTCCTGCAAATTTGGCTGTTTTTTCACCCTCGCTTCTCCCCGCTTGCGCCCACTGACGAAATTCCCGCTTTTTGGCGCGCGGCCTCGTTTTCCTCGCGCACGAGCCGCACCGCCTCCTGTTCCTCGCGCAGCCGCGCGGCCTCGCGCCGCCGGTGCTGCTCCTCGGCCCACTCCTCGAAGCTCTTCTCCTTCCATTGGTCGACCCATAGCTTCGCTAGGTCCTTCACGCTGACCGCGTTGTCTATGCCCTTCCACTTCTTGCCTGCGTTCCAGCGAAGGAACCTCTTCGCCTCGTCGAGCGACGCGCCCTCGCGCATCGCGCAGGCCACGACCGCCCGCCGCGCCTCCTTCATTGCGGCCTTGTTTGGTATGAGGTCTCTGTCGTTGGGTTTGAATCCGTATTCGCCGCAGAGCCTGAGGTACCCTCCAGCATCATAGCCAATCTCGGTGACCTTGTTTTGGCGAGTGAAAGGGCTTCCTTTAGCCGAGTGATTTTGTCCCGCTTTCCCCGAGTTATTGACATATCGTGAAGTCAGTTCACCATTGACCGCCGTACATACTAACTTACCTACTGATTTTCTTCCTAATATACTTCTATGTGAACTCAGTTCACCATTTGGAGAAGTCAGTTCACCATTAACGGCCTCTTTTTTGGAAGTCAGTTCACCATTCAATTTTCCCAATCGTGAACTCACTTCATTATTAGCCAAGTTATCGACATGTGTTGACAACTCCGCGAGCGAGTAGACCGTCACCCTGTTCCTCGCTCCGCAGTTCCCCGTCCGGCTTATGAGCCCGAGCGCCTCCAGTCCCGTCAGCGCATCCGACACCGCCTTGTTCGAGTAGCCCGTCTCGCGTATGATCTTCGCGACGCTCGGATACGCCTCCGCTGTCGCGTTCGCGTGGTGGCACAGGTTCAGGAGCACGAACTTCCAGCTTCTGCGCTTCGGGTCGCACGGTGCCGCCCACACGATTCTTTCGAGGTCGGCTCTCATGTCTCCTCGGTCTTCCTCCGTGTCCGCCGCTCTCGCTCCTTGAGGCGCTTCTCGACCATCTGCCTGAACACCGTCGCCGAGACGGGATCCTTTATGATGCCAAAGAACGCCATGTAGAGCTGGTTGATCCTCTTCTGGGCCTTTTGCCGTCCGGTCACGCCGAAGCGCTGCGCGGCCTTCTCGAGCCCGCTGTACTGCGCCTCGTCGTACCTGACGGGATAGACCCTGCCCTGCTCTCGCGTCACTACACGCACTCCCTGGCGAGTATCTGCCCGCCCTTGCCGTACCTCGCAGGCAGCCTGTGCCCGTTCTCGAGGTAGTCGGTGTACATCTGCTTCACCGCGTCGCTCGTCACCGGGTGCGCGAGGAGGTCTGGGCACTTCTCGAAGATGCGCCTCAGCATCTTCGCGCTCGGCCTCTCGTCCTTCAGCACCTTGTACACGCTCTGCGGCGTGGGGCTGCGCCCCGTCGTCTCGTCCTTCAGGTTCACCTGCACGGCGTGGTAGAAGCCGATGAATATGTTCTTCGGCCCCACGCTCAGCGGCAGCGCCCTTGGCAGTCCTTTTCTCATCTTTCCGGTCCTCCTTGGTTTTTAGAATAAACTTCCTTGCCTCGCCTCGCCCGGTCTCGCCGGTCGCGTCGGCTTCGGCGTCTCAACAGGCTTCGGCGGTGTCGCGGGCTTTGCCTCAGCCTTGACGGTCGAGCTGCGCTCGACCCTCCTCTCGGCCTTGCCCATGTCGCCGAAGCCGATATTGCACCCCTTTGTGCCGTTGCTCCGCTGATGCCAGTACTTGCCGAACGCCCACTCGCAGTTTCTCCGCTGCGGGCACCACCCGCACTCGTACTTGAATTCGCCCATCATCTACCTACCTTCCTGCGTCCTCTGGGGGGGGGTAGAATCGCCGCGCGTATCGCGTAGCGTTCGCCCTTGAGCTTCACGACCTCGCGGCAGAGCATCATCCCGTGCGGCGCCATCTCGTAGATCTCGCCCACCTTCGGTATGTACCCGAACCTGTCGGTCGTATACATGTGCACTATGCTCACGGCTCGCCTCCCGGGTTCTGCTCGCCGCGCGTCCGCGCGGCCTTCATCTCCAGCTTGATCTTTATGTTGCCGTCCCTTCTCGCGTCCGGGTGCATGCAGCAGATCAGCACCTCGACGTTTCCGTCGTAGGAGACTCCGTACAGCTTCGGCGTCTCGCCCTCGTGCGTCAACTTCCACTTGCCTGCGATCCCGACGGCCTCGTGCCCCTTCTTGAGCAGCCCGAAATCGAGGAGTGTGAGCCTGTCTCCGGCTTTGACGTCGGCCAGACACCTGAAGTCCTCCTCGGTCGGCGGCGTTCCCTCGATGTCCTCCTTGGTCAGGAGTTCGCCCCTGAGCCTGTATACCGTCTCGCCGCAGTGCGGGCAGATCATCTCTTCCGCTTGCTTGAAGTCGTCCTCCACATCGGCCTTGTGCTCCGCGACCGCCTCGTCTAACGCCTTCTTGAAGTCGAGCATCGACTCGTATATGGCGCTATCGAACTGCCACCATTCGCCCTCGTCCTTCCGTGCGGCCTCGTATATCCCTTCGAGGCCTTCCAGCGGCCAGCCTTCAGGCACGTCGTCCTGAAGGTCGGCCTCCTTTATGCGAATCGCGCTCCTGCCGTCCGACGCGTATATCGCGCCGCCCTTCACGCAGACCTTCTTGAGCACCGTCCGGCAGTCGTCGTCCCTTATCAGGAACGGCTCCGTCATCTTCAGCCTGATCTCTTTCCCGGTCATCGCTCGCCTCCCTCCCTCGGCCAGTAGCCCGAGCAGGCGTCGACGATCATCTCGTCGTCTCGGCACTCGTCGGCGTTCGCGCAGCTGTCGCAGAGCGAAGCGTCTTCGTCCTTCTCGACGATCACTCCGTGGTTGTCGGTTGTCATGCCTCACCTCCCGGGTTCTGCTCGCCGCGCGTCCGCGCGGCCTTCTTCTTGGGCAGTATTTGATTGAGATAATCGCGCAATCTCACTAGCGTCCGTGTCGACGCGCTGAAATTTTGCGCAACATAGAATTCGATTGCCTTGTTGTAGTACTCGTAAACCTTGTCGATTTGCTTCCCGCGCTTGTGGTTGAGCTTTGTCATGGTGTCGATCATGCCTCGCCTCCTTCCTCGTCCACTCGCGCCGCGTACCAGTCGGCGAAGTGCGTTGCGATTACCACGCTTCCGCATCCCTTTATGGCCGCGTCGAATTCGTTCTGCGTGTATTCCTTCCCGACTCCGAACTGGCCCATGTGGAACGTTATGGCGATTATCTCGTTCTTCTTCAGCTGTATCCCCAGCTCCGCCGCAATCGCGACCGACGCCGCGCCATGTCCTGGGTATGGCGGCTGCACGTATTCCCACTTCGGTGGCTCGTCTCCGCTTGATACGGTGCGGTCGGACCTGTTTGACAGTCTGTAGCATTGACACTTCACGAGGTCGTGCAGCATGCCGACGAGGTATGGCGACTCCGGCCTCGGCCACACGACGCCCAGCGCGTCCGTGAGCTCGCATAGCCGCCTTGTCACGTTTATGCTGTGCGTCACCAGTCCGCCCCGCTCGGCGAGGTGGTGCCCTTTGCTGGCCGGTTGGCTGAAGTAGCCGATCTCGCACAGCTTGTCGATGTCGTTCTCGGTGAGCCCGGCCATCCTCATGTATTGCGCGATTCGCGTGTTCATTCCTCACCTCGCCTTACGAGTTTGAATCCGCGTTTCGGCTCAAACCTTCTGCACTTTGCGCGAAATTCTTTTTTGATGCAGATGCAGCAGAACTTCGACGCGAGGCGGCAGTAGTCAGTGCAGTTGTCGCCGCTGAGTTTGAAGAAGCCCTCCTCGGTTTTTTCTTCTTGACCGTCTTTTACTGGCCCTTCATAGATGTTGCCTGTTCTAACGTCCATTTATTCATCCTCCTCCGGCTTGTCGGGTGTGTTGGTGTCGTCGTTCGCCTGCTGCATCTTGTAGTCGACGAGGTGCCTGGGGTCCACCACCGGCGGCTCGCGCCTCCCTGCGCCCGCGACGATCACGTCGAACGTCTGCTGCCTTGGATCCTCCTCTTCGCCCTCCGGCGGCTGCGTGGCGTCCTTGCCCTCGCCGCCCGGGTAGACAACCTCCGGCTCGACCATCTCCGGCGCGGTCGGATCCCACAGGCTCCTGATCCTCGCCTCGAGATCCTTCGCCGCCTTCTCGAAGCGAGCCCGCGTCTCGTATTCGTTCTTGCGGTCCTCCTCGCTCCACGGTTCGCCGCAGAGCCCTTCGAGCTCCTCGATTGCGACGCCCTTCTTCTTGGCCTCCTCGCGCAGTATCTTCTCCGACACGGCGCTCGTCTCCCAGATGAGCTCGCGGAGCTCGAGCCACTTCTTCGCTATCTTCTTGCGGCGGTCGTCTTCGCAGTTCTTGGGACCCATCACCGAGCGGTATGTCGGCGTCTCGTAGAGTTCCCACATCAGCGCGACCATCTCCTGTATCGTCGCGAGGTGCTCTATCCAGCCCCTGCGCGTCAGCTTCAGCGTCTCGGTCATCGCCTCACCGCCTTCCCTTGAGCGCCCGCGTGATCGCGTCGCGCGTCTTCTTGTTGGCGAACTTCATCAGCTCTTCGAGCTGCTTGCGTTCTCGTGTCGTGCTTCGTTTCATCGGTTGGTCCTTCCTTGTTTGGTTTGTTTGATGACATTGAATATCTCCGCCGCGTCTGCGGCGTTCGCTTCGCAGGCCGCGCTCACGCAGTACTTGCCGTCCTCTGCGTTGATGGTCGCGAACTCTCGGCCCATGTCCATGTCGGGATGTATCTTGCCGGTCATCAGTTCGCTCACCGCCGCGAACTGCACCGTCCGCCCCTGCCGCCCTATCGGGACGACCACGAGCTTCCCCGCGCCCTCCAGGCATGCCGTCGCGTAGTACGCCCTCCCTATCTCGAAGTTCGTCATTCCTCACCCCCTCCTGTGCTGCCCTTCGCCATCGCGCTCAGCGTCCGCCCCGCGTCCGCGAGCCTTATGAGTGTGTCCCCCAGCCCGCTCAGGATCATGCGGGCCATGCGCCCCAGCTCCGCGTCTCGGTAGAGCTGCTCGAGGTGCCGCCTCGATCCCTCCGCCCGCTTCGCGCGGTACTCCGGATCGTCCTTGTGCGCCTTGACGTACTCGTTCAGCCTGAGGGTGTTCCGCGCCACCCTGTTCGCCCGCGTCTTCGCGCTCATCCGTTTCTTCTTCATTCGGTCCTTCCTTCTGTGGTGAGTAGTCACCTCTTTGGTAAATTTATACGCCGTAGTTGAGGTGAGTAGTCACCCCGTGGGAATTAGTGGGTTTGAGCATGATGCGCAAGACTTCCTCCGGTGTTCGGTTGGAAGCCTTTGCGATCTTCTCTATGGTGGTTCGCGTCTCTGGTTTGAGGTGTTCGAGCTTGGGCATGGTTATTTTCCTTTGTTGAGTTTTTTCTTGGCGCGGTAGGCGTCGGCGTATGCGGCGACCACCGCTCTGTATTTTGGTGCGACCTCGCCGTCGCACATGACTCCCGCTCGCAGGGCTTCGTTCAGTATTCCGTTGCGGACGAGATCCATCATGTTCGTCTTCAGCTCGTTGGCCGTCACTTGCGCGAGAGCCTTCAGTTCTGGCGTGATGTAGCCCGAGAATCCCACGAGGTCTTCGTGGTGTTGTCCGTGTCTGTTTTTTCGCTCCGTCATCCTATTTCCCCTTTCCGGTGTGTAGTATACCACAAGGTGAGTAGTCACCGCAAGTGGAAAGTTTATACTTTTTTTATACACCCCTCTCGCGCGGTTTGGTATAATACTTTCCATGAATGGCTTGGTTGGTGAGGTTTATTGCGATGTCTCTTTGCGGACTCAGATCCAGAATGGTCGCAACGTTGGCGACGCTGGTTTGCTCGAAGAGGCGCTCGACTACTTCTATGCTGAGTGCGTCGTGAAGCGCAGGCGCGTGGTTGATGTCGGTGCCAATATTTACTTGACTGAGTTCTGTGGTGTTGAGGGTGTGGTTGCGGGCGCGATCATTGGGTGTTACCTTTCTGGGCGTCTTGCTTCTATTGACCCCGCCCTGTCCAGGCGTCTTTCGGTAGAGTCCCCGAGTGCCTTCGAGCGAACCGCTTGGTGCTATGTGATTAGGCTTTGTGGTTTGCATCCCTAGCCTGTCCGGTTCTCGCGGCGTCAGCCGCGAGCCCCCTTCACGTACACCGTGTCGCAGTCGGTCGTGATCTCCCACTCTGGATGCGCCGCCCTCAGGTCTGCGGCTGCGGCCTGCGTCTGCCACGCCGCCCTCGTGTGGCCTGTGCATGTCCACCCGAGCTCTGCCCTGCCGAGCAGCCTGACCTTCGTCTCGATCTCCTTCATCGTCTCCGGGTCTTGGTGAGGTAGCGTGTTGAGCCTCCACACCTTCGGCGTCGCCTCGATCTCGACGACCCTCCAGCGCAGCTCCTCGAATCTCTCGAGCGGCGTCTGCCCTTCGACGTTGAGGTATGAGGCCCGCCAGCGCTCGTCCTCGCTCCACGGCTTCGGATGCTCCTTCAGCCACGCTTCGTTCTCTCTCGTTCGCGCCTCAGCCCTCTCGCGCATCGCCGCGAGCTCGGCTTCAGCCTCCTCCCGCGAGGCGTGTTCCGTCTCGCTGCTCCATGTGTATGGCTGGTAGCTTACTACCTTCCACATCTTTGTTTTGGTCTCGTTCATTGTTTGTTTCCTTTCTGCCCATTGGGGGCTTTGATTACGCCTATAGTATATCAAATCGGAATTTCGGGTCGAGCCATTTTCACGCCCTGTGCCCGATTTACCCCTGCAAACATTGGGAAACAACCGCCCCGCCCTCAGGACTTGACAGCCATTCATGCGGGTCAAAGTGATGCGAAGGGCGGAACCGACCTCGATTCCGCCCCCTGTTTATGCGGGTTGAAAAAATTTCAAATTATTTTTTCGGCCTCTAGTTCCGATGAGCTTGCTCGTCGGTCATTCCATCGCCTCGACCGCCGCCTTGAGGCTCGCCCAGTCGTGGTTGTAGATCCGCTCGGTCTCGCCTACCGTCCAGCCGCCGAGGGCCATTCTCGTGTCCTTGTCAATTCCGGCCTCGCTCAGCCTCGTTGCGAAGGTGTGTCGCCAGCAGTGGAAGCTCAACTTGTACTTCCCGCCTCCGTCGTCCTTGACTCCCGCCTCCTCGAGTATCTTTGAGAATGGCTTGTCGCCCTTGAAGTATTTCTTTCCGTTGTGCTTCGCCCTCTCTGGCAGCACCCACTCCTTCGCCTCGTCAGTCCCGATGGCCGAATTGCGTTTGGCCAGCCACGCCATCAGCTCCGCCAGCCTCTTGTGCATCGGCAGTCCGACTTCGATTCCGTGCCGCGCCGTCTTGACCGGCTTGATCACGAGCCGGTTGTTCTTCAAATCCACCTGGCTCCACTTGAGTCCCTTGACGTCCGTCATCCTGAGGCCCGTGTATCTTGCGATGACGCACATCTCATACCACTCGTGCCCGACCGCCTTGGCCGCCTCGAAGATCCGCTCCTCCTCCTCGCGGGTGAAGGCGCGCCCGGTCTGCTCTTGATCCCTGTCGCGCTGCACCCTCGGAACGCTCCACGGATTCGTCGCCGCCTTGCCGCGCTTCATCAGCATCTCCCAGACCGTCCCCAGCTCGCTCATGTAGGCATTGCGCGTCTTGTTCGTCACATCCGACTCCCTGCCCACGTATTCGTTGAATTGCCACGCTACAGCCACCGTGACGTCTTCCGTGGTCCTCGCGCGTGTATTCTCCTTCGCCCATATCGCGAAGCGTCCTGCGAGGTTTACGCGCGTCTTGAGCGTCTTCGCTCCGAGCTTCCGCCTCTCGTTCTCGACCGCCGCCTGGTAGAATGCACCCACCTCCTCGAGCGGCAGCCCCATCTCCTCCTTGCCGAGGACGCTGTCCAAGAGTGCGACCATCTTCTCGCGGCTCGTCTCGCCCCTGTTCACCCGCATGAATCCCTGCTCAATGATCCGCGCTGCCGCCAGGTCTTTCGTCCCTGTCGACTTCCGTATCCGCCGCATCCCCTTGCCCCGGTATATGTTCATATACCAGTACTCGCTGCCCGGCTTCTTGTACAGGCTCATCGTCTCCTCCTTCCTTCTGCGGTTCCGTATCCCGCTTCGCCTCAAAATTTCTTAATTTGAGTTTTCCCTCCCGCGCCCCTTCCGCGCTGTTTTCTTTCCCTCGTACCCATTTTCGTCCCCATGTCCCTCCATAAAAAGTGCCGAAGTCCTTGATTCTTCGGCATTTTCTATTGGTAGCGGGGGCTGGATTTGAACCAACGACCTTCAGGTTATGAGCCTGACGAGCTACCAGGCTGCTCCACCCCGCAATCTGGCTTCTCCGACTGGCGGGGCTGGCGGGAGTCGAACCCACAACCC
>Ga0265298_10000365_pt1 | contig 67598 bp, 64 predicted proteins | sample AusTroGonzalo_MG_3_FD_193486 | JGI IMG/M metagenome (GOLD analysis project Ga0265298, IMG submission 193486) | Bovine rumen microbial communities from tropical cattle in Woodstock, Queensland, Australia - Gonzalo_01 | ecosystem: Host-associated > Mammals > Digestive system > Stomach > Rumen ... | reverse complement strand
AATTCTTACAATATGACCTACGAAGGTATTCCAAGCATTCAAAGCCGATGAATAAGAAGTGTCTCGGTAAGTAGACGAAGAACTATCGGCATGCAAACCAATTTTTAGCCAATTACTGCTCTTTAAGAAATCTTCTTTGTATTTGTTAGGAACATTAGAAATCACAGCGTTATATGTGTACAAACTAAACTTTGCTCCATATGTATCATGTAGCGATTTCAGCCATTTAAAGAATGGTTCATCAAACAAACTACTATAGCTACCACTCTTCAAATTATTGAAACATTTTTCTACATCATCAAAAGACAAATGAACAAAGCTAGACTCGTTTTCGGAAATTATCGTCGGTAATTCTTCCGCTTTGATATTTCCAATCAAAATCCAGTCGGCACCATCATATTGATAGATGTCATAAGTACTCTTGTTTAAGAACATATCGTCTTGGGCGGCAGTTGCTGGCAACACAGTTCCAACAATCCATTTACTACCGTCTTTGCCGTTGGTGCCATTGATTGCTTCAGCTTTAACTGTGGTTGTTGAGCCATTAATTACCCAATAACCATTATCGTCAATACGAATCGTAGGAGTTATGCCGGCAACGCCTTGCGCCTGCGTGCTAGACTTCTCGCCGTCAATCACCCAATAGCCATCATCACTGATACTAATTACCGAAATATCGCCCTTGTCGCCTTTATCACCTTTGTCGCCTTGGTCACCCTTATCACCCTGGTCGCCCTTTTCACCTTTTTCGCCATCAGCTCCAGCGGTTCCGGTTGATAAGACACCAGTGTTGGCACCGTTTACAATCCAATAACCATTTTCATCTATCCAAACATCAAACGTACCGGCATTGGTATTTTCTATGGTAGCCTTAACACCGGTACTAACATCATTAACGGTCCAATAGCCATCTTTGTTGATGGAAATTTGCGGCATTTCAGGATCACTATTTTTAATATTTCCCGTAATAACCCAACCGTTTTTGGTTAGCTTATAAACATTACTAGACTCGGTATCTAGATACATATCACCAAGGCTGGCGTTAACGTTATTTGGCAAACCCGCATCGGCATACCAAACGCTTGCCGCATTTTCTCTTTGAATTATCGCGCCCTGATAAAACAAGACGCCACACAAAAGCACAAAACAAACTAGTAGTCGCCTATTTCTAATTTGTATTTTATTTTTCCTACGTATGCTCCCATTGGCCATTCTAAATACAAGTATAGCATAACCTACATAAATGAGCTTATGTTAATTTTATTTGTAAGTTTTAATAAACTTTTTCAAATATCCCCGTAATCCCTCATCGCAGGCATAAATATATGTGCCGTGGATTCCTCGAGTGCAAAGAATAGCATAGATATTAAATATGTATTCACGCAATTCTTTGTCGCTAGTTTTATTTTTGCCGTTCGCATCAAAATACTGTTTTTTGTCTATATAGAGCATGTCGCTAACTTTGCCGTATTTTAAGTCGTTGCCGATAATGACGCCAGCATAATTCAAATCAAAACCCTGGATAGTATGGATGCAGCCGATTTCGTTTCTTGAATTTTTCGTACCGACCCAGTTAAGATACTTAGTGTTCCAAATATATCTATACCCATCAATGTCGATATCGTAGAGGCCTCTTTTTATGACCGCTTCAGTTTGCTCTTCGTTTTCTGGATGTACTTTATTCTTAGTCTCCCAAGGCCAAGCATAGCCAGCTACATTTCGACATAAACCGAAAGTATCATTTTTCTTTTTAATTAAATCAGTCATTTGTTTGACGTCGTCAAAAATTTGAAGATCATAATCCAGGCCTTTTGATTTATCTTTGAAATCGATATATTTTTCCGGCGAACTATCACTAAAAATTTCTCGAATGTATTTAATATATGCTTCGCCACCTTTGCCGCAACGCATTTGAGTGTCTAGGTGGAAGACGTCCGAAGTCTTTTTGAGCTCGTTAAATCTTTCTTTTTCAATGTCGGTACGTTTAATTGATTGAAATTCGTCGTAGAACAAAATTTGATATTTACTCTTTTTTAGAATCCAATCGAGCTGAGTGCCAGTATCTCTGTCTAAACCTAGACTAGCGTTATGATTCCTAATATTGCTCATCTCTGTCCCCATCATGTTGCGAGGAGCCTTTAGCCTGTGAGCCTCGTCTACAATCAAAATATCAAATTCGTCAGGACAGCTCGCTATATTACTAGGCGTTTTTACCATGTCGGCACTTAGTCCATAAGTTGATTTAAAGACGTCTTGAAGCGTTTCGCGCAAATTAGACATCGAAACGACGATGCCGATTTTTGGTTGAGGCATAATCTGACGCAGTTTTGCCAAATCCTCAATTAGCTTTTCATCTTCTGAGTCGAGATCACTATCAATGTCTGTCGTGAGGAGTTTCATTAAATAAATTGCGAGCACTGTTTTACCAGTACCAGGGCCACCATTTACTAGGTAAGTATTTTTCTTTCCGTTTTTAATATTTTCCACTAATCCGTGAATTATATGGCAAGCAGCAAGATATTGATCATTGGTTAGAGTTTTGTATGGTGAAAACTTGAATAAGTTTTCGTCTTCGATTCTTTCAATTTCTTTTTTTGCTAAGCCATTTCTTTGCAAGCTTCTCCAAATTCCAGCGAATTTAGATTCGTACATTTCTTTTTGGTAGTAATTATGGCGTTGATGACCTGCGTTTCCGTTTTGTAGATTTTTAAATCTAGTATCTGCCGCCATGTGCGAGATAAGAAAAGCCTCAAGATCCAGAATTGCGGATTTATTAAATTGTTCGTCGGCAATTATTCTGACATTTTTTAGTTTGCGACGTTGAGGATTGTCATAGTGTTGAGTCATGCGAATACTAGCATCGACTGTCTCGCCAACGTAGGCTTCGTCATCGTTATATATAATATATACGATTGGCCATTCTTTTCCGTATTCAATAGCTGCTATTTCGCTGCCTACTTTTGATGAGAATTCGAGTTCGCTAGATAATTTGGCCATATTATAATTCCGTATACTTTTTACTATTACCTTTAGATTTGTTCACTGGATATTTCTTAGAGTTTTCCTCCAATTTTTTCATAACAATATCTTCAAGGCTGACGCCGAGTTTGTCGGCTAGAAGAATCGCATAATTCACCACGTCGGCCAGTTCTTCGCAAACCGCCTTTTTGTCGTAGTTGTCGTTCCATTGAAAACATTCAAGAAGCTCGCCGGACTCAATCGCGATCGACTTTGCCAAATTGGCAGGGGAATGAAACTGATCCCAGTCTCTATCTTTCGTAAATTTTACCACCGCCTCTTTGACTTCTTGCATACCTATATTATACCAGATGGCCTAATTGATGATACAATATGAGAGTTAGTAGGGTCGGAGAATACAGATGATTCCAACATTGAAAAATTTATTGAAAATTGCAAAGGATAATACTTTTTTGTTTTCTTTAATGCCAGTTGTTTTATGTAGTTTAGCATATTTATATCAAGTTCTCGAATTAAAAAATTGGGAAATACCTTTGGGTATGGTGGATGGGATGAGAGTTCAATATCTACTGATTATCGTCGTAGGGATATTTTATTGTTTTTCCGCTTCATATCTACAAGAATATATACGTTCGAAATTTGATATTTATATCCCAAACTATATAGCAAAGACTTTTCTTCGGAAAAATCTAAAAAAGATGGCGAAACAATTGTCCATCGGAAAAGAGAAGGATATAGAAGAGGAGATAACGCGAGCGAGAAAAACTTGCAATAAGCTAAGGCTAAATATCGTTAAAATTATTGCCTCAGTAGTATTATTGGGCTCAATTTGTTTCTTTCCTTTTTATGCGCTGTTTTTTCTTATTGTATTAAGAGTAAGCATAGTGTCCGTGTTCCTCTTTTATGTTCTAACCATATCATCAACAGTAATATGTGCGTATTATTTTAGTAGCAGACAAACAAAAAAAGAGATTCGCGCAACAAAAAAACAGATTAAAAATGACGGCAAAACACCAGAATCATATATTGACGCTTGTGAGAATGTCAGTAAAAAAGAGTCTAAGAGAGTAGAAAATGTGTGCACATCTCATGATGAAGGTTTGAATGTGACAAGGCTGGACCGTTTTACGGTGCCAATTACTGCTATAGTAATGTTTTTTATATGTATGTTATTAAATTTATGCTCTCCACCACAAAAAGATTACTGGATTTACACTGACGATAATGGTAATAGTTTTGCGTCCGTTTTTGACCTTGGCGACGGTTCCATATTAAAACATGCAACTATCGAAAATGACGAAATAATAATTTTCTTAGACGACCAGATATATATCAAAACAACTGGCATACCAATGAAACACGTTTCTTTTAAGAAAGTGACAATCGAAAAAGAGAAGAACTCCTAAGTATTGTTTCAGGATGCTTTTAGTACCTTAATAAATGGTCTTCTTCATACCATTATATTCATCAAATAGCTCAAGACACATCTCGCGATCGCGCTCTTCTAAAAACCCGACCCATCGGGCACGGCTCGCCGGTAGTATAAAGTTCGCATCCAGATAAATCGTAAGTTCCAAGAATTTGCTCAGCTTTGCGAATAGCATCAATCTCGCCATGGCAAGTAGAATCATTATTTTTCAAAACGTGATTATGGCCAGAAGCAATAAGCTCGCCGTTTTTAACGATTGCTGCGCCAAATGGTCCGCCATGACCGTTTTTAATACCAGTCCTAGTTAAAAATTATAGCATGGGGAGGGAACTGACTTTATCATGTCTGCTGTTTTTTAGCGGACACCCATGCTAATATTGTACTAAAAGGAGAAAATAGTATGGTGAGGGCCAAGATTAACGAACCAATTTCACATGACAAGGAGATCTTGTTAATGATGAACCATAAATTCTTTATTCGCGACGTAATCGCGCGTTGTGCAAAAATCGCAATAGCTTCTGCTATTTTTGCGGGCTTTTGTTTAATGTCTGATTTTGTTTTTAGTTATATCATGAAGACTAGAACTTTTAGCAGGAACGCTGAATCGTACACCACGGCATATATTATGTGGATAATTCTTGCTACCATCATTTTTCTCGTGTTTTTCTGCTATGAAATGCATGAAGTCATTATTGCTCATAAAGAAATCACCAAAAAAGAGACCGATATTTTAAGCGGGAATCAGTAGTTACACTACCACCTGTACCTATGCACGCTCTTTGCTTCTCTGAGTATCGCAATTTGTTTGCCAATTCGACGAATCTGCTCGTCGGCGAGATCTATCTTTTTTATATTTCCATGGACATATTCTACGTTATCTAAAACTGTTTGTCTCTCAACTTCTGCCTGCTGACCCAAGAACTTGTAACCAAGATTTAGTAACACATCATAGTTTGCATTAGTGTTTGAGAATTTTTTATTATCAGAATCCAAATCTTCTAGCACGTTCCTTACTTTGCCAAGCTTCGCTTGCAGAGACTCAGGATCTTCGTTGGCACGATAGGCGTCGTCAAGCTCTTTTGTTAGTTTGTTAAAAACCTCCATGTCTTCTTCAACCCTACCACGGACACGTTCTAGTTGCTTCTTTACGTCTTCGAATTCTTCCTCAAATCTTTTTCTCTCGACATCCTCTTCGGCTTCCTCTTGTCTCTTTGCTTCTTCAGTCCCCGAAAAACTGGCTTTAAGGAACGATAATGCCTCACCATCCATCGTTTCAAAATATTCAGCAATGAGTTGCTTGTCTTCCGCCGGGGTATTCGGATCTTCAAATTTTGCACGCAACTTCGAGTAATCATCAACCAAACTTTCGTGCAAATTCTCCGCGCCGCCCCTAAGATTCTTACCATGGGTAGCATCAATCATGGCTAAGTCGCTCGACAGCCCCATGAATGCTAAATCAATATCGGTGTTGTCCGTCGACTGTAGTTCTGGATGCGAATCCCTAAATTGGCTAGCCAATCTAAAATAATCACTTTCGAGGACTACTTTTTTCTCGCCATTCTCATTTTCACTACGATAAATCGTGGTTTTCTCGCCAGAAGATAGTTTTTCGAGTTTTTCTTCCGGAACGGTTTCTTCAATCTTTTCACTCTCGGCACCCTTCTCGACATTTTCGGCCTTCTCGTATGCGGTGTCCGTAGTGTGCGGCTGCTCGTTCAGCACATCCTGAGCCATTTTCTCCCACGGATTTAATTCTGCCGGAGCTTGCTCAGACGGAGCTTCCTGCTGTTCTTCCTGATAATTGCTCGAGCCTTTGAAGAGACGTTCAAACTTATTATAATTATCTTGTCCACTTTTGTATGATGCATTCCAGTTCATGCTTAAATTATATAACAAAAGCATTATCCGGGTAAAGATTGCGCTAACGTTTAACGTTTATATAATATATTTGCTAAAAATCAAAAACTATGCTATTATAACAGATAATAAAGGTATCAAAACATGGAAGAGTTTGATTTTAAAGGCCTGCTAAAATATATTTGGTCCAAGTTCTATATCGTAATCATTATTTTCGCTGCTAGTGTCGCTGCTGGCGAACTCTACACCATCCAACTCCAAACCCCAGAATATATCTCTTCTACTAAACTCGTTCTTATCAACGACACCAACAAAGATATCACCGTCTCCGATATTCAAATTAGCAACAACCTCATCTCTACCTATTCCGAAATTGCCAAGAGTGAAGGCGTGCTTACAAAGGCCATCGAAAGTCTAAATCTCCACACCACCACCAGCAAACTCCGCTCACGTGTCACCGTCAAACCAACCAGCGGCACGCAGATTCTTACCATTTCCGTTACCGACGAAGATCCTGCCACTGCTGAGCGTCTTGCCAACAATATCGCCGCGATTTTCAAAAACGAAATTATCCGTATTTACAAAATCGACAACATTCAAATTGTCGATTCCGCCAACACTCCTACCGCACCATATAATATTAATGTCGTTAAACAAACCATTTACTATGCCGCCATCGGTCTTTTCCTTGGCTTCGGCACAGTCATTTTGATTTATTGCCTTGATAATACCATCAAAGATAGCGAAACCGTCGAGCGCGAGTCCGACCTAATTGTAATCGGTAAAATACCAGACATGGAGAAAAAATAATGGAACGTCTTATTAGTAGTGACGGCAGCAAAGATTTGATCATTGCTACCAATCCAAAATCCGCTTTTGCCGAAGCCATCAAATCTGTCAAAACTAACATTCAGTTTTCTGCTATCAACCAAGATCTTAAAACTATTTTGATTACTTCTCCGGCTCCTGGTGACGGTAAAAGTTTTGTTGCTGCCAACCTTGCTCTTGCTTTTGCCCAAGACGACAAAAATGTTCTCATTATTGACGCCGACCTTCGCCGTGGTCGCCAACACCACATTTTCAAACCAAAAGCTGTCGACAACAAAACCGAAGTTCGCGCCAAGCTTGGCTATTCAAACTTAATCGTTCGTTGCAAACGCAAAGGCGCCAGCGTTAGTAGCGTCAATTTGAGCGACTACATCTACCCAACTCAATACGACAACATTTCACTTTTGCCAGCTGGCTACACTCCACCAAACCCACTCGAGTTGCTCGCGTCCGCTCAAAACCAACGCATTCTCAACCGCCTCAAAGGGAATTACGACATTGTCCTCATCGACTGCCCACCAATTCTCGGCCTCAGCGATACTATTGTTATGTCCAAACTCAGTGATGTTAACTTGCTCGTCGTAAGCTACGCCAAAACTAAGAAAGAACAACTTTCCGATTCGAAGAAAGCTTTTGAACGTGTCGGTTCCAAAATCACCGGCGTCATCATTAATCGCGCCAACAACGTTAAAAGTTCTTACTACTCTTCGTACTACACCAAGGATAGATAATGATTGATATTCACTGCCACATTTTGCCGGGTGTTGATGATGGTGCCAAAAGTTTGGCCGATAGTTTTGTGATGCTCCAAAATGCCATTCAGGCTGGCATCCACGAAATCGTCCTTACTCCACACTACATCAAAGGTAGTCGCTACAGTTGTGATAACGCCGCCAAGCGCAAATTAATGACCGAACTTAACGCTCTCATCAAAAAGAACAACCTACCAATCCGAATTCATCTCGGCAACGAAATTTTTATCGACGAAGATATTTTGGATTTGCTAAAACATGGCCAAGTTGTAACACTTGCTAAATCACGCTATGTTCTAATCGAACTTCCAGTTCATGACGAAACTCTAAATTCAATCAGCATCATGTTTGAACTTGTTTCAAATGGTTATGTGCCAATCATTGCTCATCCAGAACGCTACGAATACTTCCAGAAAAATCCAAGCAACCTTGAAAGATATTTTGAAATCGGTTGTCTCGCTCAGGGCGACTACCGTTCACTTTTTGGTAAGTATGGTCGTCATGCCAAACGCACTTTGAAATATTTAATTAAACATCGTCAAATCGATCTTCTCGCTTCCGATGTGCATCATCCTGGCGACGACTATAACCTTAAAAAAGCCAAGAAAAAAGTTACTCATCTTACCAAGAACTCTCACCTCACCAGGCGTCTTTTTGAAGTTAACCCAGACAAAATCATCAAAAACGAGATTATCTAGTAATCAGTGTTATAATAAAACAATACAAATTACTGGAGGTAAATTATGTGTGGAATCGTGGGCTACGTGGGCAATAAAAATGCGCAAGACTTTTTGATCAGCGGACTCAAGCGTCTCGAATATCGTGGCTACGACTCGGCTGGTATCGTAACGATCGATGAGAACGGCGAAGCTACTTTGTTACGTGCCAAAGGCAAAATCGCCAATCTCGAAACCAAAATGGCCAAAGCCAAACGCGAAGATAAAATCGGCATCGGTCACACTCGTTGGGCCACGCACGGCGAGCCTTCCGAATCCAACGCTCATCCACATCAAGCTGGCCACATTTACCTTGTTCACAACGGTATTATCGAAAACTACAAAGAGCTCAAAAAGAAACTTACCGAACACAAGTTCCAGTCCGAGACCGATACCGAAGTTCTCGCTGCCTTAATCGATTCGTTCTATAAAAACGGCGAGTATCCACTTACTAACGCTGTCGTTCAAGCCCTCAAGCTCGTTCACGGTACTTACGGCATCGCCGTCGTTTCCACACTAAATCCTAACGAAGTTGTTGTTGCTCGTTCTGGCTCTCCACTCGTAATTGGTGTTGGTCATGGCGAAACTCTAATCGCTAGCGACGCTTCCGCTTTGATCGGCCACACCAAACGCGCAATTTATTTGAATGATGGCGAAGTTGCTACTATCACCAAGAAAAGCATTGAAGTCAAAACTCTCGCTGCTGAGCCAGTCTCCGCCAAAGTCGAAGAAATCCAAACCGATCTTTCTGCCATCCAAAAAGGTGGCTACGATCATTTCTTGCTCAAAGAAATTATGGAGCAACCAGATTCTCTCACCGAAACTTTGCGCGGCCGCGTAAACCTCGAAGAAAACATTGTGCATCTTGGTGGTCCAGGCTTGTCACAAGAGGAGCTAAAGAACATCAAACATCTCATCATCGTAGGTTGTGGTACGGCTTATCATGCTGGTATGTTAGCCGGATATTATATCGAACAATTCACTCCAGAAATTACCATCGAGCCAGTCATTGCTTCTGAGTATCGTTATCGTCACACTTACATTCCAAAAGATTCCGTCGCACTCATCGTTTCACAGTCCGGCGAAACTGCTGACACACTCGCCTGCTTGCGCGAGATCAAAGCGCAGGGAATCAAAACCATTGGCATCGTTAACGCCATTGGTTCCACCATTGCCCGCGAAGTCGACGGCGGTACCTATATTCACGTTGGTCCAGAAATTTCCGTCGCTTCCACCAAAGCCTTCACTTCACAAGTCATCGCCATGACTATCTTTGGTCTTACTATTGCTCAAGCCAAAGGTGTTAAATCTGCCGTGCTCGCACCATATATTAAAGAAATCGCTGCCTTGCCAGACGAAATTCGCAGCACCCTAAAAACCATTCCAAAACAAATCAAAAAAATCGCTGGCAAATATCAAAAATATGAACACGCGATTTATCTTGGCCGTGACGTTGCCTATCCTACTGCCATGGAAGGTGCCCTCAAGCTCAAAGAGATTTCTTACGTTGATGCCAATGCCTACGCTCTCGGCGAACTCAAGCATGGTCCACTCGCATTGATCGACGATCGCTTCTTCGAACTTGCACTTGTTCCAGAAGGTCCACTCTACGACAAAGCAATTTCTGGCATCCAAGAAGTTCTCGCTAGGAACGGTCATGTTGTTGTGGTTACCAACGCCAAGAAATTTGATCTTCGCGTCAAAGACGTCATCAAACTAGACACTTCACTCGAAATCTTCACTCCAATTTTGATGAACCTTGTCAGCCAATTATTGGCCTATTACATTACTACCGCCAAGGGCTACAATGTCGACCAACCACGTAACCTCGCCAAATCGGTTACGGTCGAATAATCAAGGTAATATGTTATAATAATCATATGCAGAAAAAATCAGATTTTTTCTTAAGACTCGCATTTATTATTGGTGATTCAATTGCGATTACGCTCTCTTTTGCATTCGCCTACTTTATTCGCACGCACGTCATTAACTTGCCGTATTATTTCGAATCCGAAATTACCAGTTTTACTATTTCGGTAATTTATCTCGTGCCGATTTTGATTGTGATTCTTGCCACGCTCGGACTTTATCGCAAAGATATTTACATTAATAAACGTTTTACCGAACTCGGGCATATCTTTATTGCTGCTATCCTTAGCGTCACTACATTAATCACCTACGGCTACTTCACTGGTGAAGAATTTTTCCCAGTCCGTCCAATCGCTCTCCTTGCCATGGCGCTTTGTTTTGTGATGCTCATCATTGAGCGCACTTTCATTCGCCTTGTCAGCCGCCAAATTTTCAAAAACGATTTTGGTACCAAACGCGTAGTGATTATCGGCAACAACAAAAACACCAAGTATCTCGCCGACTACATTGCTCGCACTCCAGAATCTGGCTATCGTTTGAATGGTGTTGTCTCCAACAAGAAAAACATTCCTAAAGGCTTCAAAATTCATCAATACTCTTCACTCAAAGAAGCCATCAAAAAATCTCATCCAGATGTTATTTTCCAAACCGATGAGAAAAACACCGAATACGTTTACAAACAAACCGTCGATCACCATATATTATATTATTTCGTACCAAGCGAATCTGCTTTGTCTAGTAACCTTGGCGAGCTCGAACTTATCGGCAACACTCCAGCCATGTTGGTCAAACCAACTCCACTCGGCGGTGGCTTTGCCGTACTCAAACGTACTTTCGATATCGTCTTTTCTATCGTTGCTATCACACTTGCCGCTATTCCAATGCTTATCATTTGGATTATTAGCAAGCTCAGCGACATAAAGCATTCGCCAATCTACGCCGCTAATCGTCTCACGCGCTACAACCGTCGTTTCAAATGCTACAAGTTTCGTTCTATGAAACCAGAATATAGCGACATGACCGCCGAAGAAGCCTTTACCAAAATGGGTCGTCCGGAACTCATCAAAAAATATCGCGAAGGTGGCGACTACATCAAGAATGATCCGCGCATCACAAGGCTCGGCAAATTCATTCGCCATACTTCGCTCGACGAGCTTCCGCAATTATTTAATATTCTAAAAGGCGACATTTCCTTAATTGGCCCACGTGCTCTGCTTCCAAACGAGCTCAAAACTTATGGTGACCGTTCATTAATTTTGTCCGTCAAATCGGGCCTTACTGGTCTTGCTCAAGTTTACGGTCGTCGCGATATTTCTTTTGAAGAACGCCGTGCGCTAGATATTTATTATGTGCGCAACTGGTCCATCACCATGGATTTACAAATTTTCTTAAAGACTATCATTACTGTCATAAAAGGTAACGGAGCTAAGTAATGAAAGTTGCGATTGTTTGTGACTGGCTAACTAACGTTGGCGGCGCCGAAAAAGTTTTGCTCGAATTTCATAAACTTTTTCCAGACGCACCAATCTACACTTCCAAATACGACAAAAAGAAAATCGATTGGTTTAACGATGCCACGGTCAAAACCGGCTGGCTGCAAATTTTTCCTACCAGCTTGCGCCGTTTTCTTGGCCCACTTCGCCAACTTTATTTTAGTCACCTCAACCTTAGCAAATATGACGTCATTATTTCGGTGACTGGTGCCGAAGCTAAATCCGTCAAAAAAGGCCGCGCTTTGCATTTTTGTTATTGCCATGTGCCAACCCAATATTATTGGGGCATGTACGACGATTACGTCAAAAATCCAGGCTTCGGTATTCTAAATCCAATCGTGCGTTTCTTCTTTAAGCTTTTCGTTGGCCCACTTCGCCACGCCGATTTTAAAGCCGCCAAAAGACCAGACTATTTCATTACAATTTCTGAACACGCCAAAGAACAAATCAAAACTTACTATCATCGCGACGCTATTGTGATTCATCCAAATGTTGACGTCGAAAATTTTGAACACGCCAAACCATTAGCCGACGATACTAAAGTCTCAGAATCATTTATCGTCACTTCGCGCCAAGTCAACTGGAAACGTCTCGACCTTGCCGTCGCAGCTTGTATTAAAGCGGGCGAGCCACTCATCGTAATTGGTGAAGGCCCAGAACATGCTCAGCTAGTTAAGCTTGCCGGTGATTCAGAACTAATTACTTTTCTTCCACTCATGCAACAATCCGAACTTGCTAGTTATCTAAAATCCGCCAAAGGTTTTATTTTCCCAAGCATGGAACCATTCGGTATTGCACCAGTCGAAGCGCTTGCTGCCGGCTGCCCAGTCATAGCTTACGGCAAAGGCGGTGCTTTGGACTACATTAAAGACGGTGAGAATGGTTTACTATTCGATAAACAAACTCCTGCCTCACTCGCCGAAGCCTTGGCTAAGTTTTCGAAAACTAAATTTGATCGTGAGACCATCACCAAATCTGCCGCAGCTTTTTCTACCAAACGCTTCGATCAAGAAGTGACGGAGTTCATTCATGAAAAAACTCGTTAAAGTTTACGAATGGTTAATTTATTTATTGCCAGCAATTTTGTTTTGCTCGTACTATCCACTCATTTCACTCGGCTCCAGCGCCAATATGAATTTCGAACTTTCTTTGCCATTAATTTGGCTAGTAATTTTTGATATTTTTTCGTTCGTACTTTTTCTCACTACGCTCAAATTTAAAAAACAATATCCTGGCATTACCGATCGTCGCTTCTTCTTCATTTCGCTCTTTCCATTCTTTGCTACGGTTTCAATTTTCTGGTCACCGAATCCAGTTCGTGGTATTCTTACTGCCGGCATTTTGTGGGCAATTTTCTTTGCCGCCTTTTTCATCGTTTACCTCACCAAAAATTTACCAAATATTAAAATCACCCGAGCAAAAATTCTAAAAGCCATTTTCATTCCGGCGATTATTATTTCGGTTTGGTGTTGGTCGCAAAGTATCCTCGATCTTGCTGGCGTGTCAAGCGAACAAACTTTAATGTGTAGCGGCTGCGTTTACCAAGCTTTTGGTTTCCCGCATCCAAATGGTCTCGCCATCGAACCACAATTTATGGGCAACCTTCTGCTCGCGCCAACCATTCTCGCACTCTACTGCTTCTTGCAAAATTACAAATCCAAAAAATACCTTTGTCTAAGTCTGTTCCTTGCGACAACTTTATTTATCATCTTCTCGCGCGGAGCAATCTACTCATTTATTATTGCGAGCACACTTTTAATTGTCTATTACATCATCAAGCAAAAAACCGCCAAGCCGCTACTTGCCGCATTGGCTATTGCCGTTGCATTCCTGTTTGCATTAAACGCGCAGGGAATTATGGCTGTGCTCTCGCCAACTAGTGACACTTACTACACTGGCATTAGCAAATCAATTAACCAGCTTTCGCTTGGCAAAATTACTTTACCAGAATTATCAAAACCAGAAACTCCAGTAGCAGAACCTGCCGTAGAAGAATCTCGCTTCTCGGGCTATGTTCAAGAATCTACCGACGTTCGCGTTAGCTTGTCTAGCGCTGCCATAGACATTTGGTCCAGCAATCCCAAAAAGACTTTATTTGGCGTAGGTCTTGGCGGTTCTGGTGAAGTTCTAAAACGTAGTGGCGCCACAGACTTGTCCAAAGAAATTATTCAAAACGAATTCCTCGCAATCTTGCTCGAAACCGGCCTAATCGGAATTGCCATTCTACTAATTTCCGTCATCACCGTCATGAAACTTGTCATCAAAACTTCCGACCGCATTCTCATTATCGTGCTCGCGGTCGCCTACGTAGTTAGCCTGATGTTTTTCTCAGGCTTACCAAACGCGGTGCATATTTATTTGATGCCAGCTTTAATAGCTTACAATTCTACGCGGAAGAAATTTGTATCGTAAATTTCGGCGCCGTGCTTTTTGTAAAACGCCTGCGCTACTTCGCGTCCATGTCCGCAAGTAAATTCCATTTTTGCGCAGCCTTTTTCAGCAGCCCATTTTAACATCTCGTCCCACAAAGCCGAACCTACACCTTTAGTACGCACGGTACTATCCACTACAAAATCTTCGAGGTAGGCATTTTTCAAAATCCCAGGACCCATCGTCACGCTCACCGTAGCAATGCCGATAATTTGACCTTCGTCTTCAGCGATTAATAAATCGTGCCACGGGGAATTAATAATATCTACAAACCACGACTCCGGAATTTCGCCTTTGTCTTTGCCACTACGTGAAAGTTGAATTAAAAGTTCACGCACGCGTGTCGCTACTTCTGGAGTATATTCAGTCAAACGTTTTACAATCATTAGGCCTCCTTAATGCAGGCAGTTAATTCGTCTGCTAGCATATTTGCAAAATCATTAATTTCACTTTCGTCTTTGCCCCACATTGTCACGCGGAGTAAGTTTTCAGTGCCACTTGGGCGCACTAATACACGTCCACCCACTGCTGCAAGTTTTGCGTCGTAGTTGGCCAAGATTTGTTTAGCTTTTTCGGATGTATTGAAAATCTCTTTCTCGGCTGCCGTAGCTGGAACATTCACCACGACTTGTGGGAACTTAGTCATAGCCTTAGCTAGTTCAGCCAAGCTCTTGCCGCTCTCGGCTACGATTTTAGCAATTACGTTTGCTACGCAAAGTCCATCGCCAGCGGTTTTACGTGGAAGTAGTACGTGTCCATTCTGTTCGCCACCTACTTGCACGCCAAGTTTTTGCATTGCCACAGCAATGTTGTGATCGCCTACTGGTGTAGTTTCTACCTTTACATTATGTTCTTTGGCCCAGTTCAAAATACCTTGGTTCGCCACTACAGTTACGCCAATGTAATTTAGCTTGAGCGCGGTCGCAATAATCACAACAAGTTCGTCACCATCCACGAGCTCGCCTTTAGCATCCACAAATAGTGACCTATCACCATCGCCGTCAAACGCCACGCCAAAATCTAGCCCGTTTTCGACTACAAACTTAGACAAAAATTCGATATGCAAACTACCACAATCAGCATTAATTTTGCGGCCATAATTAGTATCGGTATTGATTACTTCAACTTTTGTGCCAAGTTTTTCGAGCACAGTTTTATTAATCACGCCAGTCGCACCGTTTGCGCAGTCCATGCCAATATGTAGTCCAGACAAATCGCAATCGCCAATATATTCAAGCAAATGTTCGCGATAAATTTCTACTGCTTCGTCGTGCAAATCTTCACGCAGGCTAGTAGTTGCAAGTTCGCTTGGCACCACTTCATTATCAATTGCTTCTTCGATCGCGGCACATCCGGCATCACTCAACTTACCGCCCGTCGCACGTTCAAAAATTTTTAAGCCATTATCCGTGTATGGATTATGTGAAGCTGTTACATCGATTGCAAAATCAAATCCCATTGCAAAGAAACAATGGTTAATGCCAGGAGTTGGTAATACGCCGGCGCTAGCATATTCTATACCAAGAGTTTCAAATGCTGTTGCGAGATCTTGCAAAATCCATTCAGTAGATTCGCGCGTATCACCAGCTAGCAAAACTTTAATATTGTCGCCGCCATAGTTTACGATACCTTTGGCTACTTTATACAAAAAATCTTGTGTAAAGAAATCAGCTTCTCTACGAATTCCGTCGGTACCAAAATATTTCATATTATTCTCCTAACCCCTTTAAAATTTTAATTACGTTAATCACATCATCTACCGTGCTCCCGCGTGACAAGTCGGATAGTAACGGCGTCTTAAAACCTTGCAAAATCGGCCCAGCTGCCGTCCACCCACCTAGGCGCTCGAGGCCTTTATACAAAACATTTCCACAGTTTAAGTCCGGACAAATTAGCACGTTGGCCTCGCCCGCTACGACTGACTCAGGTGCCTTTTTCTTTGCTACGGTTTTATCCACCGCCACGTCTAGTTGCATCTCACCATCAATAATAATTTCAGGATGATTCTCGCGCACGCGTGCAATCACTTCACGAATCAAATCAATCGAATCATCACGTCCGCTACCAAAAGTAGAGAACGATAGCATCGCAATTTTTGGCTCGGTTTTAAGTATTCTCGCCGCCGTCACATAAGTTTGCAACACGACACTATATAACATTTCTACGTCAGGCTTTTTGCAAACACCCGCATCGGCCAGGATGAATTTTTCCTTGCCACGTGTCATTACGAAACAACTCGAAAAATATTTATAGTTTGAACCAATTATGTCACGACAAGCTACTACCACATCGCGCGTAGTATGATCAATGCCGGCAATCATGCCGTCCACCTCGCCACGCGCCACTAGTGACGCACCGTCTTCTAGACTGGCCGCCGGAACCGCTTCAATCTCCGGACATGCTTGAATAGCTGCCTGAATTGTTGCGTCTTCTATCTCTGGAAAAACAATCTTCATAATCTTATTATAGCATCGCTTTAGTTCAAGAACTAATATTGACTAACCAATGAGTTTATGCTTAAATTAGAAGTAATTCATAATAATTGGAGAACATATGAATGAAACAACTTATGTCGGCGAGCCGGTCACAACACGACTAAAGATTATTGCCGGCGACGAGGCGAACATCACTGTTCCGGAAGAAGAAAACGTTTCCACTCCGAACACTGGTGCTGCTAGCATTGGCGATATTGGCCTAATCTTCGGCGGCATTATCGCTCTCGCCATTGTCATGATGACTATCTTAAGCCGCATCCGCCGCAAACGCGGTCTCCAACTCTCCAAACATACTCCAATTATTCTTCTCTTTGTAATTCTCGGTATAGCTGCACCAATCCGTGCTGCTAGTGCCGCCAATGTAACTTTAAATGTTACTTCAAAAGGCGAAGTTTCAATCAATCTTGATGATTTTGAAGCCGGCCAAATCGCCTACGTCAAGGATACAATTACTATTGCGAACGCCATTAATAGTCCAATCGTGATTTACCTCACCGCTTCCAGCAATAAGCTTGTCGACTCTAACAATGCCACCGTTGCGCAATCCATTCAAGCTGCTGGCGATTTAACCAACAACACATTAGGCTATACTGCCGCTACCGCGGTGTCGGAAAGTACCAGCTGGTCACCACTTCCTACTGCCAAAACTTCAATTATCGAAGCTCATTCCAATGCTGCCAATAAAACCTACGATATATATTATGGTATTAAACCGAAAGATATTGCAGCCGGCACTTACACTATCGACTTTACCTATGAAGTTGAAGTACTAAATAGCGAGGGCCTCGCAGATATCTCGTCTATGCAACAAATTACTCCACAAATCGTCGCCGCCACACCAACTGATACCGTTCATAGGCTCGTTGACGATCGCGACGGCAAAGTCTATGCTGTTGCCAAAATGGCCGACGGCCATATCTGGATGACTCAAAACCTAGATTATGATATCCAGCCTTCTCGCAACATCATTTCTAATAATGATGGCACTACCAGCACTTGGTCTCCTGGTACTCCTACATACGAGATGCCATTTAATGATCAAACCAATTTTGGCACCTTCTCGTATGACCCTGGTAACTACGCCATGTTGGACGGGTACGGCGAAGTAGTAGAAAAGTATTGTGATGAATATGATTTTGATTCAGATTGTGTCTATCATGTAGGTAATCTCTACCAATGGAATGCAGCTACGGCTGGCACTGGCGGTGTCCTTACTAGTCAAGATGCTCCAAGCTCCATTTGTCCTAAAGGCTGGCGCTTGCCGTCATCCAATAGCTATACCGACGATCATAGTTTCGGTAAATTCCTGAACGCCATGGGTATTACTAACGATGATAATGCCACAAGCGACGAAGCTGTCCTCCAAGCCCCATTCTACTTTGTTCGTGGCGGCGCAGTTTATGCTGGCGGTTCCTTCAGCTCATATAACGAATGTGGACGCTATTGGTCATCGACCGCAGCCTCCGACGCTGCTCATGCCTACGCTTTAGGCTTTGACGGCACCTTTGTTGATCCATCTCGTAGCAGCTACCGCTATCGTGGCTTCTCAGTCCGCTGCGTTTCTATTTAGGCGCTAATTATATTACCCTTATGGTATAATATATATCTATGAGGGAGTTAAAAGGGAAGATATTTAGCATATTGATACTTTTTGCTCTCGCCTTCTTCTTGCCGCAAGCCTTTATCGGTGCGGACGCTTCGGCGGGCACCGCCGACGTTACACTAAATGTTGCAGCCAGACTATCATTTTCGCTTTCCTCGCACAACCTCACGATTAGCAACCTCGCCCCTGGCACTGTTGCTAGTAGTAATGTCATTACAATTACCACGAACACTAACAACACTACCGGCTATACATTGGCTGCCACCGTGGGTGACGCTTCGCACAATACTACCAGCCTAGTTAAATCATCTACCACTGACGCGTTTGAGGGGTTAGCCACCAACTCGTCGCTAGCTATGAATAATATTCCAGACTCCAAATGGGGTTTTTCGAGCGATTCCGGCTTAACCTTTTCTGGATTGCCACTCTATACTGGCACGCCAAAAATTCTTGATCTTTCCTCACTCCCAGTAGCCGGCGGCACTATCGACTTTTCTATCGCTGCTCACGCTCCGACCGGAATGTCTGCTGGTACTTACGAAAATGTTATTACTTTCTCGGTCGTTGCCAACTACGACACTATCACACTAAGCGACGCCTACGCGCTCGCCGGGTATACTCCAGTCTCCACGCCGTCTGGCAGCTACTACACCATGCAGGATATGGGTATGGATATTTGCAACAACGTAGACACCCTAAACTCTTCACTGCAACTGCTCGACACTCGCGATAACAAGCTCTACTGGGTCACCAAGTTAGCCGACGGCAATTGCTGGATGACACAGAACCTAGATTATGATATTAAGCAGAGCAATAACACACTTTCGTTGATTGATGGAACGACTACTACTTCGGCGAGGTTTGCTACGTTTACTTCTACTACACCAAGCACAATAATTGCTTGCGCTTTAGGTAACTGCTCTTATGACCCGGGTAATTATTATGCCGCAAATGGCACTAGCACCGCAGATTTAGAGATCAGTTGCAATAGTGGTGTTAATGATGGTGAAAACTGCCATTACCATCTCGGAAATTATTATCAACAAGACGCTGTAGTTGGGGAATACAACCTTAGGCCATCCATCTGTCCGCAAAACTGGAGAGTGCCAACGGTTAGTATGAGTAATACCCTCAGCTCGCTTCTCGGAACAAATATTGCAACATCTGCTCCCACATATTTCAATTTTGTGGGAAAAACCATTTTTCAAAGCAGCGGTATTACTACTAGTGAGCGAGGTAGTAGTGGGCAACTTGCATTGGATCACTTGTACACTACAAGCATCGATGCCCAGAATGGATTACATCAAGACGCTAATAATAATAACACAGGTGATGGATATTCTGTTCGATGTGTGGCCTTTGCTCCAGATATTACCACAGTTACGTTAAGCTTTGATCTTCAAGGCGGCATCTCGATAAACGGGAACTATGCGTCGCCAATAACTATAACAATAGAAGAAGGTGGCAGCGCTAAGTTTACTTTTACTGAGCCGGTTCCAGCTAAACTTGGTAGTGGTAACGAAAAGTTTGTCGGGTGGAAAACTGACAGCGGAGTAACCTACCAATATCGATACGTTAGTTCTATTGGCGGAGGAGGTGATATTACGTATGGTTTTGATTTGCCAACAGAAGATTCATATTTTGTTGACACATATATAATTTTCTCTGAGGACACCACCTTGAGGGCTATGTGGGGAAGCGGCAGTGGCGGCGGTGGTGGTGGTGAAGTAATTTGACATTTCATCCCGCTTGTGCTAACATAGACCCATAAAGGTCATCAATATAAACAGGTAAAAACAAAATGTCCACAACAACATCTCTAAATGTTGTGCTAAGTCTTTCAGACGACGTCGAGATTACCGTTCCAAACACCGGTATCCTCAGCGGCTCCAACACAGGAATCTTCTTTGGCGGTTTCGCCATTCTTGTCGTTGCTGCCTTTGTCATTTCCAGACTCATCAAGCACAAGAACAGTACTAACTTCCACATCAAAAAGAAGAAGACTCTTGCCGTCTCCCTTCTTGCTATCCTCGCTCTGCCAGCTCTCATCAATGTGCTAAATAATCTCAATCTAAATCAAACTAACTCTGCCAGCGCCATTCGCGCTGCCACTCTCACTGATGACCTCCTTGAAGTAACTGCTACCTCTGCAGGTACTCTCACTCTTGATGCCGGTATCCTTGGTACCGAAGAACTAGCCTACGTCAAAGACACTATCACCGTCTCCGAAGAAGTCTCTGGCCCATACACCATCTACCTCACTGCCAGTGATAACAAACTAGTTCACGAATCTAATCCAAACCTAGTCATTCCATCCATCACTGAAGCTGGTGAACTCACCGATAAATCCTTTGGCTACACCATTGGTAATCCAGCAGAACAACAAAATGTCACCTGGAACCCAGTCACTACCGAAAAGACTGCTATCATCAAATCCGATGCTACTTTGAAAGACAAAACCTTTGATGTCTACTATGCCGTCCGTGCCAAAGACGTTGAAGCAGCTGGCACCTACAACCTAGATCTTAACTACACCCTCACCATAGACTTCGATGGCACCATGCAAGGTATGAGCAGTGCTATCTGTGAAAGAATGGAGTTGGAGACGCCATACACGCTTAAAGATGCTCGCGACAATAATGAATATAATGTCGTCCGCCTCAAAGACAACAACTGCTATATGCAAGACGATCTACAACTCATACTTTCCACCGAAAAAACTCTCACTTCTGCCGATACTGATCTAAACAGCAAAGATTCTTGGACGCCGAATTTCAATACTATGTATATTGACGAAGACGGTCGCGCCTACTCCGATCCAGAATATCATAATGAACTCAGTATGGATAGTGTACTTAGCGAGTTTTGCGATGGACGCAGTATGCAGGAATGCATGATGAGCCATATTGATCTAAGCGCAATCGCCAGCGATGGTATGTACGCCTATAACGGTGTTGCAGGACTTGCACATCCAAGCATTCCAAGTACATACATTGACATTAATAACATAGATGCCGCAGGTGTTACTATTGCTAAAGACTCTATTTGTCCTAAAGGCTGGCAACTGCTTGGTTCAGATCTTCCTCAAAACATAGGTACAGCCTATGGTCTTTATGACCTTTATGATCTTGGAAATGAGGATGAAGTTGCAGCAACTTTTGACAGGCTCACATCATTACTTAATATAAGTGTCACCGACGATAGTGGCTTAGCGTATTCGCTAAACGAGTACTATGCTGGACGTGATGACAATAATCGTGCAGTGTTCGTGCCTAATATCCTAACAGTCAACCAAATGTCATTCTTCAGAATTATTCATTTTGTCAACCGCGCCAGTCAACAACGTGTTCGATGTGTCACTCGCCGTACCGGCTTTGCACATCTCAATATTGAAGGCGTCGGGGAACTCTCTGTTGAACTTTCGGGTGACGGCAAAAGCGAATTTACTGTTCCGAGCGATGCTCCTACTCGCGATGACTATACCTTCGTTGGTTATTCAGACACCGAGGATGGTGCCGTCAAATATCAACCAGGTGATATTATCACCACTGCAGACAGAAGCATGACACTCTATACGATTTGGGCAAAACCAGTCCCAGGCGTAACTTATATGCAGGATATGGATCCAGACATTTGCGCGAGCCTTAATCTGGGCGAGCTATATCTACTTAAGGATGCTCGCGACGAAAAAACTTACACTATCAGCCGAATTCAATATTCTGGCGCGAAGTATGCTGGCTGTTGGATGATGGATGATCTTGACTTTCAACCAGAGTCGGGAACGACGCTCTATTCGGATGATACCAACGTCCGTGACTATTGGTCTCCAGGCGACACTGAAGCTGCTCAAACTTATAGCGCAAAACCTGGCGTCCGCTTCTATTCTCGTCTTCTTGCTACGGCTGCCGGCGAAGGTTCTATCTGCCCTCGCGGATGGTATATTCCGGATGGTGAAGAATACAATAATTTGTATGGTGAAAACTGGAGGACCAATATACTCAGAATATCCCTTAATGGCGAGTACGATCCATACGATGAAAAAATCAGGCATGCTGGAACAGAAGGAACCCGCTTTGCGTCTGATGGAAACGCTTATTACTTTGGCCATGATACCGTTATATATGATGGTAACGATAGCTACACTTCCAGCCCTGATTATTATCAAGTTCGATGTTTAGCCTATCGCAAATAGCGGGCTCTGGCCAAAAAAATAACACCCCCATTCGGAGGTGTTATTTTTTCTTCTAGGCGGATTATTTATCTACGACTTCGCCTTCTACGGCGTCATCATCAGATTTTGCATCATCCTTCTTATCGTTCGAAGCGCTTTGATAGAGCTTTGCACCGATTGGCATCATCTTATCCGAAAGCTCCTTTGCGGCTGCCTCAAATTTTTCCTTATCGGCATCTGTATCGTTCAAAACTTTCTTAGCCTCTTCTACGGCAGACTTCAAAGTTTCTTTGTCTTCGTCCGAAATCTTGTCTTTGTATTCATCTGGCATCTTTTCGGCTTGATAAATCATGTTTTCGAGACGGTTCTTAGCATCCACGGCTTCGTGCTTCTTCTTATCTTCTTCAGCATGCATCTCGGCCTCTTTTTGAGCTTTCTCGATATCTTCTTTGCTCATGTTGCCAGAGTTCTGAATTGTAATTGATTGCTCTTTGCCGGTACCTTTATCCTTAGCGGTCACATTAAGAATGCCGTTCGCATCAAGGTTAAAGGTAACTTCAATCTGTGGCACGCCACGTGGTGCTGGGGCAATACCGTCAAGGATAAAGCGGCCGAGTGATTTGTTGTCTGCGGCGAATTCACGTTCACCTTGGAGTACGTGAATTTCTACCTGTGGCTGGTTATCCGAAGCGGTAGAGAAGATCTCAGATTTAGAAGTAGGAATGGTAGTGTTGCGATCGATAAGTGGAGTGCGTACACCACCCATGGTTTCAATACCAAGAGTGAGCGGAGTCACATCAAGAAGCAACACATCCTTTACGTCGCCCTGAAGCACGCCACCTTGAATAGCAGCACCTACGGCCACAACCTCGTCTGGGTTCACGCCCTGCATTGGGTCCTTGCCGAAGATAGATTTAACTTTTTCAACTACAGCTGGCATACGAGTCATACCACCAACCATCACGATTTCGTCGATATCTTTGGTCGTGAGCTTAGCATCCTTCAAAGCTTTCTCAACTGGACCACTGAGGCGATCAAGCAAGTCTTTTACAAGTTCCTCAAGTTTGGCACGAGTCAAAGTGTGTTCAAAATGTTTTGGACCTTCGGCATCGGCTGAAAGGAATGGCAAGTTAATATCAGTAGAAGTAGAAGAAGAGAGTTCCTTCTTGGCTTTCTCAGCTTCGTCTTTTACACGCTGCATAGCTGCGGCATCACCTTTAATATCGATACCAGACTCTTTCTTAAACTCGTCTACGAGGTAGTTAACGATGATGTTATCGAAATCTTCACCACCAAGGTGAGTATCACCGTTCGTGGACATAACTTCAAATACACCGTCACCAAGTTCAAGCACGGACACATCGAACGTACCACCACCAAGGTCGAATACTACGATTTTTTCGTCTTTCTTGGATTCTAGACCGTAGGCAAGTGCGGCAGCCGTTGGCTCGTTGATAATACGCTTAACTTCGAGACCAGCGATTTTACCGGCATCCTTCGTAGCTTGGCGTTGAGAATCATCAAAGTAGGCCGGCACAGTAATAATAGCTTCGGTGACTTTTTCGCCAAGGAAAGCTTCGGCATCAGCCTTGATTTTCGAAAGCACCATTGCAGAAATTTCTTCTGGAGTATATTCCTTGCCGTCCATTTCTACGGCCACACCATTGCCTTTTTTGACAATCTTGTATGGGGAAATATCAAGGTCGTGTTTTACTTCTTTATCTTCAAATTTACGACCGATCAAGCGCTTAATGCCATAAATGGTGTTTTTTGGGTTAGTTACACGTTGACGCTGTGCAACTTTACCAACTAGGCGCTCGCCTTTTTTAGTAACAGCAACTACTGATGGAGTAGTGCGATCACCTTCGGCGTTAGTAATAACTTCTGGTTTACCAGCGACCATGTATGCGAAAGCGGAGTTCGTAGTTCCAAGGTCGATACCAATGATTTTTGACATATTTTTACTCCTTTTCTAGCACTCTCCATGTGAGACTGCTAATCTACTATCTATTGTAGTAAACTAGCACTCATTTGTCAAGACTGCTAATTTTATTTTTAGCTTCACAAACCAGGGCGTTCTATCTGTGATATAATACTAACCATGATAGAGAGGCAAAATGATTTCAAAAAAGACCGTCTAGTGGAACCCACCATCTCGAATACTGATTCTGATGAAGCCAAAATCGAAATTAGCCTCCGTCCGACCAATTTTAATGAATATATTGGCCAGGAACGTCTTAAGAACAACCTCAAACTCGCTATCGACGCCGTCAAAAAACGAAACGACGGTGCTACCCTAGACCATATATTATTATATGGTCCACCGGGGCTAGGGAAGACCACCATGGCTGGCGTGATTGCCCATGAGCTCGGCGCCTCACTTCGTGTTACTTCCGGCCCAGCCATCGAGCGCGCCGGCGACCTTGCTAGCATCCTTACCAATCTCAAAGATGGTGACGTTTTATTTATCGACGAAATCCACCGCCTTCGCCGCGCCGTAGAGGAAGTCCTCTACTCCGCCATGGAAGATTACAAACTTGATATTGTAATCGGTAAAGGCCCAGCCGCCCGTAGTGTTCGCCTCGATCTACCTAAATTCACCGTTATTGGTGCCACTACGCGCACCGGTTCGCTTGCTGGCCCACTTCGTGATCGTTTTGGTATTATCCATCGTCTCGAATATTACAAAGAGCCTGAAATTGGCCAGATTATCACCCGTACCGCTGGTATTTTAAATACCGAAATTTCTCCTGATGCCACCAAGCTTCTTTCCACTCGCTCCCGCCTTACTCCGCGCATTGCTAACCGCCTCTTTAAGCGCGTTCGCGATTATGCCGACGTTAATGGCGACGGTATTGTCGATCTTCCTACTACCACCAAGGCTCTTCAAATGATGGAAGTAGACGACCTTGGTCTAGATCCAGCTGATCGCAACATGCTCTCTCTGATGCTAGCAAACTATGGCGACCGTCCAGTCGGTCTCACTACTATCGCTGCCCTTACTGGCGACGAGCCTACTACAATCGAAGACTACTACGAGCCTTACCTCTTACAACTCGGCCTATTGGAGCGCACTCCACGGGGGCGCCTCGTCACCGAAAAAGGTAAAAAACATTTGGCTGACGTCGAAAATATGTTATAATTTAGGTAGTAAACGAGGAGTTTTTCACTATGGATGAAAACTTGGCAAATGTTCGTCATGAACGCAGCAAAAAAGATTTCCCAGCTCTCAAGCTAATCGAAGGCGAATACGTTGAATATGTCTTTTCCCGTGCTCCAATCTGTTATTGGATGATTTGGGCCATTGTTGTCGCTGCTATTGCTGCCGTTTTGTTGGTATTTTTCTTATGTTCTCACACTAATACTTCTGCTGCTGCGGGCAACATCGGCTTTCTTACTACTTTGTCGTTAATTCTAGGTACGCTTTTTGTCATCGGTGGTTTTCTTGCTACCAAAGTTTATAACTGTAATAAGCTTTATGTCACTAATAAACGTATTATTCAATACATTATGATTTCGCCGATGGTATCATCCAAGAACGCCATTGATCTCTCTGGCATCGAAGATGTCAGCTTTAGCCAAAACGGCATCTGGGAAAAACTCTTCAAGATTGGCACTTTGCGCTTTTCTACCATTGGTGACGAAACCACCTACACTTTTGAACGCACCACCAATCCTGGCGAAGATGTCAATAAAATCATGAAGCTCATCCGCGACAGCAAACAAGCCCTCCAGCAGGAAATGAAAGAGCGAGCTTAATTTTGTCGATTGCGTTTAATATAAAAATCTTCTTTTTCGAGCGCTGCTTTTAGGATGTATTCCTTGCATCTGCCCTCAACGCAGTTGCCTGGTTCGTAAGTGTATGAACTACCAGTATCGCCAAGATTTACGCCACTAGGATCAGTCCAAAGGGCTGGATCAATCATCTTGATGTTTTCTTCGGAAATTGTCTCTGGATAATAGCCATGTTGCGCATAGAAACCTTCCTCGAGCGCATAATACATTGCGTTAATCGCCACTTTGCGGTCAGCATCGCGCTTCATTGCATCGATGTTGGATTTTTGCATAAAGAATAGTATCAAAAGTAGCGTAGCGAAAACTGCCACCACTACAACTTCAAGAATTGTAAAACCAGTTTTTTTACTCATACTCTTTATTATATCACCAAAATATGCTACAATATAGCTTATTCACGGTACCGTAGCTCAGCTGGTTAGAGCGTGGGACTCATAAGCCCAAGGTCGGTGGTTCAAGACCACCCGGTACCACCAAGAAAAAGTTCTTGCAGAGTGCACATGCACTTAGCGCGAGAGCTTCTTTTTTATCGACTCTTCGTAAAACTTTCTAATACGTTTCATTGCTTCAGGATATTTAATCGAACGGAATTTCGGGAAAACTTTGAGCATACGTTTTCCAATCCAGCGCTGACGAAGTCCGATTCCGGTCCAAAATTCTGCCAGCGGTGCAGTCTGTTTTTTGAGACTTTTTTGAATTCGTTCCAACAAATGATTTAACTTCATCAAGCTATCTACCGTATTTACGAGATCTGTCGCCATCACTAGCAAAAATCCTACCGACATTACTATGCGCCAAGCTTCCGGCACGGCATCGGTTAAAATTCCCACGCCAAGCTGCACGTAAGGCATAATCGCCGCAAAAAACCCAAAGGTCACAAAACCCGCCAGACAAATTCGCCCGTTCAAATTAAATCGATTGTCCGAATAATCCCACCACCTTGCGTGAAAAATTTTTTCCATCGCCCACGAAGTAATATATTCCATCACGCACGCCAATGTTCCGCCCGCAAAAAACAGTTTTATCGGATCAAGCGTAAAATGCATCACCAAGACATATAACAAAGCGCCAAAACCATAAATCGGGATATACGGCCCAAATAAAAATCCAGAATTAATTAATTTACGCTGGCGAATACTGCGATAGCTCGATTCCCAAATCCAACCAATAAAACAATAAATCATAAACCATAATAAAATCGTAGCCGGACTACCATTAATGGTTGGATTCATCGTTTAGCTCCTTTACGATCTTGTAATAAATCGGTTTGGCAAAAGCTTCCTTAAACGAACAAGCTTTGTCGGCAATCGTCAAAATCCAAGTCTCCTTGTGACGCGGTAACTTGAGCGTTACAGGGAACATATGTTCCGTGAGCATTTCCGCTTCGGTCGGATTGATGGTGAAAATTTCGGCAGCATTTTTAAGCGCGTAAGTCCCGTGGCGTGTTGGGTGCCTCGGTGGACGCGTAGCTCTTGGCGCATGCCAATCGTATAAGAAGTAATCGTGTAGCAACGCTCCGCGCACCAAACTTTGTTCATCGCAATGAAGATGCAGGGCTCGCGCAATTTTTAGACAAACCAAAGCCGCACTAATCATATGGTCATGCGTGGTCGTATCACCATGCTGAATAAAATTATCCGACTTTTTATATTCGCGCGAATCAAGAATATCTGCACCGTAATTAATAACGGCGGTCTTTAAATCCAGATTTTTTTGATTCTTGCGCTTCATAAAAACTAATTATAGCAAAAAAGCAAGCAGCGAGCTATCACGAACAGCAACTAAATTGACTCACAACGTCTTTTATGTTATAATTATAAATGATATTGGTGGGTAAATTTAGCACATTAAAAGGAGGCGTGTTATGAATTTAACGAGTGAGTTAGTGCAAAAAATCATGCATAATTGTGAAGTAACAGATGATAGCATGATCGACCCCTTTCTTTTCCTTGATGACAAGGAGGAATATAAAGAAAGGATTGTTGATGGCATTTATCTAATAAAAGGTATTTGTCGCCCGTATTACTTCGATGTTAAAAAACTAAGGAGGCACAGGAAAAAAATTATTGAAGCCCTGAACGAGCTCCCGAGCGAGTTTTTGTTAAGTTCGTGTAATGGTGGTTGGTCTTTTCTGCACTGCTGTCTCAACCGAGCCTACGAGCAATGGGGGACGCAGGAAGATGCTGACAAGTTAGTGGCTCTAGGTAGAGCCATCGGAAAAGTAAGCTGGTTAGCAGAAGAAAAATACTGGCACATACTCTATGGAGGGATGCCATATCTAGTCGTATTGGATGTGGAATATCGCGAGCCACTGTGGGACCGTTTTGTCGAAGCAATTAAAACGGCAGCTACAATATTTGCCCTCAGAGCTACCGGCGTAATATGGTTCTTGATAGAAATTATATTTATGCCAATCAGACGATTGATAGCGACAATCACAGAATCGATAGCGATAATAAAATTCAGATTGCGAGCGAGGAAAGGCGATTCTGACATACCTCCCAACATACCGCCCGACATTTATTTTCATCTTGTTGGTGACACTATTGATGATAGCCCCAGTAGAGACGTAATGTCCATAATTTTGTTTGATGCATTAGGACTAAAACCAACTAAAAGAGTAATAAAATTTCTCAGAAATTATTGGTAACAAAAAGACCCCTGCGACAATGCGGGGGTTTTTCATGCAAAAATGGCGGAAGGGACAGGATTCGAACCTGCGAAGCTATTAACTTGCTGGTTTTCAAGACCAGTGCCATCAACCACTCGGCCACCCTTCCATCTATAATTATAACATATTTTATACTGACCGTGAAGACGTTTAAGGCGCTTTTTGCATGCTATAATAGACATAACAAGTTTAATTATGAGGGCCTAAAATGGAGAATTTAACTCAACCTACTCCGGTAGCTCAACCAGTTATCGAAGAAGCACCAAAATCTAAAAACAAACTTTTAATTCCATTTATCATCTGCGCCATTCTTGCTGTCGCTGGATGCGGATTTAGCATTTACACCTTGGCTACAGCAAACAGCAAAAATAATACTACTACCACCACCACTAAGAAATCCAACACTAAAATCAGTCCAATTATCGATAACAATCAAACAGATCCTGACACCATCTTAACCGACGATGAAGACGACACTTCTGTTAAAATTTCCCCAAGCGACTTCGTAATTAGGTCTGATGATTCTGATGAACTCAAATACAGAGTATCGGTAAAGGATAATTTTGGCACGACTACTAGCCCAGCTATCTCAATTGATGCCGCTGGCTCTACGCCAAGCGTCCTCAATATTCATATCAACAACGCCAAAAGCCTTAAAGATATCTACGACGTAGACTATTCTGGTCCAACTGAACTTACAGTAGATTTTAGCCAGGGAATTGTCGATGCTCACATTAGTGCATTTGGACAAGCTGCTGGTAGCGAATTTATCTTCGTCGTCCTAACCGATGGCACCGTCCACTACATCCCAATCTATCAATCCGTCAAAAATGGAGTCTTCACCGTGGCCGGTAAAGTCGACGGGCTAAGCAACATCGTAAGAATTTTAGATGGTGATGTCTGCAACGTTGGCTGCGGCATGCAACCATTTGCCCAAGACGTCAACGGCGACATTATGCCAATCCCACAACTTAACTAAAAACCGCTAAAAAAATACCCCCCATCACGGGGGTATTTTTTATGTGAATAATTATTCTGCGTTAGTATAAACCGCTACTACATCATCAAGGTCGTCGACTGCGTTGAGCACTTTTTCAAGTTTCTCGGCATCTTCGCCTTCTACTGGTACGTAGTTGTTTGGTACATACTTAAGTTCGGCCGAAGTAATAGTAAGACCAGCTTCAATCAATGCGCTGCGCACCTTCATGAGGTCAGAAGCAGCGGTAAAGATTTCGATGCCATCTTCCTCTTCGGAGGCGTCTTCAGCACCAGCTTCGAGCGCCATCATTAGAGCATCTTCGCCTTTTTCAGAAATCATAATTACGCCCTTGCGCGAGAATTGGAACATCACCGAGCCCGGATCGGCCATGCGACCACCGTTCTTGTCTAGAGTGTGGCGCACTTCTGGCATGGTGCGGTTTTTGTTGTCAGTTGCGATTTCGATAATAATACCTACGCCACCAGGGCCATAAGCTTCGTAAACTTCTTCAATCAAAGCTGCAGCAGACTTATCGGCCACGCGAGCAATTGCACGCTCGATGTTGGCTTTTGGCATGTTGGCCAGGCGAGCTTTTTCGAGCACCATCGCAAGGGAAGGGTTCATGGCTGGATCAGTACCAGCGCGTGCCGCGATTGCGATTTGGTTGCCGATTTTAGTAAACAAAGCTCCACGCTTGGCATCCACTACGGCTTTCTGGCGTTTGGTGGTTTCCCACTTACTGTGTCCTGACATAATTTTCTCCAATAAAAATAATAATTAAACTTAGAATTATTTTAACATATTTTCGAAATATTTCCACTGGTTTTTCTGCCAACCACCAACAGTACTAGTACTACTATATATAATATATATACCCAGGGGTTGCCTACGGGGACTTCAATAATAAAATACTTTTGCGCCGCAAAAAACTCCACTACCGCAATATGATATTGTAGTAATTTTTCTGCCGCAAAACTTACTACCGCCCCCACGCCCGGTATGCCAGCAAGTAGCCCCGTCGCAAACACCAGCCCCATCACGTAGGGAAGCGTCGGCAAAATCAGTAGATTTGCCACCACTGCAATAATCGAAATTGACCCAAAATAATACAGCGTAATCGGCAGCGTCATGAGCGTCGCAGCGATAGTAGTAAGGATTATTTTCGCCACGAAATTCGGTTTTTCTTTGCCGTATAGAAACCTCGTCAGTATCGGCCCTAAAATCATAATCCCACCAAGCGACGCAAACGACAGTAGCCAACCCAAGTTGGTCCAGTAGAGCGGATTAATCAGTATTGTAATTGTCATTGTTGTTAAAATAATTCTCCACGGCGCGAAGCGCCGCCCAATATACCACGCAAGCAGCCCCAATGTAGTCATAATCCCTGCCCGCATGATAGACGGCGTCCATCCTACCATCACCATAAATAGCAAAATCAAAAGTTCTGCAAAAAACATCACCGCAAATCGTGATGTTTTGCTAAAAATTTTCTTCACCACTTCCACTAAAATCGACAAATGCGCACCCGAAGCCACTACTACGTGTGCCAGCCCCACAGCCTTTAGTTCATCATTCAATTTTTTTGGCAGGCCATCTTTAATCCCGAGCAAATACGCCATACTAAGCTTTGCTTCAGTTTCCGGCAAAGCCGAGCTAATCCGCTCCGCAAACCAATCTCGCGTACTCACCACAAAATCCCATTGCTCCGGCAGATTTTCACCGTACATTAGCACGCTTGCGCTACGTACTAGACCAATCACTAACCCTGCAACAAGCGCAATCACTGCGAAGGTATGTTTTGGAAACACGTAGACAAACATCATACACACCACAGCAAACCCATACCACACTACAGAATTAACGAAATTCCATCTGTTAATCACTGCGAGCATACTACCAACAAGAATTCCGATCATGAGAACAAACATTAGCCACGACGGATGAAGATTTTTTGCGCGCACGACACGTTTCATGGCGCCATTATTATGTTACAAAAAAGTAAAAATCAACCCCCAACGAAAAACCAACAAAATCAAAAACCGCAAGCAGAATCGTAAACTAAATTACGCGCGAAATTTCTTCAAGTGTGGTCTCACCACGTAGTGCTGCTAGCACGCCTTTTTGTTCGAGCGTGAGCATGCCGGATTTTTTAGCCGCCTCTTCAATGGCTTTGGTATTAATATCTTTTACGTCACCACGAATGAACGAGCTAATTTCGTCATTTACAATCAACTGTTCCATCAAAGCTTTGCGGCCATTATAACCAAATGGGTTTTCGGCCGTTTTAACTGGATCATATAAAGTTAAGTTATTTAAATCGATACCTTCAAGATATTTAGCATCCACGCCGTCCAAAACTTTTTTAATATAATTAGATTCTGCATCAGTGGCTGGGCGCGGAGTTTTGTCTACCAAACGTCGCACCAAACGCTGCGCAATCACTAGCCTAATCGAACTACTAAAAATTGGGTTCGTGCCAATCAAATCAATCATGCGCGAAAACGCCGCGGCCGTAGAATTGGCGTGGAACGAGCTTAACACCAAGTGCCCTGTAATCGAAGCCTGAATTGCCGTCTTTGCTGTGTCCGCATCGCGAATCTCACCCACCATCACCACGTCTGGATCAAGACGTAGTACCGAACGCAAACCATCCGCAAACGACCCACCCTCGTTGGTGTTAATTGGAATCTGCTCAATGCCAGCAATGCCGTATTCAATTGGGTCCTCAAGCGTGATAATTTTTTTATCAGTAGTATTAAGCGCATTCAAAATCGAATAAAGCGTAGTCGATTTACCAGAACCCGTTGGGCCCACCATCAGCACTAGTCCACGTGGGTGCGATACTACCGAGTTAATCTCGGCCTTTTCTTCGTCCGTTAAACCAAGTAAATCCAAATTAAGCAGCGATTCATCAAAGTTAAAAAGCCTTAGTACCGCGTCTTGCCCATACATGGTTGGAATAGTCTCAACACGCACGTTCAAAAGATGCGATGAACCGTTTTGGAAAATCTCTTTTTGCATATGTCCAGACTGAGACTCTTGAGCCGCGCTCGAGATGTTGGCGCGAGAGCTTAGCTCGCCCATCAAAATACGATAACGATCTTTATCGATCGTAGCCACTGGGTGCAGTAACCCATCCACGCGCATACGAATACGAATTGATTCGCGCAAATTCTCAATGTGAATATCGGATGCACCGAGTTTGTCGGCTTGGTCTAGCAAAAAGTCAAAAATTTTATCCGCACCCACTCGGCCGAGCGTTTCGGAAACTTCGTCAATCGTTTTAGAATCGCCTTCATCGGCAATTTTAATATCGTCATAATGAATTTCTTTTGGCGGATCGTAGCGCAGCATCAAAACTTTGTAAGCCGAACCAGAAATCAAGAAAAAATCCACCCTCTCACCTTGCGCAGTCAAATCCTGACGGATTTTTTCGATCACAGTGCGCGGCGTTTGGCTGGTTACGAGGTATTGATAATGCTCCTCGTCGCCACCTTTTTGCAAAGGTAGCATGTAGTTTTTATGCATTTCCTCAACCGTTAGCATGTCGCGGATAAGTGGAATTTCATTTTCAAACATTCGAGCATCAAGATAAGGCAAGCGCAAAATTCGTGCTCGTTCTAAAGTTGCACGCTCTTCATTTTCGCGGCGCTTCTGCTGCAGTTCCTGCTCATTCATGCTTATATTATAGCATAAGCATTAATTTATTACTGTTTTATTTTAGAGAAAGTATGTTATAATATAATATATGGCAAGAAAAGCAGCTAAAAAAGTTATTGCGAAATTAAACCGCAACAACAATCATAAACACAGCGACAAACGCAAACACGTAAACTTGCGTGACGGCCGCTAAAAAATAATCCCCACCAGGGATTATTTTTTTAGACTCGATTTGGTAGGGCCAGCTGGAATCGAACCAGCATTGTACCCTTAGAGGGGGTATGTCCTATCCGTTGAACGATGGCCCCATACCGATATGATTATACCATATTGTGCTATAATCGCAGTATGCACCCGTAGCTCAGTGGATTAGAGCATCTGTCTTCGGAACAGAGGGTCGTGGGTTCGAGTCCCTCCGGGTGTGCCACATAATTATACAGGGGAAGATAATGGAAGAAAAAGTTATCGACAAAAAAGAGCTTGAAGTGGCTAAGCCACATTCCAAAATCAAATTTATTCTGTGGATTTTGCTCGGCATCGTCCTATTTGCCGCCCTGTTATGCTATTTGTTTATCCCACGTTTCATTATTCGCGGTTTTGACCGCAACATTACTCTTATCTACGGCGCTCCATATGCCGAAGATTACGGTACCATTTGCTACGGCAATATCATTAATTGTGCAGACGTCACCGTCGAATCTGACATTAAGGAAATTGATACCTACGTTCTTGGTGAAAATGTTATTTCGTACCACATTACTAATGTCGACGGCATTTCCATTGACCTCACTCAAAAAATTACCGTCGTAGATGAAGACCGACCAGACATCATGACTAATGCCGATACGATCACGGTTTGTCCAAACAACCAAAAAATTATTCTTCCATCCGATCTAAAAATCATTGATAATCGCGACGGCGACATTACCGAAAAAGCCGAAATCAAATACGAAAACGACAAAGTCAGTATCTATATTGCAGACGAACTCGGCAATAGTGGTACTAGGACTTTCCCAGCCAACGTTAGTGATACTACTGCGCCAGTTTGGCAAACCACTTTAAAGAGCTCCTACGAAATCGTCGCTGGCGAAACACTTAGCTTCACTACTCCTATCGCCATCGATGAATGTGACGGCGAAATCACCGCCGTAGCTTCCGGCACTATCGATACTAACACGGTGGGGGATTATCATGTTGACTACACCGCTACAGACTCGCAGGGAAATACTGCTACTATGCCAGTAGATGTTAAAGTTCTTTCACGCAACGGCATCATTTACCTTACTTTCGATGACGGCCCAAGTCCTGAAACCAGTCGCCTACTTGATGTGCTTAAAGCTTACGGCGTCAAAGCTACTTTCTTTGTGACCGGAGCTGGTGGTGAAGATATTTTGCAACGCGAATGTAACGAGGGCCATTCCATCGGTCTGCATACTTTTTCACACAGCTATGATTACGTTTATCAAAGCGTCGATATCTTTTTCTCTGATATCGAGAAAGTCAAAAATCGTGTAGAAAGTTATACAGATTGCACATCCACATTAATTCGTTTTCCGGGTGGTAGTTCCAACACTGTTAGTCGTGGCGTGGATGGCGGTACGCATATTATGAGTAAATTAGTAGAAGAAGTTCCTCGTCGTGGCTACGCCTATTTTGACTGGAACGTTTCTTCTGGTGATGCTGGCGGCGCCTATATGGCTGATCAGGTTTTTTACAATGTTGTCAACAATCTCAAACCTGATGTTTCAGTGGTTTTGCAGCATGATACTAGAGCCTTCTCCGTGGACGCAGTCGAGCGCATTATCCAATACGGTTTAAGCCACGGCTATCGTTTTATGCCGCTCACACACAACTCATTTGGCGCACATCACGGCGTTAATAATTAATTTTGCAGCAGATAAAGTTTATGCTTGAATTTATTTTTAAGCTTTGATAGAATAGGAAAGTCGTCAAAAAAATTTCCTCATTCTATCTCGAGGTGGGTCGGTCGTATTGACGATAAACATTAAGGAGAAAATCGATACATATGCGTATCAAACGACTCAAACGTTCTGAAAAACGTCAACAGTCACAAATCACTCCTGCCTCATGGCAAGAGTTCATCGAAATCTAATTTCGAGGAATGCCCCACGAATAAAACGGGGTATTTTTTATGCTATTTTGAATTCTTCAACTTGGCATTCACGATATCGGTCATTAGTTGCACGAAATCGCTTTCTGATCCGCGAGACGAATCCCAAGAAATTACTTCACCATTAATCGTCAAACTTCCGGCACCACCCCACGAGATTAGTTGTCCGTCTACATAAAATGCTGGAGTACCAGACACATCGATGCGACGTCCTAGACCCATATCAAAGCTAATCTTTTTAGACACCTCATTAGAAGCCATATCGGACAAGAATTTTTCTACGTTGCCTTTACCATTTGTTACTTCAATGAAATATTCTTTAAAGTAATTGGTGCGTTCCGAAGCGGAAAGGTATTCCCACTCACTTTGATAGCTAAACAATGCATCTGCATATTGTTTCCAATAACCCTGAAGCCCAGCCGCTTCTGCTGCTGAAGCAGCTGCCGTGCCATTTTGGTGATACGACAATAGGAAACTACGATAAACCACAGCAAGCTTACCGCCCAATGCTTCGATAGCTTTATTGACCTTAGTATTCATCGAAGCACAACCAGGACATTGATAATCGGCATACTCAAAAACCAACACTGGCGCATCGGCCGAGCCTTTCACATGGTCACCAATATTGCCATTAGCTTCAGACGGTGCAATTATCGAATACAAGTCGTAATCTTCAAAACGAACTTTGTTTGCATTGCCATTAATCATAGTTGTAACCATTCCAATAAACAAGGACGCAATCACTAAAACGGCCACCGTGCCCAAAATCGTTGAGCTATGATCTGCCAGCACACCTAAAAACTTCTTCATATTTACTCCTTTAATGATAAAATGATTATAACATGTGGGAACGATTCATGAGAAAATTCGTAGCGTGGCTCGACCCAAGGCTGGACCGTTACCGCGCGCATAGTGAGGTGCCTAAGTTTACTCCGAAAACTTTAGCCGAATTTGTTGATGTACTGCGTCGCACGCCTAAGAACGTCTTAAATAGCTCTGATCGCGCTAAAATTTCTGCCGTCATGAGTTTTGATGGTCGCAAAGTTTCCGATCTCATGATCAAAAAGGCCGACATGGTCTTCGTCTACGAAAAAGATTTCCTTGGTCCACTTATGCTCGACCGTCTTTATAAATCTGGCTTCACGCATTTTCCAGTGGTTGACAAAAACGATCACGTCAGAGGCGTCATTCATACTGAGGCTCTTAACGCACTCGAAATCAAAAAGACCGACCGCGCCGAGAAATTCCTCGACACTAATGTTCAATATCTTCATGAGGATGATGCTTTGCAATTTGCCGTCGATGAGCTCAAGCGTACCAACTGCCTATATTTCCTCGTCTTAAACAACAAAGACGAACTCGCCGGCTTCTTTACTTTAGATATGCTTCTAGATTACCTTCTCGGTTAAAATGTGTTATAATATAGCGCATGAGAACTCTAACGAATGCACTAAAACAATCTTTGGGACAAACTGTAACCGTTGCTGGTTGGGTTAATTCTCGCCGCGATCACGGTGGTTTGATTTTTATCGACCTTCGCGACCACGAGGGAATTATTCAGCTCGTAATTACCCCAGACAATAATGCTGCATTCAAGCTTGCCGAATCCGTGCGTGACGAATATGTTCTCTCCGCCACCGGGACTTTGCGTGAGCGTGCTCCAGAACTTAAGAACCCAAACATCGCCACCGGCGATATCGAACTTGTCGTATCTGAGTTAGTGCTTCTCAATAAATCCGAAACTCCTCCAGTCAACACCCATGATGATGGTGAAAAATCTGGTGAGGAACTTCGCCTTAAATATCGCTTCCTTGATCTTCGCCGTCCATCCATGCAACACTTACTAAAAGAGCGTTCCCGCTACTACGCTTTCTTGCGTAACTACATGTACGAACATGACTTTATTGAAGTTACTACACCAATCTTGGCCAACTCTTCTCCAGAAGGTGCTCGTGACTTCCTTATTCCATCTCGTCTTCACCCAGGCAAATTCTATGCCTTGCCACAGGCTCCACAACAATTCAAACAGCTCCTCATGGTTGGTGGCGTGCCACGTTATTTCCAAATCGCCCCATGTTTCCGTGATGAAGATCCACGCGCTGATCGTCTTTATGGTGATTTTTACCAACTCGATCTTGAAATGGCCTTTGTCGACAACGGCGAAACTATCCGTACTACCATGGAGCCACTCATCAAAAAACTCGTTACCGAATTTGCTGGTAAAAAACTTCTAACCGAAGACATTCCCCGCATTCCATTCAAAGAATCCATGGAGAAATATGGCGTCGATAAGCCAGATCTTCGCTACGGCATGGAACTTACTGAGCTTACCGATGTCTTTGCTAATACTGATTTCAAAGTATTCAAAGCTCCATGTATCAAAGCTATTTGCGTCAAAGGCGGCGCTTCGCTCACTCGCTCACAAATCGATGACTTTACCGACAAAGCTCGCAAACTTGGTGCTGGTGGTCTCGCCTATATCATGTACGAAAATGGCGAAGCTAAATCTCCAATTCTTAAATTCATGTCCGAACAGGAAATCGCTGGCGTGAGGGAACGTATGGGTGCCGAAGATGGCGACGCTGTCTTCTTTGGCGCCGACGATCGTGCTAAGGTCAACAAAGTTCTTGGCCAACTCCGCATCGCCTTTGCTGATTTCTATAAACTCAAAGATCCAAACATTGTTGCACTTTGCTGGATCGTTGATTTTCCATTCTACGAATGGGATGACAAAAAGAACAAACTCGACTTTGGTCACAACCCATTCTCTATGCCAAAAGGTGGCATTGCTGCACTAGAAGAAGCCAAGACCGACGAAGACAAACTCGCCATCGTTGCAGATCAATACGACATGGTCATGAACGGCTACGAGATTTGTTCTGGCGCCGTCCGCAACTACAACCCAGAAATCATGTACAAAGTCTTCAATATCCTTGGCTATAGCAATGAATATGTTGAAGCTCGCTTCTCTGGTATGCTTAACGCCTTCAAATTTGGCGCTCCACCACACGCTGGTTGTGCCTTCGGTATTGAACGTATCTTTATGGTTCTCGAAAACACCGAAAACATTCGCGATATTGTCGCCTTCCCAAAGAACGGTAACGGCATCGATCTCATGATGAACTCTCCGTCTAGCGTCGACCAAACTCAGCTCGACGAAGCACACCTTGCAATCATAGAAGACGACGAAGATTAATGCTATAATAATATATAGTAATGGGTGGACTAAATACTAAAAAGTTGTTGCGATTCAAATTCCATCGTCTTAAGACTTGGCAACTACTTTTGATGCTCGTATTCCTAGGATTTTTGAGCGCCACTCTGCTTCGTGCCGACCATCTACAAATGGTTCAGCTCCGTGATGAAGTCTTTGCTGCCGATACTAGCGGCGACATGGATAAACTTGCGAGCACTCTTACCGAGCTACGCAATTTTACCTTCTCTAACATTGTTATTAATATAGTAGAAGAAAATGGTCTCCAAAAAATTACTTTTGGCACCGGACCGTTTTATCTAGAGCAATCCTATCTCCGTGCCGCCAGCGAAGCCATCGCGAAGGCCGAAGCTGAGTTAGCTGAGCATCCAGACGAGAATCCAAACGGTAACATTTTCTTAATCGCCTCTAATACTTGCCGCCCAATCGCCATTGCGAACGGTTGGAGCTGGAATAGCCCAGGTTATATCGAATGTATGACTTCCACGATCGACAAATATCCAGTCGACGAAAGTCTCGGCAGCCAGGTACTCTATGCCGACGTCCCATCTACCGAACTTTATCGCCATAATTACGCTTCACCGCTCTGGGCTCCAAGTTTCTCTGGATTTATTATCTTATTAGCCGCCATCGTAGTGCTTATCCTAATAGTCCGTGTACTCATCTGGTTTTTCCTCCAACTCGCACTGCTTTTTATCTAAATAACCCCTTGACAACAACTTCTAGGGGCTATAAGATAGAATTATATTAACTTAAGGAGGAAAGCTTAAATGGCTTACGAACATACTAACGGCAAAGGAGTTAAATACTTCCTACACAAATCAGAAGTTACTCTCCGTGGCGGCAAGGCCCAGACCATCTATTTCTTCACTAAAGACGAAAAAGGCGGCAAAGGCACCCCATGTGACCTCCCAGCTGACCGTATGGTTTGCGAAAATCCTCGCAATGGTTTCTTGACCCTCAAGAAAAAATAATCATTGCGCGCAAAGTTAATTAGGTGCAAAAAGACGTCCTGTAGCAATACGGCGTCTTTTTTTGTGAATAAAAAAAAATGGTAGGGATGCTAGGACTTGCGCGATAGCCCAAGTCCCCCCGACCATGTTTACTGGAACCTGGTAGGGATGCTAGGACTTGAACCTAGGACACTGCGTGTATAAGACGCATGCTCTAACCAGCTGAGCTACATCCCCGATTACCTTATTCTATCACAAAATGTTATAATATTAAGCGTGAGCAGAAATAAACTCGACTACTTCAAGCTTTATCTACGACGATTGATTTATCATGTCAAAAACGATCTTTTTTCGTCCGAAAATGCTTTACTTACGATTGCTGTTATTATCTGCCTCGTTCTCACCAGTAACTCCATCGTCGCCATGTCTCGCAACTGGCAACTTTCCGAGCGCCTTGCTTCCGAAAAGAAGCAGCTCGAGCTGCTCCAAGTCGAAATTGACACGCTCGAACTCGAAAATGCCTACTACGAAACGGATGAATTCAAAGAACTCTCTGCGCGTCGCCTAGCAGGGAAACAACTTCCTGGCGAAAAGCTAGTTTATCTGGGCGCTAATTCTGATCAAGCCAAGTACAAACATACGCCAGCCGTTGTCAAAGTTACTACCAAAGAAAAATCTAACTTCGAAAAATGGTTAGCTTTTCTTTTCCCTAAAAATTCTTAAAATGTTTATGTTATAATAAAAATATGAAGACTTTAAAACAAGGCTATTCTCTTATTGAGGTCATGCTCTTCTTGGCTTTGTCTGGACTCGTCTTGATGGGCATTATTATTGGCACCGCCAACGCCGTTGATCGTCAGCGCTATAATGATTCTGTCCAGAATTTTGCTGAGTTCTTACGCTCAGTTTATTCCGATGTTTCTAATCCGGCCGGCCCTAAAGATGGCCGTTCCAACTATTCTATCTACGGCAAACTCGTTACCTTTGGCGAACAATACGACACCGAATATCAAGAAAACAAAGAAGAGCAAATCTATGTCTACGATGTAATCGGCGCTATTAATGAACGCGGGCTTACGGGCTCCGTGTTGCAAGTCCTAGAAGGTCTCGGTCTCAATACATTTATTCCATCTCCAGACGACGTCTCTATTAAAACTTACGTTAGTACTCCACAAATCTACACTCTAAACTGGGAAGCCAAAGTCAAAGATATCAACAAAAACCGTTTTGTCGGCTCAATTTTAATTGTGCGCTCGCCAACCTCTGGCACCGTCTATACTTTCTCGTCCACCGAACAGCCAAAAGTTAATCTAATTCTTGGCGAAAATCCTGCTGCCGCCGCAAACCCACTTAGCTCACTCTCTACCAAGTTTAGTCCAAGCAATCAGCTTGATTTCTGCATCGTTCCAGAGGGCTATAGCGTCGGCACGCATCGCGACGTTCGCATCGCATCGAATGCCCACGACGCCTCTAGTATTGAACTCATTCCGGAAAATTCGACCGAAAATAAATGTATCTAATATGGTATAATAAGCTTATGCATAATTGGAAGCGTGGCTTTACTTTGGTTGAACTATCTTTTTCGCTGGCCTTCATCGCTTCGCTCTCTTTGGCTCTAGTCGTGATTACGCTTAACCTTACCTCATCCTATCAACGCGGTCTCGTTTTGAAACAGGTTAACACTACCGGCAGTAGTCTCATTAGTGATTTTAAAGCTGCCATCGCCAACTCTTCCGCTAAAAACATCACCGACGTTTGTACTATCAAATATGAGACGAATAGTACCGGTCAAAACGCCTGTCGTAATGACGGCGCCTATAGCTTTGTGCATGTTGAGCGTAGCGCTAAGGTTAAAATTGGCAAAGAAAACACCCCGGGCTACAAAGAAGTATCAGATGTTCCAGTCTTCGGCGCTTTCTGTAGTGGCTCGTATTCGTATATTTGGAATAGCGGCTACTTGCTAGACAGCGAATCGTACACCGTCGAAGGTACGACCGCAGCTAGCTTCAAATATACAATCGCAAACGAAGATTATACTTCCGGTACCGAAAAGACCATCTCTAATTTCCGTCTTCTCAAAATCGTCGATCCGTCACGCGCCGTTTGCGCTTCCGCCATCGACTCGTCAAGCGCTGCTGATGTTGCCAACAAACCATATCGTACCGCAGCTGAACTTAAGGCGAACAAAATCTCCAATAACTTTGAAGTCAACCCTAGCGTCTATGGCTACATTAGTGAAGAACCAATCGACATTCTCGCCACCAGCGGCAACAACGAACTCGCTCTTTACAATCTAACGATCGACTTGCCAGCCCAAGACTCTACTTCGCGCAATATTTTCTATTCTGGCTCATTTATCCTTGCTACCATTCTTGGCGGCATCGATATTAAGGCTGACGGCAACTATTGTGCTACTCCATCTGGATACGATATCGAATACTTTGATTACTGTGCTATTAATAAATTTAATTTTGCCATTCGGGCAAGTGGAGAATAATATGAAGAAAATACGTACTGGTGCCGCATCATTTTATATTGTAGCCTTCTCGACTCTTTTCCTAACTATTATCGCGTTGGGCTTCGCTACCATCGTGATTTCAGAAGTTAACCGCACCATTAATAGTGATCTTTCTCAATCCGCCTACGACTCTGCTTTGGCTGGTATTGAAGATGCTAAGGTTGCTATTCTCAACTATCAAAGCTGTCTCAACCAAGGCTATGACACTGAGACTACGCCTATTATCACTAGCACCCAGATTACCTGTGGCGAAATTATTTATTACATGAATCACCCAGACTGCGACATGGTTGGCCACATTCTTGGACGCATTCCAAAAGATCAGCAGCAAGAAGTTCAAATCAAAGAAACTATCGACGGCAAGAACAATATGGAGCAAGCTTATACTTGCGTAAAAATTGCTACCAACCTCCACGATTATCGCGCTACGCTCACTTCGGCTAGCCCAGCACATATTCTCCCAATCACAGTCGACAATCCAGACGAAATTAACGCCATTAAAATCAGTTGGTATTCCGATACCGACGGCACCGAATTTAAATATAGCAACGTCAACAATAATGGTATCGTAACCTTCCCAGCGCTTACAGCTAGCCAGGTCGCAACTCCACCAACTATTGCCGTAGAGCTAGTCCAAACCGCCATTGATTTTAGGCTAATCGACCTTGATATTTCGCGCATGAGCTCAGCAACTTACGGTACTACCGACCATGGTATGCTTTACTTTGTTCCAACCGACAAAACCAGGGATGCTCGCGGCTTCGTATCAAAGAGTAATACTACAACCACTGAGGCGAACGCCGTCTATTATAATATCGCTACTAATACCGACAAAGCCAATAACGTCCTCAAGATGTCTGATGAAATTAACTTTGCGACCAGCGGTGATAAGACTTCTAAAAAATCTCCAGTCGCACTTTATTGTCCAATGAATTCCGGCAATGAGTTCGCTTGCTCTGTCTCGATTGAACTACCAAGGCCAAACGTCGGCGTTGACGGTGATCAAAAACGCAACAAAGACACCTTTATGCTAATTCTCTCCATTCCATACAACCAACCAGACACCGATTTCTCGATCGAGCTTTGTCGTGACTCCGGCTGTTCCGACCTCGCCGTTATTCCTACCGATCCTAACCTCGACAATCGTCTTGACTTTGGCAATATGCAAATTCGTATCGACTCTACTGGTCGCGCCAATAATCTTTATCGCCGCGTCGAAACACGTCTCGAAAACTTCGATACTTACATGCCACTCTCTTCCTATGCTATACAACTCACTGGCAACGGAACCTCACTTGTCAAAGACATCGTCACCGATGCCGAGCATAGCTACGATTCGTATAGGTTCAATAATTCGTTCGTCTTGCCAAACGCATTCTAAGAATTTAATACGCTTGACTTTTCTCTACCTTGCGGTATAATAGACTGTACATCGTGGGGTAGAGCAGCCTGGTAGCTCGTTTGGCTCATAACCAAAAGGTCGCTGGTTCAAATCCAGCCCCCACAACCAAAATTATTCAGGACAAAAATCAGCGCTAATGTTGCCCCCCCAACTTAGCGCTGATTTTGTTTAGCGGATTTTGCTAGCGAGTTGCTTTGCGGCTACTCTTATCACAATTGAGAAAGTATTATTAAGATGCGGTGCATTCGCAAGTTTTGTAATATTCATACGTGCAGACACAGCTAATGCTAATTCCTGAATTAAATCCTCGGCTCCTGGAGCTGCAATGGTTGCGCCAATCACGAGACCGTTTTTATCGGTCAAGATTTTTACAAAGCCACGGCCAAAATCTTTCGTCATGCTTGCTGCAGCGATTGGCAAAAATACCGTTGATTCGTTATATTTACGGCCTAGACGGCACATATCGTCCTCATTTGCACCAACTGTTGCAATGCACGGGAAAGTACGCGTCACGCGCGCAAATCCGTCGTAATTTGGCAAGTTATTTACATGCTTAGCTAAATGTTGTGCTAGGTAAGCACCTTGGTAGTTGGCGAGATCGGTAGAAGATTCACCACCAATTACATCGCCAATTGCCCAAATATTTTTAGCGGTCGTCTTAAAGCGACTATCTACGGTAATACCGGTGTATTTGTATTTTACGCCAGCATTCTCAAGGCCTAAGTCAACGTTTGGTTCGGATCCGGTAGCAATCACAATTGCTTCCACACGTACCATTTTTTCTTGTCCGTTTTGACTGAAAATTACGCAGTCGCTAATTTCGTCACGACGAATCGCCACCGCGCGAGCATTTGTGAGTACAGTAATACCAAGCTCGTCAGTAAAGTAATCATTCAAAATTGTGCCAGCTTCGGTGTCTTCGCGTGGGAGCAAGCGATCGGTTAGTTCGAGTAAAATTGTTTTTACGCCAAGTTCTGCAAAATATTGTGCGGTCTCACAACCAGCTGGACCGCCGCCCACCACACACACTACGCGTGGCAAACGTTTGATCCCGAGCGCGGTTTCTGGAGTTAGATAATCCATCATGGTAACACCAGAAATATTAGAAACCGTTTTTGCACCAGTAGCAATAATGAAACGTTTTGCGGAATATTGATATTCGCCCACAGCAATACGATTAGCATCCAAGAAATTCGCCAAGCCTTCGATAATCGTGATTCCAGCAGCCTTAAGATTAGTCCTTAAATCATTACTGATTTTCTTAATGATACTTTCGCGGTGATACATAGTGGTAGGATAGTTGAAGTGCATGTCTGCGCCCGCCAGCCCAGTTTTGCCACCTCTCGCAATTGAATTGAGTGAATGTGCAAAACCAAGCGCCACGTCGTATGGCAAATCACGGCCGTTCACATAAGAACCGCCTAGTTTCCCACTTTCCACAATGGCGATACGTAGCCTAGAACTTTTAGCTAAATTTAATGCTGCCGCCGTACCGGCTGGACCACTACCAATAATGATGTAATCGTAATCAAAACGCTTCTTCATACTAGAATATTTTATCACGGTTTTTGCAAACATAAGCTAAATCCGCATTGTACTTTTTTAGCTCCGTGTACACCGCCCTTTCTAAATCTTTATTAGTAATAATTTTTCTGTTAGACAATTTCTTGCCCACGCCATCTACTGATTTTTTAATAAAAACTTCTGCTGCGCCCACCGGAATACCCAAAGCCTTGGCTTCGAGTTTCATTTCTTTTGATAATGCAGCTTTATCAAAAATTACAATCTCGTTCATTACAGCGCCCTCAGTATTATTAGTGTAATTGCGAGCGAAACATAAATAGCACCGAGCACAATACGATGCAAGGTTTTATTTTTCACACGTTCGCGTTCAATCTCGGCCAAGTTCTTGCGTGAAAAATGGAATTGTTTGCGCACGTTCATTAGTGGCACCATCGTGATAATGATAAAGAAAATCATTAGTAGTGGCTGCCAAATCGCACGTCCAGGAAAATTAATAATTTCAGTTACCGCTACGATTAGTACTGGCAAAATGAAGAACATTTCGGTTAAACCCGACGCAAGTCCGAGCGCAAAAATGTCCGACGGTTTTTTCACAGCTTTGGCCTGCGCTACCAAACTTTTGGCAAATCTACGCGGAATGTACAACTCAGTAGCATCGCCTTTGCGATAATAAAAACACCATGCAAAAATCCCCAGCGTCCCGAGCACTCCGGCCAAAATACAAATCGGCAAGAACATGTCTATGCTAGGATTGTCTTCGTAAAAATAGAAAAGGGAAAAATACAACAAGAATAAAATTACTGCGTACATCGCTTCAGCCCCAATGATGAAATAGCTACTTAAATCGAGCAGCTTATCACGCGAATTTTTAGCGGAAGCATAATGATAAAAAACCGTAAAAACACTCGGTGCAACTTTTAGAAAAGCGCAAGCGAGAACCGCCAAAACCAATATGCCCACAGAGGTTAAAACGTCCATGCTTAAATTATAACACGTCGGGGGTTTACTTTCTAGAATAATTCTGCTAGCCTCCATCGCATGGAACAACCGCCTGTCTATATCAAAGCCATCAATCCAGGATATACCGTCGATGGTGCGAGCAATGCCGGAGAGTTTATTGAGCTCGCTCGTGATCCTAAAACCGACACTCCGATTTCGCTCGCCAACCTTTTTATAGGCTACACCAACTCTAGCGGAAAAACGATTCACCTCCTCGAGTTTCCGGAAGACAGTTGGATGGTTGGCGAGAGCATACTCCTTCGCTTGTCTAGCTCGCCAGAGCGCGAGCTAGCGCACCTTACGTACCTTAAAACCCTAGCCATGAAAGCAGGCCCTCTCGAATTGGTCTGGAATGGAACGACAATTGATGCGGTCTGCTGGAATGGCGAGGAGGGGTGCCTGGCAGCTTTCAAATCTTCCACGCCCACTACGCTCGTGCGCGATGACGAGACTTTGGAATTTTCTCACGTCGAAACCTACGAGCCGATTTTTAGCGAAGAAAATTACTACGAAGCACCAGAAGCTGAAATTAAAAAGCAGTGTGAGTCGCTCGAATTTTCCGAAATCTTGAGTTACTACGAATCGGACCAGTCCGAGCAATTTATTGAAATCTACAATCCTACTGCCGAATCAATTTTGCTCGATGGCTGCAGGCTACAATATCGCAACAAGACTTATCCACTCACCGGCACGATTGCTGCCGACGGTTACTTCCTTTATTTTCCAGTCGATTTTAGCCTCACCAAAGATCCGACCACGCAAAACACGATCGAGTTAATCGATGCCGACGCAACTATTGCCGACACGCTAACCTACACTAGCGGCCAGAAAAAATCCACTTCCTTTGCCAAAATTGGCTACGACGCGTCCGGCCAGCCAATTTGGAAAAATACCTACGCCAAAACTCCAGGCGAGGCTAATTATTATCAACAATACAAAACCTGCGAAGCTGGTAAAGTTATTAATGCCGACACGGGGAATTGTGTCAAAATTGCGACCGTGGAGGAAGTCGTTAAAACTTGCGATGAAGGTTACGAACTAAACGAAGAAACTGGTCGTTGCCGCAAAATCCGCACTAATACTGGCGCCGAATATGAAGTCATCAAAAACGAAGTTTATACCAAAGAAACTTCTTTTACTGCGCTCTACGCCATTATTGCTATCGTCATACTTGGCGTAGGTTACGTGATTTTTCAATTTAGGACTGAGCTTGGACGGCTTTTTGGTAAAGTTTATCAACAAGTTCAACGAACACTTCGTCACGTTCTTGGTCGCCACGAACATTAACGAGCAAACCTAGTGCGTTGTAATGTTGCAAAACTGGCAAAGTCTTCTCACGAAATTCCGCAATACGCACTTCAAATACTTCGCGGTCACGATCGTCTAAACGGTCGCCGCGATCTTTCAAAACTTTAGCCTCGTCAAAACGGCCCGTCACGTCTGCTTCGGAAATGTTGAGAATGACAGCAGCCTTAATCGGATGACCGCCAGCGCTTGCGGCGCTCATTACTTGATCCTCTTCGCCGGACCAGCGTCCAATCGACGACAATACAAGTGGATACCCAGCCAAGTCGTCGCGTCCAAAATACGGCAACACTAAGTCATAAAAGATATCAGTTGGTACTAATTTACCACTTTTGGTAATGGACTGTCGTTTTTCAGCCTCCATCGCGCGGATAATCATTCCACTCGAAAGAAATTTAGCGCCCAAAGCTTCGGCCAGGCGGATACCTTGAGTGTCTTTGCCGGACATTGGCAACCCGAAGATATTAATCGAGCCACTTCCGAGCCACTCTCTAATCTTTGCAATCTTATCTTCCATAGCTTCATTATAACACAGAAAAAATTTTACTCATGTTTAGCACTCTTGCCTTTTTACTGCTAATTTTATATAATAAAGGCATGGAATTATCTGAGCGTCAAAAGGGAATTCTTAATTCAATTATCGAGGAATATGCCGAAACTGCCTCACCTGTAGGCAGTGTCACTTTGGCTAAACTTTTTAATGTTTCACCAGCTACGGTTCGCGCCGAAATGGCCCGCCTCGAAGCTTGTGGCCTCATCGCTCAGCCTCACACTTCAGCTGGTCGCGTCCCTACCGATGCTGGCTATCGTTACTATGTCAACAATCTTCAGAGCTCTGCCGAAGGCACGCTCTTACCAGATCGTGGTTCACACGTGCTAGAAGTTCGTGTGAACTCGCAATCACGTGCTGATGCCGCCATCCGCGGTGCGGTTGATTCATTAGTCGAGCTTACCGGCAACCTTGGCCTTGCTACTATTGGCGACCAACTTTATCTTGCCGGAATTTCCAGGCTCTTCACTCAGCCAGAATTCATGGATAACGCTCGTGTTCGTGCCGTTGCTAAGTTGCTCGACAATCTCGAGCCTTGGCTCCGCGAAGCTGCTCCGGGTGAGCCGCTCAATATCTTCATTGGTCACGAAAATCCAATCGGCAAAAATTCCGAAGTCTCGTTAATCATTTCTAAATTCCGCTCACCATTTTCTGACAAAAGCTACATCGGCGTCCTTGGACCTACGCGCCAGAATTATAGTCGTGTCATGTCGCTCGTACGTCATGCCGGCATTACTTTGGAGGAGATTTTATAATGAAAAAAGAAGCTAACACACCAACCGAAAACATTGATGAAAAATTTCTCACCAAAATCACCGAACTCACCAATGACCTTCAGCGCACACGCGCCGATTTCGAAAATTACCGCAAGCAAGTAGAAGCCCAAAAGCAATCCGCCGAAAACGCTGCAAAACTTGCCACGGTCTACAAAGTTTTGCCACTTCTAGACGACATTGATCGCGCAATCGCTACATACCAAGAACTTGCGCCGCTCGCTAAATCTCTCGAAAAAACACTTTCCGAACTTAGCCTTGCCAAAATCAATTCTGCTGAAGGCACAGATTTTAACCCAGATCTTCATGACGCTATTTCAATGGATGATGGCGATGGCGCCAAAGAAGTCATCTCCGAAACTTTGCGTCCAGGGTATTACTATGGTAAAGATGTGCTTCGTCCAGCCATGGTTCGCGTAAAGCGTGTTTAGCACTTGACTTTTTATTACGTTTGTGCTAATCTTATGACTGTAAAAGGTCATCAAAACAAAAAAATAAACAGGTAAAATTTTATGTCCACTACAACGACACTTAATGTCGTGCTGAGTGAAGTTCAAGAGATACCGGAAGGATCGACCGAGATCGATGTTCCAAACACCGGTATCCTCAGCGGCTCCAACACAGGAATCTTCTTTGGCGGTTTCGCCATTCTTGTCGTTGCTGCCTTTGTCATTTCCAGACTCATCAAGCACAAGAACAGTACTAACTTCCACATCAAAAAGAAGAAGACTCTCGCCGTCTCACTTCTCGCCATTCTGGTTCTCCCAGCTCTCGTCAATGTGCTAAATAACTTGAGCCTAAACCAAACCAACTCTGCCAGTGCTATTCGCGCTGCCACTCTCACTGATGACCTTCTTGAAGTAACTGCCACCTCTGCAGGTACTCTCACTCTTGATGCCGGTATCCTAGGTACCGAAGAACTAGCCTATGTCAAAGACACTATCACCGTCTCCGAAGAAGTCTCTGGCCCATACACCATCTACCTCACTGCTAGCGATAATAAACTAGTCCATGAAAGCAACTCAAATCTAGTCATTCCATCCATCACTGAACCAGGCGCACTCACCGATAAATCCTTTGGCTACACCATTGGTAACCCAGCAGAACAACAAGACATCACTTGGAATCCAGTCACTACCGAAAAAACTGCCATCATCAAATCCGATGCCAGCCTAAAAGACAAAACCTTTGATGTCTACTACGCCGTTCGTGCTAAAGATCTAGACATTGCTGGTACCTACAAGCTAGATCTTAACTACACCCTCACCATTGACTTCGATGGTACCATGCAAGGCATGAACAGTGCCGTTTGTGAGAGGATGGAGTTGGAGACGCCATATTATCTCGAGGACACGCGTGATGGCAAAGGCTACTACGTGGGCAGATTGCAGGACGACAACTGTTGGATGGTGGATGCTCTTGCGCTCGACCTCCCTGACGGTACGGAACTTGGTAGTGACGATACCGACCTCCATGACAAAGATGAATGGACACCAAATATCGGTATGAGATACGAAATTGGAGATAACTCGTATTTCGATGAAGCTGGTAGAATCCCGTACGTCGATCCTTGTGATTATGTATCATATGAAGAGTATGAATCGTGCCACGAGCAAACTGACTACTCTTGGCGCGAGAGAGATAACTATTATTCCTACAGCTGGAACGCCGCCACCGCGCATTCGCCAAGAGATGGACTTGGGTATGGTGGTTCTGAATTAGAGTTGGTGTCTAAGATGCAAGAATCTACTAGTGTGTCAGCTCTAGCCAAAGAACAGAGCCAGACGGTTTTACTAGCAAAAGGCGACTATGGCCGTGCCAAAGATTCGATTTGCGCCCGAAAATGGCACTTACCTACCACCTATGACGTAGAAAAACTTCGCGACATTTATGATTACGACGATGGCGGAGGGGGCGCCTTAAAAGGAGGCGGGTCAGCAAGCAAGGACGTAGAACCGCAAATCGTTCACAAAAATAACTATGGCGCCAGCGCCGGCAGCGAAAAATTGAGGCGCCTATCGGAAGAATTTAACTGGGCTATAGGTATCGGACGTCTTATTCTCGCGGACGCATTGCCAATATTTGGCGACAGCGTTGAGGGAGTCTTCTGTGTTTCTACCTTCACCGGCTACGCTAAACTTACCATCAACGACGCTACCGATACTGGCGTGTCAGAAGAGCTCCGTGCCATTTATCCTGAAAATGGGGAAGTGACCTTTACTATTCCAGAGACAGCCCCTGTTCGTGACGGCTACACCTTTATGGGCTATTCGGCCACACATGGTGGTGTATATCTCCCAGATGGCTCTGAGCCAATTTATCAACCGGGCGAGGAATACATCTTCGATCAGCCATTCATCACTCTACATCCAGTCTGGCTTGCGACCGTGCCAAACGTCACATACATGCAAGACTTCAGCGGAAGTACCTGTTACAGACTTGCTACCAATAAAACCTATATTCTGTTCGATGAACGCGATGATCAAGCCTATTCTATTAGGAAGCTTAGCGACGGCGACTGCTGGATGACCAAAGATCTTAACTTTAAACTTTCGTCTAACACCACACTTACTCCAGATGACACCGATCTGTATGAGCCGTGGACTCCAAGTCGTCAAATCGCAAACTCTGTCCTCAGCCCATTTGATGGCGTCAGATTCTATACGTGGAACGCCGCCACTGCCGAGTCTTCGATTGAAGATTCTGCCTACCAATCCATTTGTCCAGCGGGCTGGAGTCTTCCGTTCGCTATGGATTACAGAGGCATATTTTCTGACATAGAGTTATATTCGAACAATGTGTATGGAATATTGGACCCTAATTTCAACCCAACATTTGCTGGCGGTTACGATATGATTTGGGCCAACGGCGAATATGTGCCAGGAGAATATCTCAGCAGCGATTATTCCGACCACAGTAGCCAGTATTTAACTGGAGATTACGGATCGTACTTTGAGGGATTTAAGAGTGTAAACCCTGAGATTATCAATGGCCATCTGAGACTGAATCGTTTTGACGAAAATGCCGAAAAAGGCCTCTTCGTACTTCGTTGCAAGGTAGATGCTGACAACGGCCTAAAATAACAGGGGTAGCTTGTCTTAAAAAATATTGATGCAAAAATAACAGGGGTGGTTTCTCTTAAAAAAATATTGATTTTTCAAAGCGCTCGTGGTTAAATAAAATAGGGGGTAATATGGAGTTTTTTGGCCTGTTTAGAAAAAACTAAGCAAAGGCCAGAGAAGTGTTAAAACACACAACAATTGGGAGGACAAAATACAATCGTATTTTGTGCAAGATTGCTAGTCTAGTACTGGTTGTTTTTGCATACCTGACACTTTGCCCGATCGCATCCGTCTCTGAAGACACTTCTGCCACCATTAACCACGAGACTTATGCGCTTTCTCTCGCTACTTCACAATACTTTGGCTTAGACATTACCCCAAGTGTTATTGGCTCAGTCAACGTCACCAAGGATACTATCGTCGCCAACACCGCTTCGCCTTCTGGCTACAAGCTTTATCTTTCCGTCAACAGCGGTCGCGACAATTACATCTATCTCAACGATGATGCCAACAACTCTACTGCGGATAAGAAATTCATTCCAGCTACCGGTACCTTTGCCGCCCCTGCTCCACTTGCTCTTTCCGATACTACTCACGCTACTTGGGGCTTCGCTATTGCTGGTGCCAACGGTTTCGACGCTGCCTATAGCACGACCAACCCATCCGCCAACGCTAAATTCGCTGCCGTCCCAGTTGCAGATAATGCTCAACTAATCTATGAGCACTCTGGCACGGCCACGAATGTTGCCACCGACGTCTACTATGGCGCCGCCGCTGATTTGTCTATCTCTTCCGGTACCTATATCACCGAAATCGTTTACACCGCGATGACCGATGTTTCGTCATTGGCTAATGGTGAAGCTAATATTACCCCAACTTCATCAAGCGATGGTTATCTAGTCACGATCAATACCAGCCTTTCCACTACCAGAGAAATTGGCGACATTGTTGTCAACCTTAATGACGGCACCCAAAATGGCGTCTGTTCCAATGTTGCTATTGTCAATCGTGATCCACTTTCATTCACCTGTGAAGTTCCAGCTAGCTTAGTACCAAGCACCTACGACGTCATCATTAACCTTCCTGATTTAGACAAACTCTACGTTATCTACGATGGCTACACCGTCACCGGTGCCCAAGTTTCCATCATCGTCAATGAAGCTTCCGATGGATACGGTACTGTATCAAATAGTGGCTTCATTGCAATGCTTGGCACGCCAGTCTCTATCAGCGGCAATACTCTCACAATTGGCACTGACACCGCTACCGCCACTCCTACTGCCGCCAGCAACGCTTATACCTACAGCTTTAGCGGTTGGACCAACAACTGTGGCAACACCATTACTGATTCTTGTACGATTGTTGCTAACTTTACTAGGGCCGAAAGATCCTATACCGTTACCTGGAACGGCAATGGCGGCACCCCAAGCACACCTTCCACTTCCAGGACTTACAATAGCGCGATCGACACTTTGCCTACTGCCACTCGCAACGGCTATCGCTTCGACGGTTGGTTCACTAGCGATACTGGTGGCACGCAAATTTCTGCCGCCACCACCGTAACAGCCAATGTTACCTACTATGCCCACTGGACCATCGCCGATATTACCAGCATTACCAACATGCAAGAGATTACTGCTACAATTTGTAACAACACCGCCAACGGTACTCAACACCAGCTCATCGATACTCGCGACAACAAACTCTATTGGGTTGCCAAGTTGGCCGATGGCCACTGCTGGATGACTCAAAACCTCGATTATGATATTAAGACTACTGGCAACATTGTTTCAAAGAATGACGGCACTACCACTACCTGGTCACCGAACCGTGCTACCAGCACCAGTATATACAACAACAGTACCTCTAGTGCTACCTATTCCTACGATCCAGGTAGCTACTATTCTGCCAATGGTACTAGCAGTTCCAACACGGCCATCACTTGTACTAGCACCAACAACGGTGGCACTAACTGTCACTACCACCTTGGCAACTACTACCAGTTCAACGCCGCCGCAGCCGGCTCGGCCACTAATAACCAAGATGCTGGTCAATCCATCTGTCCTCAAGGCTGGAGGCTCCCAACCAGCAACAGTACCTCCGCAAATTACAGCTTCGGTGCCATGACATCTGCGCAAAGCTTCAGCAACAACCGCACAGGGGCTAGCGCAATCGTTTCCAGTCCATTCTATGCTGTTCGTGGCGGTTACGTCCGCTCCGGCTCCGTCAACTCTCGTACTAGCTACGCCTACTACTGGTCTTCAAGAGCCTACTCTAGCAGCACTTACGCCTATGCCTTATCCTCCACTAGTACCACCGTCAATGCATCAGCTCGCTCGTATCGTTACTATGGATTCGCCGTTCGCTGTGTCGCTATTTAACCTTGACATCTTATCGTACTTATGCTAATATTTGCTCATAATCAGGTCATAAACATAAACAGGGCAAAGCAAAATGGATCAGACTAGCACGCCTATCACGACGCGTCTAACGATCGTTACTGAGGGAAGAGCGATTAGTGACGATACTCAAGGGTCAATCACTACGCCTAACACCGGCATCATTAATTCCGCAAATGCTCCAATGATTTTCGGTGGCGCGCTCCTACTCATTGCTGTTCTCTTTGTGTTTTTCAAAAATCGTCGCAAAACCGGTTTCCGCCTTTCCAAAAAACGCACCCTCACTATTTCGGCTGTTGTGATCCTGGCGCTATTTGGTCTATTTAATGCCGTGTCTAAGCTTAACCAACCAGAAGAAGCCAAAGCTGCGAAGGTCCAACGCATTGAAGCCGATTATCTTACCATCGACGCTGCATCAGATGGCGAACTTACGCTTAACTTGGACGATTTTGAATCTGGCAAAATTGCCTACATCAAAGACACTATTACGGTTAATGAAGATGTTGTCGGTGCGCATACGGTTGAATTTACTGCCACCGTACCAGAAGATATTCCATTTGGTGAAGCTCTCGTCTATACTACTGGTGATCCAACCGCGCAAGACACGACTTGGCAAACATTACCAGCAGATAAAACTATCGTAGTCGACACCGACGCTTCTGCCGAAGGTCAAACCTACGACATCTATTACGGCGTTAACCCTACCGAAATTTCTGCCGGCACCTACACGATCGATATTAACTACGACGCTAACATTACTTTTGACGGTACCATGCAGAGCATGAACCAGACCATCTGCCGCCATTTGCCACTAGAAACAGAATTTACCCTTAAAGACATTCGTGACGATAAAGAATATCACATCGTCCACATTGCCGACGACTCCTGTTGGATGGTAGACGACCTCGCCCTCGAGCTCTCTACTAGTAAAGCCCTCACTAGCGCCGACACCGACCTTAACACTAAGGACTCATGGACTCCAAATAAAAACACAATGGTAGTAGCAGGCGACTGGAGTGAATATTTCAACGGCAGCTGCGGTACGCCCGACTCTATCGAATCTGCAATCTGCATGGCAGAACAAAACAGCTTAGTTTATGACGAAACTTATGATGCGTACTATTATAACTGGAGCGCCGCTACTGCTACTGACTTGAATTACGAAGCTATGCTGGATCAGCTGCTCGAAGAAGAGCTTTATGTTGCAAAAGATTCGATTTGCCCAAAAGGCTGGCAACTACCAGTCGATGCACACTACAGTAGTGCATTTAACGCTTACGGAAGCGACCCAGCGGTATGGGATATGTTGCGTATTCGTAGCGATAATGGTCTCGAATTTTATCCAATAACCCCGACGATAGGCTACGATTCCTCGTTCCGACTAGAGGCATATGCATTCTGGAGTGAAGACGAATATTGGGAAATTTACAGCGGTCAGGCATATTTTGCCAGTGATGTCCGCTGTGTTCTAAATTATTCCGGTGAAGCTACACTAACCATTGGTAACAACATCCAAACTGCTACAATGTCTAGGGCTGGTGCAGAATTTACAATCCCGGAGGAAACTCCTACCCGTGAAGGGTACACCTTTTGGGGATATACCGCAGTAGACATGGAACAAGATGCGGATGTGAAGAGCAACATTATATATCTACCAGGGAGAACTTATACTTTTTACGCTCCACACACAGTGCTATATCCAACTTGGCGCGAAGGATACCTCGAGATGCAAGACGTGAATTACTGGGCGTACGAACTGCCAATGGAACTCCAGGTTCAAGCTATAGATGATCGTGACGGTAAACTTTACTGGGTAGCCAAGCTTAAAGACGGTAATATTTGGATGACCCAAAACCTAGACTATGATATTACATATGATAACGTCGTCTCCTATCGTGATGGTTCTACTACGACTTGGTCGCCAAGCTTCGTTACTAGTACTGATCTATACGACAATGTTAACGTTGCTAGCGGCTACTCTCTCTCCTACGATCCAGGCAGTTACTATTCTGCGAATGGGGCCAGCACCACTAAAACCCCTATCAGTTGTACATTTGACGCTAATGGTGGTCAAAACTGCCACTACCACCTTGGCAACTATTACCAGTTCAATGCCGCCACTGCTGGCTCTGGCATGGGCCTTTCGTCAGATAATAGCGCTTCAATGTCCATTTGTCCTAGCGGCTGGGTCCTGCCAGTCGCTACCGAAAAGTATGATGCCTTCGCCGAGCTCTTTAGTGCTTACGGTTCCATTGACAATATGCCTGGCACGACCATTCTGGCTAGGCCGCTTTACTTTACTCTCACTGGACAAGTCGATTACGCTTATAACTCGAACGATTTTAATAACTTTGGTAGTAGCGGTCATTACTGGACCGCCACAAAAGCGTGGGGCGTAACGCATTGGCTAAGTTTCAGCAAAACGAGTGTATCCGCACCATCCCATCAAGGACTCTATGAGGGTTACGGAAACTCAGTCCGCTGTGTTGTTATGCAAGAAATAGAAAAGCCAAAACCGTTCAGGCCCTAGCCTCACCCCAATAAATATGTTATAATATCCCCAATATGAATCCCGACAAAATCCGTAATTTTTGTATCATCGCCCACATTGACCATGGCAAGTCTACTCTTGCTGACCGTATGATGGAGCTGACCGGTACTGTGGAAAAACGCGAGATGAAAGCTCAGCTACTTGACTCAATGGAGCTCGAACGCGAGAAGGGGATTACCATTAAACTTACGCCAGTTCAAATGCACTGGCAAGGCTACGAATTGAACTTGATCGACACCCCGGGCCACGTGGATTTTTCGTACGAAGTCTCCCGCAGCTTGCAAGCCGTAGAAACGGCCGTGCTTGTGGTTGATGCTACTCAAGGCATTCAGGCTCAGACGCTAGCCAATGTCTATCTTGCCATTGAACAGGATTTGACAATTATCCCAGTGATTAACAAAATTGACCTTCCGGCCGCCGACGTCGAAAAAGTATCTGCTGAAATTATTAATTTGCTTGGTTGCAAAAGGGAAGATATTATTGGCGTCTCTGCCAAGACCGGCCTTAATGTGGAACAAGTCCTAGACCGCATCGTAGAAGTTGGACTGCAGCCACGGGGAGGAGATTTAGCATTTTCTGAAGAGCATGAGCGTAGTGCGGTTGGAAGCTCGGCATTTTCTGAAGAGTATAAGCGTAGTGCAGCCGGAGATTCGCGTAGCGAATCCCCGCGCGTAACGCTCGAGGAAAAAGCTAAATCCCCGACCGCAGCTCCGACTAGCTCTCCGACCCGTGCCCTGATCTTCGACTCCTACTTCGACGATTACCGCGGCGTGGTCCTCTACGTTCGCATCGTCAATGGTACCATCCCGAAAAACTCCGAAATCCACATGATGGCCAATCATAATAATGGCCTCGCTCTGGAAGTTGGTGCCCTTACACCAAAAATGTCGCCAAAGGATTCACTAAATCAAGGCGAAATCGGCTACATTGTGACGAACCTCAAGACCACTCGCGAAGCTAAAGTCGGCGACACTGTCACTTTGGCCAAGAACCAAGCTATGACTCCGCTCCCAGGCTACAAAAACGTCTTGCCGTTTGTTTATGCCGGCTTTTTCCCGGTTTCAAACGACCAATACAAAGACCTAAAAGAAGCCATCGAAAAGCTCGCTCTCTCCGATTCCGCCCTCAGATTTGAACCCGAGAATTCGCCAGTGCTCGGCTTTGGCTTGCGCATCGGCTTCCTTGGCCTACTCCACATGGACATTATCAAGGAACGTCTCGAGCGCGAGTTTAATCTCGACCTCATCGTTACCAACCCTTCCACCAACTACCAAGTTGTCATGAATAGTGGCGAAGAAATCGAAATCAAATCCGCCGCCGACCTCCCAGACATCTCCGAAGTCAAAGAAATCAAAGAGCCATGGGTCAAAGGTGAAATTATTTTGCCATCCAATATGATCGGCAATGTTCTAAACTTGATCAACGAAAAACGCGGCCACCAGACCAACTTGAGTTATATCGAGGATCGCGCCGTGATTGATTTTGAAGCTCCGATGGCCAATCTCCTTACTGATTTTTACGACCAGCTCAAATCTGCCACCAGCGGCTACGCCTCGTTTAACTATGAGTTAAACGGTTACAAAACCGAAGACCTCGTCCGCGTGGATTTCCTCGTGGCCGGCACCAAGATGGATGCGCTTTCTGTTATGTGCCACCGCTCCGAAGCCGACGCTATCGGCCGCGATGTGACCAAAAAATTAAAAGAAGTCATCCCGCGCCAAAATTTCGAAGTCGCCCTTCAGGCCGCCATCGGCGCTCGCATCCTTGCCCGCGAAACTATCGGCGCCTACCGTAAAGACGTTACCGTCAAAATCCACACCGGCGACCGCGACCGCAAAGCTAAACTTCTCGAAAAACAAAAACGTGGCAAAGCCCGCATGAAACGCTTCGGCAAAATTGACATCCCGTCCGAGGCTTTCACCGTAATGCTCAAACGAAATTAGTGTATAATTAAATTATGAAGAAAAAGTGTCTATCTTTTAATTATATCATACTTGCGCTTTTTTGTCAAATTGCTATCTTATCACAGCCGGTTAACGCCATCACCGAATCTCAGTCTCGTATCATTTCCGAAAACTGTACCAACATCCACCAAACTCTTGAAACTCTTCAAAAAATCGATTCTCGCACTCGTACCTACCTCGGTTCTTACTACGAGCGCATCTTGTCGAAATACATGATTCCGCTCAACGCCGCCCTCGCCAAAAACAGTATTTTTAATTCCGATCTTGCCGACAACCAAGTTCGCTTCAAAGACGCCAAAAATGATTTTGCAGCTCAATTTACTAATTATCAACGTGCGCTCGAGGAATTGGTGCATTACGATTGTTATACTGATCCGTCCGGATTTTATAGTCGCCTCAGTCCGCTTCGCGCCGCTCGCGAACGTGTCCGTGTTGGCACTATCACTCTGAATAATCTTATCGTCGAGCATCGCACACTTGTTAAAAATCTGGAGGAGACCCTATGACACGCGGCGGCCGCAACCTTTTGATTCTTGGCTTCGCTTCTATGGCTTTTGCGATTGCTACTACTGCAGTTAGCCTCGTGATTTATCATAACTCCGGCGATATCTACATCGATCGCTCGCGCCCAGGCTTTTTGCCAGACGAAACCGAAATTGAATCAGACGCTACCAGCGCCACCGATTACGAATTTTCCGAAAACGGTGCCGTCACCAAAAAAGCGCTCGATGAATATCTAGACAATCTCAAAAACGAAACCGACGCCATCCAAAAATTCAACGCCCCATTTAGCGCCGACTCTCTAAGCGACGAAAAATTCGGCCTCTAACTAATATTATTGTAGATTTTTGCGGGCCCACTCGTCGGACTCGCCAGTTAGAATCATCAAAATCAAATAACCATTTTCGCGAGCCGTGCGGAGATTCGCGGCTAACGTTGCATTAAAATCGGCTGGTTCCGCAATTTCGGCATTGCTCATTTCAGCGATTAAATCCGCCGGAGTCAAAATTTCAAATTCTGGTTTCTCGCGCGTGAGGAAAGTTGGCAACCAATAAACTTTGGCCGCTTTCAAAAAAGTATTTTTATACATTTTGCGCACTTCGTGTTGGCGCATATTTTGAAGTGGCTGATATGCTACCACTACGCCTTTAAGTCCGTCTCGTTCAGCCTGCTCAGCCGCCACATTAATTACCGTCTCAACTTCTTCTGGATGATGCGCATAATCCGAATAAACATTCTCGGCAATTTTCTCAAAGCGCCTACCCACGCCAGGGAACGTATTAATCATGGCAAACACTTCGTCTTCGGAAACCTCAAGCCCAGCCTCGCTAGCTGCCACCATAAAGGCACGCGCTGCCAAAGTCCCATCAAACCTACGCGCTTCGCCCACCAAATTTACGCGTGGATCAACCGGCAAATTTTCGATGACAACGTCGGATTGTGCGCGGAACTGCTCGAACGCCGCGTGATAATCTTCGCGCGTTGGATAAATATCAGCATGGTCGTAAGTCTCGGACGGGATCACCGCGATGTGTGGATAAAAATGTAAGAAGTTACGGTCAAATTCATCGGCTTCATAAATAAAATATTTATCGCCAGTGTGATATGAGCCGGCTGGAGCAAAACCTAGAGTCGAACCCACAATGTGTGCTGCTGGCAAACCAAATTTATTCGCTAGAAAAACCAAAATTGCAGTCGTAGTAGTCTTACCATGCGTGCCAGCCACGGCAATCATTTTGAGCCCAGCTTGTTTAATAATGTAGGCAATCAACTCGTCGCGCTTAGAAATTTTAATGCCAAGCTCGCGCGCCGTGATGAGCTCTGGATTATCGTCACGAATCGCCGACGAATGCACATACCAATCCACATCACCAAGCGATTTCAAAAATTCACCATCTTGCGGACCAACTTTCACTTCGATGCCGCGCTTTTCAAGTTCTGGCATAATGTCGCCATCCGCCGCGAGATCCGAGCCAACCACGGTAATTCCCGCATCGCTCGCCATCAGTGCCAGCGGCCCCATCCCTTTACCACAGATACCAGAGATATAGATTTTCATGCTATAATTCTATCATGAAAATCGCATCAGAAGAAGAAATGCTCGCCTTTGGCCGCCAGTTTGCTAAAGGTTTACACGCCCCAGCCGTGATTGAACTCGTCGGTGATGTCGGCGCCGGCAAGACTACTTTTGTGCGTGGCTTGGCCGAAGGTCTCGGCGTTAAAGAACCGGTCACTAGCCCAAGCTTCACTATTTCCAAAGAATACGCTTTTGACGGTGGCCTTTTAATTCATTATGATTTTTATCGCTTGAGCGACCCCGGTCTCATGATGGGCGACCTTGAAGAATCGTTAAACGACCCTCATGCCATCGTGGTGGTCGAATGGGCCGACTCCGTCGCCGGCATCCTCCCCGTCTCCCGCACCCGCCTCGAAATCAAATATCAAGACGATGGTAGTCGAGAAATATCTCAGTAAAAATCTGAAGAGTATAAGCGTAGTGCAGCCGGAGATTTGCGTAGCAAATCCCCGCGCGTAACGCTCGAAGATTTTTGCTGAGATGTTTTAAAAACTAAACTAATATTTCTCTGTTATAATATCATCATGAAATTGTATCTCGATACATCTACGCCAACCACGATTCTAAAACTCGACGACAAAGAATATCGCTGGGACTCCGGTCGTGATCTCGCCGAAAAGCTGCACGAATTTTTGCGCGACAAACTTTCCGAAAACCATGTCACTTGGCAAGACATCGAGGAAATCACCTTTATGTCTGGTCCGGGTTCTTTTACTGGCCTTCGTATCGGCGCTGCCGTAGTCAACACTCTCGCTGCCGAACTAAACATTCCGCTCTACAATCATAAAGGCGAACGTGTTCAAATCATTTTGCCGGACTATGGTCGCGGTGCTAATATTACTGCGCCAGTCAAATAATCTCGTCGGGGGTTGACGCCTCCTCCTCGTGTTATAATAATATATACAAAATAGGAGGAATTATGAAAAAAGGAAAACTTATCGGCATTATCGTTGCGGTCCTAGCTGTGATCGCTATCGCCGTTGCTGCTATCATCTTTTTTATCAATAACAACAAAAACCCACTTATCGGCAGATGGGAATATGAGGGTGGTAGCTGGGCCTACGAATTTACCAGCGACACCGAAGGTTCCTACAATCTCAGCACGATCAGCTCCGACAAATTCACTTACGAAATCGACGAAGATGACATGTTGAACCTCACTTACGAAGACGGCACTAACGCCGTGCTCGACTATCGCATCGAGGGCGATAAGCTAATCATCAAAGATATTTTCGAAGACGACATTGTCTATATTAAACAATAATCATGAAGCAAAAAACGAGTTTTGTCTGCCAACAATGCGGCAATGTTTCTGCCAAATGGCTCGGCCAATGCCCAAATTGCCAAGCCTGGAATTCTTTTGTTGAGCAAATTCCCGAATCCAGTTCCGAGCAGAAAACCGCCATTGGCAAAGCCCAACTTTCCGGCAAAAAACTCGTTTACGAAAACATCAATTCTATCGCTCCGTCCGATTCTAAAGAGCGTCTAAAAACCGAATTCAAAGATTTAAATACTGTACTTGGCGGCGGCATTTTAGCTGGCTCAGTCAACTTGCTTGCCGGTCAGCCAGGCATTGGCAAATCTACGCTTCTAATGCAAATTTGTGCTGAAGTCGCCAAGACCAAGAAAGTCCTCTACATTTCTGGCGAGGAATCTGCCGGCCAAGTCAAACTCCGTGCCGTGCGCCTTGGTGCCAGCTCAGACAATCTTAATTTTGCTAGCAGCACTTCTGGCAATGATATTGCTAAAACTATCGAATCTGCCGAATTCGATCTTGTTATTGTTGATTCTATCCAAACTCTTGCTATGGACGAAATTTCCTCCGCGCCAGGCACCGTTTCGCAGGTTACTAACTGTGGCAATCTCATTATTCGTGCCGCCAAAGCTACTGACACCGCCGTTGTGATTGTCGGCCACGTCACTAAAGATGGCACGCTTGCTGGTCCTAAAACTCTCGAACACCTCGTTGATGTAGTTCTAAATTTTGAAGGCGATCGCTACGGCGGATTCAAAACTGTCCGTGCTGTCAAAAACCGTTTTGGTGGCACCAACGAAGTTGCAATTTTTGAAATGAACGAAAAAGGTTTGAAAGAGGTCCAAAATCCTTCCGCCGCTCTGCTTGCTGAGCGCCAAAATACCGACGGCTCCATCATCCTTGCCACCATGGAAGGGAATCGCCCAATTTTAGTTGAGATTCAGGCCCTTGCCACTACTACGACTTTTGGTTATCCAAAACGCACTGCTTCGGGTTTTGATTTAAATCGTCTTAATCTTCTAATTGCCGTCATCGAACGCCGCACCAAACTCAAGCTTAGCGACAAAGATATTTTCATCAACGTTGTTGGTGGCATGAAATTAAATGATTCTGCTGCCGATCTCGCTGTTTGTATGGCTATCGCTTCCGCCGTTGCCAAGCGCAAATTAGACGACAGCTATGTCGTATTTGGCGAAGTTGGCTTAGGCGGTGAAATTCGCTCCGCCTTCCGTGCCGACCAACGCATTGCCGAAGCCAAGAAGCTTGGCTTCACTCATGCCATCGCTCCTGCCGCCACCAAAGACAAATTCGTTATTCCAGTAAAAGACCTCCGCGAAACTTTAATTAAGTACGTCAAATGAAAATTCTCGGCATTGACCCTGGTATTGGTATTTGCGGGTTCGGGCTAATTAATGGTGATGCGGCTCTTGATTTTGGCGTTGTTACTACCAAAATTGGCGCTCCGCTCCCGGCTCGTCTCAAAGAACTCTACGAAGGTCTCACCGAAATTTTCGACGAACTAAAACCAGACGAAGTCTCGGTCGAAAAACTATTTTTTAGCAAAAACATCACTACTGGTATTTCTGTAGCTGAGGCTCGCGGCATCGTTTTACTTGTCGCCGAGCAGCACGGCGTTCCAGTCTACGAATATACGCCAAACGAAATTAAAAAGACTTTGACTGGCTACGGTTCCGCCAAAAAAGGCCAAGTTCAAGACATGGTCAAACTCCACCTTCATCTCGACACTCGCCCAAAGCCAGACGACGCTGCTGATGCTCTCGCTGCCGCTATTACGCATTCGCTGATGAACAAAGTTAATGTGATAAAATAACTTTATGATTGCACACATCAAAGGTCAAATTGCCGAAAAATTTGCCAATTCCGTAATTGTGGATGTTCATGGCGTAGGTTATGAGCTTACTGTCACAACTCCAGATTTTGAAAATATCAAGTTAGACGACGAAATTAAATTCTATACTTATCATTCTATTCGCGAAAATTCCGAAGAACTCTACGGCTTTTCATCACTTGCCGCCAAGAAACTATTCGAACTTTTGATTTCCGTGCAGGGAATCGGCCCAAAAGCCGCCATCGCGATTCTTTCGCTCGCTTCTCCGGAAGAAGTTCGTAATGCCATCGCTAATGCCGACGCCGCTTTTGTCTCAAAAGCTTCCGGCGTAGGCAAAAAATCTGCCGAGCGCGTTATTGTGGATCTTCGTGATAAAGTTGGCATCCCATCACACTATGGCGCTACCGAAGCTACCTTTGTTAAAGCCGCTGCGGCTCCAGACGAAGCCCTCGATGCACTCATTGCTCTTGGCTTCCCATTAAAAGACGCCACTGCTGCCCTCGAAAAGGTCGATCCAAGCCTTCCAGTAGAAGAACGTATCCGCCAAGCCTTGAAAAACTAGCGAATCTCGGTAAAATCCCTTTACTTATTCCGTATTTTGTGATAAAATGATGTGTAATTGTCTAATATTAAGGTAAATCATGAGTTTTTCAATTCTAAAACAAATCGGTGACGCTCAAAAGAAAAAAGCTGTTGTTGACGTCCGCTCGGGTGATACCGTTAAAGTTACCCAGAAAATCAAGGAAGGTGACAAGTTCCGTCTTCAGGTTTTTGAAGGTGTTGTCATCCGTGTAGAACGCAAAGAATCCCACACTGCTCGTATCTTTGTCCGCAAAGTTACCTCTGGTGTTGGCGTTGAAAAATCTTTCCTTCTTCACTCACCACTCGTTGAGAAGATCGAAATTACCAAGCGCTCCAAGGTTCGCCGCAACAATCTTAGCTACCTCCGCGCTCGCTCTGGTAAATCCGCTCGTCTTTCTGCTAAGGATTTCGATCGTGCAGCTGTCAACACTTTGAAAGCTGACGAAGTCAAAGAAGAAGCTCCAGCCGCTGAAGCTCCAAAAGCCGAAGAAGCTGCTGAGCCAGCCGCCGAAGTTCCAGCTGAGGCCTAATCTAGAATTAAAAATCACCCCACCTCGGGGTGATTTTTTGTGCTAATCTATAAATATGGCTTTACTTGGGATTGATGAAGTTGGTCGCGGCCCATGGGCTGGTCCGCTCGTGATTGGTGCGGTGATTTTGCCGGATCACGACACGAATCCATGGATTAATGAACTTACCGATTCCAAAAAACTTTCCGTCAAAAAACGCGAAGCTCTAAACGAAATTATTTTAAAAGAAGCTCCTGCTACCGGTCTTGGCTGGGTCTCGGCTGCCGAGCTCGATGAAGTTGGTCTTGCCAACGCGCTTTGTCTTGCTGCTCGTCGCGCCGTGTCGGAAGTCCAAAAAGCTCACGTTCCATTTAACGAAATTATTATTGATGGCACCAAGAATTTTCTCGTCGGTACCAAACTTGAAAAATATGTCACCATCATGCCGAAGGCGGATTTTTTAATTAAAGAAGTTTCCGCTGCGTCGATTATTGCCAAAGTCGCACGTGATCATTATATGTATGACCTTGATCAAAAATATCCGGAGTATGGATTCAAAAAACATGTCGGCTATGGCACTGCTGCACACACAAAGGCGCTAAAAGAATTTGGTGTTTGTCTAGAACATCGCAAAAGTTTCCGTCCAATTGCAGAAATTATTGGCGCAAATACATCCATTACTGCGCCAACCACTTCCACTACCGTTATCGGCGCCAAAGCCGAATCGATCGTGGCCGATTATCTAAAATCTCAAGGCCATCAAATTATCGCCCGTAATCATAAAACTAAATTCTACGAAATCGATATCGTCTCTACCAAAGCTGACAAAATTTATTTTACGGAAGTTAAATATCGCAAAAACGAATTGCGCGGGACTTCGCTCGATCAAATCACGAGCAAAAAACAACAACAAATGCGCTTTGCCGCCGAAGCCTTTTTGAAATATCGCCAAGACTTACAAAACTTCTCGCCAGTCCTTGCTGCCGCTGCCGTCTCTGGCTCAGACTTCAAACTTCAAGACTGGTTCGAAATTATTTAGACGCTAACTACTATTTTGATACGTTAAACTTAAACTCTACCACGTCGCCGTCGCGCATGACATAAGTCTTGCCTTCGGTGCGAAGTTTTCCAGCGGCTTTCACGGCCTGCTCAGAACCAAGCTCAGCCAAATCATCAAAATTACAAATCGAAGCTGCAATAAATCCACGTTCAAAATCCGTATGAATTGTACCGGCAGCTTCTGGTGCGGTTGCGCCTTGTTTAATCGTCCAGGCACGGCACTCTTTTTTACCGGCAGTGAGAAATGATTGCAGTCCCAAAGTTTTGTATGCAGCTTTAATTAACTCGCCCAAAGCATCGTCAGAAACACCATAACTTGCGAGAAATTCTTTGCGTTCATTACGATCCATGCCAGCCATCTCTTCTTCGAGTTTGGCGTTTACAAAAATCGCTTCAGCCGGCGCCACGAGTGCGCTAAGTTTGTTTTGTAAATCTTTATCGGTAAGACCAGATTCATCCACATTAAACATGTAAATCACTGGCTTTTCGGTGAGGAACGGAATATTTTCGTCGGCCGGATCTTTTTTGCGCTTGGCGGCGATTTTTTCTTTTGTCTCATCATCGGCTAGTTGTAACTCGAGATTAATAATATCAATATCGTCCTTAGCTTGCGCTACAATATCTTCTTCAATTTTGTTGTCAGCACGCACAATATCGTTATTCACAAAAGCTCGCACTACATGGCAAACCGCCTGGCATTCACGAATGTGCGCAAGAAACTTATTGCCAAGGCCTTCACCCTTGCTAGCGCCCGCCACGAGCCCTGCAATGTCTACAAATTCCACAGTAGCTGGTACAACTTTTTCGGTATCATACATTTTGGCTAGCACGTCCAAGCGCTCATCCGGCACTGGCACAATGCCAACGTTCGGTTCGATTGTAGCAAAAGGATAGTTGGCAGCGAGCGCACCCGCATTCGTGAGCGCGTTAAAAAGTGTCGACTTCCCGACATTTGGCAAACCAACAATACCTATTTTTAAATTCAAAATCAAACCTTTCTATCTGTTATTATAGGTACAATTATATCATATTTTAGGCGATTTTCTTTTGCCAGGATTTTCTGTGACACTTGGGGCAAGTCATATAGCGAGTGCGACCAAGATGCATGGCAAAATAGACGCTAGAATATTTCGGAATATAACGATGGCCGCAACATTTGCACTCATATTTTCCGGCTTCAGTTTCGATTTTAAGG
>Ga0265298_10000364_pt1 | contig 67746 bp, 61 predicted proteins | sample AusTroGonzalo_MG_3_FD_193486 | JGI IMG/M metagenome (GOLD analysis project Ga0265298, IMG submission 193486) | Bovine rumen microbial communities from tropical cattle in Woodstock, Queensland, Australia - Gonzalo_01 | ecosystem: Host-associated > Mammals > Digestive system > Stomach > Rumen ... | reverse complement strand
TGGACATTAGATGATGTTTCAGCAGATCCAGCAGATTATGGTATTACATTATCTTCTCCAAGTAGAGCACCAACTACACCATTTATAACAGGTGATACATTTACGTTGATGTACAAACCTGCAGATAAAGATATATTTAGAGTATCTAAATCTGCATTTGAAGGTTCTGGAAACGGTGGTGGATTAGATCACTTAGATATTGATTTATTTAAAGCATATGGATATAAAACACTTGTAGATAATGGTTATATATATGAAGGTGACTTGTTACAATTATCATTTAGAAATACAGTAGATGGAAGTTATAGTGAAGCAAGGTGGTATTATAATCTTACAGGTGCTGAATATACAAGCGATCAATTGGCAAGTATTGGTATTGTTTTAAATAATCCACGTGCTCCATTTCCATATACAACTTCTGATTATATATTGATTGATTATATACCAGTTCCATATTCATTTAATGATGAACCAGAACGTGATTACAGATTCAATTTAACATATAGACCTGAATATGAATATTATGATTGGGTTCAAAAAGATGTTCAACCAGGTGTAACTGATTATAATGAATTAGAAAACAGACCTGCAATTGATGGTGTAATTCTAACATCTGAAACAACTGCTCAAGATTTATCGGGTTCATTTGTAGATTTGACTTCTAATCAAAAAGCAAATGGTACTAAAATAATTAATGAATTATTTAAGGAATCATCTTCTAATTTACAAGCGGTAGCATCTACAACATATCCTTGCATTATGAATTGGGGTTGCTCATCATTCTTACCAAGAGATGATAATACAGCATTCATCTTTGGTAGTTTACCAAGTGACACAATTGGTAATTATTGGTATAACCAGGAAGAAAGAGAATATCCAGCATTTGGTATCATTGAAAAATCAAGTGGAAAACTTGTGAATAATGGAATGAATCAAAATGATATGCTATATCCATTGAATCCAGATCCTAATATGATTGCAACTTACAACTGGTATTATAGATATGGTGAACCTACATCAGGGCTATTATCAGGATTTGCTTCTAATGTAGTTGAATGGATTGATACACAAAATGATAATAAGAGATGGTTCTTTGCTATTACTTCACCTTGTATTTTAGCAAAGATTGATCCAGATTATTTAAATGAATATAGTTTTAATCAGGCAGTGGTTAATTCATGGCAATTATATGATTTTGATTATTATAGAAATTATAAAATCTTCTTGAATCGTTTGAGAGTTCAAGGTGATTATATCTATGCATTCCAAGAATTAGGTAATGGAACTGCAGGTGGTGTATATCCAGTAAAATTTGATATACGAAATGGCTATGCTGAAATGCCTATGGGTTATAGCGGTAGATTTTCAGCTGGTGGGTATGAAGCATCAGGTTTAGGTCGTGGTTGGGGTCGTAACCCAGATAAAGACTCTGGTTTTGATTATCAAGTAATGACTACTGGTGGAACTGATGTTGCCTATTTGTATATCCGTAATGGTAATGAACATTTCACAGATGTATATGGAAATTATATTGAATTTCCACATGGAACAATTTATAAATTTCCATTGGATTCAATAAATCCTGCTTGTGATAATTTAGCATATTTGGGTTATCAATTTAATAATGATAATAATGGCAAATGTGAAATTAGAAATATCTTAAAAATAGATGAAAGATATTTGTTAGTATATGCTTATGAAGATGCCTCAGCATTCTTGTATTTGAATTTATTTGATACTTCCGTAGATCGAGTAGTAGCAAGAATTTATACAAAATGCCAAGGTTTCTCTGATGATTATAGTGTATACAAAGAATCAGATCATGTTTACAAAGTATCAGGTTTCTTGGATTATGATGCTAAAAGATTATATCAAGTTACAATCAATACTGCAGCACAATCATTCCAAGAACGTGATATGGAATTTGATTATAGTAGTGCATATAATCGTATTATGGATAGTACTCCAGATCGTTTAGAAAGTTCTCATACTATCTTTATGTGGGATGATGTTGATTTAGTACAAGATCAAGAAACTGGTGATTATAGATTTGAAACCCCTATAGCTTATACACGTAGACAAATACAAAATGGTGAAAAGAATTATCCAATTTGGATGGGTGTAAATAGAGCATTAGATAGATATGCTACTGAAGGTTATGTAAATTCAATACTTGATGCTTCTGGTTATATTACAGCAGATTACTTAATTGCTAATAATTATGTAACACAATATTGGTTAGAAAATGGTAATTATTCTTATGAATATCTAATCAATAAACCACAGTTGAATGGTATTGAAATGTGGGGAAATCATAATTCTAGATACTATCGTATAATTGATGATTACGGTATCAATATTACAGATACTCAAATGATCATGAATGATAAAGCAATCAGATATGATACTCCATTCCAAGTTTCTACAGTTATTCAAAGTGGTGGAAGTGATTATATCAGATATGATATATGTTATGTAATCCCATCACAAACTGAAAATAATGTATATTACCAAGTAGTAAATTATAGACGTGTTAATGAATCTGATGATTATTTTGGTATATTTAGAATTAATACATTATTAAATGAATCTGATGAAATTATATCAAGTCAATATAATCGTCAAGTTTTAGGCGGAACATATGACCATGATAGAGATACATTAGTATTGATAACAGGTCAAGAATATTACAGTACATTACGTTATCTTGTTGTAGAAAACATATCATCACCTAGTGTTAGAAATCTTAAGGAAAATACTTTAGTAGAAAGAAGTAATCCTTATGTTGTAAATATTGATGTAAATTACGGAGTATTTGAATATTTATCTGGGGTGTTTGTTGATGATTGTAAGCCAGTGACTCTTTATAATGGCACAACAGCTGAATATACAATATTCTTACATAATAGTAATGAAGAAAGAACCTATAAAGGTGTTTTAATGCTTGAAGATGGACAGTATTATTATAGTTACTGTTCAAAAGGTAGTTTCAAACAATCTTCTGCTGATTTTGAAATCATGAAAGGCAATATCGTAAGAGGTATTGATTATTATGGAGTTGTTGGACTTAATACTGTTGAAAAAGGGTTTGAAGTAAATGAAATTGCTCAAACTGGAATGAATGATTACTGTACACATTTGATAACTCAAGATCGTATAAATGGTGGTTTAATTGCAGTATCTCAACAAGCAGGTTGGATTGCGGGTGGAACATGGCCTGATCTTGTACCTAGTTATGTTACTTTAACTGAAATAAGTGGTTCAGGTAATACTGAATATGGCTTAGGTTATTATAATACTGGATCAGTTACTGCAAAAGTACGTGTTGATGGTGTTCAAGTTTATAACTTTACTATTGTAAAAGATATTAATAATTATAATTATCGTAAAGTTGTATTTGATTCACCAGTAGATCCTACTGCAGTTGTTGAAGCATGGACAAATGGCAGAGCTGGTGGTGCTGTTTCATTCTTTGATGGAACAGATTGGACAAATACTTTGAGTGATATAGTAATGCCAATCACATATGATACAGGATCTGAAATTGTTGATGTACGTTATGATTTCTTAATCTCAACAGAAGATACAACATATAGTTATATTGCTGCTACAACAATTGATCAAACTGTATATATAACTTATTCATCTGATGGTGTGAATTGGTCAAATTTATCTAGTGTAAGTTATAATAGTGATGCAACTTTGATTGGTTTTGAATACTTGAATGGTAATATTTACTATATCTTATCAAATGGTAGAGTTCTTACTGCACCAGAAAGTGACATATTTAATATGAGTATGTTGACAAATAGCACAGATACTGATTATCTCAAAGCTACTTGTTGTTTTGATAATAAAATTTATGCTGTAGAATTATATAGTTATCTAGAATATAGATATACAGCACACCCTGCAGTGTTTGGATTTAGATTTAGAGTATTTGATCCTTCGAATAATACTTGGGAAACTTTACCTGGACCAATTGATTATTTGTATGCTGTTAGCAGTACTTCAAATTTTTATAGCAGTAAATTTGTATTTAAGCATGATGGAGAAAATTTCCATTTATTTAAGCTTAGTAATGGTACAATAAGTAATACAATGATTTGGAGAACATATTACCAATTAGAACAAAATAGTTGGTACATCTCTAAAGATCTTATCAATTGGCAAATTGCTTATGAAGGTTCTGCTTGGGAAAGTTTCTATTCTACTATTTTATCTGATGTAAATCTAAATCGTGCTCATGGTAAAATGGAAGATGTTTGTTCTGATGGGCAAGGTGGTTTATATTTCTCTATAAGTGATGGTAATAAATTCTATGGAGCTGGTAACGGTTTATGGACAGTACCATCTTCAAACAAGATATTAGTATCAAATACTGCAAGTTGTTCTGTAGATATAGGATCATCTTTCTATCCATATGCTAATAGTACAACTAGTATAATAAAGTTTGACACAAGTAATGTAAGTGTATTAGATAGTAATTATGAATGTTATGGTGTAGTTACTCCTGGATACCTTTATAAGAACTTATCTGGTTCTGATATGCCTAATTATGAACATTTCTCATATGAATATATTATGAAAGGTTCAAATAACAAAGCATACTTAACAACTACTTATAATACATCATCTTCTATTGATTCAAGTTGGAATCGTTATAATGCACCACGAGCAGAATATCTTAGTCAAGGTAGTCAAGTATTAGTACAAACAAATTATGTTGCATTTATCTACATGATAGATGATGATAGTGCTTGGGTATGTCCTGGACAATATAGTACCGCTTCTGCAGCTTCATATATAAATGGTTTTGGAACTATTGGAGCTAATGAAGCAATGAATGTTGATCCTATTACTGGATATAGTAGATTCAAAACAGCTGTATTTCGTGTAATGCCAACCTTTACAATTGGTTCTGTCCGTATATCATCAAATGGTGGTGGTCAAGGTTATCAAGTTGGTGAAAGATTTACACTTCTTGGTATGTTGACTGATGGTGCTGATCCAGCTACTATTGAAATTACACAAGTAGATGCCAATGGAGCAGTAGAAGATATTGCTTTAATTAATGGTGGTCGTTATATGCAAGATCCAATGGCATATAATTCAAATAGCATTGTATTCCATGGTACTACTGGTGGTTCTGGATTAAAAATATATGTTAACCAAAGTTCAATAATAGAAGGAAATAATAGTGGTGTTTGGACCTTTGGTAACTTATCTGTACAAAATGGTGATATGATAACACCAGATTTATCTAAAAACACTACTTATGGTTGGATGAAGAATAATCTAGTAATAAAAGATGACGATTTAATCCAATTACGTGGTAGTTTTGAAGGTGAAGGTGGTATAGAAAGCATTGAAGCAATTGATTGCCGTAATGTAGGAACAGAAGAAGATTATACAAAGCACTACTTCTATTGCTTGATTAGAACAGTCAATGGAACCGCAAAAGCATATCGTTCAGAAGTTATTTCTGCATTTAGAACATATCCTAATGGTATTAGATTAGAAGAATGTTCATCAGATTTGGCTGAAGCAACTGCAGGTACTAATTACAATATTTCATATATTGCACAACATGCATTTGTATATTCACCAGATAACTTCTATATCACTTCACCTGCATTTGTAAACTTCAAAGGTAAGATTACAGATTTATATGATACCAACTTTATGGAATTGTATACATCTCATCCTACAACTGGTTTTGTAGTTCCTGCTTTAACTAATAAGAATTTCAGACATACGTTTACAAAATCAAGTGATTTCAAGAGATATTATTATAGTTTAGTTAGAGTTGATCAATCTGGTGAAAACTGGGAGTCAGGTGTTCATACTGTAACTTCTAACTTTGTAACAGAAGATGGTAATGAAGAAGTTTCTATATTATTAGAAATTGATACATTAGGTCATTTGAAACAAATATTCTCAATAACACCAGAACTTGGGGATTCACCTTTATCAGTTGATACAGTTACATTGGTCAATCCAGATGATCCAAATGTTGATTATAATATCGTATTGAAATTCAATACTATAGATTTGAATGATAGTTCATTTATACCGAGTATTGAAAAATATGGTGTCGTAAAGAGAAGTTATCAAGTTAAGAATGATATGGATGATACTGATGGATATACTGATTTGAATTCAATTCCAACTATATATGCTGTAAAACAATATGTACAAGAAGCAAGTTCAAATGTACATTCAGCAGTATTGACATTAGAAGCAAGCGAATGGGATACAAATACAAATGAATTGACAATTACAGGTATAAGTGATTTGACAGTTTCAAGTATTGTATTACCAGTTCCACATCCAAACTCAATGGCAGATTATATGGCAGCAAACATTGTATGTACTGGACAAAATAATGGTGAATTAACCTTTACATGCACTAACTTGCCAAGCAACGATATAATAATAAATATTATAATAATGTAATTAGGGAGTTTTATAAAATGATACTAAACACAACACCTACAAAAGATAGTGTAAATAATGCGTTATCTAGCCGTAAGTTTAAGTATAAATTCAATATGTGTACACCTAGACTTGATAATTTTGAAGCAGGTGATATAATTGAATTTGAATATCCTTTTGGGAGACAAATAAGTTCAGTTGCAAGTTATAATAATCTTCCTGATTACAATACAACTGTAAACTGGTCAATTGCTAATAATTTTGGAACAGCTTATTATGTAGAAGATCAAAATTGTTATTATGTTTGGGAAGGATTTCATCCAAATTCACCATTACTATCAAGATGGGTTAGTGTTCCAAAAGAATTTGAAGGTGATATATATGAACTTGCTTATACTTTTAATCCAGAATCAGATAATACAGGTAATATAATATATTTTTCTACTTATCAAGTAACTTCTGAATTAAGTGATTTAGCATTTGCATATAATCCAGTTACAGGTTCGGATTTTTGTCTTAGTGTTGGGAATAATGTTTGGGATGAAGGTATTGGACTTTTTGAAGATATAACTTTGGGGGATTGGTTGATTCAGGGATATGTTGATTATATTAACGAAGAAACAGATCCTTATTATGAAGCTTTAAATTTAAGAATATATGACTTTGATACTTCTACTAATACTATTACTAAAATAGGTGGTCGAGCAACTTGGGACTATAATGATGAAAAAAGATTAATCTATGCTTATAGAAATAGTGTAAATAATAAGATATACTATTTCGCATATGATGTAAGATATGATTATAATTTTGGCTATCTACAAGAAGGCGAAATAATCAATCAAGGTTTATATTGCTCTATGGCTGACCAAACTTGGGGTGGTGTAGATACTACTGAAATTGGTGATGAAATTATAGCAGTAGATGATGCTAATGGTTGGTTTGAAACAAGTTTATCAAGATTTACTCGTGAACCATCACAAGACTCAATATTCATTAGAATGTATTCACCAGGTAATGATGACTATTATTATGTAAAAGGTTCTTGTTGGTATGATGATGATAGTTTATGTGATTGGTATGAAGATAAAATAGTATTTGGGACTGATAATACTATTTATTATTGGGATGATGATTATGAAATGATATTACCTCATAGTTTATCTACAGAAGATAATGTATTTTGGAATTTATCATCAGCTACTTGGGATCAAGGGGATTATTATTGGTATATGAATATGACTGATGATGAACCATGTCATAGCTCAATGGCAGGTGAAGATTATGGTTGGAATGACCCTGCTATGTATAATATCTGGGATGTAAATCTTACTTATGATCAAACAGCTAATCATTATTATAAATCAACAAAAGGTATTACACGAGCAAATCCATTGAAACAAGGTGAAGTATTAGGTATTCCATCAACATTTAATACTAATACTGCTCTATCGAATTTATTAACATATACCTCTGGTGGAAGAGTGTCATCTATTCAACCAATGGATAATATGAATGGTAATTCATCATCTAGTTATCTTGGAGGTTATCGTAATCAAGTTCCTGCTTTCTCTACATTTATATCTTTAATGGAAAAGAGAGTATCACCATATGTTTGTGATAGTAGTGTAACTATATCAGCAAATTCAACACCAACTTGGAAATTTTATCAAGCATCTCTAATTGCTAGTGGTGAAATATCTATACTTTTAGTAAACACTAATGATCCAACTGATACGGAACAAATACATATATCATTTACTAATAACTATAGTAATTCTACTGTAGGTAATTATGCAAAAGTAATTGGTGGTGTTATAAAAACTAAATTTGTATCAGATCCAGAAAATCTTGATGTAAAGTTATTTTCATTATCAACCTCATCAACACAACCAGCTGAACAAGTATTACAATTATTAAACAATAGTAGTAATAATTACATTGTATATTTAAATGGTTTATCTATTGGAGATTTGACTCAATCTTATAATACTCAAGATTTAACTTACAATAAAAGATTCAAATTCCAATATGGTGGTTATAGTACAGTAGGTGCAACTGAATATGAATTAGCAAGTGCTAAAATATCTATTGATGATACTTTAGATCCAACAAGTGATAATGCAGTTTCTAATAGTGCTGTTTGTTCAGGTATAGAACAAGTTGCTCAAGAAAGATCTGCAGTTGTATTTAGAGTATGGCCATCACAATTATAATAATATCTGGAGTATAATATGTCTAGGTTAGTTATAGGAACAAATTATAATGATAGTGTACCAATTATAAATAAAGGTACCTATTACTATGAAAAGAAAAAATATGGTCTAACTGTCAATGGATATATTGGTAATGTTGATAATACACATACACTAATAAATCCAAACTATACAGGTACTCCAGATTTTTCAGAAGTAAAAGGTTTTTTAAGAGATAACCAATTTGAATATAAATTTATGAATCAGCAATATATTACGGGTACTGTAAAATTTGGTCTTACTAATCCACTTCATAATTATACCTTAAAAAATTGTTTTCATAATTCAACTATTACTGGTTTTGAATGTTCTGATCTCGTAAATTTAGGCAATGAAGGAACATTTCAATCTGTTTGTGAACTTTGTGGTAATTTAACTACAGCATCATTTCCATTATTAGAAACTATAACAGGTGCAAAATCATTTTATAGAGCATTCAAAAGTTGTTCAAATCTTTATACAGTATCATTTCCAAATTTAACTTCAATAAGTGGTGAACAAGTATTTCTGGAAGCATTTTATGGATGTGGCTACTTATCAAGTTTAGAATTTGATTCATTAGAAGCAGTATCTGGTTATAGAGCATGCTATAGAATGGGTTATCAAAGTCATATTTCCAATTTATCATTTCCAAATTTAGAAACTATTACAGGTAATGAAGTATTTATGGATTCTTTCTTTAATTGTGATAATTTAGTATCTATTAGTATGCCAAAATTATATACAGTTGAAGGATCACAAGTATTATGTGAAGCATTTTCTCATACAGATTCATTAGAAACAGTTGATATGCATCTTTTAGCAAATGTGACTGGGAATTCTGCAATGAACGTGACGTTTCAAAATAGTAGTGTTGAAACTGTAAATTTAGGTGCTTTAGTTACAGTAGAAGGTAATAGTGCATTATCAAATACTTTTGAAGATTGTACTAATTTATCGTATATAGATGTTCATGATTTGACAACTTTACAAGGTAATTCAGTTGCATCATTTGCTTTTGCTAACACACCTTCATTACAAACAATTGATTTTGAAGATTTAGATGATATTAAAGGTGATAATGGTGCATATTATATGTTCCAAAATTCAGGACTTACATATATTGAATTTCCTTCATTATATGAACTTCAAGGTATAAATGTATGTAGTAATATGTTCAATGGATGTACAGATTTAGAGTATGCACAGTTCAAAGGTGGGCAACTTACTATAAAAAATCCAGATTCAACTTTAGAAACAGATGCTCCATTCTTATCTGCATTTGATGGTTGCTCTAGTATGAAAGAATTAATGTTTTCAAGTAAGATAAATTTTTCAAATTGTCCAACTCCAGGTGTGTTCCATTATATGATAGATGGTTGTACATCATTGACTGATATATGGTTTGATAATCTAACAACCGCTGGTCTTGGAACATTAGGGAATGCTTATTGGCAAAATATGTTGAATATAAATGATTCAAGATATTCTAATATGAATCCAATAAGATTTCATATCAATAGACAAGTTCAAAGTGCATTTAGAAATGGTAGAACAGATGCAGAAATTATAATGTCTATGGGATTACCTAGTGGTTCATCAATTGTTTGGGGTTATAAATATATTGTTACATCAAGTCAAATATCTACAGATACAATATATGACAGAGATCCAACAAAAAGTACATTAACCTCACTTGCTTGGACAAAGACAGTATCTGGAGTATCTACAACGGTTTATACAAAGAAGATATATCAAAGAACTGGAACAACAAGTCATTGTGATGGTGAACCATGGAGTCAGCACGATGAATATTACAGTGATCCAGAATGTACAAATTCTTTAGGCTATGTATATTCCTGTGGAGCATAAAATAAATATAAGTAAAAATAAGGAAGTAAAAAATGCCAAGTTATTCAACAGCAACAACAATACAAGAATTTCATATAAATAAACTTACGAAAGCAGAATATTTACAAGCTGTAACTACAGGTGAAATTACCACACCAGATATATCCATTATTACAGATGATGATGGTTATGTAGAAGCAACTGACGTAATGCCTGAATTCTTTGTTACATATTTAAAAGGTGCTGATAATAAAACATATAATTTTGTTCAAGTTGATACTGTAAATAATAGAGTTGAATGGGAAAGAAATAATGATCCATTCTATACTGTTGGCACTTCTGAACCTACTGCTGGAGCAGTTATTTGGGCAGATACTTCCTATACTGAACAAGAAACAACTGTTAGTACAAGAAATACATTAATAGGTAAAATTTATCAATATATTGGTGCTACTACTAATGATTTTACACATGGTTATTTCTATGAATGTTTTTATGAATCAAATGATTTTGTATGGAAAAATATAAAAGTTCAAAATGGAACAGAAGGAAGGACTGGCACATTATTAGGTGGTAATACTTATTGGGTGGTAGATCCAAACACAGGTTTAGTATCACAAACGATTACAGTAAATGGCATAGATAGTAATACCAATTTAATTGTTAGTGCTGCTCCTACTGATATTGATGAATGGAGTGCTGCTAATATTATTTGTTATGCTCAAGGCACTAATTCATTGACATTTGTTTGCTCTACAGTTCCTTCAACAAATATAACTGCAAATATTCTTATAATGGGGTAATTGAGAAATGATTATAAACCCAAGTACAGTTAGTGGTTCAATAGTATTAGATGGACTTACTATAAACCAAAATACTAATAATGAGATTCAGGCAATAGGCACTGTAAATCCAAATAGTGCTTCAGGTGCTACCGCTGTATTATATGATTGGGAAGGAACATTACAACAATATATAGATCAAAACATTGCAACATTACATCCTGAATGGATTTGTTATATAACTGATGATATACAAGGCGGTGTTAGTGTTTATACAAAATCTGAATGTAATAATAGATTTGTTTTGAAAGGTACTCATGAAGTAATTGAATATCAAGAACCTACTTCTGCTAATAATTGGAGTTGGTATAGATTATATGCTGATGATTGGGTTGAACAAGGTGGAAGAACTTCAAATTTTACTAATACTACTGGTGTAACTACTGATAATAAAGAAGAAAGTTTATTAATAGAAATGGCAAATACAAATTATCCAGTATTAGTAAATTTATCTTATGATTTAACTTTAGGTAATGGAAGTACAGCAGGTTGGGCATATAGAATTATTTTTGGAGAACTAACTAGTACCACAACAGTAAATGTTAGACAATATCTTTCAGAAAATGGTTCAGGAACAAGTAGTTTAGCAGTTTGGGAAGTAAAAGGTAAAGCAAGAGTAGTAGGAGTGTAATCATGTCAATTATTAAAAATGGTCAACTTATTGCTGGTATTACTCCTATAGATAGTACTTCTGTAACATATAACACAAACGGTGCTTTACAATCAGTTGGAAATATAAATAAAAATACTGCAACTGGTGCTGATGCTGTAAAATATGATTGGGTCGGCACAACTGCTGAGTATGTTGCTCAAGATATAGAAACACTACACCCCGAGTGGATATGTTATATCACAGATGATCAAGGTACTGGGGTTGGTGCTGTTTATAATGTCAACCAAGCGGATGCAAGATTCTTTAAGAAAAATGATGATACGGATTCAATAACTATTTCAGGGTTAGGGATGCCAAGTGATAGATATGAAACAGTTACATTATTGGCAAGTGGAAATACTTATACCGCACCTGCAAATGGAATGTTTGCATTTAAGATGAAATGTTCTAGTGCAGGTGCAACGAAAACGGTTACCTTATCATCTGTGTCTGATATCTATACAGAATATGTTGTTATTACAAATAATATGCAGGGCAAAAATCAATATATGAATCATTGGGTGAAAGAAGGTGATGTAATTACAATATCTTGGGATTCGGGTGCATTAGCAACAACAGGAAGCGAATTGACATTTATCTATGCAGAAGGTAATCCAACTAATCCATAAAGGAAATTGAAATGAGTATAAAGCAAGGAAGTAATTATTTAGCAGTTTCAAATGTTTCCGTAGATGGGGATACTATTTCTGCAAATACTTACAATTCATTACAATCTATCGGAACAGTAAATAAGAATCAAGCACAAGGGGCTACAAATCCTGTATACATTTGGACTGGTACTTATGCAGAATTTACAGCACAAGATGTTGCGAACACACATCCCGAATGGTTATGTTATATTACAGATGCAGCTGGAGAAATAGGTCGTGTTTATACTGCAGCAGAAGTGGATAGATTATTAGTAAATAAAGCGAATACCGATGCCGATAACTTTACGGATGTCGGAATGACCTACATATCAAAGTTGGGTTATTTTGGCGAAAGATACGAACAGATAAGATTGTTGGGGAACGGAACAAGTTATATTGCACCAGCGAACGGTTGGTTCACGTTAGAAGGTATTATTGCAGCTATAGCAGGTAATCGTTTGTATTTGCTTTTGCGGTCAAACAACGATTATATTGCGGTAAATAAATCAGCAGCGATGGCTATGGGTGCACTGGCAAGTTATAGACGTTATGTTTCAATTCCAGTCAGAAAGGGTGATACTGTTTTTGTGACATATGAATCAACAGCAACTGATCCTGATTTTGCGTTGCGTTTTTATTATGCCGAGGGGAATACGGATTACACTCCACCAGAACATACATTGGTTGAATATATAGAGGGAACATCCAACACCCAGTATATCAGAACGAATATTAAACCAGCATCAAATATGCACATTTATTGCAAAGCAAAAATCACAGGAAATGCAAGTGGGTTTCTTCCGTTTGGGGCAAGAGTTGCGACCTATGATGGTGCACAGTTCAATCTGAATATTACAAATCAAACAGTCACAGTTGATTGGTTTGGTGGAAATAATTCTGCAAATCGTTGGTCGCTAAATACCACGATTGCCCAAAATGACATTTGGGAATTTGAGGTTGAAAATTCGGTGGTAACATTGACCCGAAATGGAACGGTTGTTGGGACACATACATTTACACCAACAGGAACAGTATCACGTGAACTGTATTTAACTGGGTTGAATAACAACGGTACACCAGGTGGTGCTGGAACAACAGGGCAATTATATGCGTTCAAGATTTGGGATAGTAACAACAATCTAATTATGGATATGCAACCTGCCAAAGATGAATCCAATGTTGCGTGTTTATATAATGCAGTTATGCAAACACTGTATTACAACTCAGGGACAGGTTCATATACTGCAGGACCAGATATAAACTAATAACAAGGAGTTATAAATGTTAAAAGTAATGAAAGAACAAAAAATCGTAGGTGTAGTTGAAGAATGGAACGCAATTGATCAAAAGTTTCATCCAGATTTGACTACTGTAGAAGATAATGAACATCAAGTAAGTGATTATGTAATGTGTGGAGAAGAATATCTTTTGAGAGATGATCCACGTGCTATTGAATCAGAACAAAATAGAGTTCGTAGTATTCGTAATAGTTATTTAGAGCAATATGTAGATCCAATAATTAGCAATCAAATAAGATTTTCAGAAATGCCTGAAACAGATAAAGAAAAAATCTTAAATTACAGACGATATTTGTTAGATTATACAGAACAAGAAAATTGGTGGGAATCAAATCCATTAACTTTAGAAGAGTGGAATAAATAATTATGAATAACACTAAAATAGTTATGGCAGGTAATAAAATATACATAATAACAACTTGTGATAAAGGTGTAATTGTTACAACGGTTGATGATAAAAGCAAGGTAGAGAAAAGACAATATAAATCAATTCAAGATATGCCAAAGAATGAATATTATAAAATAATATCAGCAAAAGCATTAAAAGAAATGCAAAGGAAATAAGAAATGAACAATACAGAACCATTTTTTATTGGACAAAGATTTTATAAAACATACCCAAGAGAACTTGCTGTTTGGTGTAATAAAAATAATGCAAAGATAACAAGAGTTTCTGATGATTTAGTAATAGTAGAGCCAAAAACCGAACATGTCTCTGCTTATACTAATGAAGAATTGAAAGAGTTAAGAAAGCAAGCATATGAAAAAGAGATTGATGGACTACATTCTGAAAAACTTAGAAAAACAGTTCTAAATGAATGGACAGAAGAAGATGAAGCAAAATATGTTCAACAGGTAATTGAATTGTCAAATAAAATTCACGAAATGTACCCTTATCATCAAACAAATAAATAATTATAAAACACGGAGCATGAAACTATGATTATAAATTCTATTCAAAAAAGTGTATCAACAGGTGGTTCAACAATGTATGGTGCTCCTGTTAATGCATTTATTGGCCCATTGGATTCAAATGGTAGATTATTAGGCCCCACTTCAACAGTTATGCCAGATCTTACAGGTCTTAGAATTGTAGATGCTTATGGACTTTGTGGAAGATTTAGAGGTTCAGCTATGGCTGGTCAATTAGATTTATATATAACCACAATTGATCAATATGGGTTAAATTATACTTTTGAAAATTGTCCTAATATAACAAAAGCAGTATTTCATAATCTTACAACATTAGATACTTGGGCAGCTATGGGTGAAGTTTTACAAGGCTGTACTGGATTAGTTGAATTAGATATGAGTGATTTAGTTACAATTACAAGTAATGCTGGTTCTAGTGTTGCAGCTATTTGTAAAGGTTGTACTAATTTGACTACTGTAAAATTTACATCATTACAAGAAATATCTGGTAGTTATTGTTTTAGTAATGCCTTTGAAGGTTGCACAAGCCTACAAAGAATAGATTTTCCAGCACTAACAACAACATCTACAAATGCATTTATGATTGCAAGTAATGGAGCACCATTCCCATCTGGTTGTACTGTGCATTTTCCAGCAGCATTAGATCCATCAGTAAGTACTGTTATTTCAAGTATGTATGGTTATAATGCTCAAACATCATATACACCACCTTATAATGGTAATTTTGGAGCTGGTGCATTAGTATTTGATTTATAATTCATGGAGAAAATAAAATGAAAGTAATCATAGGCAATGTTCATAATAATACAACACCTACATTTCAACCTTCTCATCAAACTGTAGTTGAATTAAAACCTAAAAAATATGGTGTAGATGTTGATGGTTATATTGGTAATGTTGATATGTTTGGTTATCTTCATGATGCAACTGGTTCAGGTACTGTAGATATGAGTGATATTTGGTATTTTTCAAGAGATGAACAATTAAAAGAAATGTTTATGAATAATCCAAATATTACAGGTGTTGTAAAATTAGGTATGAAGAGATTCACACAACACGCAATGGATGATTGTTTTAAAAATACTAACATTACTGGGTTTGAATTTACTGAATTAGAGGAAATATCACCTGAAAATGGTTACCCTCCTTTTACATATTCAGATTTACATGATTGTCCAATGCTTGAATCTATTAAGTTTGATAAATTACAAACTGTTTCTACATCCATTTGTTTTCAACAGAAGTTTTCTCAATTACCAAGACTTACAACATTTGAAGCACCTTTATTACAATCTGTAACTGGGCAAAGTTCTTTTAATAGTGCTTTTTCAGGTTCAAGTGCTTTGACTACTGTTGATCTTAGTTCATTAGAAACAATAGGGATGAGTAGTTTTGCTTCTGCGTTTAGTTATACAAGTCTTGTAACGATGAGTTTTACTGCTCTTACTACAGTTGCTCAATATTCTCTTAGAAATGCATTCTATGGGTGTGGATATCTTACTGATTTATATTTTCCTGCAGTTACCACAACCACATTTGCTAATTATTCATCTGATAGAAGTTTTATGGATATGTTGAAAGAATGTGATGGTACAACAGTTCATTTTCCAGCATCTATACAATCAACTGTAGAAAACTTAGCAGATTTTAGTACAGGTTTTGGTGGCAGCAATATTTCAGTATTATATGATCAATAAAAATGAGAACAATTATATTATTTTGTCCAGTAACCAACTCTGAATATCTTATTTGTTTGGATCAAGTAATATATGTCTATGAGATTACAAATAAAAGATCTAAATATTTTGGTTGCATAAAAATGAGATTTGAAGATGGTTCTACTCAGATTTTTAAAGCAAATTATTTAGATGTAATAGAAGCATTTACTGTAAAGACGTGGTTTGAATCAACTTTCAATAGTTTAATGTGGTGGATAAAAAGTAAAAGATTGAAGAAAAAATAGTTCTATATAACATAAATCTATAAGGAAAATTTTATGTCTATTCAAATTCAATTACGTAGAGGAACAGAATATCAAAATAGTATCTTCACTGGTGCTCCTGGTGAAATAACTATGGATACAACAACCAACACATTTAGAGTACATGATGGCTCAACTGTTGGTGGTCACAAAATTGATAAATCTGACAATGTTGTTCATAAAGCAAGTACAGAAACAATAACTGGTCAAAAAACATTTAGTGATATTACAAAACACAATAAAGAAGTTATTGTAACAGCTGCATCTCCATATGGCCAATTTAGAGCTATTAGTGGCAACTATGGATTTTTTATACGAAATGATGGTAGTGCTACATACTTTTTATTGACAGACAGCGGTGATCAATATGGGACTTGGAATAGTTATAGACCACTTTCAATAAGTAATTCTACTGGTGATGTAACTGCTGGTGGTAATTGGACTTTTTCAAACACAATACAAGGGACAGCGAGTAGAGCTTTGTGGGCTGACTTAGCTGAAAATTATGAAACAGATTGTAATTATCCGATTGGCACTCTAATAAAATTTGGTGGAGTTAAAGATATTACAATAGCCGACACAGTATGTAATGGTATAATTTCAGAAAGACCAGGATATTTATTAGATAGCGGATTACAAAATTCTTTACCAGTTGCATTAGTTGGAAAAACACCAGTAAGAGTAATTGGCAAAGTAAATAAATTTGACAAGTTGATGCTATCCGATATACCAGGAATAGCCCAAGTAAAACCAGTAGGAAGTCCAAGAAATACAATTGGTATAGCTTTAGAATCTTCTTACAATGAAAATGAAAAATTAGTCAATTCAGTAGTAAAAGTAAATTTAGACTAAAAATATAAGTTGTAAAAATAAAGCCCGAATAAAACGGGCTTATTTTATTTTTGTAATTTCTTTTGTAACTCTATAGCTGTTCTGAGCGGTTTCTTTTTTTCTAGCATTTTTATTAAATCTTTTTCTGTTTTTATATGTTTTTCATCATAGAATGCAATAATGAATTGTACAATATCATCTGCACTCTTTAGATTTAATGCTAACATCTTTTTTTGTTCTCTAGAGTTACTCATAATTATCCCTTTTGTTTATTTTTTAGTTTTATTTCTAACAATTCTCCAATAACAGCTATAGGATTTACTTCAATGCCTAAATCTGTTTTTATTTTTGGCACATCATTTTCATAGTATGGTGTAAAATCTAACTTACCATAGCCACTAGCAGATTGATGTGTGTAAAACTTTTCTGCAAACAACACATTGTGATCATCTATACTTCTGCCATTCAAATAAGATGGAGTTAATATAGCTTGACGATTTTTCATTATTACATTACCTCTTTGATCTATTGTCATTATTGGATCAGAAGGCAATATGCAACTTGAATGTTTATGCCCAACCCAAACCAAATCAGCATCCGTACCATGCAATAAACGATTGAAGTCTATAGTACCTTTAGTTACGGCTGCACCAGAAGATCCCATACCATGATGCTGTAATATATCGTAGTGTTGAACTGTTTTATAATTTGGTCCTTTGAAAGATTTTACCCAATTAAGTCTAATAAAGTTCTGATAATTGCCTTTTTGAATTTCACCATTACTTTTCCAATGATTTAATTCTTTTACCAATAGACCAATCATATCTACACCAGAATATTTCAAAATACTTTCTTCATGATTGCCTCTACCTATAAATAATATATTATCAGCATAAGGTTGTAATAATGCGATGGCTCTTTCTAATTTTTCATTTATTTGATCATCCCTGTTTTGATCTGTTCTTGATGGTGTATATCTTTTTTTATCTGAGTGAATAAGAGCATCAAATTCATCCCCACCCATCATAATATATCTTCCTTCTTTTTTACAAGCATCTAAGTGTTTTTTCAACAGTTCAATATTGCAATCTGGGGAATCTAAATGTAAATCTGAAAATAGTGCTAATTTGAAAGTTTTTCCTGCAATAAATGGAATATTATAAGATAGAGCCTTCATTTTGAATTCCTATAAGTTAAGTAAATCAAAAATAATAGAAGATAAAAATTCTGTTTAAAAGAACTCAAAAAATGCTTTTTAAAAATGACTTGCAAAATAACCAAAAAAATTATAAAATATAGTAATGATTTATAAATTTGATTCTTTATGGAGTTATCTTTCAAACGAGCCTTATGATGTAGTAGAAAAGGCTAAAAAACTATTAACAAGATCAGATTATGATTATGAAAGAGAAAAATGGAATATAACTAATTTTTGGATTCCACACTCTTTCGTTTTAGATATAGAGACGATAAAATTTCCAACAGGATTTTGCGAATATTTAAGTAGGGAATTAGATATAAAAATAGATTATAAACCCACAAAAAAAGATGAACATAATATTCAAGAAGTTTTAGATATTGCAGAAAAAGTAAAAGAAATATGCCCAGGTTTTGAAGTTAGGGATTATCAAACAAATATGGCACTTATTCCATGCAATCGTTATTTATCTTTTATAGTATCTAGTACATCATCAGGCAAAACATCAACAATGACACTTACGGCGTTACTAATGAAAAATAAAAAAATATTAGTAATGAATAATCAGAATTTTATATTGAAACAGATTTATGAAAGATTTTTAGCAATGGGTATAGATAAAGAAGAAATTGGAACAGGTGTAAGTGATTTATCTAAACGAATTGTTATCATATCTTCACAAACATCATATAATAAAATAAAAGAACAAAATGAAGAATATTTAAACTATCTGAAAAGTGTAGAAGTTATTATGGTAGATGAAGTACAACATTTTCAGAGTTTATCTCATTTTTCTGTACTTTTTTACACTTCTAATCTTCAACATTTGATAGGGTATACAGGAAGTCCATATAAAAATCCAAAAGATCCATATAAAAACACTGATGATGTAACTTTAATAGGATTATTGGGAGAACCAGCAATAGAATTTACCTTACAAGATTCAATCAAGGGAAATAATGTGGCTCAACCATATTCTTATTTTATCAATTATAAGACATACCCTGTTGAATATCCTGTCGATACGCCATTTTATTTGCAATATAGAAGATCAATAGTGTATAACAAAGCAAGAAACAAGGCAGGAATAGAAATAGTAAAATACCTAAACAAAAGAGGAATAAAAACATTAGCATTATTTAGAGATATAAAAAACCACGGATTAAAAATAATGAAAGAACTTACCCAATCAGGTGTAAAGTGCTTATTTTTACAAGGTGGCGAAAAAATACACGAATATGATGATAAACTAAAACTAAATAGTAGGAAAGGCAACACTGATGATATAAAAGAAGCCTTGCAAAATGGTTATAATGTAGTTTTAGCTTCTCAAGTTATGGATGAAGGTGTTGATATTTCTTTATTCCAAGCTGGTGTTTTATTCACAGGTGGTCAAAGTGCTATAAAAATCATTCAGCAAACAGGTCGTGTAGCTAGAAAAAAGGAAGGTAAAGAAAATATTGCACTTATGATAGATTTTAATGACACTGGTACAAACAAAGTTATGGAAAGACACTTCAATATTAGACGAAAAACTTTGAAAAATAATGGTGTTATAGAATTACCAACCGTTCACAATTTATTTGACATTATTGATAAAATTACCGATTAAAATATTTTTTCCATAGTTCTATAAAAGAGACAAAGGGGTAAAAATGTTTAACGGAATAAAACATCTATTTAAAAAGAAAAAAGCAAAGGAAAATAAACTCAACATTGTATACACCAATGAAATAACTTTTACAGATATTGACAAAAATTCAATTACAATAAAAGTTAGAGAAGCTGGTGATAAGAGTTTTTTATATTTATATGACAGCAACGAAAAAAAGAGTTTAGTGTTTGATCAAGATGCTGCATATTTTTTGATTTCTATTCTAACTGATTATGCTGAAAATGGAAATCTAAACAAAATAGAAGAAATTTTAGAAACGGGGGATATAAATGGATAAAAAATTAAAACAACTATTGGAAACTTTTTTAATTGATTCCGATAGACTATTAGATGAATATACCGATGATGAAGAAGGAAAACTAATTATTTGTTCTGAATCTTTTACAAAACTAACAAGCACACTAAAAGAAGGTTTGCAGTTATATAATAAAATAGTGGAAGAACAGTTGTATCAAGACAAACCACTTATACAAAGTTCTTTACAATTAATTGGAGAATCCGCAGCAAAACTAGAAATCAACGAAGAAAACGCAAAAGCATTAAATACAAATAATGCAATACGCAAATGGGAAGATTTACATACAGATTTGTTGACACTTGGAATGTTGCTGCTAGCTGAAGAAGCCGGTGAAGATGTTCAAGAATAACAGAAAAGCATCATTCAAATTAAAAACAACACTTACTAATTCTAATATTGACTCAGAACACAAACTTCAAAAGTGTTGTGTAAAAAGATTGAGAGCTAGTAATTGTCTTTGTTTTTGTACGGATGTGTTCAACGGTATAAGCTTTATAAAAGATATTAAGTCTAAAGCTATTTATAAACAACATATGATAGCAATGGGAGCAACTGTTGGAGCACCTGATTTAATTATTCTATATAAAGGTAAAGTAACTTTTGTAGAATTTAAATATGATAAAGGTAAAAAAAGTGCAGAACAAATAGTACAAACACAATTATTAGAATCTATGGGATATGAAGTGTTGGAATGGAGGACTGAAAAAGATTGCATAGATTGGATTGTAAAAAATCTAAATTACAGCAAGGAAAAATAAATGAAAAATACAATAATTCAAGAAGCCTCTATAAATGATTTAATCCGTTCCGGTAATGATGCTCAAAATAATCACATAGAAGATGCTGGTGAAGGAATAGAAAGAAGCCAATTTTCTTATGAGGCTGGGACAAAACGATTCAGCATTTGGGGGTTATATAAAGGTAAAACAGCAAATTATCCTTTTAAAATAGATTTTCTTAGAGTGAATGCAGAAGAAGTAACAAATCCAGAAGAATTGGAATTTTTAGCTTCACAAGATATTGAAGTAAATACACCATATCCACAATCAAACGGTAAAATTTTATTCGTAACAAATTATAATAAAGTATTTTTCTTAGAGCCAATGGATGCAGATTCTACAGATGTACAAGTAAGATGTGGCTGTCCAAGTTATAAATATGCATACTTTACTGGTAACAAAAGAGACAGAGCTTCAACTGGTCCCAATATGACAATTAGATCCAAAGGTACAGGAACACCAAAACCAGTAGTACCAGGATTATGTAAACATCTTCAAAATGTTATAACACAATTACAAAACAATGGAATAATACAATAAAATGGCTATAAAAATACAATCATCTTTAAATGAAATCGATGTAGAAATGGGTAATATATTCTTGAAGGAAATGAGAATAGCAGACCCAAGATTAAAAACTGAAGAATCTAACTTGCCTTTATGGGATGAAGATCAAGTTATTATGGTTGATGAATTAGATACTGAAGAAATATTTAATGCTTGGCTTATAAAAAATAGTAAGAAAAAAATAGATATACAATACCCAATCTTAGCATATCAAGCAGACGATATTACTGAAGTTTTTTATGGAACAGGTAATCGTATACATCAATGGGAATTTGTAACAGATGGTAAACCACAAGAATGGGCTGTTGGTGATATTGTTTGTATTATAAGTGGATTTTACAGAGGAATGAAAGGAACCATAAAAGCAATATTGGAAAACAGTACAAAATTCGTAGTAGATCTTGGAAGCACAACAGGTACATTCTCAGCAGATGATTTGAGAGCAACAGAATCAAAAGCTCCATCTGTATTTAAAGCAAAACAAATAATCACTACATACACATCTTCTATATTAGTTGAACAAAAACAAGAAGCTAGATATTTGATGAATAATTTTATATTGAGATGTGCAGACGGTCAAATATGGCATCCATTCAAATCAGAAATTTTAGATGGTTCAGAGTTACATATATTTACTGTTTTTGATATTCCAAACATAAACAAAGTACCAACATCAGAACAAAAACTAAAAGGATCAGGTTATATATATTCAGTAAATTTTGTCACTCATGTTTGGGCTTATCTAACAGACATCCCAGCACCACAAGGATTCATCGAACAAATCAGAGAAAATATCCATGTGGAAAACGAATCAAGAGTAAATCGTATAGTCATAAATTAATTACAAAAATCGCAATTAATTTTTAGTGACATAGTTCTATTATAAAGATATCCTAGTTTAAACATTTTTACATCCTAGTCTTTGAAAAATAAATAAATTATAAAAATATAAAAAGGTAAATTAAAATGAAGCAGATTAAAAGATTACGTGCTCGTATGGCACTTGATAAATTGAAAGAATCAAAGGCTTGGATTGCTTCTAAGAAATTGGTTCTTGAAACAGATGAAGGTGACTTGGAAATCGAAAAAGGTAAACAAGTTATTTTAGGTGCAACAGCTGACGGTGATTTAGCTATTAAAGATCCTTCTACTGTAGTTGTTGTTACAGACGATGATTTAGCAACAAAAATCGTTGATGCAATGAAATCAGCTGAATCATTGGGCGATGTAGAATTTATTGAAAAACCAGCTATTGATGCTGCTTTGGATGGCACATCATTAGAAGATATTGTTGACGGCTTAGTCGATGCAGTTGCAGAAGATGAAGGCAGTGATGAAGAAGATGACAGTATCGAAGTTGCAACAGTTGACTCAGAAGAAGATGAAACTGTAGAAGAAAAATGCAACAAGATTGCTGATAACAAAATCGAATGCGGTAAGAGCTGCCATTGTGAAGCTTTGATGATCGATGAAGAAGATGACGCTCCAATCGATTTAGGCACTGTCGCAGCAGATTCAAATGTTGCTTCTGATATGTTATCATATGATGATTTCAAATCAGCTGTTCAAGCTATCAACGGTACAGTAGCTCCTGGTGATGCAGAAATTGCTTTCGATGCAGAAGGTAAAGCTATTGGTTATTGGGATACAGTAAACAACACTGGTAAAATGTTTGAAGATGGTTTCGATTCTGCAGACGATATGTTAGGTGCAGACACAGAACCAGTTCCAGCAGTACAACCGGCAGACTTTGAAGCTGGCTTAGATGCAGAACAAACAGCAGAATTAGAAAGTGTAATGGAAGCTTATGATGCATCTGAAAAATCTGCTAAAGATTTAGTTGAAATGTCAAGCAAATTAGAAAAACTTGGCTTGTCTGAATCAGCTATCGCAACAATTGCTAATTCATTCGTTTCTCGTTCTTTGAAAGAAGGCGTAATGGTATTCGATACAAAATTGGGTAAAAACGTACGTGCATTCAAAGAAGATGTTGAAGCAAAACAATGGATTGCAGATGCAGACGAAGAAGGCAGATTTAAAAAGCGTTTTATAGCTTAATGTAAAAAATAATCCCAGCTGCTTTTTAGTGGCTGGGAAATTAAAATTAAAAAGGGGAAACTATTTTATGTATCTAATCAGAGAAACCGAAGAAGGATTTTTTGTAGATTATAAATTGAAGGGATTTTTGGTTGATTCTTATTTTGTAACACTATCACCAAAAAAAGAATGTTCTTGTCATTTTTTTTCAGAGACCCACAATCACAGGAATCATTTTCACATAAACCTTGTAGAGAAATGGGTCGCAGAAGGAAAACCTAAATTTGCTATATATGATAAAAGTAAAACCGGTAAAATTATAACAGTATGTAAAGGAATAAAAGAATGACTCAAGACAATATAACTTCAAAGATAAGCTACAAGGAATTTTGTGCTCTCATGAATAGATACGAAAGATCAAAATTGAGACACGCAAAAAAAGTGCACGAAAACAAGTTCAAGTATAAAAGAGTATTTGATACCAAAGGAAAATAAATTATGTCAATAAGAGAAAAAGTTTATGAATTACTAGAAGCTGTAGAAAGCTCTGCTGAAATAATCGACACAAATGCAACAAGTTGGGAAAGTCGCAAACTAGACAGAGAAAATGGAGAATTTACTCCGGATGAAATTACAGATCCAGAAAATTTAGATCGTAATCGTATCGATCATGAATTGCCATTAAATATTTCTACACACGATAGAAATTCAGAAAACGGTGATGTTATTGATGGTGCAACAATTGTTATTGGAGTAGAACAAGAAGGTGAAGCTTGTGATAGAGCTCCAGAAAGTGAAGAAGAACCTCATCATACATTCCATAATTATATCTATGGTGAATCAAGCTTTTTAGGCGAAGTAAGTAAACTTTTGAAAGAATCTGAATCTGATGTTTCTGGTATCAAACAATTCAACACAGACCCACGTATTGCTGCTTATCAAGTAAAAAATGCATTAAATAAATTATTACCTGAAACAGCATCTACAGGGTTACAAGTAATAGAAAACACTTATGGTAATCGTGGCGAAGAAAAAATGTTCACAGTTACTGGGTATGGCGATGTAGAATTACCAAAAGAATTAGATGTGGAAGTTGATGCTGGGAATATGACTACTTTATTCTTAGGCAAAAGAGATGCTGAAGAACCAAAAGCACATCATTATTTTATATCAGAACCAGAGAATAAATAATATGTCAAAAATTAGAAACACTTTTATTGAATCATTAGAAAACCATAAAATCGAAGAAGGTTTTATGGATAAAATTAAGAAGTTTTTTCTTGGTAATAAAGAACAAGATGCACAACAAAATCAAGAAAAACAAGTATTAGATCCCCATGCTTTATCTGGTGAATATATTATGACTTATAGAGATGCAATAGATAACTTTGAAAATATTGCAAATTCAGAAAAAGATGGGAGTGTAATAAAATCTTATGCTTCTAATATGGCTCAACATTTAAAAGATAGAGTGAAAAATAAAGAAGTAAACTTAGATGATACTATAAAAGATTTTGGTTTTATTTCCAATATGATCGTTGGGTTAGGCTCTCCAAAAGATAGTGAAGAAAAAACAGAAGATGTTGCAGATTTTAATACAATATCAGATCAATATAGAATGTTAGATATGCCACAATAAGGTTTTTAAAATGGGAACAGATGCTTTGGACAATTTTACAGATGACAATACAGAAAATATTGAAATGCAAGATTCTGTAGTTGAAAAAATACCAACCACAAATGAAGATGTATTGTATAGTGGTGATGGTATCGAAGAAGCTATTTCAAATATTCAAGCTGATTTAGATTTTGGTAGTGAAGATTATAAAACATTAGAAGATATAAGATCTTCTGTTGATATGTTTAGAGATTATACACCAGAAGAAGTTGATATGTTATTTGCTGGTTCTAATATTTCTGAACAAGTATTGTCTAACATCGAAGATCAAATAATCGAACTAAATAAAACAAATTTGACAAGAAAAGAAAGTTTTATACAAGATACTGATGAAGATATACGAACATTAAATAATCTTATAGAGGATTTAACAGAAAGCCAAGAACATTCATATACAATAGCTGGAATTGAATCACTAAGCGAAGTAAAAAAAGCAATTAAAAATATTATACAAAAATTAGAATCACTTAAAAATTCTTATGATGGTTCAATTGCTTGTTGGGATACTGATGATAAAAAATTAGAAAATGCTCAAAAAAACGGAGTAAAAATTCTTATATTACCTGAAGAAGAGGAACAATAAATGTTTAGAGAATTAGTCACTGAAGCTCTTGATAAAAATAATACAATTGCAAGAAGTATTGTAAATAAAATGGATCATGCAAATTGGAAAAACATTTCTGAAATGGATGAAGCCAATTATAATTTTATTAAGAATATTTGTTCAGGTATTAGCCAAAGATTTGACGAGGCTGATGATGAAGATAAACAAGCAATTATGGACAAGGTTTATTCTTATATTCATACAGCAAAAGAGGAACCAGAATTAGAAGAAAACTCACCGATGTCACAATCTGAAATAAAACAAAAAATTTTAGATTATGTAAAAGAACACGGGGCTATATTATATCCTTTAGAAAAAGCAGCAGAAGATTTAGCAAAAACATTATCAAATGAAGAATCCAAAGAAGAAAAAGATAATGTAGAAGAAAGTAAAAAAGATAAAAGTTTTGTTAATATTTTAAAAAATGATATCATAAAATCCTTGGGCTCTGTTGGTACATTGTTAGGTGGCCCATTGTTAGGTGGTGCAGGAAAAGCAGCCGAACACTTTTTGAAAGATGCAGATGAAGATGAAAACTCAAATATCTTATCTGAAGCTACGATGAGTGATATCCCACATGAAATAGATGACCAAATACATACACTAAAAGATATGAGATTTGATATAGAAGAAACAGAAAAAAATTGGGATTTGGCTGGAATGGATACAAAACCAATGGATAATATCAAAAATTCAATCAATGATCTAATAGAAATTATGTATCAAAACGGAGCAGAATTAGCAGATCAAGAAATTGCTAAAACTATTTCAAAATCAGAAGAATATAAAGAAGAAGTTGATCAATAAATATAGGGGATTGAATGATGAATGATAGTTTATTTATAAGATTGTGTGAAACTTCAGGTGTGAGAGGTGAATCAAAATATGTTGTAACAAAATCAGGAACACCATATTGGAAAAAATACTTCTCAGGAGTGGCAAAAAAACAAGAAAAAAAAGAACCAAAATAATAAAATATAAGTAAAAACATTTTCCCTTGTTCAAATAGAATAAGGGTTTTTGTTTAATAAAAAATATAAAAACAATTATTTATAATACAGCGAATATTTTATTTATTGCCAGTTCTAATACAAAGAAAATAGATTTTAAGAAATAATCTATAAATACAGAATAAAATAATATAAAAATAGTTCTATTAACTATAATATATATAAGGAATATAAAAATGAGTTTAGTTGGAAAATTTCCAGGCGTATATCCTGAAATAACAGATTTATCTCAAGTAGTTACTTCTAACAGCATAGTTTCTTGTGGTTATGTTGGCGAAGCAGAATTTGGCCCAATTAATAAACCCGTGTTGGTTAGTAACTTACGTGGCTATACAACTCGTTTTGGTGAATTGTCTACAAAATATGGTTATATGGGGTATTCATTAGCAGTCGCCCAGGATTCAATCAACTCTCATTATATTGTACGTGTTGTTGATGAAGAAACAGCTAGATATGCTTTTACAAGAGTACCTGCAGTTAATAAAAGCTACACAAATGCTGAAAAAGAAATATGGTTCACGAACTATAGTGTAAATATTGATGAAATGATTGCAATAGAAAAAGATTCTAATGCAGCTTTTGTTCAAACACCAGAAGGTCAAACGGTTGATATAAAAGATACAAAATCTGTATTGTTCATTTCAGCAGAAAATCCAAACAATAAAAATTACAAGATTCGTATTGCAGATTCTACAATCAATACAAACAAAACATACAAAGCAACTTCAACAATTGTTGAACAAGAAGAAGTTGATGAAAATAATACTGTAACACACGTGAAAGTTACTGTTCCTGAAATGTTTATTACAACAGGTAATCAACCAGAACAAATTTTTGAAGCAGGTGATACAATTACAATCACAAACGCTTCAAATAATGACATCAATGGTAGATTTGAAGTAACCTCAGTTGATAATACATATTATATTGAACCAGATATGGATACAGAAAAAGGTAGTATTCCAGGTACAGGTTATCAAGTTGGCGATAAAGTATATTTAACTGGTTTACACTTAGATGATTCTGAAGAAGAAGTTATTGCTGAAGTTGATGCAATAAATGAAGTAGGCGGTGTCGAGTCTGTATTTATAGCTGGCCCAATAAGTAGTTTGACAGAAGTAGAAGAACGTGTATATGATACAACACTATATGATCCTTCAAATGAAGTAGCTTCTGGTTTAAAAATCTTTGTAAAAGTAAAATCAAAACTAAATGTTGTTTGTTATGATATTACAGATCCTGTAGATATTCCAGCAGAAGATCCAATCATTCAAGGTACAAGAATACAAAAATATCCTGAAGATAATGAAACAACATTCTCTATTGGTGTATATGAAACAATTGGCAAAGTTACAACTCAAATTGAAAACTTCCAATATTGTACATTATATGAAGCAAAAGATAATTATGGCAACTCAACTTTTGTAGAAGACGTTGTTAATGGTAAATCTGATATCATAAAAGTTTTTGTAAACACAGAAAATGAAAATCTTAGAAAAGTGCCAGCAGAAACATTAGTATATGATGAAAGAGGTCATGTGATTGGTTATACATATTTATCATTACAAAACGGCACATCTGGTGATAAACCATCTATTGGCTTGTTAAACAAGGCTTGGGAATTATATGGTGACAGATCACGTGTTGATGTGTCATTATTGATGAATTCTGGCTATGCTTATGAAAACGATGTATCATATCAAAATGCCATGTTGAGTTTAGCAGAAAAACGCCGTGATTGTTTCTGTTTATTTGATATTCCAAGTACAATTTCTGAGATGGATGATGTTTTGGATTGGAGACAAAATATCAATGGTATGAACACATATCGTGGCGCTTTGTTTACTCCATGGCCTGTAACTTTCAATTCAATAATGGGTAAACGCAATTTCTTAATGTGTCCTTCGGCTTATGTTGCAAAAATAATGGGAGCATCTGTTTATCCTTGGGTTGCTCCAGCTGGTCCTAATCGTGGGACGATTTCATCTACAATTGTGACACCTATGGGGTTAAGCGCATATTATGATGAAACGACTGGGGGCGAATTATATGATAAACAATTAAATTGCTTTATCAAAGACTCTATTGGATATGCGAATTGGGGTCAAAAAACTTTACAACAAAAACCAACAGCATTAGATCGTATCAATGTTGCTCGTACAGTTATCTATATTGAAACAACTTTAAGAGATGCAGCTCGTTATCATTTGTTTGAAAATAACACTGCTTATGAACGTATGCAAGTAACATTACAATTCTCTCAATTCTTAGATACAGTATTGAATGCAGAAGGTATACAACGTTATCAAGTAATCTGCGATGAAAGTAATAACACACCATATATCATTGCACAAAATCAACTTGTGATTGATATATATTTATGGCCAACATACACAACAGAATTTATCCAATTGAATACTATTGTGATGGGACCAGACGCAGAAGTAACAGTTTCAACTAACTCATAAGGGTAAAAATAATGCTTACTAAAATATCTGAAATTAATAACCTAAACGATCCAATTAAGCAGTTTTTGTTAGACTTCAATATTTCATTACCAGATGGAAAAACAGAAACTGAATTAGGATTTAAGACGAGACAGTTATTACTACGTGCCCAATCTTTTACCATACCTACAATCGCAGTGGATGACACTACTGTTATGTGGGGTGGTCAAGAAAGAAAATATGCAGGCAAACAAAATCGTTGGGGGGATTGGACAGTAGAATTTACTGAAGTTTGGTCTGGTGATTATATTGATGGGTTTAGAAAATGGCTTAATTGGGCACACAACTTTGTAAATGGAACAATCTCTTTACATGATAATTATATGGGTAGTGCTGTGGTGAACATCTTAAACCCAGATTTATATGACCCAAAACCATCAACTGCAACAGCAAAACAAATAATATTAAAATGGATATATCCAACAAATGTTTCCATCAATGGCAATATACAGCCAAGCAGTTCTGAGCCTGTGAATATAAGTGTTACATGGCACTACAACTATTTCTTGATGGGAGATGAAGTTCAATAAATAAAGTAATATCTGACTAAATACATCGCCATTCTTATTGTTGGCGATGTTTTCTTTTTAAATAATAATAGTTCTATTAAAAGTATATATTTATAACTCCCCTAGGTAATAATCATGGCACTAAAAAGTTTTAGAGAAATAGATGGATTAAAAGATCCATTAAAAATGTATCAAATAACATTATCATTCGGCCCTGGTATAAAAACAGTATCGAATTTTGCATCAAAAATAGCAGACAATATTTCAAATAGTATGAATGAATTACTAGGTAAGGTTGGAATAAATGGTGGTGCAATTATGGGACCAAATGGGATAATAATAAAAAAAGATTTTGAATTACGTTGTACATCTTTTACTTATCCTGGAGCTAAAATAAATACAAAAGATGTTGTATTATTCAATCATGCTAAAAATTTTCCAGTTTATAACGATAAATCAGGTGTTTTATCGGTTGAAGTTATCGAAGATATGGATGGATCTGTTCTTACAGCTATAAATAATTGGCTTGATGTTATACATAATCAAAATACAGGTTCAATGAGCACTTCAGAGTTTTATGCAACAAATGCCATGATGGATATATTGGGTCCAAACATGAGAACAACAAAAAGAATATATTTACATGGAGTATGGCCAACAGAATTAAAATCTTTTCAAGTCAACACAAGCAGTTCTGATGCTGTAAAATTAACTATAAATTTTAATTATGATTGGTACTCTGAAATGAATACTTTATTATAGAGTAAAAAATGTTACCACAACAAGAAATTGCTTTAAAATTCAAAAGAAGAAGATTTAGAAGCAATATTAGTAATTATACAATACACAATATAAAAAGCAAAGATCAAGGGAATATTCCACTTGTAACCGGTCAATACAGCACAACAGGATACGATAAAAAAGTTAGCTATAACACACCTGGAGAACAATCATATGTAGAAGAATTTACAACAACACCTACATTAACAACTAATTCATTAGATTATTCTACAAACATGAGTGCAATACCATCAATAGAAATAAGTAGTACAGGAAGCGAAGGAAGAATGCACTTTACTATGGAAGATTTTTTGAATGGAGATAGAAGAAAACATACAAGAGATCAGTTAAGTGAAGAACATTATAGAAATGCAGAAAGATTGGTATCAAAAATAAATAAATGGGCTGAATTAATAGATTATACTAATGGCCTCAGTTCTTCATATCGTACCCCAAGAGAACAAAGAGAAATATATAGAGAACAAAATCTAGGTGAACCAGCAATGAATTCCAAACATTTATCTGGACACGCTGTTGATATAAAAGATCCAAATGGAATATTAAAACAAATAATAAGGACAAATATACCAGCATTATTAAGAGCAAAAGAATTGGGATTGTACTTTGAAAATTTTGCTAAAACAAAAACATGGGTGCACATACAAGACGAAGCTCCAGGGTTTACAGGAGGACAAATATGGGCACCAGAAGATTTTTTGTACGGCAATCAAATAAGATATCCAGCCCCTAAACAAAAACAAAAAAGAAATATATAAACAGTTCTATAAATTATGAGTATAAAATTTCAAACACAATTATCTGTAGATAATATTGAAGATCCAATGCTTAATAACATGTGGGAGGTTATTATGCCGGAATTAGACATTTCAGCATATACACAAAGTCCTGTAGGGTTAGATGCATGGCTTGGATATAAACAATTCGCTCCAATAGTAGAAGAAATAACATTTGCGCCTTTAGGTTTTAAAAATTCTACAGATATAAGAGCTGGCACAACATTCTATAATATACCATTAGATAAATTGGATGCAAAAGAAGCCAATCTAACATTTTATTGTGATAAACAAATGAAAACGCAATTTTATCTAAAAGCATGGAAAGATACAATATTTAATGAAGAACATGAATTTTATTATCTTCCATATCAATATAAAAAAGATATTTTTGTGTATTTTTATGGTTTAACAGAAACAATGGCAACAACAACACCAGTTATACAATATTGTTTAAAAGGATGTTATCCAATTACACAAGATGATATAACATTAAAATATTCAAAAAACGCAGATAGATTAAGGATAACACAAAAATTCAATGTTGATCGTGTTATAGTTGATAATTATAATACAAATTCAATAAGTAAAATAGCAAAAGGTTTAGGAAACATAGCATCTGCAGCTAATCCAAGACAAGTTGTTAAAAACATATTTTCTAGTACATTCTCTGCTACCGGTATAGATTATAAATCGCAAGATAATTCATATGGGATTTATAATTCTTCATCAGGATCAGGATTTGCCAAAGAATTAACTAGAAAATTAATAGGAAAATAAAAACAAAGGAGTGAAAAATGAACCCAGAAACATACAGTGTTGAACTACCAGGTAAAATATTATATCCTGAAAATGCAAAATTTGAAATCAAAAAAGTAACACCTTTTGACCAAAAAAAATTCTTTTCTGAAATGGTTGGTGCAGAAACATTAGAAGAAAGAAATAAAGTTGTTATTGATTTTGTAAAAAGACTAATTACATGTGAAAATTACTCAACAGATAAAATATATGCTTTTGATTATACATTTTTATTATATCAAATTAGAGCAGTAACATATAAACTTTTTCCAATCAAAGTATATACAACTTGTGAAGAATGTGAACATAGGTATGGTATTGAAATAGAAATTCCAAAATTAACAATAGAAACATTAGAAGAAAAAAATATAGATAATATTATAAATTTTGAAAATTTTGGGGAAGTAAAATTTAGATATAAACAATTAGATGATGATTTACTTGTTGATAGCTTATTAAAAAGAAACAATATCGATAGAGAAGATATTTTTATGAGAATATTAGCTCTAGATGCTGTTTTGTTGAGTGATTGGAAACCACTAGATGAAGTTTGGAATTTAATACTTCAAGGTTTAATTACGGCAGAAGATTTAGCACAATTAGAAAATAAATTTAATAAAACTACTTGGGGTGTAAAAGAAGAAATAAATTGCAAGTGTCCAAAATGCGGAAAGGAGGTGGTGGTTCCTTATACATTAGATGCCACCGACTTTTTTTCCACAAATAACAATTAGTGATATTTTGGAGAGAGAATATTATCTAATACAACACGTTGGACTTAGTTATTCTGAAATAGAAAATATGCCTATGGAATATATAGAATGGTTCTATAGAAAACAAATAAACGAAGAACAACAAGCACAAAGTAAAAATGGCTAAAACAACTAAAGATAACAATACAAATAATACCAGCACTGATCAAAATAAAAAAAACAGTGCTGATATGTATGATATTTTAAAAGATATAAGAGATGAAATAAAAAAACAAAATTCATCTAATAAAAGTAATTCAAGTAGTACTTCAAATTCATCTGGTAGTGATAATAAAAAAGAACACAAAGCCTTAAAGAAACTATATGATGATTCTATGGGGTCTCTTGGTGACCTTGGTTTGATATTAGGAGGGCCATTATTAAGCGGTGCTGGTAAGGCAATCAATCATTATTTTGGTGAATCATTAAAAAGTAAATTATTTGATAAAAAAGGTGGTTCATCATCAGCAAGTGGCGTTGGAAGTACAAATAATTCCGATGGCAAAGCAACAACAGCGAAAAATTCAAGATCTAGTGCCAGTGAATGGAATAAATTAGAAAAACAAGCTGCACCTATAAACAATTTATCTCGCACAGTAAATGCAAAATTAGATCAAATAATTAAATTAATGGGAGGAAAACCGAAAAAAGTTACCGAGCAAGGTGGAGAATCTGGTGGCTTTTTGTCTGGATTATTAGGAGGAATACTTGGACCATTATTAGGATCTGCTTTAGCAAGTGGCGCAGGATGGTTGCTAAAAAAATTGGGTTTAAGAAAAGTTGGAGATTGGATACAAAAAAAATGGGGAAGGGGAAAAACAAAAGCAAAAACAAAATCTCCTAGAACACCGAAAAAAAGCACAACAAAAACAACAGAAAAAAGTACAAAGAAAAAAGCAACAACAAAAACAGCATCCAAAAAAACAGCATCCAAAACCACGGCTAAAGCTACAAGCAAAGCCGCAGGTAAAACCACAGAAAAAGCAGCGGAAAAAGCAGCTGGCAAAGCTGCAACAAAAGCAGCCGGGAAAGCTGCAACAAAAAGTGTTGGCAAAGCTGCAGCAAAAACAGGAGCAAAAGCAGTTGGTAAAAGTTTATTAAAAAAAATACCAGGCATAGGTCTTTTATCGGGTTTAGTTTTTGGGGTTGGAAGAGCATTAAAAGGAGATTGGAGCGGTGCAGCATTAGAAGTAGCATCTGGAGCGGCAAGTACAATACCTGGCATAGGTACAGGTGCATCAATAGCGTTAGATGCAGCATTAGCAGCAAAAGATATTCACAATGCAACTGCACAAAAAAGCATGGGTGAAAATATAACAGATGCAGCGCAACCAGTTTCAGAAGTTCGTGATTTTAGTGGAATTGGGGCAATGACAGCAAAAGCATTAAAAGAAAAAGAAGCGGAAAATGCTGTTGGAAGTGTATCATTGGCAAACGGAACAACATATGAACGAAACGCAAAAGAAGAAACCCAAGCTAAACTAGAAAAACATTCAATGGAAACAAATAATGAATATAATAGACAAAATAATATTTCAATGGCCAATGTAAGTGACCAAATGAATGTTGTTGTTCAACTATTATCTGAATTGGCAACAAGTCTAAGTGCATCAACGCAATCAGATCTAGATAGACAATATGCAAACATGATAATGGGCAATGGCTATTTTGGTGGTAATGCCACATATCCGCAAAGTGGTTCTGGATATATAAACATGAGTATAACAAATCCAATGGGAGCATAATAAATGGCATACGCATATCCAATAAACAATCAAACCACTGAAAAAAGACAAAGTAAGTTTGTTTGGAACTACAAAACAAATGGTTATGAACAAACAAGTGGCCCTGCTGAATTAAAAAACCCAAACAAAATAAAAAACAATTGTAAATATTATTGTCTAGATTTAATAAACAAATATCACAATAATTCAGCTTTTAAATCTTTTCATACTGTAACTTTTTGGTTGCGTAATGGAACAAAAGATAATAAATTAGACCCTAATTACAAAGAAACAATAATAAGAGCCCAAGTTCCAAATAGTTTTACTTATAGTATAGGTGGAGAATATGGCCCACCATCAAAATCTGACATAGCAGGTGGAAGTATTGGACTTATTGGTACTTTGTTTTCAAGTGAAAGCATGGCTAGTGCTTATGATACAACAAGAATATGGCAAAAACCAAAAAGTCTACAAATAAAACTTGATATACCTATTTTTGATGATGTTGACTCAAATAGTGGAATAAATTTACAAGAAGCATTGGCTGCTTTTGGGAGAGTAATATTACCAGGTGGCACAAATTCATGGACATCTTTATATTCAATAACCCCTGGTCCCGCAACAATAGAAGCAAAACAAAGCGGAGATACAAATGGAGAAGATAAAGAAACATGGTTAGAAACAGCACAAAAATGGGGTGCTTCATTCTTAGGTAGTAAAACAGGATTACATAGAGTCACTATACAAATAGGTGGTATGTTATTACTGGATTGGGCTGTAATAACAGACATGACAGTAACATATCCGAACACAAAACAACAAGTGTTACATAATTGGTATGATTCAAGTGAGAATGGTGCACATAGAAAATTCCAACTACTTCCACAAACTGCAGTAATATCTCTAACAATTGAAACGGTAGCTGGTTTAACTGTTGGTGTTTATGACAAAATGTTAAACTTAGAAACTAATGAGATATATAATGATGATGATAAACAAGTAGATCAGAAAAAAGTAGAACCAGCTGGTATGTGTGATATTACAGGCTCAATACCAGATAATGCTGTTCGTGGCGCTATGATTGGTAATGCTTTGGGGCCCTTGGGAGCAGGTATTGGTGCTTTGACTGGTAGTATAATAGGGTAAAAAATAATTAACTATATTAATGGAGGATGGATTGGAAGATATTTTTTCAAGTGATTATCAAGATTTTTCTTATTGGTTTTCTGATACAATAACAGATCCAAAAGGAAATAATGTATCAGATATAAATAAAGGCATAAAAAGATTATTTACAGATTTGGTTTATCAATTAAATAATCTCGATAATCAACATAGTAAATATTATATTGATGAAACACAAGATGGGCAACCGGATTCTACATCATATTTAAAATATGGAAACACTAAATTATGGTGGTATATGTGTTTATCTAGTTGTTTAGAAGATCCATTTAAAGATTTTGTTCATGATAAAATTTTTTATACATTTGAAAAAGATATTTTAACAAATCATGCAACAACAGAAAGTGAATCAAATACAAAAAATAATACAGAATCAAAAATAGATAAAATAATTGAATTGAATTAGAAATGATTATTAGTGATGTTTATGATGTTACTTTTTCAATAAACAATATAGAGCTATTAAATAAACGAATAGCTGCTAACTTTTATTTTATATACACAGAAGATATGTTTAGCGGCTTCCCTGTGTGTAAAGCAAATTTTACAACAACATATCAATTTATTAGTGAAACACCAATAGTTGATGGAAGTTTGATTATTGTAACTATTGAAAACAAACTATATAAAACAAAAGAAACATTAAGATTTAGAGTTAGTGCAGTATTAATAAAAGGAAGTGAAAATTTTTGCGATATAACCTTAGAAGGATATTTGGATTTTTATGAATTTTTCAGAAGTGCAAACAAATACGCAATATATGGATTATCATCTGAAGTATTTTCAAATGTTGCAAAAATAAATAATCTAAATAGTGAAATAGATCAAACTAATGATATCCAATTATGGGTTCCATCCGAAGTAAATACCGGTTCATGGTTAAACCTTGTAGCAAAACATGGATGGCGTAGTACAAATTCTTGCATGATTTGGTTTATAGATAGATTACGTAAACTATATTATAAGGATTTGGGCGATTTATTTTATAACAATAAAGAAAATAAAACATTTGAATATGGGGATCAAACACCTAATGATAGTAAAAATAAAATATATCGCTATAAAAGTATAACTTATGGAACAAATACTGGGTTAGAAAATATTAAAAATAATGGGTATGGTGGTAAAAATCATAGATTCGATTTGCTTGGATATAATATAATATCTGAAAATGCGAATAAAACCAGAGCAGTAACTGAAATAGTAAATATAAATAAAGAATTATCACAGGGTGTTACTGAAAACATGATGGAATTTGATGTTGGTAATTTTCATAGCCATTATTTCTTAGCTGAAAAACAAAATAAAAGAATTAGAAGTTTATTTTCCACAAGTGCTGTACTAAGTTGTCCATATCATGCTCCAATGCGTTTAGGAGAAGTTGTTACATTGATTCCAACAACAAACGGTGCCGAAAATACAAGAGTTAAATCTTTAAATTGTAGATATATGATTAGTTCTTTAAATGTGACAATAACAAATTTTGGGATAAACACAGAAGTAATATTATGTACATCCGGATATAATGGAACAAGCAAACAAAGTTATTAAAAATGAAAGATACAAGAGTTCAAGAAAATTTTTTTACAAATCCTTTCACAATAGCAACAGTTGTAAACAACAAAGATCCAGAAAACGCATATCGAGTGCAAGTTCGAATATCTTTAATTCATGACAATATTGCAGATGATTTATTACCATGGGCCGCCAGAGTTGGACCAACGTTTTTAGGCTTTGGTGATTCTGATATTTCTCATGCAGTACCAGAAGTTGGAAACAAAGTATTAGTGCTAATGATAAATAATAATCCTAATTCTATCTTATATTTAGGTACATTATATTCAAAAACACAAATAGCGCCATCTGGATCAGAATATTTAAATAATTATGGTATATATACAAAAAATGGTGAATTTATTGGTGTAGAAAAAATCAATAACGTATTTCATATGATTTGGAATGGCAATCTTACTTTTGATGTTCAAGGTAAAATAAAAATAGGTAGTAATGCAGATGAACCAGCAGTATTAGGAAGAAAATTGTCAATGTTGCTACAAAACATTATTACAATATTTAATACACATACTCATTCTGGTAATTTAGCAATGCCAACAAGCCCCCCAAATTCACCAATGACCTATGAAGATGTAACATCAAAAAAAATAACAGTAGAATAAAAGGATATAATTATGGCAGAATCAAAAACACCTATGACAGATGCTTGCACAAATCAGTTTGATGAATGGGATGCTGAAATAGCAAGAATAAAAAAAGAAGGCAGAGAATACGCTGAAAAACAACTTAGAGAATTAGCTGAAAGAATAAAAAAATGGGCTAAAGAAAAACAAAAAGAATTAGAAGGAGATGAAAAAGATTTAGAAAATTCTCCGGTGTATCAAGCATTTAAAAAAGTAAAAAAAGCAATAGAAGAGATAAGGGGAGATATATCAGAAGTTATTAAGGCCATAAAAGCCATACAAGAATTTATAGAAACAATGATAACAGATATAATGGATAAAATAGCTGATTTAACTTTAGCTGCTTCAACAATTGTAACAAGAACTCCTGCAACCGTAAGTAATTGCAATCCAGCAACAATATAATAATAAGTTTGTTTCGTGTGAAATTTAGTTCTATTTACTATAGATTCAACATAACTCCCATAGAAAAATGTATGTAGATTTAAATAAAGATTATACAATAAACTCAGATCCTGCTTGCTTAGAGGATATGAAAGTTATTGCCCAATCATTAAGTAGACTATTTACAACAAAAATAGGATCTGTTCCTTTTAATAGAGGTTATGGATCTAATTTATGGAATTTATTGTTTGAAAGTGCAACATTTACATTAAACGAAATAACAATGCTTATATATCAAGATGTTTTACAATGGGAACCAAGAATAACATTAAATCCATCAGATGTTACACTGGAAAAGTTAGATGTTCATTCATATTCAATAAATGTAACTTTTCGTGTTCCAAGAGTAAACAATGCTGTAGGTAATTTTACACAAAAAATATCAGAGTAATAAAATGAAATTAGATTCAATTATTTATGATCCAAGCACCTTACAAACTGCCTTAATAGATAAGACACTAGATGAATCACAAACATTTAAAGCAATGTATCCATCAGATACTGCAACTTCATTAATGCAAACATTAGCTGGCTATGGGTCAATGTTACAATACAGTTTAGTATCAGCAATGGCAAATTGTTATACTGATACTGTTTATTCTGAAGCTGGTATTTATCAATTAGCAGAAACATTAGGGAATAAATTGCATGGTAAAGTATCTTCTCAAATCAGTTTGTATGTTGAAAGAAAAAATTTATTAGGTGTTACCAATTTATCAATACCAGAACATTGTGTATGGGATGCTGAAGGTATAAAATTTTATAATCCAAACCCGATAAATTTTGCAAATGCTAATAAAAAACTTATAACTCTCATACAAGGTGAATATAAAACATATAAAAGTACATTTAGCGGCAAACAAGAAGAACGTATATATTTTTCTCAAGATTTTACATGCAATCTAAACACTGTAAGAGTTTTTATAAATGGTGAAGAATGGAGCACAAACGAAACATTTTTACCATTAAATGCAAATAATGCAATAGATAATACTGAATTACAAAGTGTAATATTACGTATGGATCCAGATGGACGTGCATATATAAAATTCGGAAACAATTCTACAGGTATTTTGCCAAGAGCAGGATCAGCAGTAGAAATTCAATTTGTATCAAATGACGGTGAAGATGGAAACATTGCTAGTGACAATATAGATATTCAATTGGTTACACCTGTTTATCATTATTATGAAGGAAACAGTGTACCATTACAAGTTGAATGTCAAAACACCACAGTTGCAGGCGGTGGTTATAATATGCAATCTCTTGATGTACTTAAAGAAACATCGCCATATGTTTTTGCATCAGGTAATAGAGCTGTAAGTAGAGAAGATTACAAAGCATTACTAATCAACAAATGTGGTTATATAACTTGTAATGTTTGGGGAGAATATGAAGAATCAGAATATAATGGTTATTATGATAAATCTATGATGAATACTGTTTTCTATACAGGAATTAAACAACTTCAACATTATGACTATAAACCATTAGGCAGCGTTACAAATTTAGAAGTAGCAGGGGAAGATTTATTATATAATCCTTATGTTTTCGAAGGAAATATTGGCACAATAAAAGGTTTCCCAGGTTCTTATAGTATTGATTTTATATATAATTTAGATGACACAAAAAGAATGCGGTATCGTGATAGATTTGGGACTGGTATTTTAACGTGTGATCCAAGTGTGAATGATTATAATGATTCTTTATATCCATTTAATGACATTGGAGAATCATTTGTACAAGCCAGTAACGCAAAAAATAGAATATCAGGTGATAAAGCTAATTTTTGGGATTATGATGATGTAGCCAGCCAACAAGGTATTTTAGAAAGAATTAAAAGAAATGTTCCTGTTACATTTTTAGATAATTTTGGTTCTTCAGATATAGACTCCCCAATAAGATCTTGGACTGGTAATATAACAACGATATTGAAATACAATACAGAAGATCCAGACCCGCTTATTACTCAACCATATGAAAGTGGAAGTAATGAGCATAATTTTACATTTATTTGGGATGGTTTTAATAAAGAAGATAGAGCTAAAAATGTAAGCTTTGCAAATCCAATCAAAATATATTTTGAATTTTTAAGTAGCAATCCAACACCAATTTCCGCAATTTCTTTTAGAGCACCAAGAACATTGGATTTATTGAAATATTGTCCTGGTAGATTTGCTTTATTCGCTACAAACGAGTCACCAACAAAAGCGCCAATTGATCACGTAAGAAATAATATCAATTGGAAAAGAATAATTGACGTAAATAAGTTAGAATTAAATGTTACAGGTACAGAACATGCTTGGTCAGATTGGTATACAACAAATTTATATCAACCAAACATTGAACTAACAGATAGTCAAATAAATTCTGAATCCACAGTATTATATGATCAATGGCAATCCTATACTAGATACGTTTTAGAAATATATTCTTTACAAGATGAAACGTTGAGCGCATTTGGCCAATATATGATAATCCCAGGTATAAAAGTATTATATGCAAATAACAATGATGATTATTATGCATGGGTTTATTCTCCATTATCAGAAACAACAGATCCACGAAGACAATTTACAACAGATACTGGAATCGTTGAACCAGATATTGTATACTTAACAACAGCATCTGCAAATAGCGAGGGTACACAAAATAAAAGCATTTTAGTAAAAATAGATGGAGAAGAATATCCAACACAATATTGGGGATACCATAATGCTTATTACTATATAAATTCTGTTTATAACGATTCTTCAACAAGTGGGTACGCTGTAAATGACTGGTTTGAAATACCAGGAATTGATAGTAGTCATAATGCAAAAATAAAAGTAACAGAAGTAGAACCAACAACATATTCAATTGATAGTTTTACTTTGCTTGAGCCTGCTGCAGGACAACCACCATTGACTTCTGGATATTCTACTGGTGAGATATTTACACTTACTGGTGGGACAGATGATATTTTTGCAAAATTAAAAATTACACAAACAGATCCTGCTGGAAAAATTTTGAATTTAAGTATTGAAGAAAATGGTCAATATTCTGCAGGTCATTATCCAGCGAATGATCAAGGAGAAGTAATAAACGGAAGTATTGTATATAGTGGTTCTGGAACTGGAATATATCAAGCATTAAGAGTTTCCAAGCGAACAAATAGTGGATCAATAAAAAGTGTTGATTTTATAAGTAATGATAATGCAATACAATTTGGCAGATTCGATACAAACATTTCTGGTATATTAGATAATACAGATTATATTTATCACCCAACCACAACAACACCCGCTCATTCTGGAGCTGGTGCAAAATTAAATGTTTCATGTAATGCAGGTCAAAAAAGATATTATTATCAAAATGCTCAATATGATAACAATTTAGAAAAAATAAAAACATATCCTTGGGAAGAAATATATAATGCAGAAACAAACACTTGGACTTTAACAAACACTAACTGGCATGAACCAGGACAAGATGAAAGATATTTTAGAGTATCAACTGTAGATGAAAACTTAAATATCCATAACAGTAGAGGTGTATCTTTAATAGATTATGAATCAAATGATAAAGTAAAGATGCATATCCCAGCTTTTCCAGAAGATATAAAATATTATTCTTACAATGTTGAAGTTATAGGTGCTGGTACAATAAATGGATATAGAACAGGTGAAAAATTATATATAGATTTTGATTCCGCTGATGGAACTGGAAAATCTTATTTTCATGTTCTTATTCAAAATGCAAATGCAAATAATGGAAATGGACAAGTATCTGTGTATTATTCTAAATCAATACAAGAAACAATGTCAAATCTTGTAATGGCAGACAATACAAAAATAGATACTGGCGAAAACGGATTAGAATTATTACACTTAAATCAAGAAGATCCGGGTAGTGGTGCAAAAATAATAATTTCATCTTCTCCAGCTATTGATATTTTTGCAAATCTAACAGGTAACAGTTATACATTGAGTGAAACCCAAAGATTAGATGAGCCAATTATAGAGGAATATAATCATTTTACTACATATATGGAATTCAAACAACCAAGATTAAAAAATGTAAAAATAATCTTAAATGTTGAATATGAAGACAATATAAACACAAATGTTGTTGAAGTTAATATAAGACAAGCTGTTGCCGATGTGTTTAAAATAACTCCTTATTTTATTGGTCAAAATATTCCAATAAATAAGATTTGGAAAGCAGTTCAATCAGTAGAAAATATAAAAAGATTTTCAGTGGCTTATCCACTTGAAGATATTACATGTGAAGACAATGAATTATTGATTTTACATGATAGTGACTTAGTAATAAAAGAAATAGTACCAACAGTTTATAAGTAATACAAAATGATATCAGATCTAAACAAAATATATATTAAAGGTGGTGTAAAAGTCAATCAAAATACAATGCCAATATTGTGTTTTATTGACGGAAAGGCTGTAGATAATAGAATGTATTCATTGGTAAACCGTGAATTAAATATATATAAGGAATCAACTGAATATATTACACTTACTTATGGTTACAATGACGCTAAAGTATATAATTTTAATGTTGTATTAGATAATTTTGGCACAATCATTGAAAAATATGATATGAATGGTGAATGGCTTCAAGGCTTATCACCAAATAAATTGTTGGTATTTGTTGATGGAAGATTATTAGAAGATTATGAATATGAATTACTTACTCAAGATGCAGCTAGTACTTTAATATATAGTGTTGAAAGTACTCCATATCCAAGTGTAGCAACAGTAGAACAAACACAAGGAGATAGTTTAAGTGATTTAACTGTTGATGTTGAAATATTAGAAGAAAACTTTTCCCCAACACATGATTATATTGGAGAATTTACATACAAAGATAACAGCAGTGCCCGTGTTACGGTTGGTTTTGAACATCTTACTGATTTAGTTGTTGATTTTGCAGAATTTAACGAACAAATACAAACTGCAGGCACTTATGAATTTATATATAATGGAACAAAATGGACACTCGACAATCAAGAAATAGATAATATAGCAGAATACGGTATTAGTTATGTCGGCAACCCAATAGCAAACGATAAAATTACGATCAATATAGATGCAAACGCTCATTGGGAACATTATAGAGAACCAGTTAATTTATCTCTATATGGAATTAGTTATACGGGGATTCCATTAAACAACGATAAAATAACACTAACATATACATATGGAGATTCGTTAGGTTATAACGATGTTCACGTTAATAAATCAATTTTTGAAACACAAACAAGAACAACTGGAGTTTATTCTTTTACATATAACGGAGAAAATTGGTTAATAAGCGATTCAAGTGTAGTAGTAGAATTATCTGATTATGGTATTACTGTTTCAAAAAGACCAAACACAAATGATATTATAACAATAACATATACGGCAGAAAAAAATTCAGCCATAGCATTGAGATTTAGAATACCTGGAGATGATTTCCATAGTGTTGTAATATATTCTTGTAAAACAAATTTAGATATTGATTATTTCAATGCACCAAGCGGGACAACAATACCATGCAGTTATAATAGAGATAGATATTTAATATTCAAAAATGGTTATCTTATTCCAAACAAAGATATTTATGTTAGTACCGGAAATGAATCAATTATAATAAATCATGAATATACATCTGATGATGTTATAAAATATGTTGTGTTGCCAAACTCAACACAGACATTAAATTTTGCGACAGAAAGAGGATTTTTAACATATGGGCCTGATGATGATTATTTTAAAACATTACCGCTAGATTATAATTATGAATTAGTGTTTGAAGATAATGTAGTGAATATAATTGATGATATTCGTACTGGATTTATTTTAGCATCAGATGAATATAATACAGAATTTTTAATTGTAGATGATAATTTTAATAAAAACAAAATAAAAGCATTGGGATTAAACAACCCAATTGCGAGATATTATAGAGATGGTGAATTTTATTTATTAGTACCAGAATGTAGAAAAATTACTGAATATTTAAGTGACTTTGATAAAAGTGGAAAATTAATACCAGAAATATTAGAAGTTTTTCAAAGGTTTTTGCTTGATGAATTTCATGACGAAATACAAAGACTTAGAAACATTAGAAATTTATCAAAAGTAGATTCTTTACATATTGATAAGTTGTTAAAATTTCTTGGTAGCAAAATAGATCTAAAAAATAAATCATTACTTCAAAAAAGAGCAATACTAGAAGAATTAACATCATTTTATAGAATATTGGGTACAAAAAATTCTTATAACATATTCAATATTTCAGACACAAGTATTGGATTAGAAAATTTAGAGCAATTATTTACTATAAGAAACAATGCATCACCCAATTCCAAAAAAACAATAACAAAAATAATAACCAATATAAATCAAGGCGGGTTGGGTTATAAAATAAATGAACAATATTTATTAAAAGACCAACAAGATGGAAAATTAACAAATGTCAAAGTAAAAGTAACAAATACTGATAATTACGGTCAAATAACAAGTATAGCTCCACAAGTAAATGAAACAATTGGTGAATTAGATATATCAACAGGGTATTATGATATAGTTAGTGTTGGAGATAATGCTTGCTTTGATGTTAAATCAAATGGATATTCATATAATTATACATGTGATCCTAGTACAGATCTTATTGGAATCAGTGAAAGACTTCCACTTGGACAATCAATGTTGTGTCAAGTTGAAGGATATCCTGGTTCTGTTACATTTACAAAAGACAATATGGATTATAATACCATAAGAGTAAACTTATCTCAAAAAAAGGGGACAGATCCAATAGGAAAATGGGAAGAAGATGATCGTGAATATTATCTTAAAAATGCCAAAGTTACAAGAAATATAGACAATATTTCTTGCACAATACATAGTGCTATACAATATTCAGATGCTTACATATTTGATAATGGAACGCCAAGTGATGCTCCTTATACAATAAAACTTCAACCTGGATTTTATTTCTATGAAATGTCTGGTGGCGGAGGCGCTGGTGGTGCTGCTGATTCTACTGTTGGAGATACTGCAGATATTCCTTCTGAAAATGGTTATAATGGTGAATTTTTAAGTGGTACTTTCTATATAGCACAAGAATCTGTTGTGAAAATTTATGTAGGTGGTGGCGCAAAAGGAAGTTATGCAAGAGGTCATACTCCATATGATAGTGGGGATCCTGGTATAGGTTATCATTCTGGAGCAAAAGGTACACCAATAAGAGTTCAACGTAAATGGATATGGTTTGAAAAATATGATACAATAGCAACAGGTTCTGGCGGTGGTTCATCTGCAATATTAATAAATAATAGTCTAGAAAGAGAAGCTAGAGGTGGTAATGGAGGAAACTGTGTTTCTACTCCTGTTATTAATGTTGACACTGAATCACAAGGTGGTAAAAATATAACATATTATGGTGGAAATGGCGGTGGTGGATCATATAGAGGTGTAAATAATGGAGGTGCACAGGGTGGGAATCATTCAGTGGCTGACAATACTTTTACTTCTACCGGTGGCGGCAATGGTTGGGTAAAGATCAAAAAAGCAAACATCAATTATATTCTAACTTTGGATAATTTATATAATGAACATGTGAGCCAAGGTGTTAAATTTAAAACATCTATCTTTTCTAGCTTACTTGCTTCTTCTGTTTATGTGACAGTAAATAGTCAAACACTAAGCAATGTACAAATAAATAAAAAAGTGTTTGAAAACAAATTACACCCAACGGAAGATGGTATATATATATTTAAATACAATGGATTTTCTTGGGTATTTAATGATACACCAAACACTGTAATGTCAGAATACGGAATCACATATCAAGGAGTCCCTGACACAGGTAATACCATAACTGTAAAATACACATATAGTAAAAACAATGGAGAATTTGAAGTTGAAATAACTGGATACGATAGTACAAGAAATATTATAACACAATATGACTATTCACCAAAATCTGGAGAAAATGTATTTACACAAAAAAATGGAAGGCTACTAATAAACAGTCCATCAAATGGTACAGATGTTAATGCAATATTGTTTCCATATGATACAGATATGTTTATGAATATTCATAATGTTGGACCTGAAAAATTTAATTATAATTTATCTTTAAATGAAATTCTTTCAAGCTTAGCAACTGTTGAACAAACACAAGGAAGCAGTCTAACCGGACTAAATGTAAATAAAGAAACACTAGAAAATAATTATCCATCCATTTCAAATTATACAAAAATATTTGAATATGATGGTTCTGGATGGGTATATGATAGTGAATATGTGAACTTATCTAATTATGGTATAAGTTATGTTGGAACACCACATAATAACGATGAAATAACTTTAATATATATAGCATCTAATATATCAAGAAATTATCATGCTGGAGATATATTAAAATTTGCATCCGGTAACCAATCTTTAAATAATTTTCAAATTTATGTTGATGAGGTAAATTTATCTGGAGAAATTAAAAGATTCCATTTTACTCCAACAACAGGTACAGATCCAATTGAATCATTAAATACACCAACAACAATGCAAAACGGTTCTGGTGGTGTACTTTTTATTGAGGCTCAAACTCAAACGTTGGCAGAAGCAAACACTATAAAAGAATATGTTGATTTCTTTACAAAAGAAGAATTAGGAGCTGTACATCATACTGAATATAGATTAAATGTAACAGATTATGGTTTAGTATCAGAAGGTACACCAAATTCACCGTATCCTTGGACAATGGGAGAACCAGATGAAGATTTTGGAGTAACAATAAACGAAGGTGGATTAGTTACTCAAGATAGAGATTATGGTTATGTAAAAGACCCAGTAAAAGGTAAATGGTATCAATGGTGGGAATGGGAAAGAGATCCAAATTACTATCCAACAAATCATATAGAAGTAACATTATCACCAAAAAGTTCTTCTGCATTAAATGATTCATTAGAAAGATTTTTTTCACAGTTCTATAAAATAGCCTCAACAGTTCTATATATACACAGGGTTATAGCAAATTATAGATTCGGAAATGAAACAATATTTTCTATAAACGAAGATGGAACAGTTAATGGTTCAATTTTATTTGGTTTTATGAGCGGTCAACCAATACCTTACGAAACACATTTCTTAACAAGTGACCCAAATCGTCAATCGAGGACATAAGAGTATAAAATATGAAAATATCAAAAACGCAAGCCTTAAATTTAGTAACAAGTCCAGAATACTTTTTCCCAACTAGAGCAGACAGAAATAGTGTTTTTAGCGGTGATGATGTAGCCTCTGGTACAAAAGTTGCTATTGCTAATGATCCATATGTAAATATGACTGATATGGAAACTCCATTATGGTCTATTGAATTATTTAATGGTGCCAACTGGGTGCTTGAAACTTTAGATCCCAACTATTCTCTTACAGTTACTGATGCTGGATTAGATGCTTTAGCCAATATGAGAACTGGAGAATATGTATTTGATATTTCTTGTGTAAAAGTAAAAACAGGGAATATAGTAAATCCTAGTATACCCCTTACATCTTGGACAAATTCAGACTTTATAAGGGCTGGAGATATTGTTTTAGATACCTCATTAGGCGATGCAAGTTTTTCTTTGACAAATAATAAAACTCTTACTTGGAGAAAAAGTCTAGGGAATGCTGGTTTACAATTTACACTATTGGTTGACTCAGATACTGTTGGTTATTTAAATGGATCAAGAGTAGAAGAATACACAATAGGTTCAATTGGTTTATACGTAAAAGATCAAAATACAGAACAAGGCGGAGAAGGTATATTGTTTGCCATTGGTAATTTATCAGAACCAATACAAAAATATGCAACAAACGCATCTAGAGTAGGTAATGCTGTAAAATTATATTTTAATTTGGTTTTAAGTAATTTAGGGAACGTAGCTGATATAACATGTAGTCCTGAAGATGCTCATAGTATTCCAGAAATTGCTACAAATGAAGAATTAGAAAATATGACAGCTATGAATAATACATCAATCTATCCTTATAATGTTTATTTGGTTGATAATTTCAATATGTCAAATGCCCCAGCTCTTGCAATTAGAACATTAGAAAGCACACAAATTGGAACAGATAGTATTCCTAGATACACATGGAAATGGACTTATTTAACTGCAAATGATGATAAAATTTCATTGGCTCCAGAAAATTTTGATGCGTCTTGTAAAAATTATATGGTTGTATCTTGGGATAGTAACATTGGAAAATTTGTGTTAGCTGACGGGGATAGATTATTAAATACACAGCCAGGCGCAAGTACTGTAACTAGTGTATTAACTGGTTTGAAAGTCGGTAATTCAGTTTGTTTTGCTGGTAATATTAGAAATTTCTTATATGAATATGAATATTACGTACAACTAAGTGAAACATTTAGAGGTGCTGATTATGTTACTGGAGATGTTTTACACTATGAAAAAAATGGTAAAACTTTCTACTGTACTGTGTCAAACACCGAAGAAGGAACACACGCAGTTGCAGCAATTTCAGATGTTACCCCAAAAGGTGGTAATAGTATTGCAAGTAGTGAAGGATTTGAATATTGGTATTGTACAAGAAGAGGTGATGAAGAAGAAAGTTACCCAGCAGAAAATATTGCTCGTATAAAACTTTCATATGGTTATGTTGCTGACAATAATGAAATATGGAACTTTCCTTCTGGTAGAGCTTCTGAACACGATGTAAACTGGTTAAATAAACCATTATATGTTGATATAGACCATACAAGTGACTCAACAACTGTTTGGAATAATTATTGTACAGCAGCAGGATTTAATGCATCAACAGAACCAAGAGATCGTAGAGGTAAATTTACCATAATTGAAACAGAAGGCTTTATTGGTTGGTGTACTGGTGTTGGAGAAGGAAATAGTTCAGTAAAATTAGCTTTAGATTTACGCAATGAAGCTTCTTATGCAGAATATGGTACAACAAGATATGCAGATAATAATGAAACAGGGAATGTAAGTGCAAATTCTGGTGTTAGTGAAATTACATCAGTCTGCCCAAAAAATCTTCAACTAAATTATGTACAAAAAACACGAATTGATGGTAACCCAGGAGAGTCTGCTAGCAATCCAGTCATTATTGATACACATACTAAATTTACAAAACAAATAGTAAGTACAGTTAGCGGTGTTGGATTTAGTGGTACAGCATACAGAGCGCAATGGGGAGACTTGGCCGAATATTATGAATCTGATGAAATATATCCAGCTGGTACTTTAATTACCATGGGCTCTGGAATGAAAGAAATAACAATCGCATCAGTTGAATGTAATGGTGTTATTTCTGATAAACCTGGATATATATTAGGTGAAAAGAAAACAGCAAATTATCTTCCAGTAGCATTAGTTGGGAAAGTTCCAGTTATATTTGATGACAAATGTGTGCCACATTTTGGAGATCGAGTTTATTTATCAAGATTTGAAGATGGTAAAGCATCAACAGAAAGCAGTGGTTTTTGTTTAGGTAAAATTATAGATAAAAGACCTAATTTAGAAAATCATAGAGATAACGTTTTGTGTAGTATAAGAATAAGTTTTTAAGGAAATAAAACATGGCAGAAGCAATTAGTTTTAGAAGAGGAAATACCAGCGAAAACGATGAATTCATTGGTGTAGAAGGTGAAATAGTAGTAGACCTTGGTAGTGGTGGTGTTGCCAGCTCTGAAAATAACAATTCTAGAGCAACTTCAGCAGCTGGAGCTCCAACAATCAGACTTCATATTGGAAACAATAGAGCTGGTGGTATTTATATGGCTAGAGCTGATATGGCCAATGTTAATACACAATTACTTGCCGAAAGAGACGAAGATAATGAGGGCAGTGATATGTGGCATAAAGGTAAAAACTTAGCTTATGCAGATCTATCAAACTTAGTAGCAACAGCAGAAGGTTACGGTGTAGCTAGAGCTATTTTAGATTTATATGGAATGGCTTATAAAGATACCACAAATATTGATACTGCAAATTTAGTAGATGAAACAAAACACAATGGCACAATTGAAGAAAATGGTGAAACAATAGAAGCGCCAGGCAATAAACCTTTAGCTTATCGTGACACTACAAATATCAACACAGCAGATTTAGTGAGTGATGTAATTCATGATGGCACTGGGCTAAATGGTAACAAACCTTTGGCTTATCGTGATACTACAAATGTAAACAATACGGATCTTACAAGTTTAACAATACATTCTGATATTGAAGCAGGATTTTGTAATGTAATAGTTACAATGACAAATCCTGGCGAGAATTATAGTGAAAATGATACAATAAATACAGGTATTGAGCCAATATCAGGATCTCCAATAATAATTACAGTTACAACCGTTGAAGAAAATGGAGCTATTGCAAACTTTACAACAAACTATGATAGTACAACAATAAATTCAATCCCTGCTGGTTGGCCAACAACATTTACAGACACTAATGGTGCAACTTTTGGAATAAGTGCAGAAACATTTGGGAAAATAGATGTTATAGGTAATAAACCATTGGCATATAGAGATACATCTAATATAAATACTGCAGATCTTACAAATGAAACAATACATAACAGTATTAATGGAAATAAACCACTTTTATATAATGATTGGTCAAATTTAATTCCATCGATGGCAGTTTCCAAAGTAAATGATATGTATAATCATGGTTTTAGATTTACAGATTATGAATTTACAGAAAATAAAGCAATAAACATAACCGAAAACAGAACAAGCGATACAAAATATCCTACCACACATGCTGTTTATTCTTATATAACAAATTCAATAGATAATGCAGAATTTGCGAATAGAAGTTTATCAAATATTACAAGTCAAGGATGGGAAATAGCAGCTTCTAATGATCCTATATATGTTTTAAACACAAATAGATTAGATTTTGGATCAGGATATAGTATAGGTGATATAATAACAACAAATATAAGACCTTCTGGTGATTCTACTTCTCCATTTATTGAAATAACCATAACTGATGTAAGTAATAGTGGCGGTGTTTTATCATTTACAACAAATTACGATAATTCTTATTTTAACTCAAACTTTATTCCATCTACTTCTCCGCAATATTACACTGATAGTCAACATGGAGCACAATTTGAATTTATAACAACACAATCAACTAATGGTGGTTTATTAAAAACAGATTTTAGTAATGCTCTTAAGATGGGTGATACAGTAAAATCAATAATAAGCTATAGCCGTCAAATAACATTAAACACAAGTGGAAGTAGTATAACAGTTGGTTCAGATCACTTAAGTAACCTTACATTAGATGATGATGAATTGATAACCCACGATATATTATCTGGTACTTATCAATTTAATTATAATGGTACAAAATGGGTTTTAGATGGTCAAGAAATAGAAGATATAAACGATTATGGTATTAGTTATACTGGAGCAGCTGTAACAAATGATCAGATAACAATAATCGCTACAAGTGTTATAAATTATTTGCCAATGATATCAACAGAAGACTCTACAACACCAAATGCTAATAATTGTGCAATATCTGCTGAATGTAATCAATACTCGTTTACTGAACAAAATGGTACAGCACACAATAACGTAACAATACCAATGCAATATATAGCTGCTGGTGTTGGTAATGCAAGAAATTATGGTATATATGTAACAAAATATGGTGTATATTATAAACAAGGTGAACCAACCACAAACTTTAATGCTTCAGAAATTATAGCCACTAAAGGATATTGTGACGAAAAACAAAACAAACAAAACATTAAAGTATTATCTTCTAGTGCAACACAAAATATCGTATTAGATCCAAAAATTGCAATATATCAAGTAACAGCAACAACAAATACTCAAATTACAATAGACCATTCAAATGTAAGTTCTGCAATGGAAAATAATACAGCTAAAACTTTTGAAATATATGTAAAAGTTGGAGCTTCTATACCTGCAATTGGTTGGAATGGAATTGATCATTGGATTATAGATAGTGAACAAACTCCTCAAAATGTCAACACAACAGGTATATTTACAGTTAGAGTACAAAAAATAAATAACGTAGTTGAAACAGTTGGAAATTACGGTGGCGAATACTAATGAAAACTACCTTAAATCCTTTTATGTATTTACCAGATAAGGAATTCATGTATCTAATAGAAGATGCTATGGATACACCTGAAACTTTTACACTTCCACCAGGAAATTATTATGTGGCTGGTAGATCAGGAGGTGGGTCAGGTTCTGCTGGTGCTGGTGGTGTTGGTGAATTGTTTGAAAATTGGTTTACCATTCCTCAGGCTACCAATATAACATATCTTGTTGGAGCTGGAGGAAAAACAAAAGAAAATGGTGGTAATGGTGGTAGTGACTATAATTTATCCAACTATCTATTTACAATTATTCCAGACCCATCCAATGCAACAGTTACATTCAATACCGGTACAATTGTAGGAAATTCAACATTAGTACCAACCGGCACAACAGTAACATATACAGTATCTGCTCCTGGTTATGTAACGCAAACAGCATCGGTGTTAATTACATCAGATAGAACAACTGAGGTTTCACTAGCATTACAAAGTTGCACACTTACAATCAATCCAACCCCATCTGATGCAACGGTCACATTCTCAATAGATTTTGGACAAGTATCACAAGCAGTAACTCAAATAATAGATGGATTTACAAACTTCTCATCATCTAACTATTATGATATAAATAATCTTGTAAGTGGTAATAGTATAACAGTACCTTATGGAACACCTGTAACTTATAGTGTATCTAAGACTGGATTCCCAACAGTCACAAATACAGTTACAGTAACAGAAGCAAGAACAATCAATGTAGCTTTAGGTTCAATACTTACAATTACTCCAACTCCATCAGATGCCACAGTAGTTCTTACAGCTTCTGGTTATACTCAATCAGGTAATTCTATAATAGTTCCAAATAATACTTCTGTTGCTTATACGGTATCAAAATCAGGTTATCAAACAGTAAGCAATACAACAACAGTAACAACAGATAATAATATCGCAGTTTCATTGTTAGAACTTCATACCTTCTCAGTAATACCTAATCCTTCTGACGCTACTGTGACACTTACTGCTGCAGGATATACTCAATCTGGTAACTCAATTACTGTAGCTCATGGAACAAGTGTGCATTATAACGTAAGTAAAACAAATTACACATCCGTTGGAGATGATGTAATAGTAAACTCAACACAAACTATAAATGTACAAATAAACTTAACACCAGGAGTTACAATATTCGAAACAGGTACAGCTGGGACTTATAATGTTACATTGCCTCGTGGAAATTATCGTGCGATATTGAGAGCTACAGGCGGTGCCGGAGGTTCAAGTGTTGGTTCTGCATCTGGTGGATGCGGTGGTAAAGGACAATTAACAGTACAAGATTTCACGGTGAATAATGATACAGTAATTACTGCTGTTTTAGGAGGAGCCGGGAATAACGGTGGGGCTGGTGGTACAAGTAGCGGTAGCACTGGTGGAAACGGCGGTGCTGGTGCATTATCTACTTATATTAATTCAATATTATTTACATATTATGTTAATGGAGGTGCTGGTGGTGGAGGTGCCGGTGGTTCTAGCACAGCAACATATGGCGGTGGCGGTGGAGCCGGTGGAGGTAGATATTATTTCAATGGAATAAATGATACAAATTTATCTAAACCTGGTGCGTCTGGTGGTAATGGAAATATGAATGGTGGTGGTGGTGCAGGTAATAATGGGGATACTGTAAACTTCCCATCTTTATACGGCGGAAAAGCAGATGGTGCATGGAATAGTGGAGATCCTGGACATGCAGCATATGGCGGTGGCGGAAATGGAGGCCAAGGTGGAGGCGCCGGAGGAGGCGGTGGTGAAGGTAACATGCAAGGAAATGGCGGTGCCGGAGGCGGAGGCGCTGGTGGTGACAATGATGCTGGTGGTGGTTCTGTTGGTACAACTACGGGTGCATATCATTCATGGACAGATGCAAGTAACGTAAAAGCAACCCCAACAGATGTAAGTGCAGAAAATAGTTCATATGGTATACCTGCTAATTGTGGTAGAGGAGGATATCCAGATCAAGCCGGTATAACAGGATATATTAAAATAGTTACTAGATAAACATTAAAAATCTATAGGAAGTAAAATGGCAACACAATTAAAACTTAGACGTGGAACAGCAGCACAAAACAATAGCTTTACAGGTGCAGCTGGTGAAATTACAATAGATAATGATACAAAAAATATTAGAATACATGATGGTTCTTCAGCAGGTGGTAGAATCATAAGACCTATAGATATTACAAACTGCACAACAGAAATACCAGAAAATGTAAAATATGAACTTTCTGGTACAACATTAAAAATAAAATCAGGAAGTAAAATATACTATCCAAATGGAGTAAATGGTTCAACTAAATTGTTTGGTGTTGCTACATTGACACAAGATGAAACAACAATGAATTTTGATACTAATAATGGAACAGTATATCTTGTACGCCGTAATGCATCTGGTACATCTGGATATTATGGAATTTCTTTAGGTAATATGATTTCTGGCACAGATGCATCTAGTCTAAATGGAAAAGCTTTTTATAATAGAACAACAAATAAAATAAGTTGGGTAAATACAGGTGTAGAAGAAGAAAGACTATATTCATTTCCAATATTAAAACTTACAATTACCAATGGAACAGTTACAAGTGTAGACCAAATATATAATGGTTTAAGTTTTTTTGGTTCTTGTGTAGTTGCTTTGCCTGGTTTAAAATACTTAGTTCCACGTGGATTTAAGACAGATAATACACCTAATAATGCAGCTTGGGGGATAACAAGTTGCCAAGTATCAGATGTCCCTTCTAACACTGGAACAAATATTGGAATAAGATTAGCTAATAATTCTTTAAATGGTTTTAGCAATTTGATTTATGATCCAATAACAAATTACAATTATTTAAGTAGTATATCAACATCAAACAAACGAGAAGCTGCTATTTGTGGTTATGTTTCTTATACAAGTGGTAAAGTAACTTCATTTTATATAAAACCAGTATTTCAAGCAGTAGATCAACTTGATTTTACGAATTTACAATATACTGTAAATAACGGGATAAATAATAGTGTACATCTTACTGGTGATCAAAATATAGGTGGAACTAAAACATTTTATCAACATGTTCAAGTTAAACACTCTGGAAGGAATTCAGAGAATACATCAGCCAGTATGTTTCAAGCAATTAATCCAGAAGTAGATCTAACACAATCAATTACAACTGGTTACAATAACTATGCTGGGCTTTATTGCGGAGATAGTGGTGGAAGAGAAATAGGTTATTGTAGAACAAACACATATAGAAACACAGCAAATACAGCAAATATTAATCAATTAGAATTAATAGCTGTAGATCCAGACACTAATCATACACACACAGCTGGAAACAGAATTAATACTTCTTTATATTTAAAAGCAGATGGTACAAACAGAGAAGCATCACTAAATTTTTCTCCAGGAACAAGCAGTAATGGTAATCAAATAGCTACTACTAAATTTGTTAAAGATGTTTTAGCAGCTATTTATCCAGTTGGTTCTATTTATATTGGCACACAATCAACTTGCCCACTAGCATCGTTTTTTGGAACATGGACAAAAATTGAAGGAAGATATTTATTAGCAAGTGGTACATTAAATGGAACAGAAACAACCTATACTGCAACTCAAACAGTACCAGCAGGATTGCCTAACATTACTGGAACACTATCGGGCACAAGAGCGTCTGGATCAAGTATAAGCGGTGCTTTTTTACAAGACAGATTGGGTAATGACTATGCTAGCGGCAGCGATGCTGTTCGTGTAAATCAGCAATCATTTGATGCATCTCGTTCATCTTCAATCTACGGTAATTCAAATACAGTTCAAGCGCCTGCATATGTTGTAAATGTATGGAGAAGAACAGCTTAAAATTTTTAGGAGAATTATAATATGTCAGAAAAAAGATATGCAAAAATTATAAACGAAGAAACAAAAGAAGTTGATGTAGGTACCGGATGCACTGATGAATATTATATTGAAATTGGTATGACATTAATGAGAGTAGAACAAGCATATAATGGTTGCTGGTATGTTGCTGGTTATGCTCCAAAAAAACCACAACCAACAATAGATGAACAAAAAGCAGAAATTCGTAATATTAGAGATTCTTATTTAAATAATATAGAATGGCGTGTTTCAAGATATAGGGATCAAAAAGTAATCGAAATACCTACAACAGACACAGAAGAAACATATTTAAATATTCTATACTATATGCAATATCTACGTGACTATCCACAATCAGAAGTAGGTTGGTACACTAAAAATCCTCTTACATTTGATGAGTGGATAAAGAAAAATGGTTCAAAATAATATAAGGTAAAAATAAAATGAGTCTTCCAAGTCGGCTTTATTCATGGAAAGATGCTAATGCTAATCCAATAAGATATTATACAGACAATACTACAATTTATGTTGGTATGCCTCTTTATAATAACCAAGGCACAGATACTGGAAGAACCATTGGATTTATACAAAATAACACATTTGATGTTGCTTGTACATTAACTATTAATCCAACCCCATCCGATGCAACGGTTACACTTACAGCTTCTGGTTATACTCAATCTGGAAATTCTATAACAGTAAGGACAGGAACAAATGTAAATTATACAGTATCAAAAACTGGTTATGCAACACAAAGTAATGTTATTTCCGTTACAAACAATCAAAGTTTAGCAATATCATTAAATATAAATTACTATACTTTAACAATAAACCCAACTCCAAATAATGCAACAGTAACTTTTAGTACAGGTACGGTAAGTGGAAATACTGTAAGCGTTCCATATAATACAACTGTAAATTATACTGTTTCCAAAAATGGTTATGTGTCAGCAAGTGGTTCTAGAACATTAACATCTAATATTAGTGTATCTGTACCATTAAATGCAAAACTCCCTGGCGGATTACCAGAACCAACAAGTTATTCAACAACGTTACTACAAACGGCTTCTGGAGATGAGTATAAGACTTATGATATAACTGCAGATGGATGGTATGCTATCGAAGTTATGAGTGCAGGTTCTATGCTTTCCAGAGATTGGGTCAATGGGCATCCTGGAGGGTATAAATATTATGTAACATATTTATATGCAAATACAAGATGCTTGTTATGGGGAAGTACATATGGCACAACTCCAGTAAATTGGTCAGATATGGGGCAAAATGGTAAAACTGGTTATCCAAGTCCAACAGATTATTGGGGTGGTACAGGAGCCGTTGGGCACGATGAGTCTGGTGGTGGTGGTGGAGGTGCCGCTAATAATGGTAGATATGCTTGTCATATTGACGCAAGCAATGGTGCCGGAGGTAGTGGTTTTCTTGCTGGCAAATTAGATAATTATATACAAAACAGTTCCATAAATCGTTCAGGATGGTCTAGGTCATTTAGCTCAGAAAATACATTTTCCGTAAGTAATGTTTCTTTAGGGCACTTATATGTTGCTTTATTGTGTGGTGGTGCCGGTGGTCCTGGTGGCAGCAATGGAGATAATCGTTGTGCTGGTGGCGCTGGTGGCGCTTATGGTAATGGTGGAGATGTTGCTGTATGGGTGCAAACAGCGAAAACCGATGGACCTGGTGGAAGTTGGGGTGCAGGGAATACTGGCCCTAGATATAGTAATGGTACTGATGGCTCATGGTGTGTTATTGATTTAAGCAAAAACTTCTCAGATTGCGGTAGCGGAGGCGGGCAAATACAAACAAACGGCTATTGTAAATTATATAAAGTTAATACATAGAAATTATTATAATTTATAAGAATACAAGGGAAAATTATGAGTTATGCAAGAGAGACTTCACAAGATTTAATATATAATACCTATAGCAATACTTATGTTTTGGCATCGACTCTATACACATTAACAGTCAATCCAACACCAGTGGATGCAACTGTTACTTTTACAGGTGGTACTGCTTCTGGTAATACAGTTTCTGGTACTTATAATACAAATGTTACCTATACTGTATCAAGAACTGGTTATGCGTCTCAAAATGGTTCTGCTACATTAAATCATGACCAAACTGTAAACGTATCACTAACACCAAACAATTATACACTAACAATCAATCCAACTCCTGGTGATGCAATGGTAACTTTAACAGCATCAGGTTATTCACAAGTTGGAAATTCTATTACTGTACCATATCAAACTCAAGTGGAATATGAAGTAAGTAAACATCACTATACAACAGAAAGTGGAAGAGTAACAGTAACACAAAATCAGACATTAAACATTACTGTAGAATACGTATCAGATCCTACAAAAACGGGTGGAGGGGGAGGTCAACCAACATTTTTGAAATTAAATAATGTAATGAACACTAAATTATTTGGGTGGTTTGATGGTGTTTCTGCTTTTTATACATTAAACTCATCTCCATCTCCAAAAGAACCATTATATAACTTTCAAGGTGCAAAAATAACAGGATATGAATTAACTGGAAAAACACAAAGTTATATAGTTATCAAAAATCTGTCTAATAACACTTCTACAAATGCCACAAGAGATTCTAGTAGAGATATATTTAAAGATATAACAAATGGGACATTTTATAAGAATGGTGGAGGTGGAGCTGCTGGCAATGGAGAGGATTGGAGTTTTGGTAGTTGGGTAGCAAGAAGCAAAGGTGGAGCTGGTGGCGGATATTATTGGTTAAACACCGAAACGTTAGATATTACTTCAGTCCCAGGTAGAGATCAAGGATCAAACTTAGATGGTGCAGAACCAGGATTTTTCCCAAGTGTTCATTCAGGTAAAGGTGGTCCATCAGGTGTAGATTCTGGAGCAACTGTAATTAATGGGAGAACAGACTATAAATTAGGTGGTGGTGCTTCAGGTTCAGATAGTGCATTAAATCCTCAAGGTGCAAGTTCAACAGCTTTTTATGGATCTGGTGGCGGTGGTGCTGGTGGAGATATGGATGCTAGTGGTGGTAGATGTGGCTATGGAAATTCAGCATATGAAGCAAATACAACTGGTGAAAATGCCACAAACTATCATACAACACCAACAGCTTCAACAAATTATTTAGGAGAACCATCAACATTGGGGCAAGGTGGTTTACCGTTTATAGGAACAGCATCCGCAACAAATGGTGGCAATGGTTGGTTATATATTTATAGATTTGAAAATGTTATACAAATTTTAGATATGGGAACAATCGGGGCAGAGCCAGCAGCATTAACAATAAACGCTGGTGCACTGATAGATACAGATATTACAGATACTTATGATGGTGGAAGTGATTTTGATACAAGTAACTATTTAGACGGAGGCCCATTATATTATCCAGAAGATTCTTTAGATTGTGGAAATATATCAGATACAACAATTGCAGAAACAATCCAACTTGGACACATATAAATAGTTCTATTAACAGATAAAGGATAAAAAATGAACGAATTTAAAATTGGGCAAACTTTTGATGGTAGTTATCCTCCGATGGCAGCAGTTTGGTGTAATATGAACGAAGCTGATCTTGTTTTCAATGAAGAAGAAAATAAATTTAAAATTGTTTCAAGAGATCCAGAAAAAAACAGAATTGCTGAAGAAGAAGAGGCAAAACTAGCAGAAGCATTAAATAAAAAAACTACCAAAAAGAAAAAATCAACAAAAACTAAGAAAACGAGTGAATAATGGCTAGAGTTTTACAGATTCGTAGAGGAACAACACAAGAAAACCGTATTTTTATTGGTGCAGCTGGTGAATTAACTATGGATACTGACACCAAAAGTATAAAAATCCGTGATGGTAATACTCCTGGTGGTTTTGAAATTCCATCAATTATAGATTATTTAGAACCAACTTCGTCAAATAATTATCAATGGTACATAAAATATAGTAATGGTTGGGTTGAACAAGGTGGTAGACAAACAGGAACTGGGACTTTTGGTGTTACAACAATCAATCTTCCTGTACAAATGATAAATAACAAATATAGAGTTTTTGCAGAAGTTGATTGGGGTACATATACTGGAGATGTTGTTACTTGGTTTACTAGTACATCATCAAATGCTTCATTAGCTGCTGTTACAGATGTTGTAGGTGCTACTTGTGATCAAACAACCACAAGCTTCAAAATACAATCATATGGGAGTCATTTTTGGGAAGTTAAAGGCAAATGGAGAGCCTAAAACAAATTTAATAATATAAATAAAATTAAGCAAGTTGGTAAAGAATAAAAACAAACCAACTCCATATAAAGGCTAAAAGCATCTGGGTTTTTAGCTTTTTTATTTTTATATTGTTTGACTAGATAATAACCAAGCCAAATCATCCAAACACCAAAACCTAAATACCATAAAGGACGCATTAAACAACCAGCAAAAGCACCAGCAGCAGCAAGACCAGCAGCAGCCACAACATGAGGATTTGATTCACTTTTTGATAAGAAATCTGCATTTAGAGCTACGCCAAATATACCACCCATCGCAATAGCAAATACAAACTTTCCCCATCCTTCTAAAACATTTGGAGCCGTAAGAGACCAAACACCATCAACATAACTACCATTAGCCAATAAAATAGGATAAACAAGTAAAAGCACCATAATAATCAACAAAGCACGGAATTTCCACCCAGTATGATAAAATGTATTCGAAAGACTTGATTGGTCGTGATTATCATAATATTTTTTCTTTGTAATCTTCAAATATCCATATAACAACCCCATCATACCTAAACAACATGAAATTCCAATAAGTGCTGATATCATAATTTTATCCTTTGGTTATTTTATTTAATTATAGAACTCTTATTTTTGTTGACTTATTGACTTAAAATGTTATAATTATTATCAGTAAAATTAGTTCTATTTAACATAAGCTGGTAAGGACTTATAATGAAAAAAATATATGAATTTCTATTGTGGAATAACTGCGGAAATAATTGCACATTTTGTCATCAAAGAAATCACGAAAGAAGAATTAATGATAAAATACTAACACCACAAGAACAAATCGAGTCTTTACAATTATGTGGTGAATTTCTAAAAACAAGATTTGAAAAAGGAAATCATATATTATTGTGTGGTGGTGAAATATTTGGTTTGAAAACTGAAGAAGTAAATACTGAATTATCAAAATTATTAGATCAAATATTAGACCATATGCAAAAAGATGAAATTGAACTATTATATTTGAATACTAACTTATTATATGAAAATACTACAGTTTTATTTGATTTTCTAAGTAAAGTTCAAGAAAAAGAATTATTTGGAAGATTAAAATTTACAACTTCTTATGATATAGTTGGAAGATTTAATGATATAACTGAAAAACTATTCTACAAAAACCTTAAAAAAATAACAGATACTTTTGAGGATATAAGAATTGTAGTAAACACAGTATTGACCAAAGGCGCTTGTGATGTAATAGTTAGCGATGTTTTTGGGGCAAATTATTTAGTTCAATACTGTAAAGACCAAAATAAAAAAGAATTTAATATAAAGAATTGGATGGATTATTTTAGAGTAGATATAAACGCAATTCCTTATATTATACTAAATTACGAAAATGCTCCTGAAGCTCCTACGAGAGAAGAAGTATTTCAAACATTGTTACATATAGATAAAATTATTCCTGGGTATTTGCAAAGATACTCTGAAAATATTGCTCTCAAACAGGAAAAATTACTATATGAGTACAATAAAACAACGAAAGATTTTGATTTTTGTTCTTCTAAGATGTCTGAATGTGGGCACTCTGTGAATTTCAAACAATCATTCAAAAATTGCAATAAGTGTTTTCCTTGTGAAATCCAAAAATTGCTAAAATATACAATGTAAAAAGGATAAAAATTATGAATGAAGCAAAAATAATTGTAAACAGCAACACAAACATTGAAGAATTATTGGCTCAAATAGATGGGCAATCAGAAAAAAATATAATTATCGAATCTGATGCTGGTATTGAAAATGTAAAAAGTATTGCAAAACATATATCAGAATTGACCGATCAAGGTTTTAGATTTTACAATGTTAGTTTCAAATCATTATCAACAGAAGATAAAATTGAATTATTAAAATTTGCAATAACAAATGAAGTATGTGTTGCGAACCTTATTGAAACTATGGTGCTATTGGTAAATTCAAGCAATAATTATAATGCTGAATTCTTTTCCTCTGAAAATGTATTCTTCTCATCTCTTGTTGAATACCTAGACATTTGCGATGAAATAGAAGATGAAACAAACTTATTGAGAGAAAAAATTGTTTATTATTTCTTGGCAACATTAAAATCTTATGTAAATCATCCAAGATTTGTTTTAATGGATTCAAATAATTATGAAACAATGCCGCAAATGTACGAATGTATTTTAATGTTATTAGATATATTTAATTTATCATTTATTATGAATACACCAAACTTGAAAGTCCCAACATTAGATGAAATATCAAACAATGTAAAAAATAATTCTGGGCTAATTGATATATGGGCTAATAAACAAAATTTTGTAAAAAGTACATTAGGGGATTTATATAATTTAATAATGGAAAATAACAATTCACAATCAACGGAAGAAGAACAAAATGGCTAATTACAACTTAACATATGGTACATTGAGAGGAGTCGTTGTTAACAAAATAAAAAGTATTGTTTCAAATGTTGATAGGTTCAATGTACCATCTACGATAACATCTGGGTATTCTTATACACTCAATAATACAGTGTGTGACTCATTACACGGTAGGACATATGGCGGCCGTATTGAATTTGGAAATTCAGACGGTTTACAACAATATTCAACTACAGATTTGACGAATGATTTTAATACGTTTTGTACAAATTCTGGCATAGACACACAAGATAGTACAATAGTAACATCAAATGGGTTATTAAATTTTTGTAATATTGTTGCTAATTTTGTTGCAGCCAGAATTGTTGAGTATACAGGATGGGTTGATCCTGGACAAAGTAGCGGAGATAGCCAAAGAGTTTTAATATATAAGAAAAACAATTCTTCAGGGTTTCCATCTCCAACAGATTTAAATAGAGTAGAAAACACAGAATTGGTAAAAGCATATGGTGTAAATGATATTGTGAACACTCTATCATCAACAATGAAAAATATAAATGCTGTAAATAATCCACAACATTATAATGATGTTCTTTGGTCTTGTTCAAGCAGTTCATCTTCTAGTTCTTCTTCTAGTTCTTCTTCTAGTTCTAGCAGTTCTTCAAGTAGTGTGTTTATCGCATATCAAAATATAGAGGCATAAAATGGCAATAGCAGCAAATAATCAAATTACTTATCAAGATATTATATCATTAGCGTTAGGAAAAATAACAGCTCTTGCTCAAAATGTTAATTCTTATAGTGGCTCAGTACCCGCTCAAATGAGACCAGGTTGGAGTACAAGTTTTTCAAACGGGAACGCTAATTGTACAATATCGTATAATAGTGGTATAATTCCAGAAACATCTGTTCAGGAAATAACAGAACAATTTAATAGTTATTTATCCACAAAAGGTGTTTCATCGAGGCAAAATCAAGTATTGACAGCTGTTGGATTATTGAATTTATTAAATGTAATTGCAGCATTTATAAAAACCAAACTATATATTGTAACGTCATACAAAACATCTACAAAAGTAATAATGTATAATGCAGGTGCAACAGATTTTGATTCATATTCTGCACCAGTTGTTTTAACAGATGATCCAAATACACCTCCAACATCTCAACAAATTCAAGATTCTATAAATTTTTTGGAATTTTTTGATCGTAATAGACTAAATACAAGAATAATTAAATATACTTATAATTATTCTTGTTGTTCTAGTTCTTCATCTAGTTCAAGTAGTTCATCTTCTAGTTCCTCATCAAGTTCAAGCAGCTCTTCATTTATTGCATATATGAGCTTAGAATAAAAAAACAGAAAAGGAGTAAAATACATGGGGAAAATGGTTCAATATGGCATGTGGCCTGATTGCTCTAACTCTTGTGATTTTTGTTTATTAGAGCATCATGGAAAAACAACACTCAAAGAAGATAGATTATTACAAATAGAAGATACAATAGAAAACATTAAAACTATTGATTGGATTAATAATTTTTCTGATGGTATTTCCCTTTTAGGTGGCGAATTATATTTTACAAAAGATAAAGACATACAGGATAAATTTTTAGAACTTATTGATGTAATTATTGAGTATGTTCTTATCCCAAATAAAAACAATGGAAACACAAAATGCCGTTATTCTACAGTAACAAATGGCATATATGATAATACATTTTTATTTCAAGTTTTAGATAAAATAGATAAAGCTGTTGGTATTCATTATGTGGATATCAACTTTTCTTATGATTTAAAATACAGATTTCATACAGAAGCAGCAAGATTATTGTGTTTAGAAAATATAAATGCTGTAATAAAAAAATACAATTATGAACTTGGTGTTCAAATGATATTAACCCAAAACCTTATAGACTCAATAAACAATGGTGAGTTTAGTGTTGATGAGTTTGAAAACAAAACAGCACCAGGGAGTAAACTATGCTTATTATATCCACATCCTATACATGGTAAAAAAATACTTCCAGGATTTCAATTTTCAAGAAGTTCTTTTCTACAGTTTTTAACTAAAGAATATGGAAAACACAATAGATTAATTAGAGATTTTATATTTTCATTATTTCATTCTGGTGTTTATAAATATTCTGGTCTATATTGGAAAAGACATATAGGTGATGATGGGTATTTTTACGAGAAGGGTGAAACAAAACAACAACCAATATTAAGTGATGGTAAAGAAGTATTGATGAATTGTGGTCACTCTATATTATATCGTTGTTATTCTGACTCCGATAAATGTTGCATGTGTGATGTTCAAAGATTATTCAAACAAGAAATGTTGGAGTGGAATAATGAGTAGAGTGCAATATGGTATTTGGCCTAATTGTTGTAATGCTTGCGATTTTTGTTTGAATTTGCGAGAGAAATTTTATACTAAAGAAAAACAAATTCAAATGATCAGAAATGTTAGAACAAATATAGATTTTTTAGATTGGGAAAATAAATTCTTTAACGGAATATCTTTACTTGGTGGCGAACTATATTTTATAACAGATGAAGATATACAAAAAGAATTTCTAGAACTAATAGATGATATAATTGAAAAAATAATACTAAAAGCAAAAAGCACTACCTGCAAATATTCCACTGTAACTAATGGATTATATAACCCGGAATTTTTATTTAAAGTTTTAGATAAGTTTGATAAATTAGATTTGATGGATTATGTTGATTTGAGTTTCTCTTATGATTTAAAACATAGATTTCACACAGAAGAAAGAAAACAATTGTGTGAATCAAACATAATAAAAACTGTTGAAAGATATCCAAAACTAAAAGTATATGTTCAAATGATATTAACGCAAAATCTTATCAATGAATATAATAAAAATAAAAACATATTGAAAGATATTGAAAACAAATTACATATTGAATCTTTGAACCTACTTTTTCCACATAAACATAATACAGGGAAAGAGTTGACAGATTTTTATTTCAACAGAAGAGATTTTTTACATTTTTTATATGATCTAAATGCAACAGATAAACAAAAAGTTATACAATTTGTTACAAGTATTGTAAATGTAGATACAAATGCTTATATTGGTCTATATAGAAGACAAACAGCAGAAGATGAAGAAAATATAAATGTAGAACAACAACCATTAAAAGAGGATGTAAAATTATTATTGAATCCAGATTGCGGACATTCTATAATATATCAATGTTATGCAGATTCAGATAAGTGTTTATATTGTGATTTAAGGAAGTTTCAATGTTAAATAGTCGTTTTTTACAAATGGTTTTATGGGTAGATTGTAATAGTGGTTGTGCTTTTTGCCTAAATAAACGTGGATTAATGAATAAAGATTTTCATGAAGATAAGATAGAAAACATAAATAAAGCCATAGAAAAAATAAACAATGCGCAACCAGGTGAATATGATTTTGTTGGAATTATTGGTGGCGAATTTTTTCAAGGCCAAATAACAGACAAAGTAGCGCCACATTTTATAAAACTATCAAAACTAATAAAACAAAAGATAGATGATGGTGTTTTTAAACAATTATTTGTAGCGACTTCTCTTATGGGACCAAATAATTATAACGAATTTCAAAAATATTTTAGTGAATTTTCAACAAAACAAATATTAGTGTGTACATCATATAATGAATTTGGACAATTTAATCAAGTATTTACAAAAAACAATTGGTTAAACAATTTTGATAATTTTTTGAAAAACGGGTATCAAATGCACATAGAAATGATAGCATCTGAGGCCAATATGACCGCTATTATAAGTGAAAAATTAGATTTATTATATTGGGTGAATAACAATGTCAGAATAGACTTTT